>ENA-OSEO01000044-OSEO01000044.1-sediment-metagenome-genome-assembly--contig:-NODE-44-length-309029-cov-45.263229_pt1 | contig 309029 bp, 283 predicted proteins | sample MGYA00237883_ERZ534232 | MGnify/ENA metagenome assembly ERZ534232
GAGACCTCGACCCCTACCCGGGCACCGCCACGCCGACCGGCCTCACCGCAGGGCTACACCCTCGTTCGCGAAGAGCCACCAAACACCTGATCGACATCACCACCACCGCCGGAACCTGGACCGCCACCGCCGGTCACCCCATCTGGGTCATCGGCACCGGCTGGACCTACGCCGCCAACCTCACCCCAGGCGACCAACTCCTCGGCGTCGACGGCACTAGCCTCACCATCACCGAGGTCACCGACCGAGGTGAGGTCCGCAACCAGACCGTCTACAACCTCTCAATCGCCAACACCCACACCTACTACGTCGCCGCGGCCTCCGGCGAGGCAGTCCTGACCCACAACTGTGGGCCTACTCCGTTGGAGCTCGACCGAGGCGCGTTGAGAAGTCTCGCAAACTCGAAGTATCGAACAGGCGTGACGCGAGAAGAAGCAGAGATTCTTGACTCGTGGTCTCGTGAACTCGACATGCCAGGAAGTCACCCAATCGAGATCCACGGCCCTCGGATAGCTAACACGGGCGGCGGTCGCTGGACGGGTATCCTTCACCTCAAAGTCGGTGGCGTTCATCTGAGGGTGGTGTAGGCGTGAAGGAAGGTGCTGCGCTGCGCAGCGAGCCGGTGGGCGCATCCTTCCGGGCGCTCCTGGAAGTTGCTGCGTCCCGGGGTTACGGGCTGGCTGCCGATGTGTCGGGGATTCCGACGGAGTGGTGGGATGCGGAATTCGGCGACGAGCACCCAGCGACTCTTGAACTCTGTTCCGAACTGGGGCCAGTATTCTATCCCGACGCTGCCGTCGTCGCACGGTTTCATGCCGGCGGGCTAGGGAGAAGTGCAGTCGAAAAACTGTTCGAGGGGCGGCTGTTTGGGTGCGGTCGCCGTAATGATGCAGCGAACCTGACTATCTTCGAGACTGACGGATCCCTCTGGCTCTGGTCGGTTTCGAGCGAGTTCACCGCCGGCGTCGCGGAGGACTTGCAGAGTTGGTCGCGCCTTGCCCTGCAATACCCTGAACTGGCGGACATCATTGTCTCGCGACCGGGGTACGACCTGGTGCATGAACCCGACGGGAACGGGATGTATGCACTGATCTGGGAGGGGGACGTCGATGCGCAGTTCGATGAACTCGCTGACCGTGTGCGGAGCGTTGGTCGCGGCTTCGAGTCACTGGCTCTGACGGTCGGCGCTGCAATCCTTCTTCTCGAAGCGGCCCACCCCGATCGCCTCGGAGACCTCCACCTTCCCGACCTTGAGGCCCCGATTCCACCCTCACGGGCGCGGCGGATCGAGAGCGCAGCGCGCGCCGCACTTGCGGAGGTCCGCGGTCGGCCCGAGTGGCGTCATCACTGGGACGGGCTTGGCCACCTGAGCGCCGTCGACCGGGAGATCGACTGGTACCTGCAGCCGGGCTCATCACAGGTAGTGGTGTAGTCACGGGGCCCGAACCGCGGGTGGGCCCAGAAACGGGCTCAAGAATGGCCGAGCGAGACCGACTTGGTCACGATCCGGCAACAATCGACTGGACGCGACTCGAGCCGCCGCGGAGCGGCTGACCTGGGACGATGCGCTCCCGGGGTGTCGCGTGGGGTCGGCCCGAGACGGTCCTGGTCGGCACTATCGTTTGACTACGGATCAGAAGGTTGGGGGTTCGAATCCCTTCGGGCGCGCTTCAGGCCCTCGCTCGGTTCGTCCGGGTGGGGGCCTTCGACATCGGCGCGGGTGCTCACGCCGGGCCGGCCTCGCCGCGCGCACGGCGCGAGCTCGCCCGGGGTCGGATCCCGCGTCACGGTGGTGAGCTCCGGGCCTCCCCGACGCTCCGCGCCGCCCCGGGCAGTCGTCGGCCGGCGGTGCCACGATGACCGACATGGCGTCGCCGAGCCTCGCACCCGCGGGCGAGCCGACCCGGACCCTGCCCGCGGCCCCGGCAACCGGCCGGGCCCGGGTCGCGGTCTGGGCGGCGCTGCTCGCGGTCGCCGTGGTGGTGCGCCTGCCGTTCCTCGGCGTGGTCAGCGCGGACTTCACCACCTTCCTGTCCGGCTGGTACGACCATCTCGCGCAGCAGGGGTTCGCCGGGCTCGGCGACCACGTGGGCAACTACGAGCCGCTCTACCTGTACCTCCTGCTCGGCGCGACGACTCTCCCGGTGCCACCGTTGCTCGCCGTCAAGCTCGTCTCGATGACGTTCGACCTGGCACTGATGCTCGTGGCCTACCGGATCGTGTCGTACCTGCGGCCCGGGACGTGGTGGCCCTACGTGGCCGCGGGGGCGATCGCCGTCACCCCGACGGTGGTGCTGAACTCGGCGGCCTGGGCGCAGTGCGACGCGATCTTCGCCACCTTCACGCTCCTCGCGCTGGACGCGCTGCTGCGGCGACGCACGCTCGCGGCCGCAGCCTGGTGGGGGCTGGCCCTGGCCACCAAGCCGCAGGCCGTCTTCCTCCTCCCGGTCGCATTGATCGTGCTGCTGGTCAGGCGCGAGCCGCTGCGGCGGGCGCTCGCTGCGGCCGCGATCGCCCCGGCGGTGTTCGTGCTCACCCTGCTGCCGGCCGTGGCGGGCGGCGAGTCCATGCCCTACCTCCTGGGTCTCTACCCGGACCAGGTCGCCGGCGGGGGTGTCTCGTGGGGGGCGGTGCACGCCGACCCCTCGGCAGAGCAGTCCCGCGCCGCGTCCGACCAGGGCGCCCGCGCCGCGTCGGACCAGCGATTCCGCGGTGGCCTGACCTACAACGCGGCGAACTTCTACCAGTGGCTTCCCGGCACCGCGCCGCGGTGGTGGGGGACCGTCGGCTACCTGCTCGCCGGCGGCGCCGCCGTCGCGGCGGCCGCGTGGGCGCTACGCCGGCCGGACGCGTTGGACGGCGGCACGATCCTCGTGCTCGCGGCGGCCCTGGCGATCTCGACGCCGTTCTTCCTGCCGAGCATGCACGACAGGTACTTCTACCTGGCCGAGGTGCTCACCTTCATCGCGGCCTGCGTGCGCCCCCGGCTGTGGCCCGCCGCCGTGGCGGTCCAGATCGGGTCCCTCCTGGCGTATCTCAGGTACCTGTGGGGGATCGCGGTGCCGTTGTGGCTCGGAACCACCTTCGTCGCGGCAGGGCTGGTCTGGCTCGTGTGGCAGGTGCGTCGTTCTGACCGGGTCGAAGCCTGAGATTCCCGTCCGTCGCAAGATCAATCATGCCGGTGGGCAAGAGCGCCCTGCAGGCGATCGCCGTGGCGTGGGCCAGGTCGCAGGGGTACACCGTGCTCGGCGCATGTGGCAGCGAGTCGGAGTCGCGCCTCCCGTTCGCCAGCCTGCACCAGCTGCTGCGGCCGGTCCTCGCTCGTGCGCGGTCGGGATCCGTCATGATGATCACGTCCGTCCCGAGGGAGGCCGTGAGCGGCGTGGCGACACCGACGATGAAGGCAGCGGTCTGTGCCCGGTACGGGCCACCGGAGAACCTGCGCGTGCGCGAGGTCCCCAGGCCGTCGCCGAAGCCCGACGAGGTGTGCGTGCGGATCCGTGCCAGCGCCGTCACGGCGAGCGACATCTTCATCCGGTCCGCGCGTGTGACGGCCCGGCTCCAGGTCCCGTTCCGGCTGATGATGGGGCTGCTCGGCCCGCGCCATCCGATCATCGGGTTCGTCTTCTCCGGCGTCGTGGACGAGGTCGGGGCCGCGGCGACGAGGTTCCGCGTCGGCGACGAGGTCTACGGCTGCACCGGGTTCCGGCTCGGCGCATACGCGGAGTACCGATGCATGGTCGAGTCGGACTCGCGGCTGCACGGCTGCCTGGCGCTCAAGCCGCGGACCCTGAGCCACGAGCAGGCCACCGCCGCCGCGTACGGGGGCCTGCTGGCCCTGCAGTACGTCGACAAGGGTGCGATCGAGCCCGGCGACGAGGTCCTGGTCTACGGCGCCTCGGGGACCTCCGGGACGCTCGCCGTGCAGTACGCGAGGAGCCTCGGCGCACGTGTCACCGGGGTGTGCAGCGCGAAGAACGTCGACCTGGTCTGCTCGCTCGGCGCGGACGAGGTGCTGGACTACACAGCCGTCGACGCGCCCCCGGCCGGCGTGCGGTACGCGCTCGTGCTGGACTCCGTCGGCGGGCTGAAGTCGTCGCGTCTCAAGGTCGCGTGTCGGCGGGCCGTGGCCCCCGGGGGCAGGTACGTCTCGATCGACGACGGCGACCTGGAGCTCAGCTCGAGACGGCTGGAGCAGGTCGCCCGGCTGGTGGATGCCGGCACCCTCTCGCCGGTCCTGGGCGCGACGTTCGCGCTCGACGACATCGTCAGCGCCCACCGCGCCGTCCAGGACGGGCACAAGCGCGGCGGGGTCGCCGTCACGATCGGGTAGCCGGGCGCGGTCGCGGTCGGCGCGCAGGAGGCCGCGTAGCTGGAGCCCGTGGTGCGGGCCCGCACCGTGGGTCCTCACGTGCGGGTCCGCGGCGACCGTCTCGGCGAGCCCGGGGTCGGGCCGGTCGAGCCCCCGGACCCCTACGGCATCCGGCACGCGTCGGACACCGTGACGAAGTGCAGGTTCTCCCCGGCCCCGAGCGAGAAGTCCTCCGCCTCGCCCTCGGCGACGTCGAGCACGAAGACGTCCTGGTGCCAGGCCTCGTCCAGGCGCTTGTCGATGTAGAACGGGCAGCCGTCGATGTCGCCCAGGAGGACGTCGACGTCGCCGACGATGAACTCCCCGAGCGGGAAGCACATGGGGACGCTGCCGGCGCAGCAGCCCCCGGACTGGACGAACATCACGGGCTCCCCGCGGGCGGCGCGCAGGCGAGCGATCGCCTCGCGCGCCGCCGGGGTGGCCGTGATGCGTGACTCGGCCGGTTCGGACATGGCCTAGAAGAAGCCGAGGGGCTGGTCGGAGTAGCTGACCAGGAGGTTCTTCGTCTGGCTGTAGTGGTCGAGCATCATCCGGTGGTTCTCGCGCCCGACGCCGGAGATCTTGTAGCCGCCGAACGCTGCCCCGGCCGGGTACGCGTGGTAGCAGTTGGTCCACACGCGGCCGGCCTTGATCTTGCGCCCCATCTTGTAGGCGCGGTTGCCGTCCCGTGTCCAGACCCCGGCACCCAGCCCGTACAGGGTGTCGTTGGCGATCTCCAGGGCCTCCTCGTCGGTCTTGAACGTGGTCACGGCGAGCACGGGGCCGAAGATCTCCTCCTGGAACACCCGCATCTTGTTGTCGCCCTTGAGCACGGTGGGCTCGAAGTAGTAGCCGTCGGCGTGCTCGTCGTCCACGGTGGCCCGGTTGCCGCCGATCAGGACCTCGCACCCCTCGCCGCGGCCGATCTCGACGTAGGAGGCGATCTTCTCGATCTGCTGCTTGGAGACCTGCGGGCCCACCATCGTCTCGGTGTCCAGCGGGTCGCCCTGCTTGATCGCCGCGATCCGCGCGAGGCAGCGCTCCATGAACGCCTCGTAGATGGACTCGTGGATCAGGGCGCGCGAAGGGCAGGTGCACACCTCGCCCTTGTTGAAGGCGTAGAGCACGAGGCCCTCGATCGCCTTGTCCAGGTAGTCGTCGTCGTGGTCCATGACGTCGGCGAAGAAGATGTTGGGCGACTTGCCGCCCAGCTCCGTGGTGGACGGGATGAGGCTCTGCGCCGCATACTGCATGATCAGCCGGCCGGTCACCGTCTCGCCGGTGAACGCGATCTTGGCGATCCGCGGGTTGGTGGCCAGCGCCTTGCCGATCTCCGCGCCGGGCCCGGTGACGACGTTGATCACGCCGGGTGGCACGGCGCTCTCGATGACCTCCATCAGCTTCATGATCGACCAGGGCGTCGGCGAGGCGGGCTTGAGCACGACGCAGTTGCCGGCCGCCAGTGCGGGCGCGAGCTTCCACGCCGCCATGAGCAGCGGGAAGTTGAACGGGATGATCTGGCCGACGACGCCCAGCGGCTCGCGGAAGTGGTAGGCGACGGTGTCCTTGTCGATCTCGGTCGTGGTGCCCTCCTCCGCGCGGGCGGCCGCGGCGAAGTAGCGGAAGTGGTCGATCACCAGCGGGATGTCCGCACCCAGCGTCTCGCGCACGGGCTTGCCGTTCTCCCAGCTCTCGGCGACGGCCAGCATCTCCTTGTTCGCCTCGACGAGGTCGGCGATCGCGTTGAGCACCGCGGCTCGCTCGGTGCCGGTGGTCTCGCCCCACGCGTCCTTGGCGGCGTGCGCGGCGTCGAGCGCGAGCTCGACGTCCTCGGGCGTGGAGTCGGCGACCTCGGTGATCGGGCGGGCGGTCGCGGGGGTCAGGTCGACCCGGTACTTGCCGTGGGTCGGGGCGATCCACTTGCCGCCGATGAAGTTCTCGTAGCGGGGTTCGACGGAGACGATGCTGCCGGGCCGGCCCGGAGGGACGTACTTCATTGCTGCTCCCTAGAGACGTCGTTGTCGCTTGCCCGGCCGACGTTAGGTAGGCCTTGGTTGCAACGACGTTGCGCCCCAGGTCAAAGGTCCCTAGGCGGGGCTCCGGCGGCCGGTTGCCGCCCCCGGCAGGCCGAGCTCGCGGTCCAGCCGCGCGAGCTGCCCCGCGGCGAGCGGCCGCAGCGGTGAGGACGGGCCGAGCGCGCCGAGCTGGGCCTGCCACATCTCGTAGTCGTCGGCGCCCCAGGCCGAGCGCGTCCAGGTCGACATCAGGTCCGGCTCGCGGGAGCTGAGGACGGCCTGGCGCAGCGACGCCTCCAGCCCTTCGCGCAGCCGCACCACCCCGGGGGCGACCGACTCCGGCAGCAACGGCCCGCGGTACCGGCGCAGCGCCGCCCCGACGTCGCCGAGCGCCAGGTGGGCCTCGACGGCCAGCCAGTCGCCGTTGAGCTCGGCCGTCAGACGGTAGGGCCGCGAGTCGAGCAGCTCGTCCCCGAGCAGGTGCCGGAGCCGGTTGAGCTCGGCGCGCAGGGTCGAGGTGCGGGAGTCCTCCTCGTAGAGCAGCACGCCCAGCTCGTCCCCCGACAGCCCGCGTGGCGCGGAGGCCAGCAGCAGGAGGATCTCGCTGTGCCGGGGGCTCAGGGTCAGCCGGTGCGGCCGCGCGTGCCCGTCGGCGATCGTCAGCAGGGAGTGCGACCGGCCGAGGGACTCCAGGAGCACCCTCAGCGAGCCACTCGACGGCTCGTGGTCGAGCCCGCGGCGGGTGAGCCCCTCGCGGGCGAGCTCGGATTCGGCCAGCCGGGCAGCGGCGCGCACCAGGGCGTTGGTCTGCGGGACCACGATGTCGGCGCCCCCGGTGATGTCGAGCACGCCGAGCAACGACTGGGTGGCCGGGTCGTGGATCGGCGTCGCGGCGCAGCTCCACCGGTGCATCGAGCGGCGGAAGTGCTCCGCGCCGATCACCTCGACCGAGGCGTCCAGGGCCAGCGCCATGCCGGGGGCGTTGGTGCCGGCCATCCGCTCGTCCCAGTTGCTGCCCTCGATGAAGCCGACCTTCTCGGCCCGGCGCAGGACGCTCGGCGACCCGCAGACCCACAGGAGCTGACCGGCCGCGTCGGAGACGGCCATGATCGCGTCGCAGTCCCGCGCGGCCTGACCGAGCACGTCCTCCAGGAGCGGGAACACCTGGGCCAAGGGGTGCGCCTCGCGGTAGTCGCGCAGGGCCCCGGTGGGCAGCGTGATGGGGGCGTCGACGGTCTCGGCCTGCACGCCCGCGGCGGCCGAGCGGAACCACGACTCGACCACCTGAGCACGGACCCGCCGCTCCGAGGGCACCCGTCCATTAGAGACCTAGTTCGCCGACCCGGCTAGCGCTGGTCGGCCGACGTCGTGCTCGGGGCGCGACTCACGGCGTGCGGCTGGGCATCGCGGGTGGCGGCGCCGGCTCGCCGGTGCGGGCCAGCCCCGGGACCACGAAGTCGCCGATCCGGGTGGTCCCGTCGCTGGCGTAGACGCCGATGGTGTGGCTCTTCCCGACGTCCTCGGCCTGCCACTGCACGGCCTGCGCGGGCGAGGTCGGCATCGGGCCTTCGAGCTCGGCGCGGTAGGCGTAGCCCTCCTCGCCGTTGGTGGCCGTCACCGCGATGAGGTCGGGTGCGCCGCGGTCGTTCTCGACCCCGTAGGTGTCGCCGTTGGCGTTCGTGCCCCAGTCGGTGGGCACGTGCTGGGAGTAGCCGGCGGTGAGGGTCCAGCGGGCGTCGGGGGTGTCGGTGGTGATGGTCGTGGTGTGCCGGCCCGGATCGAGCGGCATCGTGTAGGTGGCGACGCCGGCCCCGGCGCTGGTGTCTCGGTCGGAGCAGACCATGGACGCGCCGTCGTTGAACCGGAAGGTCCCGGCCGTCAGGCACGTGAGCATCAGCTCCACACTGGTCGCGCCGTCCGGCGGGTCACCGAGGTCGACGGTCGCAGTCCCGGTCCGCGTGACGGTCACCGTGGTGCCGAGGTCGGCCACCCGGTCGAGGCCCGGCAGCGTCAGCACGCCCTGGGCGACGGCGACCCCGCCGCCGACCAACGCGAGCCCGATCCCGGCACCTGCGGCTCCGCGCCAGCGGCGACGGCGCCGCGCCGCCGGGGCAGCGGCGACGTGGTCGACCAGGGCGGCGCGCATGGCCGTCGCGACCACGGGATCCATCAGCGTGGTGGTCATGGTTCTGCCCTCGAGGTCGGGCCGGCGGGAAGCGTGCCGGCGAGCTGGCCGCGCAGCCGGGTGCGGATGCGGTGCAGGCGGGTCTTGGCGGCTCCCTCGCCGATCCCGAGCACCGCGGCGGCGTCGGCGATCGTGCAGTCCTCGAGAGCGACCAGGGTGAGCAGGTGCAGGTCCGGTGCGGGGAGGGTGCGCAGCGCCTCGCGCAGGTCGGGGTCCATCCCGAGGGCGCCGGCCAGGGCAGGCTCCGCGGCGTCCGGCGCCTCGCCGGGGCGGGGCAGGGCGGCGAGGAAGCGCCGGTAGCGCCGGGTGGCCCGGCGCTGGTTGCGGGCCACGTTGCCCGCCGTGACCAGCAGCCACGGCAGCACCGAGCCGTCGACCAGCCGCACGTGGTCGCGCCTGCGCCACAGCTCGAGGAACGCGACGGCGGTGACGTCCTCGGCCTCGTGCGCGGTGCCGACCAGCCGCAGCGCGTGTCGGTACACGCGCTCGCGGTGGGCGTCGAACACCCGACCGAACGCCTCACCGTCTCCCGCCCGGGCGCGCGACCACAGGGCGTCGCCGCCGTCCGTGCGCCCGGTCACGCTCCGTAGTGTCCGTGGTGCGTCGGGAGGTTTCACGCCGCCGGGCGGCGTACCCGGTGCGTTCGCCCGGCTCACCGCCACTCGACGTGCGCCTGCCGCTCCCGGTGCGCCACGAGCAGCCGCCGCACCAGCTCCTCGGCCGCGAGGGACGGCCGCGCTCCGGTATCCGGGTCGGTGACCTGCACGGTCCCAGCCGCCACCTCACGCTCGCCGAGCACGGCGAGCAAGGCGTCGCGTCGGGTCCGTGCGGCCCGGATCCGCCCGCCGAGCGAGCCGTCATGGTCTACGCGCACGCGCAGGCCCTCGGCCCTGGCCCGGTCGGCGAGTGCGCGCCCGGCGTCGTCGTGCTCCGGCCCGACGGGCAGCACGGTGAGCTGGGTCGGCGCCAGCCAGAACGGCAGCCGGCCCTGGTAGCGCTCGAGCAGCGCGGCCACCACTCGCTCCATCGCGCCCACGGTCCCGCGGTGGATCATCACGACGCGGTGCCGCCGGCCGTCCGAGCCGTCATAGGTCAGGTTGAACCGCTCCGGCTGGTTCAGGTCGAGCTGGACGGTCGCGATGGTCTCCTCATGACCGCGGCCGTCGCAGACCTGGAGGTCGAGCTTGGGTCCGTAGAAGGCCGCCTCGCCCTCGGCCTCGACCAGCGGCAGGTCGCCGCCGTCGAGCACCCCGCGGGCCGCGACCCGCAGGGCGGCCTCGGACCGTGCCCACTGCTCGGTCGAGCCCAGGTAGGAGGTCGAGCCGTCCCGGCGCGACAGCCGGACGTGGTCGACCGGCAGGCCGAGGATGCGCTGCGCCTTCAGCGCGGTCCGCAGCGCCCGCTCCGCCTCGTCGGCGACCTGGTCGCCCCGGCAGAACACGTGGGTGTCGTCGAGGCTGATCTGCCGGACCCGGGTCAGCCCGGCGAGCACGCCGGAGCGCTCGGCCCGGAACATCGACCCCAGCTCGTTGAGCCGGATCGGCAGCTCGCGGTAGGAGTGCCGCGCCGAGGCGTACACCAACGCGTGGTGCGGGCAGTTCGCCGGGCGCAGCACCACGTCGTCCTCGCCGACGCGCATCGGCGGGAACATGTCGCCGGCGAACTTGGCGAGGTGGCCGGAGCGCTCGAACAGCGCCCGCTTGCCCAGCACGGGGGTGTACACGTCCTGGCAGCCGTCGGCGTGCGCCAGGTCCTTGGCGAGCAGCTCGAGCTCGTGGCGGATGGCGGCGCCGGCGGGCAGCCACAGCGGCAGTCCGGCGCCGGCCAGCGGGTCGCCGGCGAACACGTCGAGGTCGCGGTTGAGGTCGCGGTGGTCGAGAGGCATGAGGAGCTCCTTGCGGTGGTGGCCGCGGAGCCCGGTCCCCGGAGACGGCACGAGCCCCGGAGTCGTGCTCCGGGGCTCGGTCTGTGGGCTGGGTCAGCTCAGGTGGCGGCGCCGGAGGTGTCCGGCGTCGTCGTGACCTGGGCGTGGTGCATGGTGACCAGGGTAGGGCCCGTGCCTAGGCTCCTCACGTGATTACCCCCACCGAGGGCGAGACGCGTGCCGTCGCGGCCCTGGACGCCACCGGCATCGCCTACACGCTCACCCGCCACGGTCGGGTCTCCTCGCTCGAGGAGGCGGCCGCCGCGCGCGGGCTCGACCCGGCGCAGGTGATCAAGACGATCGTCGTGCGACGCGGCGAGGACGACCACGTCATGGTGCTCGTCCCGGGGGACCGGGCGATCGCCTGGCCTCGGCTGCGCGCGCTCCTGGGGGTCAGCCGCCTGTCGTTGCCGGACGCGGACGCGGCCCGGGACGCGACGGGCTACGAGCGCGGCACGATCACGCCGTTCGGCTCGCTGGTCGCCTGGCCGGTGGTCGCCGACGAGCGGGTGCTCGGGCGCACCGTGTCCATCGGGGCGGGAGCCCACGGCGTCGCCGCCACCGTCGAGGGCGACGACCTGGTGGCGGCGCTCGGCGCGACGGTGGCCGACGTCACGGACGCCGGGGGGACGGCATGAGCGACAGCTCCGCGCTGCCGGTGCTGCGGGCGGGCAACGGCGAGGTCGAGCTCGCCTTCCTGCCGACGGTCGGCGGCCGGCTGATCTCGCTGCGGGCCGGCGGGGTCGAGCTGCTCTGGCGCAACCCGGAGTACCTGGACGACGAGCTCGGCACCGTGCTGCCCCGCGACCGGTGGGCGCCGCTGGACGGCACCATGGGCTCCTGGGCGAACCTCGGCGGGTCGAAGACCTGGCCGGCGCCGCAGGGGTGGTCCGGCGAGGACGAGTGGCCCGGGCCGCCGGACCCGGTGATCGACTCGGGCGACTGGTCGGCCGACGTCGAGCGCGCCCCCGACGGCGCGACCGTCGTGACGCTGACCAGTCCCGACGACCCGTGGACCGGCCTGCGGGTCGAGCGCCGCTTCGAGATCCCCGCGTCGGGGACCACGTTCACGCAGCGCATCACGTTCCGGTGCGTGGCCGACCGCACCGTGCGGTGGTCGCCGTGGGAGGTGTGCCAGCTCGACACCGCGGTGTTCGCCGGCGATCCGGAGGGACACGGCGCCGCGGACGGGGGCGTCCGGGTGGGCGTGACCGGCGCGCACGAGCCCCTGGCCCTGGTGCGGCTGGACGGCGAGATCGCTGTCGACCCGCCGAGCGGCGGCCGGCGGAGGGTCCGGGTGGACGACGTGGTCGCCAAGGTCGGGTTCACCGACGCGGACGGCACGTTCGAGGTACGCCGTCCGGACGGCGCCGGGCTGCGCTGGAGCTACGCCGTCGACCCCGACGGGGCATACCCCGACGGCGGCTGCGCGGCGGAGATCTGGATGCAGTACCCGACCGGCGCGCCGGTGCCCGGCGGGCTGTGGCCCACCGCCCGGCTGCTCGAGATCGAGGCGCTCGGACCCCTGACCACGCTCGAGCCCGGACAGCAGGTCGAGCTCGAGATCGCATGGGTAGCGTGGGGTCCGGAGGTGCGGCGATGACGTCCGAGACGATGCACGCGGTGGTGACGGTGGGTGGCGAGCCGGTCGACCGGACGGTCCCCGCCCCGAGCCCCGAGCCTCGCGACCTGCTGGTCCGGATCGAGGCCGTCTCGGTCAACCCGGTCGATGTGAAGACCGCGCGCAACGCCGTGGACGGCCGGATCCTCGGGTTCGACGCGGCCGGCACGGTGGTGGCCGTCGGCGCAGAGGTCACCCGGTTCGCGGTCGGCGACGAGGTCTACTACTGCGGCGACTACACCCGCCCGGGCGCGAACGCCGACCTGCACGCGGTCGACGAGCGCCTGGCCGGGCACAAGCCCACGAGCCTGTCCTTCGCCGAGGCCGCGGCGATGCCGCTGACCACGCTCACCGCCGCCGAGGCGCTCTTCGACCACCTCCACGCCGACGCGAGCACCACCGGCACGTTGCTCGTGGTCGGGGCCTCGGGCGGGGTCGGGTCGATCTTGGTCCAGCTGGCCCGGCAGCTGACGGGTCTGCGGGTGATCGGCACCGCGTCCCGCCCGGAGACCCGCGAGTGGGTCGCAGGCCTCGGGGCGCACGAGGTGGTCGACCACCGCGACCTGGTCGCGGCGGTGCGCGCGGTGGCACCCGAGGGCGTGGACGTGATCGTCTCCGCCTACACCCCGGACGACCTGCAGGTGTTCGCCGACGTGCTGCGCCCCTGGGGGCACGTGGTCGCGATCGACGGCGCCCACCACGACGTCGCACCGCTCAAGCCCGGCTCGCAGACCTTCCACTGGGAGTACGTGTTCGCGCGCGCCGCGCGCCGCACGGCCGACATGGGCCGCCAGGGTGAGCTGCTCGAGCAGGTCGCCGGCGAGCTGGACGCCGCCCGGCTGCGCGGCACGGCCACCCGGTTCATCGAGGGGCTGACCGCGAGCGGGCTGCGCGAGGCGTACGAGCTGGTGGGCTCGAGCCGGATGATCGGCAAGCTCGTCGTCCACCGATAGCCGCGCCGTCCACCGACGGTCGCGCGCGAGTGAGGGCGGGCGCCGCCGGGAGGCCTCGGCAGCACCCGCCCTCGGTCCAGGGGCTACTTGCTCGCGTCGCCGGAGAAGTGGAACGAGACCGGCCCGCTGCCCTCACGGTGCGGCCAGCGCTGCGTGACGACCTTGGCGCGGGTGTAGAACTTCACGCCCTCGGGGCCGTAGATGTGGCTCTCGCCGACCAGCGACTCCTTCCATCCGCCGAACGAGTGCCACGCGACCGGCACCGGGATCGGCACGTTGACGCCGATCATCCCGGCGGTGCCCTGCGCCCGGACGAAGGTGCGGGCGGCCTCGCCGGACGAGGTGAAGATCGCCGCGCCGTTGCCGTACGGGTTGGCCTGGATCGTCTTGATCCCGGTGGCGAGGTCGGGGATCCGGATGATCTCCAGGGTCGGCCCGAAGACCTCCTCCTTGTTGATCGTCATGTCGGGCGTCACCCCGTCGATCAGGGTCGGGCCCACCCAGTACCCGTTCTCGTAGCCCTCCGGGGCGAAGCCGCGGCCGTCGACGAGGATGCGTGCGCCCTCGTCCTCCGCGGAGGTGATGAGCGAGACGATCCGGTCGCGTGCCTCGGCGCTGATGATCGCGCCCATGTCGGCGTCGGCCGTCATGCCCTCGGCGACCTTGACCTTCGCGGCCTTCTCGGTCAGCCGTGCGACCAGGTCGTCGGCGATCGAGTCCTGGACCAGGGCGACCGGCAGGGCCATGCAGCGCTCGCCCGCCGCGCCGTAGGCCGCCGCGATGAGGTTGTTCGCCGCGTGCTCGAGGTCCGCGTCCTCGAGCACGATGGCGTGGTTCTTCGCCGCGCCGAGGGCCTGGACCCGCTTGCCGTGCTCGGACGCGACGGCGTGGATGTGCTTGGCGGTGGTCGTCGAACCGACGAACGACACCGCGGCGATGTCGGGGTGGGTGAGCAGCCGGCCGATGACGTCCCGGTTGCCGTGCACCACGGTGAACGCGCCGTCGGGCAGGCCGGCCTCCTTCCACAGCTCGGCGAGGAACATGCCGGCGCCCGGGTCGCGGGTCGGCGGCTTGAGCACGAAGGTGTTGCCGGCCGCGAGCGCGACGGGCGACATCCACAGCGGGATCATCACCGGGAAGTTGAAGGGTGTGATGCCCGCGACCACGCCGACCGGCTGGCGGAAGGAGTAGACGTCGATCCCGGTCGCGGCCTGGTCGGAGTACTCGCCCTTGAGCAGGGTCGGGATGCTGCACGCGAACTCGGCGACCTCCAGGCCGCGGCTGATCTCGCCCTTGGCGTCGGAGAACACCTTGCCGTGCTCGCGGGTGACGATCGCGGCGAGCTCGTCGGTGTGCTGGACCAGCAGCTCGCGGAACCGGAACATCACGGCGGTGCGCTTGGCGAGGGAGTACTCCGACCAGACCTCGAACGCCGCCGCCGCACTCGCGATCGCGGTCTCGACCTCGGCCGGGGTGGCGGAGGCCACCTGCGCGACGACCTCGCCGGTCGCGGGGTTGTCGACGGGGACGACCACGTCGTCCGCGCCGACGTACGGCTTGCCGTCGATCCAGTGCGGGATGGTGGGGATGGTGCTCACGACTGTCTCCTTCGATGTGTCTGTGCTGCTCATCCGCCCGGACCACCGTGCGGATCGACGATGGTCCGGCCATCGAGCTGGGCTTTGAGGGCGTCTCGACGTCAGTTCATCGATTGTTCATCGGTGTGCGTGCCGACCTGCGCCCGGCATCGCCGCGAGCCGTCCGGGTGAGGGGCCGTCGTTGCCGCCCTCGCGGCCCGCACCGCTCGCTGAAGATCATCCCATCACAGGTCAGACGCCCTTTTCTGCGGCCCGACGGTGGTGAAACCGCCGCCGAACGACGGAGGGTCGAGGGCCGCAGCCTCTGGCGATGCCCGGCCGCACCACCTCCTCGCGAACTCCTTGACAACGCCTCACGGCCGTACACTACAGTGAATTATCGATGATCTGCGAAGCGGCGGACAAGAGCTGCCGTGCGAAGGGGCCGGCGGGTAGCACGACGGTTCGGGACGGTGGGCGGGACGCGAGGACGCGGCCGCCGGACGCCCCGGACGGCTGTGGGACCGCGACCGGTGTCCGTGAACCAGGAAGGGACACTCGGATGACCAGCAAGCTGCAGCTGAGGGAACAGTTCTCGGCGTGCGGAGCGCCGCTGCGCGTGGACGTCTACGGCAGCCAGCCGCGCGAGCACGTGCTCGACGACCTGACGTTCCTCAACTACCGGCTCGCCGAGGTGGTCATCTCGCCCGAGATCACGGTGGACACCCCCGACATCGTCTGGCAGATGGACGGTGAGAAGGGTGTGAGCTACGACGGCCACACCATGACGTTCACGGGCGACTGGCCGGCCGGACCGCTGCAGAAGGCGATCGTCACGATGCTGACCCTCCGGATGGAGGAGATCGGCCTGCACCCCTTCCACTCCGCGGCGGTCAACTACCGCGGCAAGACGGTCCTGGTCCTCGGCGGCGAGTCGAACCACGGCAAGTCCATGGCACTGATCGAGGCCGGCGTCCGCGGCGGTGTGCAGGTCGCCTCCGAGACCTCCGTGATCGACGAGCAGGGCGTGGTGGTCAAGGGCTCGGTGGAGCCGTTCCTGATCAAGCGCACCGAGGGCACCGAGCGTGCCGACAAGGCGGCCCCCAACAAGGGCGTCGAGAAGTTCTGGGGCGCCATGCCCACCTGGGAGATCACCGACCAGCCCGCCGAGATCGACGTGGTGCTGGTCCCGGCGATCGACGGGAACTTCGACCCGAGCACCACCGAGCTCATCCCGTTCGAGAAGCAGTTCCAGTCGCTGCACTCGCTGCAGAACTACCTGCTCACCAACGAGCTCCTCGCGCCCGGGCACCCGATGCCCGTGGTCGACACCGACGAGCGCCGCCAGGCCAGGGCCGACTTCCTGCAGTCGTTCTGCACCCGGCCGTTCTTCTTCATCCGTGCGGCGACGCCGCAGGTCCTGCTCGACGAGTTCGACAAGACCTACGACGCCTAGGGCCGATCTGGGCACGTCGGCCCAGACACGGACCCCGAACGACCACCACGCTGCAGGAGATGAACCGATGAGCACCTACGACGAGCTCGGCCGGATGGCCGACTTCCCGGCCGACCAGGTCGTGAAGGCCGCCTCGATGATCCGCACCGGGACCATGGTGTCGCTCGCCGGCGTGCGGTTCCCCGGCATGCCGCTGTTCCCCGGTCATCCCCCGTTCCAGGTGCTCAACTACCGCACCCCCCGGGGCATCCGGGCGACCGGAGCCGAGCCGTGGGGTCCGGTCAACGACGTCGGGCTCGGCTACATGGCCGAGTACCTGATGGCGTCGTCGCACTCGGGTGCGCACGTCGACGCCCTCGCCCACATGACGGTCGGCGAGGACATGCACTGGTACGGCGGGGGCAACCCCGACGAGCACCTGAGCGACTTCGGGCCGATGGTCGGGGACGCGTCCCACCTGCCGCCGTTCTTCACCCGCGGCGTCCTGGTGGACGTGCCCGGGCACCGCGGCGTGCGGTCCCTGGAGGCCGGCGAGCCGGTCGGCGTCGACGAGGTGAAGCAGATCCTCGACGACCAGGGCGTCGAGGTCCGGCCCTGGGACGTGGTGCTGTTCCGGACCGGGTACCTGAGCTGGTGGCCGGACGCCGAGCAGCTCGCGGCGCACCGCACCGCGGGCCCGGACGTCTCCGTGGCGCACTGGCTGCTCGAGAAGGGCGTGGTCGCGGCCGGGTCGGACACCGAGACGTTCGAGGTCCAGCCCGCCCCGGACCCCGGCCCGGAGGGCAACCCGCAGCCCGTCCACACCGCGCTGCTCATCGAGAACGGTGTCTACATCCTCGAGAGCGTCGACCTCGAGGAGATCGCGCGCCGCAAGGTCTACGAGTTCTGCTTCGTCGCGCTCCCGCTGAAGATCCGCGGCGCGACGGGCTCGATGGTCGACCCCGTCGCCATCTACTGACACCCCGAACAGGAGAGACGCAGGCATGACTGAGACGATGGAAGCCCTGGTGGTCCTCGAGCCCTCGGTGCTGGAGATCCAGCAGATCCCGGTGCCCGAGCCGGGCCCGAACGAGGTCCTGGCGCGGGTGCGCTCGGTGTCGATCTGCGGCACCGACGCCCACCTGATCCACGGCGACTACCCGGGCTTCTGGCCGCCCGCGTTCCCGTTCACCCCCGGCCACGAGTGGGCCGGGGAGATCGTGGCGCTCGGCGAGGGTGCGGACAAGCTCGGCTGGAAGGTCGGCGACCGGGTGGCCGGCACGAGCCACAACGCCTGCGGCGTGTGCCAGAAGTGCGTCGAGGGCCGGTACAACCTCTGCGAGAACTACGGCAAGCCGGGGCTCCACAAGCAGTACGGCCACAGCTACCAGGGTGTCGACGCCACCTACGCGGTGCACAACGTCAAGTGCATCTTCAAGCTGCCCGACTCGATCTCGTTCGACGAGGGCGCGGTGGTCGACCCGGCGAGCATCGCCCTGCACGTGGCCCGGCGCGGCAACATCCAGCCCGGTGACACGGTGGTCGTCACCGGCGCCGGCTCGGTGGGCCTGCTCGCCGGCGACAGCGCATTGGTCTGCGGTGCCGCCCGGGTGATCGTGGTCGGGCGCGGCTACCGCCTCGCGAAGGCCGCCGAGATGGGCTTCGAGACCGTCGACACCAAGGACGGCGACCCGGTCGCCACGGTCCGGGCGCTCACCGACGGGCTCGGCGCGGACGTGGTGCTCGAGTGCGCCGGCGTGCCCGAGACCCTCCAGTGGGCGATGGCCATGCTGCGGCGCGGCGGGCGGTGCGCCATGGTCGGCATCCCCACCGAGGCGGTGGCTCTGAACGTCCAGCCGCTCGTGCTCGACGAGCTCGAGCTGGTCGGCTCGCGCGCCTCGGCCGGAGAGATGCGGCGGGTCATGCCGTTCGTGGCCGACGGTCGGGTGCGGGTCGGCGAGCTCATCACGCACCACTTCGCGCTGACGGACTACCAGCAGGCGCTCGACACCTTCAACGACCGCACCTCCGGTGCGATCAAGATCATCGTTCATCCCTGACAGCTCCGACCGACGCCGGGCACGGCGCCGGGCGGCTCGTGACAGTCGCTCGAGGAAAGGTCTACGTCGATGGTGACGTACTACAAGGCACACGCCGTGGCCGACGCCCTGGAGGTTCTGGGGCGCAAGGACGTCGACGCCAGGGCCCTGCTCGGAGGCACCGACCTCCTGGTGGGGCTGGACGATCGGCTCGACAGCGCACCGGGCGTCGTGGTGGACCTCAAAGGTCTCGCCGACGAGACCCCGCTCGCCGTCGAGGACAGCGGGGTACGGATCGGCCTGACCGTGACGATGGCCGACCTCGTGGCGAACCCGACGGTCGCCGCCTGGTACCCGGCCCTCGTCCAGGCCGCGGGCGTGGTCGGCTCGGTGGCGATCCGCAACCGCGCCACCGTGGTCGGCAACATCTGCAACGCCTCGCCGGCGAGCGACACGGCCCCCGCGCTCCTCGTGCACGGCGCGAACGTGCGGATCGCCTCGGCCGACGGCGAGCGCGTGGTCCCGATCTCGGAGTTCTTCGTGGCCCCGCGGGTCACCACGTGCGGCCGCGGCGAGCTCGTCACCGCCGTCGAGCTCCCCCGCCCGGTCCCGGGCACCGGCAGCGCGTTCCAACGGCTGACGAGGCGCTGGGGCGTGGACCTGGCGACCGTGAGCGTCGCGGCCGCGGTGCACGGCGACGGCCGGATCCAGCTCGGGCTCGGGGCGGTGGCGCCCACCCCGCTGCTGGTCGACCTGCCTGCCGGGACCGACCTGGCCGACCGCGCGGTGCTCGACCCGGTGCTCGACGAGGCGCTGGCCGTGGCCACGCCGATCTCGGACATCCGCGCGGCCGCCGACTACCGCACGGCGATGGTGCGTGAGCTGGCCGCCCGCGCACTCCAGGCGGCACTCGACTCGACGAGGAGGACCCAGGCATGAGCGTCGGTACCGGGTCGCTGGTGACGGTCACCGCGACGATCAACGGCGAGACCCGCACGTTCACCGTGCCGGGCCACCGCACCCTGCTGGACGCGCTGCGCTCGGAGCTGGGCCTGACCGGCACCAAGAGCAGCTGCACCGAGGGTGAGTGCGGGGCGTGCACCGTCATGCTCGACGGCCACGCGGTCAACTCCTGCCTGGTGCTCGCCGCCGAGGTCGACGGCCACGAGGTCGTCACCATCGAGGGCCTCTCCGTCGACGGCGGGACCGACCTGCAGCAGGCGTTCCTGGAGCACGGCGCCGTGCAGTGCGGGTTCTGCATCCCCGGCCAGGTGATGTCCGCCGAGTACCTGCTGTCGCACAACCCGGACCCCAGCGTCGAGGAGATCCGGGACGCGCTGTCCGGGAACCTCTGCCGCTGCGCCAGCTACAACCGGATCGTCGAGGCGGTCCGCCAGACCGCGGAGAAGAGGGTGAGCACCCGTGGGTGACGCACTGAGGTCACAGGAGGTCGGAACCCTGCGGCCGGACGGGAACGTCGGCACCAGGACCAAGCGCTACGGCGGGCTCGAGCGGGCCAGCGGCGCGCAGAAGTACGTCGCCGACCTCGAGTTCCCCGAGGCCCTCCAGGTCGCGATCGTCACGATCCCGGTGGGCTGCGCCGACATCCTCGGCGTCGACACCGCCGAGGCCGAGGCCATGCCCGGCGTCGTCGGCGTGCTCACCGCCGCTGATCTGCCCAGCCCGATGCCGCGGTTCGGCGTCTCGCACAAGGACCGTCCGGTGATGGCCGACGGCCGGGTCAACTTCTACGGCGAGCCGGTCGCGGCCGTCGCCGCCCTGACCCAGGAGCAGGCCGACGCGGCCGCGCGAGTGGTGAAGGTGGACTACCGCGAGCTGCCTGGCGTCTACACGCTCGACGCCGCGCTGGCGCCCGGCGCCCACCTCGTGCAGGACCCGAGCGACCCGACCAAGCGGGCCGGCGACGCGCTGCGCGAGACCAACGTGATCGAGGAGCAGACGATCGCGTGGGGCGACCTCGCCGAGCAGGAGGCCAAGGCGGCCCTGGTGGTCGAGGACTCCTACAGCTACCCGATGATGACCCAGTTCCCGATCGAGCCGCTCGCGGTGATCGCGGAGCCCACCGACGTGGGCGGGCTGACCCTGTACACCCCCGTCCAGCACCCCTACCTCATGCAGCGGATCGTCGCCGGCCTGGTCGGCAAGACGCTGGGCCAGGTCCACGTCATCGCGCCCGACCCCGGCGGCGGCTTCGGCGGCAAGCAGATCCCCAAGTACGAGCCGCTGATGGCGTTCCTCGCGCTCAAGCTCGGCCGGACCGTCCGGCTCACGCTGAACCTGGCGGAGACCACCACGGCGATCCGCCGGGCCGGCGCCACGGTGCACGCCAGGACGGGCTTCACGTCCGAGGGCGACATCGTGTTCCACCACGTGAGGATCGACTACCAGATCGGTGCGTACGCCGACGTCGCCCCGCGCGTGATGACCAAGGGCAGCTACGTCGGCGGCGGCCCCTACCGCCTGCCGGCGTGCCTGATCGAGGCGCGTGCGGTGCTGACCAACACCCCGGTCAGCACGGCCATGCGCGGCTACGGCGCACCGCAGATCAGCTGGGCGACCGAGTCCCAGATCACCGACGGCGCCCGGCGCCTCGGTCTGGACCCGGCGCGCGTCCGGCTGCGCAACCTGGTCGAGAACGGCGAGGAGTTCGTCAAGGGCGAGTTCGCCGGCAAGGCCGACGGGGAGTGGAAGCAGGCCGTCGAGAAGGCGATGGAGCTGGCCGGCTGGGATGACCCGCTGCCCCCGAACCGGGGTCGCGGCATCGCGGTGGGCATCAAGTCCAGCGCGACGTCCGGGCTGTCCCAGAGCCTGGTCCGGCTGCTGTACGACGGCAGCGCGATCGTCTACGCGGGCACGTCCGACATGGGACAGGGCGCCAGGACCATCTGGGCCCAGACCGTGGCCGACGAGCTCGGCGTCCCGCTCGAGAAGGTCACCGTGATCAGCGGTGACACCGACCTGGTGCCGTTCGACCTGCAGACGTCGGCGAGCCGCTCGACGGTGTTCATGGGCACCGCGGTGCTCCGGGCCTGCCGGGACGTGCGCCGGCAGGTGCGTGAGATGTACGCCGAGCGCGTCGGCGTGGAGCCCGGTGAGCTCGACGACGAGCCCGGCGCGGTGCTCACCGCCGAGGGCGCCGTGGCGCTGGACGAGGCGGCCCGGATCGGGCTCGGCGCGCTGCGCGGCGAGGTCCTCGGTCAGGGCACCTGCCGGCTCGAGGGGCGCAAGGGCCACCCGCTGGGCGGCGACGCGTCGTTCTACGAGTTCAACTGCTCGATCAGCGAGGTGGAGCTGGACGCCGGCACGGGTCAGTTCGTCATCACCCGCCACGTGTCGGTCAGCGACGTGGGTACCGAGCTCAACCCCATCCAGGTCACCGCCCAGGAGGAGGGCGGCGCGATCATGGGGATCGGCCAGGCCGACATGGAGCAGCTCGTCTTCGACGAGCACGGTCGACTGCTCAACCCGAGCGCGATCGACTACCGGGTGCCCACCTACAAGGACGTGCCGTTGGAGCTCTTCACGAGCGCCGTCGAGAACCACGACGGACCAGGCCCGTACGGCTCCAAGGGCATGAGCGAAGGCCCGATCCTGTGCACGGGGGCTGCCCTCGGGGCGGCCGTCACGGCGGCGGCAGGGGTCAAGATCACCGACCTCCCGCTCACCGCCGAGCGCATCTGGAGAGCGACCCGAGCCGCGGCGGAGGGCGCCATCGCCTGAGCCGTACGCATCACCGGTCCGTCGACCGCTCGGCCACGCCGCGGCACGCCACGGCGTGATCCGGTCGCGCCGTCGAGCCGCACATACCGCCCACAGCGCAGTGGAGACGGTGCCTCGGCACCGTGGTAGCGAAGGAGGAGTTGCGTGACCAGGAATCCGACCGTCTGTCTTGCTGGCACCCTCGACACCAAGGGCGTCGAGTACAAGTACGTCAAGGAGTGCATCGAGAACCAGGGCGTCGACGTCCTCATGGTCGACTGCGGGGTGATCGGCGAGCCGTACTTCACGCCGGACATCCCGTCGAGCGAGGTGGCCGCCGCGGCGGGCGTCGACCTGGCCGAGTTCGCCGAGCGCAAGGAAGGCGCCGAGGGCCGGACCAAGGCGGTCCTGTCGATGGGCCGTGGCCTGGGCGTCGTGCTCCAGAAGCTCTACGACGAGGGCCGCATCGACGCGGTCTTCGGCATGGGTGGCACCGGTGGTACCGACCTGCTCAGCCCGGCGTTCCGCGAGCTGCCGATCGGCTTCCCGAAGATGATCGTGTCGACGATGGGCTCGGGCAACACCAAGCCGTACGTCGGCCCGTCCGACCTGATCATGGCGAACGCCGTGACCGACATCGCCGGCCTGAACCGGATCTCGCTGCTGGTGCTCGGCAACGCCGCGCACGCCATCGCGGGCATGGCCAAGGGCTACAGCTACGCGCAGAGCCAGGCGAGCGGCAGCAAGCCGCTCGTCGCGATGACGATGTGGGGCGTCACCACGCCCGGTGTCATGCGCATCCGCGAGCAGCTGGAGCGGGACGGCTTCGAGGTCATCATCTTCCACGCGGTGGGCGAGGGCGCGGGGATGGAGGCCCTCATCGACAGCGGTGTCATCGACGGCCTGATCGACTACTCGCTGCCGGAGATCCTCAACCACTGGCACAAGGGTCTGTTCGACCCGGGCATCGAGCGCATGGAGGCTGCGATCCGCACCGGTATCCCGGTGGTCGTGGCGCCCGGCGCGCTCGAGGCGTTCAACTTCGGTGCGCTCACCACGATCCCGCCGGAGTTCAACGTCCCGGAGCGGTACGTCATCGAGCACAACCCGAACGTCAGCTCGCTGCGTGCGACCGAGGACGAGATGGCCAAGCTCGGCGAGTACGTGGCCGACCACGTCAACCGGGCGCCGGGGCCGAAGGCCGTGGCGCTCCCGTGGAAGGCGACCTGCAACTACGCGCGTGAGGGCAGCCCGTGGGAGGGCCTGGACCTCCACCCGATGTTCGACCCGCTGCTGAAGACCCTCGACCCGGACGTCGAGGTCGTGCAGATGGACGCGAACATCAACGACCCCGAGTTCGCGGACGCGGTGTATGCGCTGTTCCAGGCACGCTGGGAGCAGGCCAAGGCGGCCAAGGAGTAGGCCGCTGAGGAGATGACCGGCCCGGGAGGCCCCGGCGTCCACACCCCACGCGTGGACGCCGGGCCCCCCGGGTCTGCACGGCGGGCCGGTCGCGACCCGCCACACTCGAGACACCGCCGCGGGGCGGTCCGGACGGGAAGGGATGGGCCAGTGCGCGAGATCCTGGAGGCCCTCGGGTCGCCGGCTCCGTGCGCGCTCGTGACGGTGACGCGCACGATGCGCTCGTCGCCGCGCCCGGTCGGGTCCTCGATGGTGGTCCACGCCGACGGCTCGATCGTGGGCAACATCTCCGCCGGGTGCGTGGACGGCGACGCGGTGCTCACGGCCGAGGACGTCCTGGCCGCCGGCCGGGCCGTGGTCTCGCGGTACGGCGTGAGCGACGAGACCGCCATGTCGGTCGGCCTGGCCTGCGGCGGCGAGATCGACGTCGTCGTGTCACCCGGACCGGCCGCGGACCTGGTGGACCTGCTGCGCGGGCTCGAGCGCGACGGGGTCGGGTGCGCGCTGGTCACGGTGGTCTCGCCGGACGTGCTGCGCGGTCGCCACCTGGCCGTCGGTCCCGACGAGGTGCGCGGCACCACGGGGCGGGCGGCGCTGGACTCGGCGCTGGCCGAGCAGGCTCGTGAGCTGGTCGCGCGCGGGCGCAGCGGTGCCGTGACCGTGCCGGGCGCCGGTGCGCCCGACGAGCAGTCGGCGACCGCGGTGGTGCAGGTCGCCGTGCCCGCGCCGCGCATGCTGGTCTTCGGCGCCGGGTCCTTCGCGGGGCCCCTGGTCGCCGCCGGCCGGCTGGTCGGCTACCGGGTCACGCTGTGCGACGCCCGTGCGGCGTTCGCGACCGCCGAGCGGTTCCCCGACGCCGACGAGGTGGTCGTGGACTGGCCGCACCGCTACCTGGCGGGGACCACCGTGGACGCCCGGACGGTGATCTGCTCGCTGGTGCACGACCCCAAGTTCGAGATCCCGCTGCTGGTCGCCGCGCTGCGCAGCCCGGCGGGGTACGTGGGCGCGCTGGGCTCGCGGCGCACGCACGCCAAGCGGGTCGAGGCGCTGCGCCGCGAGGGCCTGGGCGAGGGCGAGATCGCGCGGCTGCGTGCGCCGATCGGCCTGGACCTGGGGGCGACCACCCCCGAGGAGACCGCGATCTCGGTGGTCGCCGAGGTGGTCGCGGTGCGCGCCGGTGGCAGCGGGCAGGAGCTGCGCGGCACCACGGGTCGGATCCACCGGGAGTCGCCGTGACCGGCGGGCCGCTCGGGCTGCTCCTGGCCGCCGGTGCCGGTCGCCGGATGGGCACGCCCAAGGCGCTGATGACCACAGCCGACGGCGGCACGTGGGTCGCGCGGGCGGCGCAGGTGCTGGCCGACGGCGGGTGCGCGGACGTGCTCGTCGTGCTCGGGGCGCAGGCCGCTGAGGCGGTCGCGGCGCTACCGGTGGGCGTCGAGGCCGTCTGGGCGGAGCGCTGGCGCGACGGCATGGGCGCATCGCTGGTCGCGGGGCTGACCGCGGCCGCGGAGCACGCGTCGCGGCCCGCCGTCGCGGTCGTCCACCTGGTCGACCTGCCGGACGTGCCCGCCGCGGCGGTGCGCCGGGTGCTCGACCGGGCGGAGGGGCGTTCGGACGCCCTGGTCCGGGCGACCTACCACGGCCGACCCGGTCACCCGGTGGTCCTCGGCCGTGACCACTGGGACGCGGTGGCGGCCCAGGCGGGTGGGGAGCGGGGGGCGAACCGGTACCTCACCGCGCACGACGCGCTCGCGGTGGAGTGCGGGGACCTGGCCGAGGGCCGGGACATGGACACGCCTGAGGCGCTGCGGCGCCCGGCGGCCGGGCTCTGACCCCGGCGAGCGGAGCGACATGACGAGTCCACACGGGGGTGAGGCCGATCTCAGCGATCATCGATGATTTCTCGGTGCGCTCAGGCGCCGTCTGAGCACTCCCTCCCGACATCCCCCACAGCGGGCGCCGACGCCCGCGTCGAACAAAGGAGTTCTGGGTCCAATGGAGAAGAAGGAACGCATGCCCCTGTGGCTGGCGGTCGCGATCACCGTGGTGATCGCCCTCCCGCTCGGCCTCTGGCTGAAGGAGTTCAGCCTCCCCCTGTGGATCGTGTTCGCGGTCTGGGCGGAGTACTTCGCGTTCGGCGGGACGCTCAAGGGTGCGAGGACCCTCGCGCCGGCCTTCCTCACCGGTGCCGCGGTCGCTCTGGTGGTCCAGTCGTTCGCCGTGCTGCTCATCGACCTGTTCGGCAGCGTCCAGCTCGTGGTGCCGGGCGACGTCGCGATCCTCGTGGCGTACTTCATCGGGTTCTGCGTGTTCGTGTGGATGATGAAGTTCTTCCAGGTGCTCCAGGGCGGCTCCCTGGCGTACTTCCAGGGCATCGCGCTGACCCTCGGTTCGATCTTCACCGGCCAGGGCGCCGCGTGGGTCGGTCACTCGACCAACAGCTACGTCCTGCTCATCGGCGCGGCGATCGTCGCGATCGTGTCCTGCTTCGCCGGCATCCTGATCGGCTGGATCAACATCTGGCTCAACGGCGCCAAGGACGTCCCGGAGGCGGCCCCGGCCGCCGAGGCTGCGGCGACGGCCTGACCCAGGCGTCGCGGTCCTTCGCCCGGCTCGCGGGCAACCAGCGGGCCGGCCACGCCCCACGAGGGCGGGCCGGCCCGCTGCGCGTGCCCGGCCCGGCGCCAACCGCGCCGAGTCCGGGCGTCCGGTGCGAGTACGGGCCTCCGGCTGCCCGGACTCGGGCCGCAGGCCCGTAGTCGCGCCGACGGCGGTGGGCGGCGGGCGGCGTGCCGGAGAATCGGGGCGTGGACGACGAGGAGGTCCCGCTCGTCGGCGGGGACGTGACCGAGGGTCTGGTCCGGGTCGGCGGCACGGTCCGGCGCCCGCTCGGCGAGCAGGCCGACAGGGTGCACGCGGTCCTGCGCCACCTGGAGTCGGTGGGCTTCGACGGCGCGCCGCGGTTCCTCGGGATCGACGAGCGGGGCCGGGAGACGCTGACGTTCGTCGAGGGCGAGGTCGCCGGGCGGCCGTGGCCGGCGTGGGTCGGCGACGACGACCGAGCCGTGTCGGTCGCCCGGCTGCTGCGCCGGCTGGACGACGCCCTGGTGCCGCTCGGCCTGCCGGCCGGCGCGTCGTGGCCCGAGCCCCCTCCCGGTGCGCCCGGGCCGCACTTCCTGGGCCACCTGGACGTGACCCCGGAGAACACCGTGTTCCGCGACGGCACCGCCCACGCGCTGATCGACTTCGACCTGGTCCGGCCCGCCTCGCGGGTGGACGAGGTGGCGAACCTGCTGATCTGGTGGGGGGCGTGGATGCCGGCCGGGGATCGCGAGGCTGCGATGCGTGCCGTCGACGCGGCCGGGCGCGGTCGGCTCCTCGCCGATGCCTACGGCCTGGACGTCGGGCTGCGGCCCCACCTCGTGCCCACGTCGATCCTGACCGCGCAGCGCTCCTGGCCGCGGATGAAGGAGCGGGCCGAGCGGCTCGGCGGCGGCTGGGCCCGGATGTGGGACGAGGGCGTCGGCGACAGGATCTTGCGGCGGGAGCGCTGGCTGCGCGAGAACGCCGACGCGCTGACGGACGCCCTGGTCGCCCGCGCGACCTGACGTGCGCCGCGCGACGAGCCTGCTGACCGGGACCTCTCAGCGCGGTGCGGGCACGACCTGGTCGGGGAGCTCGGGCGACCACGGCGGCAGCGGGACCGCCGGCAGCGCCTGACCGGCCTCGACCTGCGTGACCTCGGCCGGGACCACCGCCAGCGCGTGCGCGAGGTGCAGCGACCCGACCAGGTGCGAGGCGGAGCCGAGCCGGTGGGTGGGCCGCGCGAGGTACGGCTCGCCGGGTCGCTCCGGGGCCTCCAGGCGCACCGGGGCGTACTGCCGTCGCCCGCTGGGCGACCGCCACGCCTCGGCCGCCCTGACCTGCACCGTGAGCGTCTCGCCGAGCGGGTCGCGGCCGGCGAGCCTCGCCAGGGCGGGCCGGACGTACACGCGGAACCCGACGAACGAGCTCACCGGGTTGCCGGGCAGCGCGACCACCGGTATAGGACGGTGCGGACCGCCGGTCAGCACGCCGAGGCCCTGGGGCTTGCCCGGCTGCATCGCCACCTGGACGAACCGCACCTCGGGCGACTCCAGCGCCTGGCGCACCACCTCGAACGCCCCCGCCGAGATCCCGCCGCACGTCACCACCAGATCGGCGACCTCGGCCGCGCGAGCGAGCACGGCGCTCAGCACCTCGGGGTCGTCCCCGACCCGCTCGGCGAGCGGCACGTCGGCGCCCCACTCGGTCGCGAGCGCGACCAGCATCGCCAGGTTGGAGTCCGGGATCGTGCCACCGCCGAGTGCGTCGCCCGGCGCCGCCAGCTCGTCGCCGGTCGAGACCACGGCCAGCCGCGGCCTGCGGACCACGGACAGCTCGCCGTAGCCCACCGCCCCCGCGGCGGCGAGCGCGGCGGGCCCGAGGCGGGTCCCGGCGGGCATCACCGGGGCGCCGACCGGGACGCCCTCGCCGCGGTGGCGCACGTAGGCGCCGGCGGCGACGGGCTCCACGACGCGCACCGCAGGCGGCAGCGGCGCGGCGCCGCGCGGCTGGTCGGTCTGCTCGACGGGCACCACCGCGTCCGCGCCGTCGGGCAGCGGCGCGCCGGTCATGATCCGGATCGTGGTGCCCGGTGCCAGTGCCGATGCCGCGGCCGGACCGGCGGGCTGGTCGCCGGTGACCGGCAGCTCCACCGGCCGCTCGGCGGACGCGCCGGCGACGTCGGCGGCGCGGACCGCGAACCCGTCCATCGAGGAGTTGGTGAACGGGGGAGCCGGGAGCCTGGCGACGAGGTCCTCGTGGAGGGTCAGACCGAGGCACCGGGCCAGCGGCAGCGTCACGGCCGGCAGGGTGCTCACCAGCGCCAGGATCTCGTCGCGGTGCTCCTCGACCGTCCTGGTGGGCGATGCGTGCGCCATCCTCAGTCCCTTCTCGGCAGCGGCGCTGCCCGATGATCGATCATCCGAAACGTCCGACGTTCCCGCCCGTGTACTCTCGCCCGCGACCTGCCGGTGGCATTCCGGCAGGTGAGCACGGCCTTCTCAGTAGACTGGACCAACGGCTCGGAAGAGAGGTGCGGGGATGGTCAGCCGCTCGGCAGGGCCGCTCTGGGAGCAGGTGAAGGAGATCCTGCTCAAGCGGATCATCGCCGGTGAGCTGCTGCCCGACGCCCGCATCGTCGAGGTCCAGGTCGCCCGCGAGCTCGGCGTCAGCCAGGCCCCGGTCCGCGAGGCACTGAAGTCGCTCGAGGCGCTCGGCATGGTCGACATCCTGCCGTTCAGCGGGGCGCGGGTGCACCGCCAGACCGCCAAGGAGCTCCTGGACGCCTACTCCGTGCGCGCCGAGCTCGAGGTGCTCGCGATCCGCTTCGCCGCCGCCCGCGGTGCGGACTTCTCGTCCCTGACGGCGCGGATGGGGGACATGTACCACGCGGCCGCCGAGGGCGACATGATGCGGCTGTCGATCGCGGACACGGCCTTCCACGAGGAGATCATCAAGGCGTCGGACAACGCCGAGCTCCTGCGGCTGTGGCACAACCTGCAGCCGAGCACGCGCGCGTACATCACCCTGATCAGCCCCGGTGCGGACCCGAACTGGACCGTCGGCCTGCACCCGCCGATCCTCAACACGCTGCTCGCCGGCGACGTCGAGGGCGCGACCGAGGCGATGCGTCAGCACTTCGCGCTCGCGCGGGCGCGCCTGGAGGCCAGCATCGCTCACCGCGGCGAGGACGAGCCGCCCGCCGAGATCAAGGCAGCGGTCGAGGCGGAGGCGGCCAAGGCTGCATCCGAGGCCGGCGGCGCGCTCATCGCCTGAGGCGGTCGGCCACCTGCTCGGCCACCTTCTGCGGGGTGAGGCCGTACAGGTCCAGCAGGTCGTCGTTGGTCCCGGACTCGGGGTAGACGTCCTGGAAGCCGAGCCGGTCCAGCCTGGTCGGACGGTGCTCCGAGAGCACCTCCGCCACGGCGCCGCCGAGCCCGCCGAGCACCGAGTGCTCCTCGACGGTGATGACCCGGCCGGTCGAGGCGGCCTCGACGATGCCGTCCACGTCCAGCGGCTTGAGCGTGGGCACGTGCACCACCCGCGCGTCGACGCCCTGCTCGGCGAGCAGGTCCGCGGCCTGCAGGACGCGCGGCGTCTGCGTGCCGGTGGACAGCAGCGACACGTCCGAGCCGTCCCGCAGCACGGCGACCTTGCCGATCTCGAACGGGCGGCCCGGCTCGAAGACGCGCGCGGTGACGTCGCGAACGAGGCGCACGTACACCGGGCCGTCGTACTGCGCGGCCCAGCGCAGCGCACCCTCGGCCTCGACGTCGTCGGCCGGTGCGATGACCACCATGCCCGGCATGTCGCGCATGATCGCCAGGTCGTCGACGATGATGTGGCTCATCCCGGTCGACCCGGTGAACAGGCCCGCGTAGCTCGGCGTGATCTTGACGTTGGCGCCGGTCTGGGCGATGAGCACGCGCACCTGGTCCAGCGGCCGCACCACGGCGAAGGCGACGAACGTCGACACGAACGGGATGAGCCCGGTGGTGGCCAGGCCGGCGGCGACGCCGAGCATGTTCTGCTCGGCGATGCCCATCTCGAGGAACTTGTCGGGGTGGGCCTTCTCGAAGATGTCGGCCTTGGTCGAGCTGGCGACGTCGCCGTCCACGACCACGATCCGCGGGTCCTCGTCGGCGAGCGCCGAGACCACCCGGCCGAACACCTCGCGCTGGGCCAGGCCCATGGGGAGCGTCATCATCACTGCCTCACCGCCCCGGTCCCGGCGCCGAGGTCGGCGAGGGCCGTCGCGTAGTCCTGGGGGCTCAGCGGCTTGCTGTGCCACGTGTAGTCGTTCTCCATGTACGACACGCCCTTGCCCTTGACGGTCTGGGCGATGATCACTGTCGGGCCGGCGCCCTGGCGGGACTCGATCGCGTCGCGCAGGGTGGTCAGGATGTCGCGCATGTCGTGCCCGTCCATCCCGAGCACGCGCCAGCCGAACGCCCGCCACTTGTCGGCGAGCTGGCCGGGGGCGTGCGGCGGCTCGACCAGCCGGGTGGACCCCTCGCGGTCGACGAGCCAGCCGAACTGCTGCAGGTGGTTCTCGTCGACGATCACGAAGAGGTTGTCCAGGCGGGCGCGGTGGCGGCTGGCGGCCATGGCCGCCTCCCAGACCTCGCCCTCCTGGCACTCGCCGTCGCCGAGCATGACGAACGCCAGGTAGTCCTTGCCCTGCACGCTCGCGCCCAGGGCCATGCCCATCGCGGCGGAGATGCCCATGCCCAGGGATCCGGTCGACATGTCGACGCCCGGCAGCCGGGTCATCTCGGGGTGGCCCTGCAGGCGCGAGTGCACGGCGTCGAACGTGAGCAGCTCGTCCACCGGCAGGTACCCGCGGTGGGCCATCGTCGAGTAGAGGCCGATCGCCGAGTGGCCCTTGGAGAGCACGAACCGGTCGCGGTCGGGCCAGGTGGGCTCCTCCGGCCGGATGCGCATGATCTTGAAGTACAGGGCGGTGAGGATGTCCGCGGCGGACAGTGGCCCGCCCAGGTGCCCGGCCTTGGCGACGTTGATCGCCTCGATCACCGAGATCCGGATCTGCCGGGCGGTCTCCTCGAGCGCGGCGATCTCCGCGTCGTCGAAGGAGAGGTCGGGTCGTGCCATGTCAGCTCTCCTTCTCGTAGGAGCCCGCGCGCACCGACGGCGTGAACACGCAGAGCAGCTCCAGGTCCCCGGGCCCGTCGGACTCGGTGGCGTGGAAGGTGCCCGGGGGCACGTGGACGAGCACGCCGGGCGTCATCTCCGCCGTGGCGTCAGGGGAGACGATGCGGCCGCGGCCCTTGACGCAGAAGATCGTCTCCTCCTCGGCCGGGTGGATGTGGCCCTCGGGGCGCGAGCCCGCCGGGTACACCGAGAGGCCGATGGACAGGTGCTCGGCGTCGGAGTTCCACGGCCCGAAGTAGGTGTGGAACGTGCGGCCAGGGAGCTCGATGGACTGCGCGTCCTCGAGGACGTAGCGCGTGATCACGGCACCGTCACTCCTTCCCCGGCGCCAGCGCCGGCTCAGACGGATTATCGATGATTTACACTAGTGACGGCCGCGACGTGGCGTCAAGGCGGCGTCGGGTGACCTCGAACGGGAGCGTGTGGTGCACATGCGTGCAGGTAGGAGCCCCGAACCGGGTCGAGCTACGGTTCAGGGTTCGATCATCGATGAGGCGTGCGCAGCGCCCTCACCGCTCGCCCGGATCGCCCTCCGGCCGGCGCCAGTCGCCCGATCGGCCGCCGGACTTGGCGACCACGCGGACGTCGGTCAGCAAGGCCGAGCGGTCCACGGCCTTGACCATGTCGATCAGCGCCAGCCCGGCCACCGCGACGCTGGTCAGCGCCTCCATCTCCACGCCCGTGCGGTCCGCGGTACGCACCGTCGCGGTGATCTCGACCGCGTCGTCGGTGACCTCCAGGTCGACCACCACGCCGTGGATGGCGATCGGGTGGCACAGCGGCACGAGGTCCGGGGTGCGCTTGGCCGCCGCGATCCCGGCGATCCGGGCGACGGCGAGCGCGTCGCCCTTGGGCAGCCCGCCCTCGCGCAGCAGCCCCGGCACGTGCGGGGCCACGAGGACCCGGCCGGCCGCGGTCGCCGTGCGGACCGTGACCTGCTTGTCCGCCACGTCCACCATGCGCGCTGCGCCGTGGGAGTCGACGTGGGTCAGCCTGGGCTCGCTCATGGCACCGAGAGTAGGCGGCCGTGACGGGCCCGGGCGTCCCGACCGCGCTGTCCGACTCCTTCGGCCGGGTGGCGCGGACCCTGCGGGTGTCGCTGACGGACCGGTGCACCCTGCGGTGCCGGTACTGCCTGCCGGCCGAGGGCGTGGCGTGGCTGCCCACCGACGAGGTGCTCACCGACGACGAGGTGGTCCGCCTGGTCCGGATCGCCGTCGAGCGGCTGGGCGTGCGGCGGGTGCGGCTGACCGGGGGAGAGCCGCTGCTGCGCCGGGGCCTGGAGGAGATCGTGGGGCGGATCGCCGGGATGCGGACCGCCGAGGGTGCGCGTCCGCGGGTCGCGCTGACCACCAACGGCGTGAGCCTGGCGCGCAAGGCCGACGCGCTCGTCGACGCCGGGCTCGACCGGGTGAACGTCTCGCTGGACACCCTGGACCGCGAGCGGTACGCCGCCCTGACCCGGCGCGACCGGTTGCCCGACGTGCTGGCCGGGCTCGCGGCCGCGCGCCGTGCTGGCCTGACGCCGATCAAGGTCAACACCGTGCTGATGCGCGGGATCAACGACGACGAGGCCGTACCGCTGCTGCGCTGGGCCGTCGCGGAGGGCTACCGGCTGCGGTTCATCGAGCAGATGCCCCTCGGCCCGGCGGACGAGTGGGACCGCGCGCAGCTGGTGACCGCGCAGGAGATCCTCGACCGGCTCGCCGCCGAGGTCGAGCTGGTCCCCGTGCCGGCGTCGCAGCGGGGTTCGGCCCCGGCGGAGATGTGGCGGGTGGCCGGTACCCACGCCGAGGTCGGGGTGATCGCGTCGGTCAGCAGGCCGTTCTGCGGGGCCTGCGACCGGGTGCGGCTGACCGCTGAGGGCCACGTGCGACACTGTCTGTTCGCGGCCACCGAGACCGACCTGCGCACCCCGATGCGGGCCGGTGCGGACGACGACGAGCTCGTCCGGCTCTGGGTCGCTGCCGTGGCGGGCAAGCCCGCGTCGGGGATCGGCGACGGGCTGCACACCCCGCCGGATCGGTTGATGAGCGCGATCGGAGGCTGAGCGTGACCGCACAGGTGACCGTTCGGTGGTTCGCGGCGGCCGGGGAGGCCGCGGGGCGCGCCGAGGAGGTCGTCGAGCTCGACGGCGCCACCACCACGGGCGAGCTGCTGGCCCGCGCGGTCGCCGAGCGCGGCGAACGGCTGGGCCGGGTGGTCGCGGCGTGCAGCGTGCTGGTCGACGGCACGGTGGACCGGGACCGCACGCGGGTGCTGGAGCCCGGCGGCACGGTCGACGTGCTCCCGCCGTTCGCGGGAGGCTGACCGGCGCGGCCGGACCGGGGCGCTAGGGGCTGTTGACCCACTGGGCGGTGCCGTCGGTGAGGACCTGCCGCTTCCACACCGGCAGGCGCTTCTTGACCTGCTCCACGAGGGCGGACGTCGCGGCGAACGCCTCGGCGCGGTGCGCGGAGGAGACCGCGGCGGCCAGCGCGCAGTCGCCGACCTCCAGCCGTCCGACGCGGTGCGTGACGGCCACGGCGTCCACGTCGAAGCTCGTCGCGACCTCGCGGGCGATCTCGTGCATGAGCACGTCGGCCGAGGGGTGGGCGGTGTACTCGAGCCACGACACCGCCGCGCCGCGGTCGTGGTCGCGGATCACGCCGGCGAAGGTGATCACGGCGCCTGCGGTGTCGCGTGCGACGAGCCGGGCGTGCGCCTCGGCGTCGATCGGGCGTTCCGTGACGCCGGCGATGACGACCTCATGGGCGGCAGGGACGCGCCTAGAATCATCGATTTGCGGGCTGACGCAGCCCTGTGGCGCGTGGGGGGCGGGCCGGTCGGAGGCAGCCGCCAGGGCCGGTCCGGGCTCCCGCGCCACCGTCGTCACGCGGACCAGCGTACGGCCAGCGCCCCGTGACCCCGCAAGTCCCAGGCGCGCAGCTGCCCCCGGGCCACGATTGATCATCTACCGCAGATGCGAGCCGACTCGACTCATGCGATAGGCACATGCCAGGATGATCGGGACAGAAGGCCCGCATCTGCATCATCGATGATTGACAGCATGTCGTCATGTTCGAGCCCCACGCCCGCCCCGGCCCCGCAGGCCCCGGCACTCCCGGAGCCTGCGCGCGTCGGCCCGCGTGGTCGCCCGACGAAGGCGCCGCCCCTCGACGCGTCGGTGTGGTCCGGATGATCGATTGTTGGCACGACTGCCTGCCGCCCACGTCGTCGGCCACGCCGGCGGCCTCGAGAAGGAGACCCGTATGAGCCCGATCCGACGCCTCGCCCCCCTGGCACTGGTCGGGACCCTGCTCGCCGGCTGCGCGGCCGGCACTGCTGCCGACGCGAGCCCGGACCCTGCGTCGTCGGCCGCGAGCACCGGCACGACGGCCGCCACGGACGACCTGTCCGGCGAGCTGGTCGTGCTGGCCGCGGCCTCCCTGCAGGACACCTTCGCCGAGCTCGGCGACATGATGATGGCCCGGCATCCCGGCCTCACGGTGACGTTCAGCTTCGGGGCCTCCTCGACGCTGGCTCAGCAGGCGCTGGCCGGCGCGCCCGCCGACGTGTTCGCCGCCGCGAACACCACGACCATGCAGACCGCCGCCGAGGTCACCGGGACCCCCGTGCTGTTCGCGCACAACTCCCTGGAGATCGCCGTGCCGCCCGGCAACCCCGCCGGTGTGAAGGGCCTGGCCGACCTGGCGAACCCCGACCTGACGATCGCGCTGTGCGCGCCCGAGGTCCCGTGCGGCGCCGCGGCCGTCAAGGCCTTCCAGGCGGCGGGCCTCACCCCCGCGCCGGACACCTACGAGCAGGACGTGAAGGCGACGCTCACCGCCGTCGTCCTGGGCGAGGTCGACGCCGGCCTGGTGTACCGCACCGACGTCGCCGCAGCGGGCGACACGGCCCAGGGCATCGAGTTCCCCGAGGCGTCCGCGGCCGTCAACGACTACCCGATCGCCGTGCTCACCGACGCCAAGAACCCCGCGGCAGCGCGGGCGTTCGTCGACCTCGTGCTCTCGCCGCAGGGGCAGAAGGTGCTCACCGATGCGGGGTTCGACCCGGCCTGAGCGACGCTCGGCGGCAGTCGGCGCGAGGTCGCGCGCAGATACCCTCGGGCGTGCGCGGCCCCATCTCCGGAGGCTGCGCTCCGGACCGTGAGGAGCTCGATGTCGGCGCGTTCAGGCACACAGCTGGTGCTGCTCGGCACGGCGGGCGGCGCCGCGACCTATCCGGTGCGTGGGGCGGGGGCGGTGGCGCGCAGCGGGATCGCGTCGGCGCTGGTGGTCGGCGGCCGGGTGCACCTGGTCGACGCCGGACAGGGCGTCACGCGCCAGCTCACGTTCGCCGACGTCGGACGTCAGGGTCCGGCCCACGCGCTGAGCCCGCTGCGCGCGGTGTACCTGACCCACCTGCACTCCGACCACACGATGGACCTGGTCAACCTGCTGCACTGCGGGTACGTGCAGGGCTGGCCGGACGACGGCCCGGTCGACATCTACGGGCCCGGGCCGCGCAGCGCCTTGCCCGGGGTGCCGCCGCCGGGGCCGGACGAGCGCCGGGTCGGCGCCGACCTGGGGACGACGGGCTTCGTCGGCCGGCTGATCGACGCGTTCGCGGCGGACTTCGACGACCGGGTGTCCGCGTCCCACCGGGCCGAGCCGTCGACCCTGGTCGCGGCGCACGACGTGCTGCCGCCGGCCGGCACGCCGGACCTGTCCGAGGGCGTGCCGTCGGTCGAGCCGTGGCTCGTCGCCGAGAGCGACGACGTGCGCGTCACCGCCACCCTCGTGGACCACGGCGAGATGCTGCCCGCGCTGGGCTACCGGTTCGACACCGCGGAGGGCTCGGTGGTGTTCTCCGGCGACACGTCGCCCTCGCCGAACCTCGTCCGCCTGGCGCAGGGTGCCGACGTCCTGGTGCACGAGGTGATCGCGGCGCGGTACGCCGAGTGGCAGTTCGGCCCGCGACCACTGACCGACCGTCAGGAGCGCGCCGCCGCCACGGTGATGGCCAAGCACACCGCGTCGGACCAGGTGGGCGCGATCGCTGCGGCCGCCGGGGTGCGCACGCTCGTCCTGACCCATCTGGTGCCCGCGTCGGTGCCGTCCGAGCACTGGCGCGAGGCGGTGCGCGGGTTCGACGGCGAGATCGTGGTGGGCGAGGACCTGCTGGCGATCGACCTCGGCCGCTGAGGAGCAGGGCGGGGAGGCGCGAGGCGGCCCGGCGCGCTACGCCCGGTGGTCCCCGCCGTCGACCTGGTCGAGCAGGTGCCCGAGCAGGGGCAGCAGCACCCCGAGGCCGTCGCGCACCCCGCCGGTGGAACCCGGCAGGTTGACCAGGACGGCGCCGCCCTCGGTCACGCCTGCGAGCCCACGGGACAGCACGGCGGTCGCGGGACCGCCCGAGCGCCGGATCGCCTCGGCGAGGCCGGGCAGCTCCAGCGCGAGGAGCGGGCGGGTCGCCTCCGGGGTGCGGTCCCGCGGTGACACCCCGGTCCCGCCGGAGGTGAGCACCACGCGGGCGCCGGCGTCGAGCGCCGCCGCGATCGCGCCACCGACGCTGGTGACGCCGTCCGGCACCACCACCGGGTCCGGGGTGTCGTAGCCGGCCGCGCGCAGCGCCTCGACGGCGATCGGCCCGGAGCGGTCCTCGGCGAGCCCGGCGGCGCACCGGTCCGAGGCGATGACGACGACGGCTGAGGTCACGGCCGTCACCCTAGCCACGGGACGGTGCGGGCGACGGGTTTGCCCCGAGCGGCGCGGCACGTTGCGATGGGTGCATGGAGCACCTGGTGGTGATGGGCGTGTCCGGGTCGGGCAAGTCGACGGTGGCGATCCGGCTCGCGGAGCGGCTCGGCCGGCCGATGGCGGAGGGTGACGACTTCCACCCGCCCGCCAACGTCGCGGCGATGGCGGCCGGGCGTCCGCTCACCGACGCCGACCGGGCGCCGTGGCTCGCCGCGATCCGCGACTGGATCACCGCGCGGGACCGGGCGGGCGAGTCGACGGTGGTGACCTGCTCGGCGCTGCGCCGGGCCTACCGGGACCGGCTGCGCGAGGGCCCGGGCCGGGTCAGGTTCGTGCACCTCGACGTGCCGGAACCGGTGCTCGAGCAGCGGCTGGAGGAGCGTCGCGGCCACTTCATGCCGGCGTCGCTGCTCAGCTCGCAGCTGGACACCCTCGAGCCGCTCGAGCCGGACGAGGACGGCGTCGTGGTCAGGGTCGCCGACTCTCCCGACGCCACGGTCGCCGCGGTGTTCGACGCGCTCGACGCGTCCCGACCGACCTGATCAGTCCCGGCGGGCCACCACGGCGAACCAGCCCGGGTCGTCGCCCGGCGCGCCGCCGTCGAGCCCGCCCCAGAGCGCCTCGACCCTGAAGCCGGCCCGCTCGAGCACGGGCGTGAGCGTGTCGGGTGTGTAGTCGTGGAACCACATCCGGTACGTGGTCACGCCGCCGGCGTCGATCACGACGTACCGGTCGCACACCACGTCGCCGGGGTATCGCAGCCGCGCCCAGAGCTCGAGATGCGCACCGGCGCGCCAGAAGCCCCCCTCAGAGCGGTACCAGGACGGTGGCTCGTCCGGATGGCACTCGGGCGTCGACACGTCGAACACCAGCGCGCCGCCGGGACGCAGCGCGGCGTGCACCCGCGCGAGGATCGCGTCACGCGTCGCGTCGTCGAACGTGGACAGCTCCCCGTAGGACTGCAGGGCGAGGTCGTAGCGCGACACGGCGTCGATCGTCCGGAAGTCCTGGCGCAGGTAGGTGACGTCCAGCCCCTGCTCCCGCGCGGTGGCCTCCGCGTACGCCAGCGAGTGCTCGTTGAGGTCGACGCCGGTGACCCGGGCCCCCGCGCGGGCTAGGCCCGTGGCCAGCAGACCGGGCCCGCAGCCCAGGTCGAGCACGTCGACGCCGGGTCCGGCCAGGCCCTGCGCGACCAGGTGCGCCTCGGTGCGCTCTCGGGTGGCGGCCGGCCGGCTCGCCGCGAGGGTCCGCTCGTCCAGGTGTGCGGCGAGCAGCTGCTCGCCGATCCACGGGTCGTCCCAGAAGAGGCCGTCGCTGGGGGTGAACGGCTCGGGGCGCTCGGTCGCGACGAGCAGGTCACGCCAGGCGTCCGCGGACGGACTCGCGGCGGCCGCGGGCGGCAGTGCTTCCGGCTGGGTCACGACGTCTCCCGTGCGGGATCGGGCCGGAGGTCCCCTCCGGCAGGGCCAAGTAGGTAATACATTACGCATATGCCAGAACCGACATCGGCCCGATCGTCCCACCCGGCATCCCAGGGTGCGCCAGGGGAATTGCCGCCGCAGCAGCCCCGTGAGGAGCTGTTCGGCCGGGTCTTCGTGCTGTTCCAACAGCTCACCCGCCGGGTGGACGAGGTCCTCGCGCCGCTCGGCCTCACCAGCCGGCAGTGGCTGCTGCTCGTCGTGCTGGTCCGCGGCTTCCCCGGCGTCTCGCCGACGCTCAGCGAGGCGGCGGCCGTGTTCGGCACCTCGCGCCAGAACGTCCGGCAGATCGCCGGCCAGCTGGCCGCGCGCGGCTACCTCACCCTGGAGGCCGACCCGGCGGACGCCCGCGCGACCCGCCTCGCCCTCACCGACCGGGTCGCCGTCTTCGACGAGCCCGACACCGTCGCCGACCAGCAGGCGGTGCTCGACGACCTGTTCGCCTGCTTCAGCGCCGACGAGGTCGCCACGCTCGCCGCCCTGGTCGGGCGCTGGGTCGAGCACCTGCACGCCCAGGACGCGGCACGATGACCCCCGTCCCGCGCCGCCCCCGCCGAGCCGGCGACCTGGTGCGCGTGCTGGCCGGCCTCGTGGTGGTGGGGCACGGTCTCGTGCACCTCATCGGCGTCGTGCCGCAGGCCGCGGAGGCGCCGATCCCGGACCCCGGGACCGCGGGCAGGGCGCTGTGGCTGCTCGCCGCGCTCGCGGTGGTGGCCGCCGGCGTCGGGCTGGTCGCCGGCCGCCGTCGCTGGTGGTACGTCGGGGCGCCGGCCGTGGTGGTCTCGCTGGCCGCGGTCCTCACGGCCTGGCCGGCAGCGGCCGCCGGCACGGTCGCGAACGCGGTGCTGGCGGTGGCCGTGGTGCACGGGTGGCTCGCCGAAGGACCGCGCAGCCGTCGTGAGCGCTACCGACGGCACCAGTCCGCGGTGATCGCCGAGGCTCCAGACCCCGCGGAGCCGATCGCCGAGGCCGACCTGGCGCTCCTGCCGCCACTGGTCGCCGGCTACCTGCGCCGTGCAGGCGCCGTGGGGCGCCCGCGGGCGGCCGCGTTCCGCGCGGTGCTCAGCGGTCGGATCCGCAGCGCGCCGGGCGCACCCTGGATGGCGTTCGTCGCGGAGCAGGTCAACACCGTCGGCGCACACGTCACCCGGTGGTTCCGGATGGACGCCACCATGCTCGGGCTCCCGGTCGACGTGCTCCACGTGTACGACGACGGCGTGGCGACGATGAGCGCCGCGGCCTGCTCGGCGATCCGGGTCGCGCGGATGTCCGGCGCCGAGGCGGGACACGCGGAGACGGTCACCGTGCTCAACGACGTGTGCGTGCTGGCGCCGTGGGCCCTGGTCGGCCTCCCGGTGGACTGGGAGCCGGTGGACGACCACCGGGTCCGCGCCCGGTACACCTGTGGTCAGCACCAGGTGTCGGCCGTCCTGGTCTTCGACGACGCGGGTGACCTGGTGGACTTCGTCTCCGACGACCGCGCACGGATCGACGGGGCGTCCAGCGAGCGGCTCACCTGGTCCACGCCGGTGGGCGAGCGGCGCGAGCTCGGCGCCGGTCGGGTGCCGACCGTCGGGTCGGCGTGGTGGCACGCCCAGGAGGGCGCCTACCCGTACATCGAGATGCGGATCCACGATGTGGCGGCGATCGGTGCGGGGGAGGGTTCGGGTGACCGGCCCGGCAGTCGCCTCTCGGCGCGTGGCCGCTCGTAGCGGCTGAAGGTGAGGCCCGGGGGATCTGGACCGGGCCGGCCACAGGCACGTCAAGGCTCCCGCGGCCCGGAACATTCCCGTCCGCCATGGCTCGTGACGGCGCGGGCCGGGACGGTCGAGATGCCCGGCTTGCGGCCGCCGGATCCGCCCCGCCACTGCCCTGGGCCTGGCGCTGCACCCCCGTCTCGGGTGAGGATCGGGGTATGACCCTCTCTCAGCGCACCGCGATCTGCCAGGACTGCGACTGGCAGGTGAGCGGCAGCTCGGCCTGGAACGCGGCCGACGTGCACGAGAGCGACACGGGCCACACGGTCAAGCGCATCGGGCCCGGCAGTCTCTCGACGCGGCCCGACCCGTTCACCGAGCCGCACGGCGACCAGCCGCCGGCGCAGTAGCGGTCCGCGCCCGTCGCGAGGCCTCAGGCCGCCGGTGAGAGGCCCGAGAAGGACGGGTGGGGCCGCGCCGCCTCGGGCTGCTCGACGGCCGGGAACTCCGGTGGCGGGCCGCCCACGAAGCAGCGGCACGGCCCGTCGAGGTGCACGAAGCCGGTCGACGGGCGAGCGACGCAGGGGAACGGGGCCCGCGGGGCCACCGGGAGGGGTGCGTCGTGCTCCATACCTGAAGAGAGTCGCCGGCGCCACGATCATGACGCTCCGGGGCCGCTCAACCCGAGCCGCCGCCCTCCGCGCGCCGGTGCGACGTTTCCCAGGACGTTTCCAGTCCGGGAGGGCACGATGGTGGCGACCATCACCGCACCGTGGGGAGCCTCGATGATCGACCGCCGCACCTTCCTCGCCGGGACCGCGACCCTGAGCGCCGTGGGCGTCGTCGCGGCCTGCGCGCCTTCGTCCTCCGGTGGCCAGGGCGGCGCGGCGTCGCCCGGGGCGCCCCTCGTGGCCGTGTCCGACGTCCCGGTGGGCGGTGCGGTCCTGGCGACCACGTCGTCCGGCGACGCGATCGTGGTCGCCCAGCCCACGTCGGGCGACGTCGTGGCGTTCAGCGCCATCTGCACGCACGCCGGGTGCCAGGTGGTGCCCAACGGGGGCGAGCTGGACTGCCCGTGCCACGGCTCGGTGTTCGCCGCCGGCACCGGCGCGGTGGTCCAGGGGCCGGCCGGCCGGCCGCTGCCACCGGTCGCGGTGGAGGTCAAGGACGGCGAGGTCGTCGAGGCCTGACGCCAGGACTTCGGACACCCCCGGGGGTTCCCGCCGACCGCTACCGTGTCGTCGCGGGCCGGTCCGGGCCCGCCGACCAGCGGTCGTTCCGCTGCTGCAGGGGGAGATCATGCGCCGTCGCGTCGCCCTGTCCATCGCCGTCTCGGTCGCGCTGCTGGGCGCGTGCGCACCGGACGGCCCCGCCCGGGACGAGTCGGGCGCCGTCACCGAGGCCGCGACCCAGGGCGTCACCGCCCTCAAGGTCGGCGACTGCCTCAACGCGATGGAGCTCGACGAGGTCATCTCGGACGTGCCCTTCATCCCGTGCGACCAGGAGCACGACTCCGAGGTGTTCGCGTCGAAGCAGCTCGACGGCGACACGTATCCCGGGGACGACGCGATCGGCGCGACGGCGGACGAGTTCTGCTACGGCGAGTTCGAGCCGTTCGTCGGGGTCTCCTACGAGGACTCGGCGCTCGACTACGTGCCGCTGTACCCGCTCGAGGAGGGGTGGACGACGGGCGGCGACCGCGAGGTCCTGTGCCTGGTCATCGACCCCGACGGCGTCACGGGAACGCTGGCCGGCGCAGGGCGCTAGGGCGCCTCGGCCGCGTCGCGTCGCGTCGCTTCGTGACGCCTCGTGACGCGACGACCGTGGTCAGCCGGCGGGCACCTCGTGGACCGTCGGGCGCGCGCCCCACGGCGTGCGACGGCGACGCGCGGGCCGCTGGTCGACCTCTGACCTGACCGTCGCGGGCCGCTCGCCGGAGGCGTGGCGCTCGGTGGCCAGTGCCGCCAACGCCGCCTCGGCCTCGGCGGCGTGCGCCTCCGCGCGTGCCTCGGCCTCCGCCGCGCGCTGCTCGGCGGCCGTGGCGCGTGCCTCGGCGTCTGCGGCGCGTGCCTCGGCTTCCGTGGCGCGGGCCTCGGCCTCCGCCGCCCGGGCGTCGGCGCCCTCGATCCGGGCCTCGGCCCGCTCGGCGCGCGTGATGGCGCGGCTCGCGGCGGCCTCGCCCGCTGCGGCGTGCTCGGCGAGGGACGCGAGCTCCGCGCTGACGCCGCTGCGTTCGAGCGCCTCGAGCGCGACCTCGATCCGCTTGGCCCGCTCTGCGTCGCGCAGGCCGTCCCAGGTGCCTTGGCGCAGGAGCTCGAGCCGGGCTCGCTCGATCGCCTCGGCGGCCTCGGCGGGGGACATCGTGTGGGGGGTCACGGATCGACGGTATGTCCGTTTCGTCGGAGTCGGACCGCCGGCAGCGCGGATGTCACCCGCACGGTCCAGCGGTTTCACCCGGAGCGGCTCGGCCGGGGCCGCGAGTGGTCCGCCGACGTCCGGACGGGGCCTCAGCGGGCGCGCACCGCCACGACGTCCGTGACCCGGCGCCCGGCGGCGAGCCCGCGGCGCTCGAACGGGGTGACCGGGCGGTGCGCGGGGCGCGGCGCGGGCCCCCGGTGCGGGTTGTCCAGGCCGGGGTCGGTGCCGATCACCTCGAGCATCACCTGCGCGTACGGCTCCCAGTCCGTCGCGCAGTGCAGCGTCCCGCCCACCCGCAGGCGGGAGCGCAGCAGCGCCACGCGCTCGGGCGCGACGATGCGCCGCTTGTGGTGCCGGGCCTTGGGCCACGGGTCGGGGAAGAACAGGTGCACGGCGTCGAGGCTGTCGGGGGCGAGGCGCTCGGCCAGGGTGAGGCCGTCGCCGTGCGCGATCCGCACGTTCGTCAGCCCTGACCTGGCGAGCAGGACGAGCAGGTTCGCCACCCCCGGCAGGTGCGCCTCGACGGCGAGGTAGTCGCGCGCCGGGTCGGCCCCGGCCATCGCCAGGGTCGCCTCGCCCATCCCGGAACCGATCTCGAGCACGACGGGCGCCCGGCGGCCGAAGAGCGCAGCGGTGTCCAGCCGGCCGGTGGCGTCCGCAGGGCCGGTACCCAGGCGCTCGTCGTGCACCGAGAACCCGTAGCGCGGCCACAGCTCGGCCAGCGCACGGGTGCGCTCCGGGCCCAGCACGCTGCGGCGCGGATGGAACGTTCGCACCGGCCCGCCACGGTGCCCGTGGACGTGCTCGAACCGCGCGGCGACCTCGTGCGGGTCGGGCGTCACCCGCCCGTGCCCAGGCGTTCGGTGACCCAGGAGCTGACGGCGTCGAGGTAGGCCGTGCGGGCCGGCTCGGGAGACAGCGCGAGGTCATGGATGCCGCCGGGCACCTGGACCACCGTCACGTCCGGGCCGAGCCGGGGTGCGAGCCGGACCATCTGCTCGACCGAGAGCACCGAGTCGGTGCGGTCGAGTGCCTCGTGCCAGCGGTCGAACGGTCCCGACGCGTCGGAGGTGCACACCAGCACCGGCACGTCGACGGCGAGTCCGGCGGCGACCGCGGCGTGCGCGCGGCGCACCGACGAGAACCACCGCGCGCGCACGTCGAAGCCCTCGTCGGGCTTCCAGGCCTGGTCGAAGTCCCAGCCGCCCTCGGTGTGCAGCCACTCGCCGTAGTGCCGGCCGAGGTGCCCGACCACCATGTCGGGTGCGAAGCGGGCCAGGACGTGCGCCACGCGGGTGGTGACCTCGCGGTCGAACCAGCCCCGGTTCAGCTCGAGCCACGGGCTGTTGAGCACGAGGGCCTCAGCCATCGGGCCGGCGGGTCGCGCAGCGCGTGCGTCGGCCCACATCGCGGCGATCAGACCGCCGGTCGAGTGGCCCATCACGACGACCTCGTCGTGGTCGGCGCGGATCTGGTGGACCGCGGCGTCCAGGTCCTCCGCGTGGACGGCGAGGTCCGCCACGACGTTGGGCGGGCGACCCGGTCGGATCGACCGGCCGTAGCCGCGCGGGTCGATCGCGTAGAAGTCACGGCCCAGCGAGCGCCACAGCGTCGCCAGGTGCGGGTGGAAGAAGTAGTCCACGAAGCCCGGCACGTACAGCGCGGCGCCGCGCCGGGCGGTGCCGTCAGGGACGGGACGCACCAGCGTGGCGACGGCCTCGCCGTACGCGTCCGGGGGCAGCGCCAGGTCGCGGGCCTGCCAGCCCTCGCCCAGCACGTCCTGTCGCCACATGTCAGCGCGGGGCCTTGACGGAGATCACCGGGCTGGTCGCCTCGAGCAGAATGCGCTGGGCGGTCGACCCGAGGATCAGCTTGCCGACCGGCGAGCGGTGCCGGATGCCGATGACGATGCCGCGGACGTGCTGGTCCTTCTCGAGGGCGAGGATCTCCTCGGCCGGGGCGCGACCGCGGACCAGCTGGCGGATCGTGAACCGCAGGCCCTCCGCGCGCAGCCGGTCCTCGAGGTCCTTGATCTCGGTGTCCGTGGCGAAGGTCTCCTTGGGCGGGTCGCTGTGGCCGGAGACGTTGACGACCAGCAGGTCGTCCCCGTGGTGGTGGGCCTCCTCGACCGCGTGGTCGATCGCGGCCTCGCCTGCGGGCGTCGGTGTGTAGCCGACGATGATGACCATCGGACCCCCTCTCCCGGGCGCGGCCGAGCACGGGCCGCACCCCGATCATGCCAGCGCACCCCGCCCCGCACACGACCGCGCCCGACGCGCGGGGCGTCGGGCGCGGTCGGATCCGATCAGGCGGGCGGGTTCTGACCCGGCTGCTGGCCGTCGGCCGGCGGCTCCTGGGGTGGCAGCTGCACGGTCGGCTCGCCGTCTGCCGGCGGGGCCTGCGGCGGCGGCGGGGTCTGCGGCTGCTGCCACTGCGGCGGCGGCGGGGTCTGCGGGGCAGGCGGCATCTGCTGGGTCGGCTGGCCCTGCCACTGGGGCGGCTGCGCCTGGCCCGGCTGGCCCTGCCACTGGGGCGGCTGCGCCTGGCCCGGCTGGCCCTGCCACTGCGGCGGCTGCGCCTGGCCCGGCTGCCCCTGCCACTGCGGCTGGCCCTCGGCGTACGCGGCTGCCGGGCTGGGCTGCTTGCGGCCGCGGTTGGCCAGCAGCACGATCCCGACGACGGCCGCGACGAGCACCGCGCCGACCACGCCGAGCAGCCACCACGGGAAGCCGGAGGACGCCGATCCCTCGTCGGACGCGGTCACGTCGGCGGTGGCCTCGTCGGTCGGCTCGGTGACGTCCGCGGGCTCGTCGGTGGCGGTGGCCTCGTCGCTCGGCTCGGTGGTGGGCTGGGCCGCCCCGCCGGCGATCGCGGAGCCGGTGGCGCTCATCTCAGCGATCTCGCCGAGCTTCGGGGACCAGGTGACGGTGTTCCCGTCGAGCTCGCCGTTGTGGTCGCTGACCGCACCGGGGAACGTGACCGAGACCGCGACGATGAACGTGTCCATCATCGCCTGCGTCATCGGGTCGGTGGTGTCGGTGGTGTCGGTCGTCTCATCGGTGAGGTCCATGGTGCCGGTGAACACGTAGTTGTCGCCGACCCGTTCGATCGTCATGTCCTGGGTGGACAGCTGGTCGATCGGTGCCTCGGCGAGCGTGTACTTCACGCCCGTGTAGCCGTCCTCGGCGTACGGGGCCTGGTCGGCGCCCTCGGGGGCGTCGGTGGCCATGTCCCCGGACATCGAGTCCCACATCTCCTGGGGGTCCATGCCCATCTGCTCGGCGAAGTCGTCCGAGATCGCCATGATCATGGACATCGAGCCCGTGTTGTCCGGGTTCAGGGTGAGGTCGGTCTGGATCTTCATGCAGCCGGTGAGCGTCAGTGCGGCCGCGGCGACGATGGCGAAGCCGCGGGCCCACCTGGCGGTGCGGCGAGCAGGGGTCTGGTGGCGCGTCATGACGGACATCCTGCCGGTGCCCCCAGCAGTGCGTGAGGGGCTTTCGCGGGTGAAAGTCGATCGTTACCGAGGCGACATCAGTCCGGCCCGTCCGCGGGCCATGGTGCGAGGCAGCCGGGGTGCGGTGGTCGGCCAGAGTTGAGCGGAATAGACTCAACTTCGCATCGCGTTGCCTGGGCAGGACCCGCACAGGAGGCACTCACCAGATGGACCCGAAGTTCACCACCAAGTCGTCCGAGGCACTCGCCGCGGCGCTCCAGGCCGCCGCGTCCGCGGGGAACCCGCAGCTGGAGCCGGAGCACGTCCTCGCGGCGCTGCTCGACCAGAGCGGCGGGGTCGCCAACGGGCTGCTGGACGCCGTCGGCGCCGACCGCGCCGCGCTGACCCGTGCGCTCGCCGCGGCGACGGCTGCCATGCCGTCGGTGTCCGGGGCGACCGCCCAGCCCAGCGTCTCGCGCGCGATGAGCGCCGTGCTGACGGCGGCCGGCACCGAGGCCCAGGCACTCGGCGACGAGTACGTCTCCACCGAGCACCTGCTGCTCGGGATCGCCGCTGGGCAGTCCGCGGCCGGTGAGGCGCTGCGCTCCGCGGGGGCCGCCCGGGACACCCTGGCCGCCGCGCTGCCCAACGTCCGAGGCTCGGGCCGGGTGACGTCCGCCGACCCCGAGGGCACCTTCAAGGCCCTCGAGCAGTACGGCGTCGACCTCACGGCCGCGGCACGCGAGGGCAAGCTCGACCCGGTGATCGGGCGTGACGCCGAGATCCGCCGGGTGATCCAGGTGCTCTCGCGCCGGACCAAGAACAACCCGGTGCTGATCGGCGAGCCCGGGGTCGGCAAGACGGCCGTCGTCGAGGGCCTGGCCCAGCGGATCGTGGACGGCGACGTGCCCGACTCGCTGCGCGACAAGCGGCTCATCGCCCTGGACCTGGCCTCGATGGTCGCGGGCGCCAAGTACCGCGGTGAGTTCGAGGAGCGGCTCAAGGCCGTCCTGACCGAGATCAAGGACTCCGACGGCCAGATCGTCACGTTCATCGACGAGCTGCACACCGTGGTGGGGGCCGGTGCGGCCGAGGGTTCGATGGACGCCGGCAACATGCTCAAGCCGATGCTGGCCCGCGGCGAGCTCCGGCTGGTCGGCGCCACCACGCTGGACGAGTTCCGCGAGCGGATCGAGAAGGACCCGGCCCTCGAGCGCCGGTTCCAGCAGGTCTTCGTCGGCGAGCCGAGCGTCGAGGACACCGTCGCGATCCTGCGTGGCATCGCCCCGAAGTACGAGGCGCACCACAAGGTCACGATCTCCGACGCCGCCCTGGTCGCCGCGGCCACGCTGTCCGACCGGTACATCACCGGCCGCCAGCTGCCGGACAAGGCGATCGACCTGGTCGACGAGGCCGCCTCCCGGCTGCGCATGGAGCTGGACTCGTCGCCCGTGGAGATCGACGCCCTCCAGCGCGCGGTCACCCGGCTGGAGATGGAGGAGTCCTACCTGTCGGAGTCGCTGTCCGACGCGGACGACGCCTCGCGTGACCGGCTCGAGCGGCTGCGCGCCGAGCTCGCCGACCGTCGCGAGGAGCTCGCGGCCCTGACCGCGCGGTGGGAGTCGGAGAAGGCCGGCTCCAACCGGCTCGGCGACCTGCGTGTACGCCTCGACGAGCTGCGCACCGCGTTCGAGAAGGCCTACCGCGAGGGCGACTACGAGACCGCCGCCCGCCTGCAGAACGGCGAGATCCCGACCGTCGAGCACGAGATCGCGCAGGCCGAGGCCGAGCAGGACGCCCGCGAGCGCCCGGGCGATGGCGTCGAGGGCCCCTCCGAGCCGCCGATGATCGCCGAGAAGGTCGGCCCCGACGAGATCGCCGAGGTGGTCTCGGCCTGGACCGGCATCCCCACGGGGCGTCTGCTCGAGGGCGAGACCGCCAAGCTGCTGCGGATGGAGGAGGTCATCGGCGCGCGCCTGATCGGCCAGGCCAAGGCCGTGCAGACGGTGTCCGACGCGGTCCGTCGCGCCCGGGCGGGCATCTCCGACCCCGACCGCCCCACCGGCTCGTTCCTGTTCCTGGGGCCGACCGGCGTCGGCAAGACCGAGCTGGCGAAGTCGCTGGCCGACTTCCTGTTCGACGACGAGCGCGCCATGGTGCGGATCGACATGTCGGAGTACTCCGAGAAGCACACGGTCGCGCGGCTGGTCGGCGCGCCTCCGGGGTACGTCGGCTACGAGGAGGGCGGCCAGCTCACCGAGGCCGTGCGGCGTCGGCCCTACGCCGTGGTGCTGCTCGACGAGATCGAGAAGGCCCACCCCGAGGTGTTCGACATCCTGCTCCAGGTGCTCGACGACGGTCGGCTCACCGACGGCCAGGGCCGCACGGTGGACTTCCGCAACGTCATCCTGGTGCTCACCTCGAACCTCGGGTCGCAGTACCTGGTGGACCCGACGATCGACGACGCGGCCAAGCGCGACGCGGTGATGGCGGCGGTGCGCGCGGCGTTCAAGCCGGAGTTCCTCAACCGGCTCGACGACGTGGTGCTGTTCGACGCGCTGTCCCTGGCCGAGCTGGCGCAGATCGTGGACCTTCAGCTGCGGCACCTGGCCGGCCGCCTGGCCGACCGGCGCCTGGTGCTCGAGGTCACCGACGCGGCGCGGGAGTGGCTGGCGATCGAGGGCTACGACCCGGCCTACGGCGCCCGCCCGATGCGCCGGCTGGTGCAGCGCGAGATCGGCGACCGCCTGGCGACCATGCTGCTGTCCGGCGCGGTGCCGGACGGCTCCACGGTCGAGGTGGACATCAACGCCGACGCCGACGCGGGCGGCCTGGTGCTCAGCGTCGCCTGACCTCGGCAGCGACGCGCGATGGGCGGGCCGGACCCGCCGGTGCCGACCCAGGCGCGCGGGCTTCGCATCCGGGTAGGGGTGTGCCGGCGGGGAAGGCGTCGTGGGCGCTACGCGCGTGGTCGTCGACGTGGTTCGGCCATCGCGGCGCGCCCCGGCCCAGGTTGCTCAGACGCGGCTCGCTCGTGGGACCGGTCGTACGCACGATCTGCGGCGGGCAGGCAATGGGACGCCCCGCCGGAGGCGTGCGTGGAACTTCCGGCGCGTTATTCGCGCCGGAAGTTCCACGTTGGTGGGTGGAGGGCCCGGTCATCGGCTATGAGCGTGCACATCGAGCGTGTGTGCCAAGTCTCAATCGCAGTGAGCGCCGCGCGGGGTTCGGCTCGGCGGAGCACGCCCCGCTGCCGTCCTCAGCCCCCTGGACCCGAGGCTCACCGGCCGGGCGGTCGCCCCGTCACGATCGCGTCCGCGTGGTCGGCGATCCAGCCCATCAGCGGGAGCAGGTGGTCGACCAGCTCGCGGCCGAGCGGTGTGAGGGCGTAGTCGACGCGCGGCGGGACGGTCGCCGTGACCGTCCGGTCGACGAGCCCGTCGGCCTCGAGCGTGCGCAGGGTCTGGGCGAGCATCTTCTCGCTGATCCCCTCGACGGTGCGGCGCAGCTCGCCCCACCGGAGGTCGCCCTCCGAGAGCGCGAGGAGCAGCAGCACGCCCCACCTGCTGGTCACGTGGTCGAGCACGACGCGCGACGGGCACGCTGCGGGAAGCCGTCCATCGGTGAGCAGATCGGCGAGTCGCACGGTCGCGGTGCTGGGCATCTCGGCGCGATCAAGGGCGCTGACCTGGCTACTTACTGTCACGTAGGTACCCTACGCGAAAGTGGGTACCCATCGGACGGAAGGTATGGCTCCCCGACGAGGTTGGGCACGGCGGGTCCGCGGAGCGCGGTCCTCGTCGCGAAGGAGGAACCATGTTCGTCGTCACCGGTGCCACGGGGCACCTCGGCCGTCTGATCGTCCGCGAGCTGCTGGCCGGCGGGGCGCAGCCCGACCAGGTGGTGGCGGGCGGGCGCGACGTGGGGCGGCTCGGTGACCTCGCTGGCCTCGGGGCGCGGACCGCGACCGTGGACTACGACGACCCCGCCGGGATGCGGGAGGCGTTCGCCGGCGCGCAGACCCTGGTGCTCGTGTCCGGGAGCGAGATCGGCCGACGGACCGCCCAGCACGGCGCCGCGATCGACGCGGCGAAGGCGGCGGGTGTGCGGCACATCGTCTACACCTCCGGACCGCACGCGGACACCTCTCCGCTGATCGTCAACCCCGAGCACAAGGCGACGGAGGAGCTGCTCGCGGCGTCCGGGCTGGCCTACACCGCGGCGCGCGACAACTGGTACACCGAGAACTACGAGCAGACCTTCGCCCAGGCTGCGGCCACGGGCGTCGTGCTCACCAGTGCGGGCGACGGCCGGGTGGCCAGTGCGCCGCGTGCGGACTACGCAGCGGCGATCGCCGCGCTGGCGCTGCGCGCCGGGGACGAGACGTCGGTGCACGAGCTGACCGGCGACGTCGCATGGTCCTTCGACGAGTTCGCGGCGGCGGCGTCGCAGGCCCTCGGTCGGCCCGTCGAGCACCGGGCCGTGAGCCCGGAGGAGCACCGCACGGCGCTGCTGGCCGCCGGGCTCGACGAGGGCACTGTCGGGTTCGTGCTCGCGATGGATGCGAACATCGCCGACGGGCTGCTCGCGAACGCGACCGACGAGGCCCGCTCCCTGATCGGGCGGCCGACCACCCCGCTGCTGGAGACCCTGCGGACCTGGGCCTGAGCCGCCCGGACACGGGCTGGTCTCCGTTGGGCGACAGGCCGGTCTTCACCCTGGGCACGGTCCCAGCCGGGCGCTAGCGTCTAAGGATGGCCGACTCCCCCATGGCGGACCAACCCGACGTGAGCTTCGACCCGGACCGGTACGACGCCGTCCTGTTCGACCTCGACGGGGTGCTGACGCCCACGGTCGAGGTCCACAAGAAGGCGTGGCGCCAGCTGTTCACCGGCTACTTCGCCGAGCACGGGATCACGCCGCCGTACTCCGACGCGGACTACTTCGCGCACGTCGACGGTCGGCCGCGCTACGAGGGCGTGCGCGAGTGCCTCGCGTCTCGCGACGTGCACCTGCCGGAGGGCGACCCGACCGACGAGCCCGGCACGCCCACCGTCTGCGGGCTGGGCAACCTCAAGGACGCCGAGGTCAACCGGATCCTGGCGACCGAGGGGGTGCAGCCCTACCTGGGCTCGGTGGCCTGGCTGGACGCGCTGATCGCGGGCGGCACCAAGGTCGCCGTGGTCTCCAGCTCGCGGAACACCCGCACGGTGCTGGCGGCTGCGAGGCTCGCCGACCGGTTCGAGGTGGTGGTCGACGGCGTGCGCGCGGCCGCCGAGCAGCTGCCCGGCAAGCCCCGGCCGGACACCTACGTCCAGGCCGCGCGCGACCTCGGCGTGCCCGTCGAGCGCGCCGTGGTGGTCGAGGACGCCGTGTCCGGGGCCGCGGCGGGCCGGGCGGGTGGGTTCGGCCTCGTCGTCGGCGTGGATCGCGGGGTGGGGCGGGACGCCCTGCTCGAAGCCGGTGCGGACCTCGTGGTCTCCGACCTCGCGGAGCTGATGTGAGACACCGGGGCGCGCACGTCGCGGGCGGCTCGCTGCCCAGCTACCTGGACCGGACGCGGTTCCCGGTCGACGAGTGGCGCCTCACCGAGGAGTTCTTCAGCGACGAGGACCTGGGGACCACCGAGACGCTCTTCGCGGTGGGCAACGGCTACCTGGGCATGCGCGGCACCTACGAGGAGGGCCGCGATGCCGCGCACCACGGCACGTTCCTCAACGGGGTGCACGAGACCTGGCGGATCCGGCACGCCGAGCAGGCCTACGGGTTCGCGCAGGTGGGCCAGACCATCGTCAGCGCCCCGGACGCGACGATCTTCGAGCTGTACGTCGACGACGAGCCGATGGTGCTCTCGGTCGCGGACCTGATGTCCTACCAGCGCACGCTGGACTTCACCGAGGGCGTGCTCCGGCGCGAGCTGCTGTGGCGCACCCCCAGCGGCAACCGCGTGCTGGTGCGCACCCGCCGGATGGTGTCGTTCGCCCAGCGCCACCTCGCGGTCCTCACCTACGAGGTCACCGCGCTGGACCAGCAGGTGCCGATCACGATCGCCGCGAAGGTGGTCAACCGGGCCAACGGCGAGGCGTACCACGAGGGCGGCGACGGCGACGGCATCCGCGACCCCCGCCGGGCCGAGGAGTTCACCGGGCGCGTCCTGCACCCCGAGGCGCACTGGGGCGACGAGGAGCGCGTGCTGCTCGGGTACCGCTGCGAGGACTCGGGCATGACGCTCGCGGTCGGCGCGGACCACCTCATCGAGACCGGCAACGCCTACGAGATCAAGTACGAGGTCACCCCCGACCTGTCCCGCCACGTGTTCCGGGTCCACGCCGAGCCGGGCATGCCGATCCTGGTGAGCAAGGTCGTCAGCTACCACACCTCGCGCAGCGAGTCGCCCGCCGAGCTCGTCACGAGGGTGCGCCGGACGCTCGACCGGGTGCGGGCCGAGGGCGTGGACCAGCAGCTCATCGACCAGCAGGGCTGGCTGGGCGACTACTGGGCACGCTCGGACGTCGAGATCGAGGACCAGCCCGAGCTCCAGCAGGCCATCCGGTGGTGTCTGTTCCAGCTCGCGCAGGCCGCCGCGCGCGCCGAGGGCCAGGGCATCGCGGCCAAGGGCGTGACGGGCTCCGGCTACGGCGGGCACTACTTCTGGGACACCGAGATCTACGTGGTGCCCTACCTCGTGTACACCTCGCCCTCGTACGCCAGGAACGCGCTGCGCTTCCGGCGCACGATGCTGCCGGCCGCCCGGCGGCGGGCCGCCGAGCTGACCACGCGGGGCGCGCTGTACCCGTGGCGCACGATCAACGGCGAGGAGGCGTCGGCGTACTACGCCGCCGGCACCGCGCAGTACCACATCAACGCGGACATCTCCTTCGCCCTGAGCACGTACGTCAAGGCCACCGGCGACGAGGAGTTCCTGGCCCGCGAGGGCATCGACGTGCTGGTAGAGACCGCACGGATGTGGGCGGACCTGGGCTTCTGGCGGGGCAACGGTGAGGACTCGTTCCACATCCACGGCGTCACCGGCCCGGACGAGTACACCACCGTGGTCAACGACAACCTGTTCACCAACGTCATGGCGCGGTTCAACCTGTGGCGCGCCGCCGACGCGGTGGGCGAGGTCGCCGCGCGCTGGCCGGTGCACTACGAGCGCATGGTCCAGCGGCTCGGACTGACCGCGGACGAGGTGCTCGAGTGGCGCCGCTCGGCGGACGCCATGGCGATCCCGTTCGACGAGCGCCTGGGCATCCACCCGCAGGACTCGCTGTTCCTCGAGCGCGAGGTCTGGGACCTGCCGGCCACGCCGCCGGAGCACCTGCCGCTGCTGCTGCACTACCACCCGCTGGTGATCTACCGGTTCCAGGTGCTCAAGCAGGCCGACGTGGTGCTGGCGCTGTTCCTCCAGGGCGAGCACTTCACGCTCGAGCAGAAGCGCGCCGACTTCGACTACTACGACGGCATCACCACGGGCGACTCGACGCTGTCCGGCGTGGTCCAGTCGATCATCGCCGCCGAGGTGGGGTACCACGACCTCGCGCTGCGCTACTTCTACGACGCGCTCTTCGTCGACCTCGCCGACCTGCACGACAACACCGCCGACGGCGTGCACGTGGCGTCCGCGGGCGGGATCTGGAGCGCGCTGGTCCACGGCTTCGGTGGCATGCGCCATCACGGCGAGGAGCTGACCTTCGCGCCGCGGCTGCCGATGACGTGGCCCTCGCTGACGTTCCGGGTGACGCTGCGCGGCACCCGCCTGAAGGTCACGATCCGCCAGGAGACCATGGACCTGGCGGTGGAGGAGGGCGAGGAGATCACCGTGGCCGTCCTGGGCAGCCGGGTGACCGTGACGTCCGTCCACCCGGTCACGGTCGCGTTGTCGGACCAGGGGCCGCGGATCGGCGGGGTGCCCGAGGCGACCGCGCTGCGCGGCACGCTGCGGGCCGACGGCACCGTGATCACCGCGTCGGTGCCGCACCACTCCGGACGGAACCGGTAGCGGGCGACGCCGTCCCGGCCCCGGTCAGGGCACGGTGACCTTGTCGTTCGCCGTGAAGGACCCCAGCATCGTGCCGCTCGGCAGCCAGGCCAGGCACAGACCGGTGCGGTCGCCCTGGTTCCAGCCCTGCTCCGTGGGCGCCCAGACCACCGGCCGGAGCCCGAGGTCGTGCTCGGCGGTGTCCATCTCGCACCACTTCTCGAGCTCCGCCGTGACCTGCTGGGCCCCGGGCCACGACGTGCCCGACAGCGGTCGGGAGCCGACGACCTCGGCCACGTGCGGGTCGCTGCACGGCACCACGCGTACCGAGCGCACCGTCCCGTCGGCGGGCAGGGAGGCCAGGCAGTGCCCGGTGCTCAGCCGGCCGGCGTGCACGGTCATCGGCTTGGTGACCTCGCCGAGCGGGCGGGTCTCGAGCCAGTAGCGCCCGCCGATCACGCCGCCGACCACGAGGGCGACCGCGGCGATCCCGGCGATCACGCCTAGGACGATCCGCGTGCCGCGGTTGCCGGTCGCAGGCGGCGGGCCGACCGGGGCCTGCCAACCGGGGGCGTAGTGGGGTTGCTGCGGGTACCACCCCTCGCCGGGTGCGGCCGGGCCGCCCTGCCGGGTCGGTGGTCCCTGGGGCGGGTACCCCGGGGGTGGGGTCTGGCCGTACTGGGGCGGGTACCCCGGGGGTGGGGTCTGGCCGTACTGGGGCGGGTACCCCGGGGGTGGGGTCTGGCCTTGCTGGGGCGGGTACCCCGGGGGTGGGGTCTGGCCTTGCTGGGGCGGGTACCCCGGGGGTGGGGTCTGTGCGGGTGGCGGGTAGCCGGGTCCGGCCTGCGGCGCGAGGGCCGGCGCTGCAGGTTGCGGGGCCCCGCCCGGCGGGGACCACCCGGGCGAGGTCCACGCCTGCGTCGCGGGGGCTGCCGGTGCCTGCTCGGCCGCCGGCTCCGTTGCGGGCTGCTCGGGCTGGTCGAGCGTGGCGGGTTCGCCGTTCGCCGTCGCGTCCGTGCCCTCGGGGCGGGGCTCCTCGCTCATCGATCCTCCAGGTCGAGCACCACGGGGACGTGGTCGGACGGGCCCTTGCCCTTGCGCTCGTCGCGGTCGATCCGCACGCCGGTGACCCGGTCGGCGAGCGGTGCGCTGGCGTAGGCGAAGTCGATGCGCAGCCCGCGGTTCTTGGGGAAGGCGAGCTGCTGGTAGTCCCAGTACGTGTAGGTGTGCTCCGCCGGGACGTGCACGCGCGAGACCTCGGTGTACCCGGCCTGCTCGAAGGCGAAGAACGCCTCGCGCTCCGCCGGCGTGACGTGCGTGTGTCCCTCGAAGTCGGCGACGTCGTACACGTCGGAGTCGAACGGGATGACGTTCCAGTCGCCGACCAGCGCGATCTGTGCGGCGGGGTCGTCCCGCACCCAGCCGGCCGCCACGGTGCGGAGCTGCTCGAGCCAGCGCAGCTTGTACGCGTAGTGCGGGTTGTCGGGCGAGCGCCCGTGCGGCACGTACAGGCTCCACACCCGCACCCCGGCGCAGGTCGCGCCGATCGCCCGCGCCTCGGTCGCCTCGTCCTCGCCGAACCCGGGCTGGCCCGGGAAGCTCGTCTCGACGTCCTCGAGGCCCACCCGCGAGACGATCGCGACGCCGTTCCACTGGTTGAGGCCGGTGTGCGCGACCTCGTACCCGGCGGCCTCGAACACGGCGTGCGGGAACGTCGCGTCGGCCGTCTTGGTCTCCTGGAGCGCGAGCACGTCGGTCCCGGTGCGCTCGAGCCAGGCGACCGCGCGCTCGGCGCGGGCCCGGACCGAGTTGATGTTCCACGTCGCGATGCGCATGAGCCGAACGCTACCCGGACCGCCGGACGGTCCACCCGCGGTCCCGGCCCCGCGCACCGTACGCTTGCGCCATGGGTACCGCACTCGTCACCGGAGCCAGCGCGGGGCTCGGGCTGGAGTTCGCCTGGCAGCTGGCGACCGCGCGCCACGACGTGGTGCTCGTCGCGCGGGACGTCGCCCGGCTGGAGCGTCTGGCCGGCCAGCTCAACGCCGCGGCCGGCGTACGTGCCGAGGTGCTCCCGGCGGACCTGTCCGTCCGCGAGGACGTCGAGCGGGTCGCCGAGCGGCTCCGGCAGGCCGAGCGGCCCGTCGGTCTGCTGGTCAACAACGCCGGGTTCAGCACGGGGGACTCGTTCCTGGGCTCCGACCTCGCCTTCCAGGAGCGGGCGCTCGACGTGATGGTCCGGGCGGTGATGGTGCTGTCGCACGAGGCGGCGACCGCGATGGTCGCGCGCGGCCGCGGGGCGATCCTGAACGTCTCGTCCGTGGCGGCGCTGACCACGGCGGGCACGTACTCGGCGCACAAGGCCTGGGTCCGGGTCTTCACCGAGGGCCTGGCGACCGAGCTGCGCGGTACCGGCGTGACCGCCACGGCGCTGTGCCCCGGGCTCACGCACACCGAGTTCCACGAGCGCGCGCAGGTGGACCGCAGCCGGTACCCGGACCTCGCCTGGCTCAACGCCGACACCGTGGTCTCCGCGGCCCTGGCGGACGTGCGGCGCGGTGCGGTGATCTCCACGCCGAGCCTGCGCTACGGCGTGATCTCCGAGGTCGCGCGGCTGCTGCCGCGGGCGGCGATCCGGAGGTTCTCGGACTCGCCGGCGATGCACGCGCTGCCGTCGACCGGCCAGGAGGACTGAGCCGGTCGCCCCGGGCACGCGGCGGCCGGGCGCGCGCCGGGTCCCGCGCCGCCCTGGTCGGCGATCCGGCGCCCGCAGCTGCGCCGCTAGCCTGAGCGCATGGCCACCCCTCGTGAGCAGCTGCGCGCCCTGATCTCCGAGCTCGCCGTGGTGCACGGCCGGGTCACCCTCGCCTCGGGCAAGGAGGCCGACTACTACGTCGACCTGCGCCGGGTCACGCTGCACCACCGCGCCGCGCCGCTGATCGGCCACCTCATGCTGGACCTGCTCGAGGAGCAGGGGTTCGGGCCCGGTGAGATCGACGCAGTCGGCGGTCTGACCCTGGGCGCGGACCCGGTCGCCGGCGCCCTGCTGCACGCTGCGGCGTCGCGGGGCATGGACCTGGACGCGTTCGTGGTGCGCAAGGAGGGCAAGGCGCACGGCATGCAGCGCCGCATCGAGGGCCCGGACGTCGCGGGCCGGCGCGTGGTCGCCGTCGAGGACACCTCGACCACCGGGGGCTCGGTGATGACCGCGGTCGAGGCGCTGCGCGAGGCGGGGGCCGAGGTGGTCGCGGTCGCGGTGATCGTCGACCGCGCGACCGGGGCCCGCGAGCGGATCGAGGCCGAGGGCCTGCCCTACCTGCACCTGTACGGCCTGGCCGACCTCGGACTGGCCTGAGTGCGGCACCGAGGCGTGATCCGCTGAGTCAAACCCTCCGCGCGACCCCCGGTCGAGGCGTGGGGAGGCGGTAGTGCCGCGGTGCGCGGTCATGCCCGATGTGCACGAGGTAGGGAGCGCCGCCGCCGGCGGGCCCGGCACCCCACGCGGCGAACCGGCGCTCGGACGCCGATCCGTGCAGGGCCGTCCACGCTGCGGATGCCGATCCGGGTCTCCGGCACGCTTCGCCGCGTCGGCCGCCGCCCGCACCACCGCGAACGGCGACTGGTGAGCAGCCCCCGCGGTTCATGTGACGCACGACGCAGGTGTGACACACGTGCCACCCCACCGGCACCATCCACCACTCCCGTCACACGAACCGCGGGGGCTGCTCACGAGCGTTCGTCGCCGATGTGCGAGCCCTCCAGCGGCCAACGTGGAAACTTCGGCGCGAACACCGCGCCGGAAGTTCCACGCACGACTCCGGCGGCGCGTTCCACCTCACTCATGCCGCGGGCCGAGCGCCCGATCCCGAGAAGCGCTTGACATCCGTCGGCGCACCTGGTTGGTTAGTTACATCAGTAGATAACCCAACAACCCAGGAGGGCCGATGGACGACGAGCGCCCGATCTTCCTCCAGGTCGCCGAGCTGATCGAGAACCAGATCATCGACGGCACCATGCCCGAGGGAGCCCAGGTGGCGTCGATCAACGAGCTCGCCGCGTTCCACCGCATCAACCCGGCCACCGCGCTCAAGGGCGTCACGCGTCTCGTCGACGCGGGCCTGCTCTACAAGCAGCGCGGGATCGGGATGTTCGTCGCAGACGGCGCACGCGCCCGGCTGCTCGCCCACCGCCGCGAGGCGTTCAGCGAGCAGTACGTGCGCCCGCTCGTCGCCGAGGCCGCGAAGCTCGCCATCGCCCCCGGTGAGCTCGCGGAGATGATCCGCCGCGAGGCCGACCCTGCGAACGACCCGGCGCGGCTCGCGCACCTGACCCAGAAGGAGGCCGGTCGATGACCGCCATCGTCGAGGTCTCGGACCTCACCAAGCGTTTCGGCTCGTTGGCAGCCGTGGACGACGTCTCGTTCGTCGTCCGTGAGCACGCCATCACGGGCCTGCTGGGCCGCAACGGCGCCGGCAAGACCACCCTCATGCAGCTCATCACCGGCCAGGAGTTCGTCACGGCCGGCGCGATCCGGCTGTTCGGCCAGCCCCCGCTGGAGAACGCCGCCGTCCTGAGCCGGACGTGCTTCATCAAGGAGTCCCAGACCTACCCCGACGGGTTCAAGGGCGAGCACGTGCTGCGCGTCGCGTCGTGGGTGTTCCCGCACTGGGACGAGGGGCTGGCCCGCGACCTCGTCGCCGAGTTCCGGGTGCCGCTGGACCGCCGGATGAAGAAGATGTCCCGCGGCCAGGCCTCGGCGATCGGCGTCGTCGTCGGCATCGCGTCGCGCGCTGAGCTGACGATCTTCGACGAGCCCTACGCCGGGCTGGACGCCGTCGCACGCCAGGCGTTCTACGACCGTCTGCTCGCGGACTACGCCGAGCACCCGCGGACGATCATCATGTCCACGCACCTGATCGACGAGGTGGCGGACCTGCTCGAGCACGTCCTCGTGATCGACGAGGGCCGGCTCATCATCGACGCCGCCGCCGAGGACCTGCGCGGCTCCGCCACCACGGTGTCCGGCCGGCAGGCCGACGTCGAGCACTTCGCGCGAGGTCGCGACGTGCTCCAGCGCGATGCCGTGGGCGCGTTCGCGTCGGTCACCGTCTCCGGGCTCACCCCCGCCGAGCGGGCCGCCGCCGCGGCGGCCGGGCTCGAGGTCGGGCCCGTCTCCCTGCAACAACTCGTCATCGGCCGCACCCGCGGCTCCGCCCGTCAGGAGGTCGCATCGTGACCGTCGTCGCCCTTCCCGCCGCAGTCCCGGCACCGCCCCTGTCCCGACGGGTGTGGAATGCGATGCGGCTGCACGCGGCCAACCCCTGGCCCACGCTCATCACGCCGTGGCTCGTGTTCGCCGGTGTCTTCGGCCTGAACCTCGCGATCTGGTACATCGTCACGATCGCCGCGGGCGGCAGCCAGAACCTGGACGCCGACGCCTTCGACTACAACGGCGGCGTCACGTGGGTGCTGGTCTTCCTCCTGGTGATGGCCGTCCAGGCGATGAGCCTGACGTTCCGCTTCGCGCTGGGCCTGGGCATGACCCGCCGGGACTACTACCTCGGCACCGTCGCCTACCTGGGGCTGCTCGCCGCGATGTACGCCGCCGGGATCGCCGTCCTGGCGCAGGTCGAGCGGCTCACGGACGGCTGGGGCCTGGGCGGCAGGTTCTTCGCGCCGTGGTTCCTGGCCGACCTGCCCGCCTGGCAGCTCTGGTACCTCAACGCGGCCGTCGGGCTGCTGATGGCCATGATCGGCGTCGCGGCCGCTGCGGTCTGGGTGCGGTGGCGGGCCACGGGGCTCTACGCGTTCTTCTTCCTGGCGGCCCTGCTCCTGATCGGGACCGCGTGGCTGATGGGGGTGACCGAGTCCTGGGCGCCGCTGGGCCGGTACCTGTCGACGCACGAGCCCGCGCTCATCGTCACATGGACGCTGCCCGTCTCCGCGCTGTGCGCCGGCGTCGGCTACCTCCTCCTGCGCCGCGCGACCCCGCGCGCCTGACCCCCGGGGGCTCTGCCCCACCCTTGCGAACACGTGCGCGCGCTCGAACCCCGACCGGTTCGAGCGCGCGCACTCGTTCGCATGCGAACAGGTCGACGGTGGCGGGCCGGCGGGCGCCGCCTGCCGTGATCCGCGACTCAGGCTCGCGGCGAGACGTGCCGATGTCCCCTGGGTGCCTGATCGTCGACTCGCTGCCGTCGTGCCCGTCGTCGTCATGGTCGCCGGCGGCCTGGTGAGCATGGGCGGGACGATGAGCGGCTCGGGCGGCGGCGGCGGGCTGATGTTCGCCGTGATGGCCGTGCTGGTGATCGGCTCGCTGGTGTTCGGCTGGTGGTACGCCCAGGCGCGCGAGAAGGCGCTCAAGGCGTGGGCGGCCACGATCGGCTGGACCTACTACGGCACGGACCCGAGCCTGGTGCACCGCTGGCAGCGCCCCCCGTTCGGGGTGGGCAGCTCGCGGCGGGTGAGCGAGCTGGTGGCCGGCACGTTCGGCCAGTTCCAGGCGATGTCGTTCGCCTACCGGTACACCACCGGGTCGGGCAAGAACCGCACGACCCACCACTACTGGGTGTGCGCGATGACGATGCCCACCTGGCTTCCCGGGCTCCAACTCACCCCGCAGGGCCTGGGCGCCCGCCTCGCGATGGCGTTCGGCGGGCAGGACCTGGAGTTCGAGTCCGAGGACTTCAACCGCGCCTGGCGGGTCGAGGCCCGCGACGCGAAGTTCGCCCACGACGTGCTGCACCCGCGGATGCTCGAGCGCCTGGTCCGCGCGGACGCCACAGGGCTGCAGCTGCGCATCGAGGGTGCGGACGTGCTGTGCTGGAGCCAGGGGCTGCCCGACCACGACCGGCTAGCCTCCCGACTGGGCGTCATGCGGGCCCTGATCGCGGGAATCCCCCGGTACGTCTGGCTCGACCACGGCTACGATCCAGCATCGATCCGCACCGACCTCGGAGAGACATGGAACCCCTAGGCATCGTCCTCATCGTCCTGCTCGTCCTCGTCGTGATCGTCGGGCTGTGGGCGGTGGGCACCTACAACGGCTTCGTCCGGCTGCGGAACCTGGTGCAGGAGTCCTGGCGCCAGATCGACGTTGAGCTGCACCGGCGGCACGACCTGATCCCCAACCTGGTCGAGACGGTCAAGGGGTACGCGGCGCACGAGCGCGGCGTGTTCGACGAGGTCACCAAGGCTCGTGCGCTCGCCGCCGCGCCGGGCTCCGGCGTGGCCGAGCAGGCCGCCCAGGAGAACGCCCTGACCTCGGCGCTCGGCCGGTTGTTCGCCGTCGCCGAGAACTACCCGGTGCTGCGGGCCAGCGAGAACTTCTCCCAGCTCCAGACCGAGCTGTCCACCACCGAGGACCGGATCGCCGCCGGCCGCCGCTTCTACAACGCGAACGTGCGGGCGCTGAACACCAAGGTCGAGAGCTTCCCGGCGAACGTCATCGCGGGCATGTTCTCCTTCACCCGCGCCGAGTACTTCGAGGTCACCGACCCCGAGGTCCGCCAGGCCCCGCAGGTCGACTTCGGCGGCTGACCCCCGCCGGACGGCGCCCGCCGCGCCGCTGCCGGCCCACACCGGCACCCGCCCGAGTTCGGTGGCAGGAGCCGAGTTCGGTGGTCGCGACCACCGAACTCGAGCGCCGACCACCGAACTCGACGACCGGGGGAGGGTCAGGAGGCGGCGATCAGGAGCAGTGCGAGGGTGGTGCTCGCGGCGACCTCGCCCAGGCCGACCGCCTTGGGGGTCGCGTGCGGCCAGCGTCGCGGGACCGCCGCGGCGCGCGCCGCGAGGAGGACGAACAGGCCGGTCAGCGGCCCGGACGCCCATGGTTCGAGCCGGCCCGGCCCCTGGGCCATGAGCACGAGGGGAACCAGCGCGGCGGCCAGGACGTGCCACGCGAGCGAGACTCCCAGCACCGCTCGGTTGCCGCGCTCGCGGATCAGTGTCTTGACGTACGCCACGGTGCCGAGGAAGTACAGCGCCAGCACCCCGACCACCTGCCACGCCCCCACCGAGCCGCCCACCAGCGCCGCGGGCGAGGGCGGCACCGGCACCGACGCGGGGGTGTGCGCGACGGTGGCGAGCAGGCAGGCCGCGACCACCGTGGTCGCGCCGCCCAGCCACGAGCGCTCGGCCCGCCGCCACGCGGCGATCAGCGCCACGCCCAGCAGCGGGGCGTAGGCCACGGCCCACCAGGCGAGCGTCGGGCGGACCGCCAGCAGCGAGGCCCCGAGCGCCAACGCCGCCGCGCCGTACACCAGCGCCGGGCGGCGGTAGCGGGCCCGGCCGTGTGCCTTGAGCAGCAACGCGCCCGCCGAGAACGCGAGATAGCCCACCAGCCACGTCGCGGCGAGCAGGCCGTGCCAGGGCTGCGGCCCGGCGTGCACGACGCCGACCAGCAGCGGCACCACGAGCATCGCCCACGCGCCGTGCTGCTGGGGCACCCAGCCGGGCGTTCGCCTCGGGTGCGACCGTCGGGCCGCGCCGGCTCCGGAGCGCGAACGCGGCGGGGACGCGGCTCCGGGGCTCACGGACGGACCAGGTCCACCAGATCGGCGATCGAGTCCGTCACGCGGCCGGGGTGGAACGGGTAGCGGTCCAGGTCGCCGCGCTTGGTCGAGCCGGAGAGCACCAGGAACGTCTGCAGGCCGGCCTCCATGCCGGCGATGATGTCGGTGTCCATCCGGTCGCCGACCATCGCCGTGGTCTCCGAGTGCGCCTCGATCCGGTTGAGGGCGGACCGGAACATCATCGGGTTCGGCTTGCCGACGTAGTAGGGCTTGCGCCCGCTCGCCGCGCTGATCATCGCAGCCACGGCCCCGGTCGCCGGCAGGTCGCCGTCGGCGCTGGGCCCGGACACGTCGGGGTTGGTCGCGATGAACTTCGCGCCGCCCTGGATCAGCCGGATCGCCTTGGTCAGCGCCTCGAACGAGTACGTGCGGGTCTCGCCGAGCACCACGTAGTCCGGGTCGGTGTCGGTGAGCGTGTACCCCGCCTCGTGCAGCGCGGTGGTCAGACCCGCCTCGCCGATCGCGAAGGCCGACCCGCCGGGTCGCTGCTCCGCGAGGAACGTCGCGGTGGCCAGCGCCGAGGTCCAGATCGCCTCCTCCGGCACCTCCAGCCCGGCCGCCACGAGCCGGGCCCGGAGGTCACGCGGGGTGTAGATCGAGTTGTTCGTCAGGACCAGGAACGGGCGCTCCGCCTCGCGCAGCGCTGCCACGAACTCGGCCGCCCCCGGCAGCGCGGTGCCCTCGTGCACGAGCACGCCGTCCATGTCGGTCAGCCACGAGCGGATCTGGCGGTCGGTCATCGTCCGGTCCCCGCCTCAGGCTCGGTCTCGGCGTGGTGCGCCTGCGCGGCGAGCCCCTCGACCGCGGCGCGCTGGCGGCGCGCCCGCAGCGCGGCGATCACGACCGGCACCAGGGACAGCGCGATGATCCCGACCAGCAGCAGCTCGATGTTCGCCTTGACGAACGGGATGGTCCCCAGCGCGTAGCCGAGCAGCGTCACGCCGCAGCCCCACAGCACCGCGCCGACCAGGTCGTACGCGGCGAACTTCGGGTAGTGCATCCGGCCGATCCCCGCCGAGGCGGCCGAGTAGGTCCGGACGATCGGGATGAACCGCGCGATGATCACGGTCGCACCGCCGTACCGCTCGAAGTAGCGGTGGGTCTCCTCGATGTGCTCCCGCTTGAAGAACCGGGAGTCGGGACGGTTGAACAACCGGGGGCCGATCCGCCGGCCGATCCAGTAGGCGTTCTGGTCGCCGGCGAAGGCGGCGACCGTGACCATCAAGCACAGCAGCCACAGCGGGAAGTGCAGCTCGTCCTGGGCCACCAGGGCGCCTGCGGTGAAGAGCAGCGAGTCGCCGGGCAGGAGCGGGAAGAACAGCCCGGTCTCGATGAAGACGACGATCACCACGCCGATCAGCGCGTACGCGCCGAACCGTTCGATCAGGGTCTGGGGGTCGAGCCAGCTGGGCCCTAGGGTCGCCACGGGGGATGCGGCCGCACCGGCCAGCAGGGTGGTGATCACCGGCCAAGCCTACGCAGGCGGCTGCATGCTTCCGGGGAGTGGGCTGTGACGGTCCGGTGAACGCCCCGGCGCGCGGTGTCGGGCTGCTGCCGCGGGCGCCTCGTGCTGGATAGGGTCGAGCGGCGGACAGCGACCTGAGGGAGGCCGATGGTGCTCGCGCTCGAGCGCGTGACGCGGTTGTACGACGAGCGGCGCGCCCTGGACGAGGTCTCGTTCACGGTGCGCCCAGGCCGGATGACCGGCTTCGTCGGCGCGAACGGTGCCGGCAAGACCACGGCGATGCGGATCGTCATGGGGGTGCTCGCGCCGACCTCCGGCGAGGTGCTGCTGGACGGCATGCCGCTCACCCGTGAGCTGCGCCGGACCTTCGGCTACATGCCGGAGGAGCGCGGGCTGTACCCGCGGATGCGGGTGCTCGACCAGCTCGTCCACCTCGGCCGTGTGCACGGCATGTCCCGGGCCGCCGCGACGCGGCGCGCGACCGCGCTGCTCGACCAGCTCGGCCTGGACGATCGCAGCCACGACCTGCTCCAGACGCTCTCCCTGGGCAACCAGCAGCGCGTGCAGGTGGCCGCCGCACTGCTGCACGAGCCTGTGCTGCTGGTGCTCGACGAGCCGTTCTCCGGCCTGGACCCGCTGGCGATCGACGCGATGGGCGAGCTGCTGCGCTCCCGCGCCGCGGCCGGCGTCCCCGTGCTGTTCAGCTCTCACCAGCTCGAGCTGGTCGAGCAGCTGTGCGACGACGTGGTCATCATCGACGACGGCCGCGTGGTCACCGCCGGGCCGGCCGACGAGGTTCGGTCCCGGCGCGGCGGTCGACGCTACCGGGTGCGGGTGCAGGGTCCGCGCCCGGCGGCCGAGCTGGTGCCGGGTGTCGCCGGCGCGACAGTGGTCGAGGCGACGGACGACACGGTCGTCGTCGAGCTCGCCGACCCCGCCGACGACCAGGCGCTGCTCGCCGCCGCCCAGGCGCACGGTGTGCTGCGCGAGTTCGCCGTGGTGCGCCCGACGCTCGCCGAGATCTTCCGGGAGGTGGTCCGGTGAACGGGGCGATGTCCGCGTGGGGCGCGATCCGCGTGATCGCCGGCCGCGAGGTGTCGGTGAAGCTGCGGGACAGGGCGTTCATCGGCTCCACCGTCTTCATGCTCGTGCTGGTCACGGCCGCCACCCTCATCCCCGTGCTGATCCAGCAGCGGGTGCCCAGCATCCGGGTGGCCGTGCAGGGCGCGGCCGCGGCGGACGTGGTGGACCTGGCCACCCAGCTCGGCCACGACGCGCAGGACTCCGGCACGGCGCTGCCGCCGGCGCTCGCGGTGTTCGGCGAGGGCGGGCTGCCCGCTGCGGACCTCACCTCCGTCGAGGTCGAGCCGGGTCGCGACGTGCAGCAGCTGGTCCGGGACGGTGACGTGGCCGCCGCCGTCGTGGGCGAGGTCCCCACCGGGCTCACCGTGATCGCCGCCCAGTCCGTGCCCTCCGAGCTCGACGTGCTGCTGCGTGCGGCGTCCAGCGAGCTGCAGATCCAGCAGGCGGCCGCCGACGCCGGGCTGTCCGCCGACCAGGTCACGGCGCTGACCAGCCCCGTCATGCCCAGCACCCAGCTGCTCGAGGCCAGGCCGACCGGTGCGGTACCGCCAGAGCTGCTGGTGCTGGTGTTCGCCTTCCTGTTCTACCTGTCGGTGCTGACCTTCGGGATGTCGATCGCGCAGAGCGTGGTCGAGGAGAAGCAGTCCCGGGTGATCGAGCTGCTGGTCGCGGCGCTCCCGGTGCGGTGGCTGCTCGCCGGGAAGGTGCTGGGCAACACCGTGATGGCGCTCGGCCAGATCGTGGTGATCCTGGGTGCCGGGCTGGCCGGCGCGACCGTGGCCGGCCAGGGCGAGGTGGTCCGCCAGGTGCTCGGCGCGTCCGGGTGGTTCGTGGCGTTCTTCCTGCTCGGCTTCGTGATGCTGGCCTGCCTGTGGGCCGTGGCGGGTTCGCTGGCCTCACGGATCGAGGACCTGCAGGCGACCACCGTGGTGATGCAGGTGCTGGTGATCGTGCCGTTCTTCGCCGCGTTGTTCACGATGGACTCCGGTCCGGTGCAGCGCGTGCTGTCCTACGTGCCGTTCACCGCGCCGCTGCTGATGCCCGCGCGCGTGGTGCTGGGCAACGCCGCGCCGTGGGAGCCGGTGGTCTCCGCATTGGTCGTGCTGGCCACCGGCGTGGCGTTCGTGCTGATCGGCGCCCGGCTGTACGAGGGCTCGCTGCTGCACACCTCGTCCCGCCTCAAGGCCCTCCAGGCGTGGCGGGCGTCGCGGTGAGCACCGGCCGGATCGGCACGCCGCTGAGCCCCGGTGCGACGCGAGCCCTGCTGCTCGGTGGCGGGGAGCTGGGCAAGGAGGTCGCGATCGAGCTGCAGCGCCTGGGCGTCGAGGTCGTGGTCGCCGACCGCTACGCCCGCGCCCCGGCGATGCAGGTGGCGCACCGGTCGCACGTGGTGGACATGCTCGACCCGCAGGACCTGCGGCGGGTGGTCGCCGCCGAGCGCCCGCACCTGGTGATCCCCGAGGTCGAGGCGATCGCCACCGACGTGCTCGCCGAGGTCGAGGCCACCGGCGTGCGCGTGGTGCCCACGGCCCGCGCGACCCGGCTGACGATGGACCGCGAGGGCATCCGACGGCTCGCGGCCGAGGAGCTCGGCCTGCCCACCTCGCCCTACCGGTTCGCCGACAGTCGCGAGGAGCTGCACGCCGCGGCCAGCGCCCTGGGGCTGCCGTGCGTGGTCAAGCCGGTGATGAGCTCGTCCGGCAAGGGGCAGACGGTGGTGCGCACGGCCGACCAGCTCGAGGCCGCCTGGCGGTACGCCCGCACCGGCGGCCGGGTGGCCGCCGACCCGGATGCCTCGGTGCGGGTGATCGTCGAGGCGTTCGTGCCGTTCGACTCGGAGATCACCCTGCTCACGGTGCGGCACGCCGGGGGCACCACGTTCTGCGACCCGATCGGTCACGTCCAGGTGGACGGGGACTACCGGGAGTCCTGGCAGCCGGCCGCGCTGCCCGACGGCGTGCTGGCCAAGGCCCAGGAGGTGGCCCGCGCGGTCACCGACGCCCTGGGCGGCTGGGGGCTGTTCGGCGTCGAGCTGTTCGTGGTGGGCGAGGACGTGCTGTTCTCCGAGGTCTCCCCGCGGCCGCACGACACCGGGCTGGTCACCCTGGTGTCCCAGGACCTGTCGGAGTTCGCGCTGCACGCCCGTGCGGTGCTGGGCCTGCCGGTCGGCGAGGTGCTGCGCGTGGGCGCCGGTGAGGGGCAGGGCGCTGCGGCCTCCTGCGCCGTGCTGGCCGAGGGGCACGGCGTGCCGGAGTTCACCGGCGTGGCCGACGCGCTCGCGGTCCCCACGGCCCAGGTGCGGTTGTTCGGCAAGCCTGAGGTGCGCGGCCGGCGCCGGGTCGCGGTGACCCTGGCCCGCGGCGCCGACGAGGCCGAGGCCCGGGCCCGCGCCGTCGCGGCTGCCGAGGCCCTGCACGTCGAGCTGGGCTGACCGGGGGGCGGCGTCACGGGCGTGCCGAGGTCCGCCGCACCCCTCGCGACGTGAGCAGGCCGACCACCGCCGCGGGGTCGCCCGTGCAGGCGAGGCGGAGCTCCTGACGGCCGGCGACCAGGACGAGCTCGTGGACCTGGCGGGCCTGCTGCGGCGCGATCACGGAGAACCCGGTGAGCTGGTCGTACCGCACGAAGGTCGTGGTCCGGGCGTAGGTGGGTCCGCGCCACGGGCGCCGGGGCGGCCCGCCGTCGACGACCACCAGCTCCTCGCCGGCGTCGACCAGCATGAGCCCGCTGGTCAGGACCAGACGGCCGCGCACGTCACGCCGCAGCGCGTTCCGCGGTTCGACGTGCACGGGGACCACCGTCGCGTCGCACCGTCGCTCGAGCGCGATGAGCATGGTCCGGAAGGCGAACTCCTCGACCTCGGCCGGCCGGGGCGCCCCGAGGCTCCGGGGCTGCGTCGCGGTGACGATCCGGGCGCGCAGCAGGTCGGTGGCGGCCTCGACCTTCTCCCGCGAGACCGAGCTGTGGCCCAGGTCGACCCGGGTGCCGTCGCGCAGCAGCAGGGACCACCGGCCGATCAGCAGGTCGGTCAGCTCGGACAGCGCGACGACGTCGCGCACGTCGACGTCCCTGCGCGTCACGGGTGCCTGGGCTCGGTCCGGGAGCCCGAGCAGGGTCAGGTGGTCGTCGTGCACCGCGAGCACGGCGGCGTACAGGTCCTGGCCCGGTCGCGCCGTGCGTCGCTCCACGTTCCGGGGCACCTTGAGGAGCAGCCGGGAGGTGCGGAGCTCGTCGTAGTACGGGCGGAACCGCGGTGGCATCAGCTCCGGCGAGGTCACCTCCTCGATCCACGGCCCGAACGCGTCGTACTCGCGCAGCTCCTCCGGTGACGCGGCGGCGCGCCAGTCGCCCTCGCGGGCCTCAGGTCGTCGGGTCGTCGGCACGGTCTGCCTCCCGGTCGCGCAGGTGGGCGGTCATCAGCTCCAGGCCGCGGGCGGCCGCGTCGACGTCGTCCGGGTCCATCCCGCCGAAGAGCTCGCGGAAGCCGCGCAGGCGCTGCTCGGCGAGGTGGTCGACCAGCGCGGTGCCGTCGGCCGTCAGCGAGACGAGGTAGCCACGCGCGTCGCCGTCGACGGGCCGACGACGGACCACGCCGGCCTCGTCCAGTCGCCGGATCACCGAGGTGAGCGTGCCCTTGTCGATGCCCAGGCCACGGCTGAGCTCGCTCGGTCGCTGAGGTCCGACGACGTGGAGCGCCATCGTCACGACGATCTCGTGCTCGGAGTACTGCCGACCGCGGAACCGGGTGCGGTGCAGCACCGGGTTGACGTGCACGATGAAGTACCGCATGAACGCGTGGAAGGCGTCCGACAGGGCGTCGGCCCGAGGTCGTGGTGGCACCCGTCTCCGATCGTTGGACTTCAAATAGTATGAGATCAGACGATCTTGGTCAATCCCCGGTCGGGCGGATCGGGGGGACCTCGCGCACCCGTGCGCGGTCGGCCCGTCGTCGGTCCGCACGGGACGCGGTGCGGCGCACGGCAGGATGGGCCGCGTGACACACCCGGACGTGGGCGCCGCTGCGGGCGAGGGCCGAGCGGACGGACCCGAGCGGGAGGGGGCCGAGCGCGTCGTCGGCGTCGGGCCGTGGCCCGGCGGGCCCGACGCCTGGCCCCGGCTGCCCGGCCCGGACGGGCGGCCCGGCGGGCCCGACTCCCCGCCCGACCCGCGCTACGACCCGGAGCTGCTCGCCCACGGCGACCGGCGCAACGTGGTGGACCGGTACCGGTACTGGACGGTCGAGGCCGTCGTGGCCGACCTGGACACCCGTCGCCACCCGCTGCACGTCGCCTTCGAGAACGTCGAGCACGACCTCAACGTGGGGTCGCTGGTGCGCACCGCCAACGCCTACAACGTCGCCGGGGTGCACGTGGTGGGCCGGCGGCGCTGGAACCGGCGCGGCGCGATGGTCACGGACCGCTACCTGCACGTGCACCACCACGCCGATGTCGCAGGGCTGCTCGCCTGGGCCGCCGGCGAGGGGTTGCCGGTCGTCGCGGTGGACAACGTGCCGGGATCGGTGCCGATCGAGACCTACCCGCTGCCGCCCGAGTGCGTCCTGCTGTTCGGCACCGAGTCCGCCGGGCTGTCGGCGTCGGCGCTCGCGGGCGCAGCGGCGGTCGTGCACATCACCCAGCACGGCTCGACGCGCTCGCTCAACCTCGGCGCAGCGGCGGCGATCGCGATGTTCGCGTGGGCGCAGCGGCACGCCTGACGGTCCGGCGTCGAAGCGTTGGCCTCGCATGCCGGGGGCCAACGCTTCAACGGTGCCCCGACGGCCGCCGTGCGCCGCCGGTCCCAGCGGGCCCCGGTACGGGCGGGGGTAGGGTCGCAGCCCGTGCGAACCCTCTACCCCGCGATCGAGCCCTACGAGTCCGGCATGCTCGACGTCGGCGACGGGCACCAGGTCTACTGGGAGACCTCCGGCAACCCCGACGGCAAGCCCGTCGTGTTCCTGCACGGCGGCCCCGGCGGCGGCTGCGACCCCAAGCACCGCAGGCTGTTCGACCCGTCGCGCTACCGCATCGTGCTGCTCGACCAGCGGATGTGCGGCCGCTCGACCCCGCACGCGGCCGCCCCCGACGCCGACCTGTCCACCAACACCACCTGGCACCTGGTCGCCGACCTCGAGGTGCTGCGCGCCCACCTGGGCGTCGAGCGGTGGCAGGTGTTCGGCGGGTCGTGGGGCTCGACCCTCGCGCTCGCCTACGCGCAGACCCACCCGGAGCGGGTGACCGAGCTGGTGCTGCGCGGCATCTTCACACTGCGCCGCCTCGAGCTGGACTGGTACTACGAGGGCGGCGCGGCCGCGCTCTTCCCGGACCTGTGGGAGGACTTCGTCGCGCCGATCCCGCCCGACGAGCGCCGGTCGATGATGAAGGCCTACCACCAGGCCCTGTTCGACCCCGACCCGGCGGTGCACCTGCCGGCCGGGGTGGCCTGGACCACCTGGGAGGCCTCGACGGTCACGCTGCGGCCGCGCCCCGAGCTGGTCTCCGAGATGGCCGAGCCGCGCCACGCGCTCGCGTTCGCCAGGATCGAGAACCACTTCTTCGTGCACGGCGGGTGGATGGCGGAGGGGCAGCTCATCGCGAACGCGTCCCGGCTGGCCGACATCCCGACCGTGATCGTCCAGGGGCGGTACGACGCGTGCACGCCCGTCACCACGGCGTGGGACCTGCACCGGGCGCTGCCGAGCGCCGAGCTGGTGATCGTGCCCGACGCCGGCCACTCGTTCGACGAGCCGGGCACCCTGGACGCGCTGATCACGGCCACGGACCGGTTCGCCGGCTGAGCACGGCGCCCCCGCGGACCACCAGCCGGAGGCCGGTGCCCGACGGGCGAGAGGTCCCCGTGGACCTGGGCACTTTCGTGCCACGATGGGCACGCCCAACGTCACGCACTCCCAGGAGCTTTCATGCCCATCGCCACCCCTGAGGTCTACGCCGAGATGCTCGACCGGGCCAAGGCCGGGTCCTTCGCCTACCCGGCGATCAACATCACGTCCTCGCAGACGGTCACCGCGGCGATCCAGGGATTCGCCGAGGCCGAGAGCGACGGCATCATCCAGGTCTCGGTCGGCGGCGGCGAGTACGCGTCCGGCTCGACCATCAAGGACCGCGTCACCGGCTCCCTCGCCCTGGCCGCGTACGCCACCGAGGTCGCCAAGAACTACTCGGTGAACATCGTCCTGCACACCGACCACTGCGTGGAGGCCAACCTCGAGTCGTGGGTGCGCCCGCTGCTCGCCTACGAGGCCGAGCAGGTCAAGCGCGGTGAGAACCCGGTCTTCCAGTCGCACATGTTCGACGGCTCGACCATCGCGATCGAGCCCAACCTGGTGATCGCCGAGGAGCTGCTGGAGCTCTCCCAGGCCGCCCGCACGATCCTCGAGATCGAGATCGGCGTCGTCGGTGGCGAGGAGGACGGCCACACCGCGGAGATCAACGAGAAGCTCTACACCACCCCCGAGGACGGCCTGAAGACCGTCCGGGCGCTGGGTACCGGCGAGAAGGGCCGCTACCTGACGGCCCTGACCTTCGGCAACGTGCACGGCGTGTACAAGCCGGGTGCGGTCAAGCTGCGTCCGGCGATCCTCAAGGAGATCCAGGACGTCGTCGGCGCCGAGATCGGCAAGGCCATGCCGTTCGACCTGGTGTTCCACGGCGGCTCGGGCTCGACCGCCGCGGAGATCGCCGAGGCCGTCGACAACGGCGTCATCAAGATGAACGTCGACACCGACACCCAGTACGCCTTCACGCGGCCCGTCGTGGACCACATGTTCAAGAACTACGACGGCGTGCTGAGGATCGACGGTGAGGTCGGCAACAAGAAGGCCTACGACCCCCGCGCGTGGGGCAAGGCCGCCGAGGCCGGCATGGCCGCCCGCGTCGTCGAGGCCTGCCAGCAGCTGCGGTCGGCCGGCACCAAGATGTGACCACCGTCCTCAGCCGGACCACCGGTCGAGGACACGCGCGAGGCCCCGCCCGGCACCCCCGGCGCGGGGCCTCCTGCATCCCCCCGCCCGCCCCCGCCCCACCCCCGCCGCAGCGCCGAGTTCGGTGGTCGGGGTCGAGTTCGGTGGTCGCAACCACCGAACTCGCGAGCCCACCACCGAACTCGCGGCAGGGCACCGAGCTTGCGGGCCGGGCACCCGAGCTTGCGGGCAGGGTCCGCGGGAGGTCAGGCGATGACGTCGGGGGGTTCGGGGCGGTTGCGCCCGTGCCGGCCGATGGAGGGCAGCTCGTCGACGTCGGTGAGGTCACCGGCGATCGGCTCCACGTCGTCGGGGTCTGCCGACCCTGCGTCGGTCGGCCCGCCGGGCACCACCTCGAGGAGCTCGTGGATCCGGGTGACCTGGAGCAGGAAGCGCACCGACTCCGGGGCGCGCAGCACCCGGACCGGCTGCTGCACCCGGGTCGCGACCCGAGCCAGGAATGCGATTCCCGACGAGTCCATGAACGTGACGTGCTGGGCGTCGATGTCGATCGGCAGGGCCGCCGCCTCGGCGTCGGCCGTCGCATCCGCGAGGTCCGCCGCGAGGTCGGCGTCGATCTCGCCGGACAGGACGATGCGGGTGCGGCCGTTCTCGACGATGACGTGCACGGACGCCGGCTCGGACGGGTCCGAGCCATCTGCGCCGCTGCCGGGCCCGCCGGGCCCGCTGCTGTTACCGTCTCGCACGTCCCTACCCTTCGTCGCCCCCGCCGGCGGGGTCGCGTCGGGGATCTGCGGGGAACGGTAGACGATCGGCGGTGGTAATGGCCAAGAACGGCGCGGGGAGCGGGCGAATCGCGGAGATTCGCGACCGGGCGATCCACGCGACCGGCGTCTCGGTGGTCATCACCGAGGCGGGCGCCGTCGACTCGCCGATCGTCTGGGTCAACGACGCCTTCACCCGCACCACCGGCTGGACGTTGCAGGAGGCGATCGGCCGCGACCCCAACCTGCTGCACGGCCCCGGGACGGACCACGCGGTGACCCGACGCCTGGCCGAGTCGGTCAAGCGCGGCGAGCCGTGCACCATCACGGTCCGCAACTACCGCAAGGACGGCTCGGAGTTCTGGAACCAGGTCTCCGTGTCGCCGGTGCCGGACTCCGACGGCCGGATCACGCACTGGGTCGGCATCTCGGTGGACGTCACCGACCAGGTCGAGCGCGCAGACGCCCAGGACGCGTCGATCCGCGAGGAGCGGCAGGCCCGCGCGGGTCTCGCGCTGGTGTCGCGCGTCTCCGACCTGCTCGCCGACCTGGACGACCCGCACGTGCTGCGCGAGATCGCGGCCATGCTCGAGCTCGAGGTGGTGGGCTGGGCAGGGTTCTTCGTCGACGACGGGGGGCTGCGAGCCACCTCGGGGATCGACGCCGGCACGCGAACCGACGGGCCGGTCCGCCGCCGACGTGCCAGCATCGCGCCGGACCCGGTGCAGGACCTGCTGGACGGCGTGAGCCGCGAGCCCGTCGAGGTCCGGCTGGACGCGACCGGGTTCGGGACGACCACGCAGCACCTCGTGGACCACCTCCTGGAGCCGCTGCGCGGGCGACGTCCCCCGGTGGAGGCCGTCGTGGTGCACCCGGTGACCGGACGCCGCCTGGTGCAGGGCGTCCTGGTGACCGTGCCGCGCCACGGCGTGGGCCTGGCTGGGTACTCCGAGCACGACCTCACGGTGCTGTACCTGGTGGTGCGACGGGTGGGGCTCGCCTCGGACAACGTGCGCCTCTACGCGCGCGAGCACCGCCTGGCCGAGACGCTCCAGCGGGCGATGCTGCCCGAGCAGGCCGAGATCCGTGGCCTGGACGTGTGGACCTACTACGCGCCGAGCTCGGGGCACGCGCAGGTCGGCGGCGACTGGTACGACGTGCTCGAGGTCTCGCCGGACCACGTCGTGCTGGTGATCGGCGACGTCGTGGGGCACGACGTCGAGGCGGCAGCCGTGATGGGCCAGCTGCGGTCGGTCGTCCGGGCCTACGCGCACGACGAGACCGCGCCCGGCGCGATCCTGGACCGGGTCGACCAGCACGTCAGCGGGGTCCGGCTGGCCCGGCCGGCGAGTCTGGTGCTGGCATCGATGACCCGGACCGGGCCGGGCTGGCGGCTGCGGTGGGCCCGCGGCGGACACCTGCCGGCGGTCCTGGTGCGCGACGGGCGGGCCGAGACGCTCGAGGGCGCCGCGGGGCCGATGATCGGGTTCGGCTCGGGCGGCCGCACCAGCGAGTCCCGCGACCTGGAGCCGGGCGACCTGCTCGTGCTGTTCACCGACGGGCTCATCGAGCGCCGCGACCGGACGCTGCGGGAGGGGCTCGAGGCGCTGCTCGGCACGGCCGGGCCGCTCGGCGGGCTGGACGCCGCCGGTGTCGGCGAGGAGCTGCTGACCAAGCTGGGCGACTCCCCGGAGGACGACGTGGCGGTGGTCGTGGTCCGGGTGCCCGACCCGTCGGCCACGGCCGCGGTCGACGAGGGTGGGCGCCGCCGGCGGTGGTCGCTGCCCAGCGAGCCCGGCTCGATCGCCCGGGCCAGGCACGCGGTGCTGCGGGCCTGCGAGGCGTGGGGGATCCCGGGGCGGCAGAGCGCCGAGCTCGTGGTCTCCGAGTTGGTGGCCAACGCGGTGCTGCACGGTTGGGGCCACCTGGTGCTGCGTCTGTACGACATCGGTGGCGCGCTGCGGATCGAGGTCGAGGACGCCAACCCGGCGCCGCCGGTCAGCGTCGACGGCCACGAGGGCAGGGTCGGCGGCTACGGCATGCGGATCGTCGAGCGCCTGGCCCAGTGGGGCTGGGAGCCGACCGCGCACGGCAAGGTGGTCTGGGCGCTGGTGGACCCCACGCCGCCGCCGACCGGCGTCTGAGCGGGCACCCGACCGGCGACCGGGCGCCCTCAGTCCTGGGTGTCGCGCTCCGGCACCGCGCAGCGGTGGTCGCGGTCGAGCCGGAACATCGCGAGCGCGCCGCACACCTCGAGCACGAACAGGTCCCGGTCCGAGGAACCGCGCAGCACGGCCGCCCCACCTCGCTTGCGCGCGGAGTCGGCCAGCGAGATCAGGAACGCGGCGCCGGTGGAGTCCAGGAACGTGACCCGGCACATGTCGATCACCAGGAGCTGGCGGCGCAGACCGGTGACCCGGGCCGCCACCTCGGGGAACTGGTCCCGCTCGGCGAGGTCGAGGTCGCCCGAGATCGTCAGCGTGGTCGCCGTGGGCGACATCGCGATCTCGAGCATGGTCACTCCGTTCGGGTGGTCGCGCCGACTGTACTTTCGCTCCGGGGGTGCCGCACGGCGAGCGGAGCGGCCCCGAGGCCGCCCGGCGTGCGGGCGCCCCGGCGGCGTCGGGACCCGAGCCGGTAGCCTCGGGGCGGCCGTCGGCACGTCGGCGGTCGCACGCGGACAGGGATCGAGGACACATGCCAGCCGTCGTCGTGCTCGGCGCCCAGTGGGGCGACGAGGGCAAGGGCAAGGCCACCGACCAGCTCGGCTCGCGGGTCGACTACGTCGTGAAGTTCAACGGCGGGAACAACGCGGGGCACACCGTCGTCATCGACGGCGAGAAGTACGCGCTGCACCTGCTGCCCTCGGGCATCCTCACGCCGGGCGTCACGCCGGTGATCGGCAACGGCGTCGTGGTGGACCTCGAGGTGCTGTTCGCCGAGCTGGACGCGATCACGGCGCGGGGCGTGGACGCCTCACGCCTCCTGGTGTCCGGCAGCGCGCACCTCATCGCGCCGTACCACCGGACCGTCGACAAGGTGACCGAGCGGTTCCTCGGCAAGCGCCGGATCGGCACCACGGGCCGCGGCATCGGCCCGGCCTACGCGGACAAGATCAGCCGCGTCGGCCTGCGGGTGTGGGACCTGTTCGACGAGCACATCCTGACCCAGAAGGTCGAGGGTGCCCTCGACCAGAAGAACCACCTGCTGGTCAAGGTCTACAACCGCCGCGCGATCACGGTCGAGGAGACCGTGGACGAGCTGCTGCAGTACGCCGAGCGGCTGCGCCCGATGGTGGCCGACGCGTCGGTGGTGCTCAACCAGGCCCTGGACCGCGGCGAGACGGTCCTGTTCGAGGCCGGCCAGGCGACGATGCTCGACATCGACCACGGCACGTACCCGTTCGTGACGTCGTCCTCGGCCACGGCGGGCGGCGCGTGCACCGGGTCGGGTGTGGGCCCCACCCGGATCGACCGGGTGGTCGGCGTCGCGAAGGCCTACGTGACGCGGGTGGGCGAGGGCCCGTTCCCCACCGAGCTGGTCGACGACGACGGCGAGTGGCTGCGCAAGACGGGCGGCGAGTACGGCACCACCACGGGGCGCCCGCGCCGGTGCGGCTGGTACGACGCGGTGGTCGCGCGCTACGCGGCGCGGGTCAACGGGCTGACCGACCTCGTGATCACCAAGATGGACGTGCTCACCGGCCGGGAGAAGGTGCCGGTCTGCGTCGCGTACGACGTGGACGGCGTGCGCCACGACGAGATGCCGACCGATCAGTCGCTGTTCCACCACGCCACGCCGATCTACGAAGAGCTCGACGGCTGGTGGGAGGACATCTCGCAGTGCCGGACGTTCGACGAGCTCCCGGCGGCTGCCCAGCGGTACGTGCTCGCGCTGGAGGAGCTGAGCGGGACGCGGGTCTCCGCGATCGGCGTCGGACCCGGCCGCGAGGCGACGATCGCCAGGCACGACCTGCTGGACTGACCGCGCGACCGCCGGGCGGCCGGGCTCACGGGATGGGCACGGCGAGCATCGACGAGCGCACGTGGGTGGCCAGCACGGTCGGGATCAGCACGGTCAGGCCGGCGGCCACCAGCATCACCGGGGCCAGGCCCCAGTGCTCGGCGGCGAAGCCCGAGGCCATCGCCCCCAGTGGCATGAGGCCGTAGCCGAGGGTCCGCGACGCCCCGGTGACCCGCCCCAGGGCGCCGGCGGGCACCAGGCGCTGGCGCACCGACTGGCTGATGACGTTGACCGACGAGGCCGTCAGCCCCGTGATCGCGACGGCGCCGAACATCGCGGCCGGCGTGGGCCAGAGCACGGGGACCGCGAGCGTCGTGGCCGCGACCACCCAGCCGACCAGCATGACGCGGAGCTCGGGGACCCGGCTGACCAGCGCCTCGGTCGCCACCGACCCGACGACGGCGCCGGCGGCCATCGCGGCCCCGACCCAGGCGTACTGCTGGGGGGTCAGGCCGATGGCCGACCCGGCGCCGACCGCCCACAGCACCAGCAGCGCGGAGTAGCCGGTCGAGGCCATGTTGAACACCGCGCCGGCGATGGTCAGCGGCCGCAGCGCGGGGTGGTTCCAGAGCACGGCGAGTCCCTCGCGGACCCGCGCCAGCGTCGACGTGGACACCCCGGGCTCCTCAGGCGCGGCGTGGCGGTAGCGCCCGGCCACCCCGAGGGCCAGCACGACGGCCGCGCCGACCGCGAGGGCGGCCGGCACGACCAGCATCGCGGCCGGGTCGACGCCGAGCAGCCAGCCGGCGAAGGGCGCGCCGACGAACGTCGCCCCGACCAGCTGGGCGGCCATCACCCGGCCGTTCGCGGCCTGCAGGCGGCTGCGTGGGGCGACGTCGGGCACCAGCGCGTTCTCGGCGAGGTCGACCACGACGTCGGTCACGCCGTACAGCGAGGTGAGCGCGATCAGGACGGTGATGCTCGCGTGCCCGGTCGCGATCAGCGCGGCGCCGACCGCCAGCAGCGTGGCGCGCGCCAGCAGGGCGGTGACCTGCATCCGCTTGCGGTCGCCGCGGTCGACGGCGGCGCCGCCCACCAGGCCCAGCAGCAGCCATGGCACCCACACCGCGGCGGCGAGCATCGAGATGAGCACGGGGGACCGGGTCAGGGTGACCGCGTACAGCGGGACGCCGATCTGGACGATCCCATCGGCGAGGTTCGCCAGGCTCGTGGAGGCCAGCAGGGCGTGGAAGCGGCGGCCGAGCGGCTCACGGGCCTGGCGGGTCTGCGCGTCGGCGGTGTCTGTGCTCATCGGGGAACCTCACTACGCTGGGCCGAGAGATCTGCAAAGATCTTCTTGCAAAGACGTCTATGCAAAGGTATCTCTGCAATCATGGCCGACGCAAGACCCCGTCCCGGACCCGAGGCGCTCAAGGCCTTCGTGCACCCGCTGCGGATCGCGATGTTCGAGTACCTGGTCGACCACGGCCCGGCCACCGCGACCCAGCTCGCCGAGGCCACCGGCGAGTCGACCGGCCAGACCAGCTACCACCTGCGCCAGCTCGCCAAGCACGGGTTCGTCGAGGACGATCCTGAGCACTCCGGCGGGCGCGAGCGCTGGTGGCGGCCGGTCGGGTTCACCGTCGAGGCCGACGACTTCGCCGACGACGCGGTCCGCGGCGCCCTGGTCGGCATGGTCACCGCACGCGACGCCCTGCGCGGTGAGCAGGTGCGACGGTGGCTCGAGCGCATGCCCGCCGAGGCTCCCGAGTGGCGCGGCGTGGCGATGAGCATCGACGGCCGCGCCATGATGACGGCCGAGGAGCTCGACGCGATGACCACCGAGCTCGGCGAGGTGCTCGACCGTCACTTCGACGCGGCCAAGGCGATCCGCAAGGCGAGCGGTGACGCGGGCCGGCGGGCCGTCCGGGTGCACATCGACGCGTTCCCGGTGGCGGACGTGGAGGGTGCGACGCCGGAGGTGGACCCGGCCGACGGCGACGGGGGGCGCGGCTAGGCTGGCGCCCCGTGAGGATCCTCGTCATCGGTTCGGGCGCGCGCGAGCACGCCATCGTCCGCGCGCTCGACCGGGGCGGTGAGCACGAGCTGCACGCCGCGCCCGGGAACCCCGGGATCGCGGCGCTCGCCACCCTGCACGCGGTGACCGCCACCGACGGTGACGAGGTCGCCGCCCTGGCCCGCGAGGTCGCGGCCGACCTGGTGGTGGTGGGCCCCGAGGCGCCGCTGGTCGCCGGGGTCGCCGACGCGGTGCGCGCCGCCGGCATCCCGTGCTTCGGGCCCAGCGCGGAGGCCGCCGCGCTCGAGGGCTCGAAGTCGTTCGCCAAGGAGGTCATGGCCGCGGCCGCCGTGCCCACCGCGATGGCCCACCTGTGCACCACCGAGACCGAGCTCGCCGAGGCGCTGGACGCGTTCGGGGCGCCGTACGTGGTCAAGGACGACGGCCTTGCGGCGGGCAAGGGCGTGGTGGTCACCGAGGATCGCGCCGTCGCGCTCGCGCACGGCCTGTCCTGCCTGGCGCGTCGGGCCGCGGCCGGTGAGCGGCCCGCCGTCGTGGTCGAGGAGTACCTCGACGGCCCCGAGGTGTCGCTGTTCTGCCTGTGCGACGGCGAGGACCTGGTCCCGCTCGCGCCGGCCCAGGACTTCAAGCGCGCGCTGGACGGCGACGAAGGCCCCAACACCGGTGGGATGGGCGCCTACTCGCCGTTGCCGTGGGCCCCCGCCGACCTGGTGGACGAGGTCGTCACCCGGGTCGCCCGCCCGACGCTGGAGGAGATGCGCCGGCGCGGGACGCCGTTCGTCGGGGTGCTGTACTGCGGGCTCGCCCTGACCTCTCGCGGAGTGCGGGTGGTCGAGTTCAACGCCCGGTTCGGCGACCCCGAGACCCAGGTGGTGCTCGCCCGGCTCGCCACCCCGCTGGCCGAGCTGCTGCTCGCCGCGGCGACCGGGGAGCTCGGCGCGGTCGGCGCGCTGCGCTGGCGCGACGAGGCGGCGGTCACCGTCGTGATCGCCGCGCACGGCTACCCGGGCACCGTCCGGGCCGGCGACGAGATCGAGGGCACCGCGGACGCCGAGGCGCTCGCCGGGGTCCACGTGCTGCACGCCGGGACCGCGCGCAGCAGCGAAGGCGCCCTGGTCTCCTCGGGCGGCCGGGTGCTGTCCGTGGTGGGCCTGGGGGCCGACCTGGACGCGGCCCGCGAGCGCGCGTACGCCGGTGTCGAGGCGATCGCCCTGCGCGGTTCGCACCACCGCACGGACATCGCCGCGCGGATGCCGGAGCTGCCCGACCTCCCGCTGGGCGCCGGCCTCGACGACGAGGGTGCCGAGGACGACCTGCACCCGTCGGTGCTGGACGAGGGCGACCTGCGGTGACCGGCGCCGCGCCGGAGCTGCCCGGCTGGACGCACACCTACTCGGGCAAGGTCCGCGACCTGTACGTCCCGGCGTCGCCGCACCCGGCGGGAGACGTCGTGCTGGTGGTGGCCAGCGACCGGATCAGCGCCTACGACCACGTGCTGTCCACCCCCGTGCCGGGCAAGGGCGTGGTGCTCACGCAGCTGAGCCTGTGGTGGTTCGAGCTGCTGGCCGACCTGCTGCCGCACCACCTGGTCACCGCCGAGGCCGGGCCGCACGGCGTGCCCGCGGCCGTCGCCGGCCGCGCCATGCTGTGCCGGCGGATGACGATGGTGCCGGTCGAGTGCGTCGCCCGGGGCTACCTCACCGGCTCCGGCCTGGTCGAGTACCGCGCCGGTGGCGCCGTGTGCGGGATCCCACTGCCCGAGGGGCTGACGGACGGCTCGCGGCTGCCGGAGGCGATCTTCACCCCGGCGACCAAGGCCGAGCTGGGCGAGCACGACGAGAACGTCAGCTTCGAGCGCGTCGCGGCCACCATCGGGGCGGCCGACGCCGCCGCGGTGCGTGACCTCACGCTGGCCGTCTACTCGCGCGCCGAGCAGGTCGCGCGCGGGCGTGGGGTGATCCTGGCCGACACCAAGCTGGAGTTCGGCCGGCCCTTCGACGGGCCGGACGCCGGCGCCCTGGTGCTCGGCGACGAGGTGCTCACCCCCGACTCCTCGCGTTTCTGGCCGGCCGACGCCTGGGAGCCGGGGCACCCGCAGCCCAGCTTCGACAAGCAGTTCGTCCGCGACTGGCTGACCTCGCCAGCGTCCGGCTGGGACCGGGCGTCCGACGCGCCTCCGCCGCCGCTTCCCGACGAGGTCGTGGCCCGGACCCGGGAGCGCTACCTGGAGGCGTTCCGCCTGCTCACCGGGCGTTCGCTGGACGTCGCCTGATCGCTGCGCCCGTCCGGGACCGCCCCGAGGTTGAGCCGATCGGGTGACCGTGCGGCGTGGCGCGGCACCCGTCGGCCGGATGGCTCAACTCCCTCATCGATGAACCGAAGGACAAGGCAGGGAGTATCGGTCTCACGGAGGAGGCGCGCCGGTGCGTGGACGCAGCGTGCTCGTGCTGACCCCGGCCAGCGGAGGCCACTTCTACGGGGCGCTCATCGCCGGGATCACGCGCGAGGTCGCGATCGCCGGTGGCCGGGCGCTGGTCGTCCTGACCGACGACCCCCAGATCGGCGGCGAGGTGCCCAGCGCGCGGCTGGACCACGAGCTGCCGCTGGCGAGGGACCGTGCCGACGCGGCGGTCGCACTGGTCGGGGCCGTGCCGGAGAGCTACCTGGCCGGGATGGTGCACGACGGCATCCCCGTGGTCGTGGTGGGCGAGCGCCCGGAGACCATCTCGGTGCCCGTCGCGCTGCCGGACAACGTGCGCGGCATCGAGGCGGCGACGGACCACCTGGTCGAGCACGGCCACACCAGGATCGGCTTCCTCGGCGAGCTCGAGGTGCCCGACGTCACCGAACGGATGCGCGCCTTCCTCGGCCGGATGGCGCACCACGGGCTCCAGGTGCGCGAGGAGCACGTCGTGGAGGCCTTCGCCTTCGACGCCCGCGCCGGCGCGGAGGCCGCGCGCCGGCTGCTCGCCGCCGGTGAGCCGCCGTCGGCGCTCGTGGTGGGCACGGACGCGAACGCGATCGGGGTCCTCGAGGCGCTCACCGAGGCGGGCGTGCGCGTGCCGCAGGACATCGCACTGGTGGGCTACGACGGGGTCGACGCGGCGGGGTACACCTCGCCGCCCCTGGCCACCGTGCAGCAGTCCTTCCAGGACGTCGGGACCATCGCGGCCCGCCTCGCGCTCGACCTGGCCGCCGGCCTGGAGGTCGAGCCCCGGGCGTACCGCGCCACGGCACACCTGGTGCGGCGCGACAGCTGCGGTTGCGACGTCGCCCGGGCCGAGGGGGCCACCGACGCCCTACCCATCGACGACGTGGTGGCGGGCCTGGTCCCGCTGCTCGTGAGCCCGTCGGTCGTGGACCGCGACGCCCTGCGCGGGCGCGCGCTCGACGTGCTGGACGCGGCGGACGCACTCGCAGCGGTGCGCGCCGAGTCGGAGGCTCCGCAGGCCGCGGAGCTGCTCATGGGTCTGGCGCGGGGCGAGCTGTCGCCGTACGCGCTGCGCAGCGTGATGTGCCGGCTGACGACGTACGTCCGCTCCAGGGGTGCGGACGGGCGCGCGGATGCGCTGGACAGCGTCGCACGGCGCGTGGAGCAGGCCTGCGCGGTCGCGGAGGCCGGGGCGTTCGCCCAGGGGATCGACGGCCAGGCCGCGGTCGACGCCGCGTTGCTGGGCTCCGGGTGCGGGGACCCGCGCACGCTCACCTGGCTCGCACCGACCTCGTCCACCTTCGGGGTGCTCGGGCTCTGGGTCGGCGACCCGTCGGACGGGCGTCTGAGGGTGGTGGGCGTGCACGGCCGCGACCAGCGCTGGGCGGCGCTGGTCGGCACGGAGATGGACGCGCGGTCCTTCCCACCGCGTGAGCTCGTCGAGGCCGCGGACCTGTCGGCCGGGCGGGTCTGCGTGGCCCTGCCGGTCGGCACCGTGGAGCGGAGCTGGGGCCTGCTGGCGATCGAGGGTGGCGTCGACCTCGCGGTCACCCGCGAGACGTACCACCACTGGGCAGCGCTGCTGGGCGCAGCTCTGGACGCACAGAGCCTTCAGCAGGCCCTCGGCGACAGCGAGAAGCGCTACGCCGACGCCGCACGCGCGTCGAACGACGGGTTGTGGGAGTGGGACCTGGTGACCGGTCACCCCTGGATCAGCGAGCGGGCCCGCGACCTGCTCGCGCTCGAGCCCGGTGAGGGCCCGGCGATGGACGACCTGTCCTGGGTCCACGGCGATGACCAGGCGGTGGTCTCGGCGGCACTCGGGCAGGCGCTGTCCCGGCGCGACGAGCCGGTGCGCATCGAGTTCCGCGCCCAGCGCCACGGCGACCCGCGCTGGGTCCAGATGACCGCGGTGGGCACTGCGGAAGGCACCGCGCCCGTCTCGCGCCTGGTGTGCTCGGTCTCCGACGTGCACCACCGGCGCGCGCTCGAGGAGCAGCTGCGCGAGGCCGCCCTGTACGACCACGTCACGGGTCTGCCCAACCGCCGCCTCTTCCTGGACCGTCTCACCTCGGTGCTGCGCCAGATCCAGCGCCGGCCCAGCCGGAGCTGCGCCGTGGTGTTCCTGGACCTGGACGGGTTCAAGCTGGTCAACGACTCGCTGGGGCACCTGCACGGCGACGAGCTGCTCCGGGTGGTCGCGCACCGGCTCAGCGACACGATCCGCTCTGCAGACACCGCCGCGCGGTTCGGCGGGGACGAGTTCGCCCTGCTGCTCGTGGACCCCGACGCCAACGACCTGGCTGCCATCGCGCAGCGCATCCAGCGGCGCGTCGCGGAGCCGCTGATCATCGAGGGTCAGGAGGTGAGCGTCACCGCGAGCGCGGGGATCACCACCTCCGACGGCCCCGCTCGTGACGCGGAGGCGATGCTCCGCGAGGCCGACGCCGCGATGTACCACGCCAAGGCCGTCGAGCGCGGGTCGATCTCCTTCTTCGACCACACCATGCACGCCGAGGCCGGGGAGCGACTCCGCCTGCTGAACGAGCTGCGGATCGCCCTGGCCGAGCAGCAGTTCGTCGTCCACTACCAGCCGATCGTGCCGCTGGACGGCTCCCCGGTGACGCACTACGAGGCCCTGGTCCGCTGGCAGCACCCCGAGAAGGGCCTGCTGCTGCCCGGCACCTTCCTGCCGGTGCTCGAGTCCGGGCCGGGGATGGTCGAGCTCGGGTCCTGGGTCCTGGACCAGGTGGGTGCCCAGATCGCGGAATGGAAGGCGGGCGGCCGCGAGGCCAGCGTCGCGGTCAACGTCTCGCACCGGGAGTTCTGGAACCCGGGGCTGACCGAGGGCGTCGCGCGCATGCTGCGCCGGCACGGCCTGTCGCCGTCGAACCTGGTGCTCGAGATCACCGAGACGGTCATGCTCACCGACGTCGACGCGGCCCGCCGGGTGATGAGCGACCTGCGCGCGCTGGGCGTGCGGCTGTCGATCGACGACTTCGGCACGGGGCAGTCCTCGTTGCACACCCTGCGGGAGTTCGCCGTCGACGTGCTCAAGATCGACGGCGGGTTCGTGCGCGGCATGGAGTCCGACCCGCAGCTCGCCGAGCTGGTCACGGTGATCCTCGAGCTGGGCCGTGCGCTCGGCCTCGAGGTGGTCGCCGAGTGCGTGGAGACCCCGGCGCAGGAGCGTCTGCTGCGGGCGATGGGCTGCACGAACGCCCAGGGCTGGCTGTACGGCAAGGCGGTTCCCGGGGCGGAGGCCGGTGCCGTGCTCGGGACCGCGCTCGGGGCTCGCCAGCAGGTGCCGCGCCAGGTGCCGCGGGCGCCGCAGTCGCCGGTGACGTCCTCGCTCGGTGCCTGAGCCGGTGCGCGGGGCCGCGGCGCATGGCGGTCCGCGGGGCCTCTACGCTGCCGACGTGAACCTCCTCCTGCGCGGCGCACGTGTGGTGCCGTTGGCCCCGCCGTCCGCCCGTGCCGCGGGCGAGCTCGTGGACGTGCGCGTGGTCGACGGCCGGATCCGTGCGATCGAGCCGGGCCTGGACCCGCTGCGCAGCGACGAGGTCGTGGACATCGCCGGTCGGTGGCTGGTGCCCGGCCTGTGGGACGCGCACGCGCACGTCGGCCAGTGGGCGACCGTCCGGCGTCGGCTGGACGTCTCGGCCGCCGGGTCGCCCGACGAGGCGGCCGCCCTGGTGGTCGAGCGGTTGCGTGCCGAGCCCCCGCCGGTCGGTGGGCTGGTGGTGGGCTACGGCTACCGCGACGTGCTGTGGGCCCAGGCGCCGACCGCCGCGGTGCTGGACGACGCCGCGGCGCGAGCCGGCCGCCCGGACGTGGGTGTGGTCCTGGTGTGCGGCGACCTGCACAGCGGGTGGCTCTCGACGGTCGCGGCCGGTGTGGTCGGGCTGCCGTCCGGTGTGGTCCGCGAGGCGCCCTGGTTCGCGTCGGTCGGTCGGCTGGACCCGGACGAGGAGACCCTGGACGACTGGGTCGACGAGGCAGCACGGGCCGCGGCGGCCCGCGGCCTGGTGGGTGTGATGGACGTGGACCTGGCCGACAACCTGAGGAGCTGGCAGCGCCGGATCGCCGCCGGGCAGCGCAGCCTGCGGGTCTCGGCCGGGGTCTGGCGAGAGCACCTGGACGGTGTGCTCGCCCGCGAGCTCGCGACGGGCGACGTGATCCCGGGCACCGACGGACTGCTCACCCAGGGGCCGCTCAAGGTGATCTCCGACGGGTCGCTCAACACCCGCACCGCCTACTGCCACGACCCGTACCCGGGCCCCGACGGCTCGCCGACCACCGGCGTGCTCAACGTCCCCGTGGACGAGCTCGAGCCGCTCATGGCCGCGGCCGCCAGGCACGGCGTGCACGCCGCGATCCACGCGATCGGCGACGCCGCGAACGCCGCGGTGCTCGACGTCTTCGAGCGCACCGGCGCGCGGGGCTCGATCGAGCACGCCCAGCTGCTCGACCTGGCCGACGTCCCGCGGTTCGCCGCGCTGGGCGTGGCGGCCAGCGTGCAGCCCGAGCACCTGCTCGACGACCGCGACGCGATCGACGTGACGTGGGCGGACCGGGCGGACCGCTGCTACCCGTTCCGCACGCTGCACGAGGCCGGGGTCCGGCTGATGCTCGGCTCGGACGCGCCGGTGGCCCCGATGGAGCCGTGGTTCGCGATCTCCGCGGCGGTCACCCGTACCCGCGACGGCCGCGAGCCGTGGCACCCCGAGCAGGCGCTGCCGGCCGTGGTCGCGCTCGCCGCGTCGGTGCGGTCCCGTGTCGCGCCGGGGCAGCCGGCGGACCTGGTCGTGCTGGACGCGGACCCGCTGGGCGACCCCGGCGTGCTCCGGACCATGCCGGTCGCAGCGACCCTCCTTGCCGGCCGCTGGACGCACCGCGCGCTGTAGGGGCGCGCGACCTGCACCGTCCGCCCTCTCAGCTCGCGAGACTGCGTCGAAAAACAGGCCCCACCGGCGTCGGGGCTGCGCAACGATCGTGGCCATGGAGCCACGTACGTCCCGAGCGATCCGCGCGGCCCTCGTGGGAGCTGCGCTCCTGGCGCTGCTGGCCGCCTGCGCGGCGAGCGGCAACGACTTCACCGGCACCGCGGGTGCCACGCGCGGCCCGGTGGGTTTCTGGTGGGGCCTGTGGCAGGGCTTCATCGCCCCGTTCGCCTTCATCGTGTCGCTGTTCAACAGCGACGTCGGGATCTACGAGGTGCACAACAACGGCGGCTGGTACGACTTCGGCTTCCTCTTCGGCCTGTCGATCATCTTCGGCGGCGGACCGGCGGGTAGCTCCGCGCGCAAGCGTCGGCGTCGCTGAGTCGGCCCGCATCGCGCGCGCCGGGCGCCGGCGGCAGGCAAGGATGGTGCCATGAGAGCCGTGCTGCACCACGGGGAGCGCGACGTGCGCGTCGAGACCGTCCCCGAGCCCGTCCTGACCGAGCCGACCGACGCGCTCGTGCGCGTCACGCTGTCCTGCATCTGCGGGTCGGACCTGTGGCCCTACCGCCGGACGACCCCGCCGGAGGAGCCGAGCCGGATCGGTCACGAGTTCCTCGGCGTGGTCGAGCAGGTCGGCGCCGACGTGCGCACCCTGCGGGTCGGCGACCTGGTGATCGCCCCGTTCAAGCACAGCTGCGGCGAGTGCGAGTTCTGCCTGCGCGGCCTGCAGACCTCGTGCGTGCGCGGGGGCTTCTACGGCACCCCGGAGGAGGCGGGCGCCGGCCAGGGCGAGATGGTGCGCGTGCCGAACGCCGACGGCACCCTCGTGGTGGCTCCGGTCGGCGTGGACGACCCGCGCCTGCCGGCGCTGCTGACCCTCTCCGACGTGATGGCCACCGGCCACCACGCCGCGGTCGCCGCCGGGGTGGGACCCGGGTCGCACGTAGCGGTGATCGGCGACGGGGCCGTCGGGTTGTGCGGGGTGCTCGCCGCGCGCCGGCTCGGCGCCGAGCGGATCATCCTGCTGTCCAGCCACCCGGACCGCGCCGCGATCGGGCGCACGTTCGGGGCCACCGACGTCGTCGAGGTCCGCGGGGACGCCGCCGTGGAGCGGGTCCGCGCGATGACCGACGGGCTCGGCGTGCCGCACGTCATGGAGTGCGTCGGCATGCAGGGCTCGTGGGACACCGCGCTCGGGATCGTCAAGGATGGCGGCCGGATCGGCTACGTCGGCGTGCCCAACGGGGTGACCGAGGGGCTGGCGCTCGGCCGGATCTTCCGGCGCAACGTGACGATCGCCGGCGGCGTGGCGCCGGCGCGGGCCTACCTGCCCGAGCTCATGGCCGACGTGCTGGACGGCTCGCTCGACCCGTCGCCGGTCTTCGACCTGGAGCTGCCGCTCGAGCAGGCCCCGGAGGGCTACGCGGCGATGGACGAGCGCCGGGCGATCAAGGTCCTGCTGAGGGTGTGAGGCGCTGATGCGGGGGGTCCTGATCGAGGCGTTCGGCGAGCTGCCGCGGGTCACGGACGTGCCCGACCCGCAGTGCCCGGACGACGGCGTGGTGGTCCGGGTCGCGGCGACCGGGGTGTGCCGCAGCGACTGGCACGCCTGGCAGGGGCACGACCCCGACGTCGAGCTCCCGCACGTGCCGGGCCACGAGCTGGTCGGGACGGTGGTCGCGGCAGGGCGCGCGGTGCGCCGCTGGCGGGTCGGCGACCTGGTGACCGTGCCGTTCGTGTGCGCGTGCGGCCGGTGCTCCGCGTGCCGGGCCGGTGAGCACCAGGTGTGCGAGCAGCAGACCCAGCCGGGGTTCACGCACTGGGGCTCGTTCGCCGAGCTCGTCGCGCTGCGGCACGCCGACGTCAACCTGGTGGCCGTCCCCGAGGGCATGACGCCGGCGGTCGCCGCCTCGCTGGGCTGCCGGTTCGCCACGGCCTACCGCGCGCTGGGCGTGCACGCGCGGGTCGCTGCCGGCGACGCGGTCGCGGTGCACGGGTGCGGCGGCGTCGGGCTGTCGGCGGTGATGATCGCCGCGGCCGCCGGGGCGCGGGTGGTGGCGGTGGACCCGAGCCCGGCGGCGCGGGCCGCGGCCTGCGAGCTGGGCGCCATGGTGACGCTCGACCCGGCCGGGCTCACGCCCGAGGAGGTGGCCGCGACCGTGGTCGACGCCGCCGACGGACCCGTCGCGGCCTCGCTCGACGCGCTGGGGCACCCGGACACCGCGGTGGCCTCGGTGCTGGGGCTGCGCCGGCGTGGGCGGCACGTCCAGGTGGGCCTCCTGCTGGCCGAGCACGCGCGTACCGCGCTCCCGATGGACCGCATCGTCGCGTGGGAGCTCGAGATCTACGGCAGCCACGGCATGGCGGCGCACGAGTACCCGGCGATGCTCGCCCGGGTGGCCTCGGGGGAGCTGGACCCGGCGCGGCTGCTGGGCCGGGTCGTCGGGCTCGACGAGGCGCCGGCGGCGCTCGCGGAGGTGGGGACGGCGCGGCACCCGCGGATGACGGTGGTCGCGCCCTGACTCCCCTTGTCTGATAGGTCGTCGCGCGATATATATCGTCCATGGCAGGGTTCCGGATGACCGAGCAGGCCTACCTCGTCCTGCTCGCCCTGACCGACCGGCCGCGGCACGGGTACGCGATCGTCCAGGAGGTGCTCGCGCTGTCCGGCGGCGACGTCCGACTGGGTGCCGGCACGCTCTACGGCCTGCTGGACCGGCTGGGTTCGGCGGGCCTGATCGAGGACGCCGGCGAGGAGGTCGTCGACGGGCGGCTGCGCCGCTACTACCGCCAGACCCCCCAGGGCGGCGCCGCGGCGGCCTCGGAGACCGCGCGCCTGGCGGCGCTGACCCGGCGGGCCCGCCGGGTGCTCGGCGGACCGGCCCTCGGGGAGGCGTGATGCGCGGGCCGTCGGACCGTCTCGCCGCAGAGGGCCGGCCGACGTGACCGGGTCGTTCGAGCGCAGCGCCCGGTTCTGGCTGCGCGCCTACCCGCCCCGGTGGCGCCGGAAGCACGCCGAGGAGGCGCTCGGCGTGCTCGCCGACCTGGCTGAGCCGGAGGCGCGCCGGGTCGGGGTGCGCGCGGCGCTCGGGCTGCTGCTGGCCGGCTGGGCGGTGCGGTGGCGCGGCCGGCCGCCGCTGCACCGGTGGCTGGGCTACCGGGCGCTGGGCCTGCGGATGCCGCGGGAGTACCGCGAGTGGGTCGCGGACGACATCGAGGGGCACTGGTACGGCCTGCGGCAGGGCAACGCGCTCCTGATGGTCGCGGCTGGGGTCGTCATCGCCCGCTCGGGCGAGGGCTCAGCCGCCGTCGTCCTCGCCCCGTGGCTCTCGGGAGCCGTGGTCGTGGCGGCCGTGCAGGGCCGTCGTGGCCGGGAGATGGCGCGCGAGAAGTACCTGGTGGCCGAGCCCGGCGAGCCGCTGCTCCCCGGCACCTACGTGGCGATGGGTGTGCCGCGTCCTCGGGTGGCTGCCCGATGGGCGGCATCGCGCCTCGTGGGGCTGCTCACGGTGTGCGGGCTCGCGGCGACCGGCGCCCTGCTGGGCGCGCGGGTGATGGTCGGAGCGGTCCCGATCGCCGGGAAGCCGTACCCGGCGACCTTCGAGGTGGGTGTCGTCCCGGCGGGTGCGACCGGCCTGGTGCTGATCGGCGCAGCCGCGGCCCTCGCAGCGGTGGGCACGCTGCTCGCCGCGCGGGTGCGACGCGTGATAGGCGGCAGGACCGCGCGGCTACCGGACCAGCCGGACCGCGAGGTCCGGAGCCCGGGCTGGTGGGCCGACGTGAGCCTGGTGGCCGTGGCGCTTGCGGTCTCGGCCGACGCCTGGGCCGAGGCGACCGGCCGGACGCCGCTGCTGCTCGGCCCGGCCGTCGCCGTCGTCGTGGCGCTCGTGCTCCCGGTCGCGGTCGTGCTGCTGCGGCACGGTGGGGCGCTCGGCTGGCGCGCGCCGGGCGGCGCCGAGCTCGCCTGGGCCGACCTGCGCTGGGTCGTGCGCCACGACGCCGCACCACCGCTCGACCGGCCGGTCGGTCGCGTGCGGCGATGGGACGGTCCGTACGTCCCCGGGCAGGTCGTGCTCGGCCCGCAGCGGTCCGACCCGCCGTGGCCGCCGGTCACGGCCTGACGCGACGCGGTCCACGCGGCGGGCGATCGGTCCGTGGTGTGCCGCGCGGTCGGTACGCTGGCCACCGTCCAGCGCGCCGCCCGAGCGCAGCCCCGCCATCTCAGGGAGCACCCGTGGGACGAGTCGTCGTCGATGTGATGCCCAAGCCGGAGATCCTCGACCCGCAGGGCAAGGCCGTCGCCTCGGCGCTGCCGCGGCTCGGCTTCACCGGCTTCACCGGCGTGCGGCAGGGCCGCCGGTTCGAGCTGACCGTGGACGGGCCGGTGACGGACGAGGTCCTCGCCAACGTCCGCGAGGCCGCGGTCACGCTGCTGTCCAACCCGGTGATCGAGGACGTCGTCCGGGTCGCGGAGATGCCCGAGGAGGCCGACGAGGGAGCCGACGCGTGAGCCACGTCGCCGCGCCGCCGCCGCCCTCCGCGCGGCCCGCCGCCGACGCCCGGATCGGCGTCGTCACCTTCCCCGGCACCCTCGACGACCGCGACGCCGCTCGCGCCGTCCGGCTGGCGGGGGCCACCCCGGTCTCGCTGTGGCACGCCGACGAGGACCTGCACGCCGTGGACGCCGTGGTGCTGCCCGGCGGGTTCTCCTACGGCGACTACCTGCGTGCCGGCGCGATCAGCCGGTTCGCGCCCGTGATGCAGTCCGTGGTCGACGCGGCGCGCGGGGGCATGCCGGTGCTGGGGATCTGCAACGGGTTCCAGATCCTCGCGGAGGCGCACCTGCTGCCGGGCGCGATGATCAAGAACGACCACCGCACGTTCGTCTGCCGCGAGCAGACACTGCGGGTGGAGAACATCGACACCGCGTGGACCCACGAGTTCACCCGCGGCGAGCAGATCACCATCCCGCTGAAGAACCAGGACGGCCAGTTCGTCGCCGATGAGTCGACGCTCGACGAGCTCGAGGGCGAGGGTCGCGTGGTGTTCCGCTACGTCGGCTGGAACCCCAACGGCTCGCGCCGGGACATCGCCGGGATCACCAACGCCGCCGGCAACGTCGTGGGCCTCATGCCGCACCCCGAGCACGCGGTGGAGCCCGGTTTCGGCCCGGACGGCCCGAACGGCCCGCGCACCGGCACCGACGGCCTGCGGTTCTTCACCTCGGCCCTCACCGCCCTGCTGCACACCTGAGCCGCTTGCGGCCATGGAACCCGTGCGCAGCGTCGTCCCCTGGGCGCACCCGGACGCCGCGGCGCTGCGGGCCGAGCAGCAGGCCGGGCTCGCCGCGCTGTACGACGGCACCGAGGACATCGAGCCGGACCTCCCGCCGGAGGAGATGGTGCACACCGTGCTGGTCCGAGTCGGCGGCGAGCCGGTGGCGACGGGATCGTTGCGCGTCGGGGAGCACCTGCCGCCCGGCACCGGCGAGCTCAAGCGGATGTACGTCCGCGAGGCGTGGCGTGGCCGCGGGCTGTCCCGGCCTGTGCTCGCCGGTCTCGAGGAGGCGGCCGTTGCGCGCGGGCTGCGGCGGCTGATCCTGGAGACCGGGCTGCGCCAGACCGCGGCCGTCGGGTTGTACCGCTCGGCGGGGTACCGCCGGATCCCCAACTTCGGCATCTACGCCGAGGAACCCACGTCGGTCTGCTACGGCCGGTACCTGGACCCGGCGGACGTCACGCACGTCCTCGTCGTCAACGGGACGGTGGGCGCGGGCAAGACCACCGTTGCGGACCGGCTCGGCCACCTGTTGGACGACCGCGGGTTGGCCAATGTCGTGCTCGACGTCGACGCGCTCACCGACGCCAAGCCGGTGACGGACGAGGACCCGTACCACCAGCGCCTGGCGTTCGAGGCGCTCGCCCGGCTGGCGCCGCTGTACCGCGAGCGCGGCCTGCGCCACGTCGTGCTGCCACGGGTGGTCGAGGACCCGGGCGACCGCGAGGAGTACGAGCGCGCCTTCGACGGCGCCGACGTGCGGGTGGTGCGGCTGCGCGTGCCCGAGACCGAGCGGCTGGCACGGATCACGGCACGGGCGCGTGGGCGCGTGGACTGGGAGCTCGCGCGCACCGTCGAGCTCGAGCAGGTCCTCGATCGGGTCGCGCTCGACGACGCGGTGGTGGAGGGCCCCGGCGACCTCGACGAGGTGGCAGCGCGGGTGCTCGCGGCCGCAGCCTGGTGATCGCCGCTACTGGACCCTGATCCGCAGCGCCGCCGCGAGCGCCGGGGCGAGCGCCACCGCCTGGTCCTCGTTGATCGTGGCGCCCGCCAGACCGGCGATCCCGTCGACCACGGCGATCTCGCCGCCGCGCAGGTCGCACTCGCGCAGCGTGGCTCCCGCGGCGTCGATCCGGTCCACCCGGCAGTCCACGAGCGTCAGCCGCCGAACGGTCGCGCCACCCAGGCCGAGCTCACCGATCCACACGCCCTCCAGGCGCAGCTCGTGCACGGTCGCGCCGGCCAGCGCGAGGAAGTCGATCTTGCCCCCGCGGACGGTGACGCCGTCCAGCCGCGCTCCGGTGGCCAGCAGGGCGCCGAGCCGGCAGTCGACCCAGGTGACCTGGCGCCACGAGCCGTCGCGCAGGTGCACCGTCGTGCCGCGCGCCGCGGCGATCGTGGTCTCGACCAGGTGCGACTCGTCCAGCCGGGTCTCGTCGAGGGTGCAGCCGGTCAGTGCGCACTCCACGAACCGGCTCTCGCGGCCGTCCTGCCCGGACAGGTCGATGCCGTCGAAGGCCAGCAGCTCGTAGTCCCCCTCGACCTCGAGCGCGCCCGTGAACGGCTCGCGGACCACCTCCGGCTGCACGTCATCGGCCATGGCCCGACCCTAGGGCCCTGCTCCGACGCCCGGTGCGCCGGGCTCGCGCCGACTGCCGGGGGTCGGCGCGGCGCTCAGGCGGGTGTGACCTCGACGTGCAGGTGGTGGCGCTTGCCCCAGGCGTCCAGCGTCCCGCCGTCGCCGTCCTTGGCGATCGCGACCGAGGCCGTGCCGGGCAGGGTCAGCGGGGCGAAGAACTCCGCGGTCCAGGTGAACGCGCTGGGCGCGCCGATCTCCGCGAGCGCCCGCGCGGCGGTGTACATCCCGTGCGCGATGGTGCGCGGGAAGCCGAACGCCTTCGCCGCGAGCACCTGGGTGTGGATCGGGTTGTGGTCCCCGGACACGGCGGCGTAGCGGCGACCGAGGTCGGCGGGCAGCCGCCACACGCCCGTCGGGGTCGGGGCGAGCCACTCGGGCCGGTCGGCGCGCTCGGCGGACTCACCGGCCAGCGAGTAGCCCTTGGCCAGGTACGTCGAGACCCCGCGCCACACCGGTTCACCGGCCACGGCCACCTCGGCGACCAGGTCGACGCTCACCCCGCGGTGGTGCGCCGAGAGCCGTTCGGCGTGCACCTCGACGTCCAGTGCCTCGCCCAGCCGCACCGGGCGGTGCTGGGTGACCGTGTTGGCCAGGTGCACCATGCCCAGCAGCGGCAGCGGGAAGTCGTCGCGCACCATGAGTGCGGTGGTCAGTGGGAACGCGAGCACGTGCACGAACCCGGCCGGCAGGTCGTCCGACGCGGTGGCGCCCACCAGGTGCTGGTAGTCGGTCAGGCACACCGGGTCGGTCGTCAGCCCTCGCGCGGCCAGCCGGACGTCCGGCAGGTCGAACGGCGTCAGGCTCCGGTCGCGCCGCACCGCGGCGGTCGCGGAAGAGCGCACGCCGCGGCGCAGCGAGGCGCCCAGCGGTGGGACCTCGGCGAGCTCGACCGGGGCCGACGGCTCACCGGCCCCGCCTGGGCTCACCCCGGGGCCGCTCACGCGCCCACCATGTTCTGCCCGCAGACCCGCAGGACCTGGCCGGTGATCCCACCGGCGTCCGGCGAGGCCAGGAACGCGATCGCCTCGGCGACGTCGACCGGCAGGCCGCCCTGCTGCAGGGAGTTCAGCCGCCGGGCGATCTGACGGGTCGCGGCCGGGATCCGGGCGGTCATCTCGGTCTCGATGAACCCGGGAGCGACGGCGTTGACGGTCGCCTCCGACCCGAACTGGTGGGCCTGCGCGCGCACCATGCCGATCACGCCGGCCTTGGAGGCGGCGTAGTTGGTCTGGCCGCGGTTGCCGGCGATGCCGCTGGTCGACGCCAGGCACACCACGCGCGCGTCGAGCGCGAGCACGCCCGCGTCGGCCAGAGTCGGAGTGAGGCGCAGCGGGGCCATGACGTTCACCTGGATCACCGAGTCCCACCGGTCGGCCGTCATGTTGGCCAGCAGCTTGTCGCGGGTGATCCCGGCGTTGTGCACGACGACGTCCAGGCGGCCGTACCGGGCGCGCACGAGGTCGACGAGGCGCTGTGGCGCCTCGGAGTCGGTCAGGTCGAGCTGCAGTGCGGTGCCGCCGACCTCGATGGCGACCTCGGTCAGCCCCTGTCCGGCGGTGGGCACGTCGACCAGCAGCAGACGTGCGCCGTCACGCGCCAGGGTCCGGGCGATGTCCGCGCCGATGCCGCGTGCCGCGCCCGTCACCAGGGCGACCTTGCCTGCCAGCGGGAGCTCGACGGTCGCGTGGTCGTCAGCGTCGGGTCTGCGGGACGCGTGGCCCGGCCCGCTCACCGTCAACAGCTGGCCGTCCACGAAGGCCGACCTCGCCGAGAGGAAGAAGCGCAGTGCGGCGAGCGCCGACGGGTCGGCGACCCCGACCGCGTCCGCGAGCTGGATGCCGTTGCCGGTCGACCCGCCACGCAGCTCCTTGGCGAGTGAGCGCAGCGCGCCCTCCACGCCTTGCCGAGCGGCGGCGACCTCGGGGGACAGATCCCCGGTCGCGCTGCGTGACAAGGTCACGACGCGCCCGCCGCTCACCAGCTTCCTGAGCACCGAGCCCAGCGCGAGCATCGGCGCGGACAGGTCGGTCGGGGAGCCGACGCCGGTCAGTGCGACCACGACGGCACCCCACCTCGTGTCCTCTCCGGGGTCGCGGCGCACGTCCAGGTCCCAGTCGAGGAGCGCCGCGGCGAGCGCGTCGGCGTCCTCTCCGGCGTGGGCGTCCGCGACCACCAGGACCGGGCCGCGGAGCAACGGGTCGCCGGGCCGGTGCCGACGCAGCCGGGCGGGACGCGGCAGGCCGAGCTTCTTGGCGAGCTGCCCGGTGGTGCCGGAGTTGACCAGCTCGAGGTACTTGTCGCTCACACCGCCTCCAGGATCGCCACGACGCCCTGACCGCCCGCGGCGCACACCGACACCAGGCCGCGCGCCCCGGACCCGCGGCGCGCGAGCTCCTTGGCGGCGGTGGCCACGATCCGTCCGCCGGTCGCGGCGAACGGGTGCCCGGCGGCGAGTGACGAGCCGTGCACGTTGAGCCGGTCGCGGTCCACCGACCCGAACGCGCCGTCCAGGCCCAGCCGGTCGCGGCCGAAGTCCTCGTCCTCCCACGCCTTGAGGGTGGCGAGCACGGTGGACGCGAAGGCCTCGTGGATCTCGACGATCTCGAAGTCGCCGAGCTTCATGCCGTGCCGGGCCAGCAGGCGCGGCACCGCGAAGGCCGGCGCCATGAGCAGCCCGTCCTTGCCGTGCACGAAGTCGACAGCACCGGCCTCGGCGTCGACCACCTCGGCCAGCGCCGGGAGCCCGCGGGCGGCCGCCCACGCCTGGTCGGCCAGCAGCACGGTGGCCGCGCCGTCGGTGAGCGGCGTGGAGTTGCCGGCGGTCATCGTCGCGGGGGTGTCCAGGCGCTTGCCGAACACCGGCTTGAGCGCGCCGAGCTTCTCCATCGAGGTGTCCGGGCGCAGGTTGGCGTCACGGACCAGGCCGCGGTACGGCGTGATGAGGTCGTCGAAGAACCCGTCCTCGTACGCCGCGGCGAGGCGCTGGTGGCTGGCCAGGGCGAGCGCGTCCTGGTCCTCGCGCGAGATGCCCCACTGGGCGGTGGTCAGGGCCTGGTGCTCGCCCATCGACAGCCCGGTGCGCGGCTCGGCGACGTCCGGGGCGACGGGGGACAGGTGTGAGGGACGGATCTTGGCGAGCGCCTTGAGCTTGGCCGACGTGGTCTTCGCCCGGTTCAGCTCGAGCAGCGCGGCACGCATCGGCTCGGAGACCACGATGGGCGCGTCGGACGCGGAGTCCACGCCGCCGGCCACCGCGACATCCACCCGACCGAGGCGGATCTTGTCCGACAGGGACATCACCGTCTCCATGCCGGTCGCGCAGGCCATCTGCACGTCGTAGGCGGGGGTGTCGTTGGCCAGGGCCGAGCCCAGCACCGACTCCCGGGTGAGGTTGAAGTCCCGGCTGTGCTTGAGCACCGCGCCCGCGGCCACCTCCCCGAGGCGCTCCCCGGCGAGCCCGAACCGCGCGACCAGCCCGTCGAGTGCCGCGGTCAGCAGGTCGCGGTTCGACGACCGCGCGTAGGCGCCGCCGGCGCGGGCGAACGGTGTGCGATTTCCTCCGACGACGACGGGGCGTCGCTGGGCTGCGGCCATGGAACCTCCCTGTGCCGGGACGTCCGACTCTGGACCCCGGGATTGCCACCTGATAATGCCTGCGACCCACAGTACCTGATACTTGCGGTACCGCGCAGGGGGGTGAGGCCGGTGCGACGCACGCCGGAGACGCCGGAGGGGCGCCGCTGGTCGCGACGCCCCTCCGGGTCTGCTGTGCGGGCTCGGCCCGCAGGGTCAACCCTTGACCGAGCCGGCCAACAACCCTCGGACGAAGTACCTCTGGAGCGCGAAGAACACGATCAGCGGCACCACGATCGCCACGAAGGCCGACGGTGCGAGCAGCTCCCAGTGCGAGCCGAAGTTCCCGACCAGGGCCTGCAATCGTGTCGTCAGCGGCGAGACGGTGTCCTTGCCTGCGCCGACGAACGTCAGCGAGACCAGCAGGTCGTTCCACACCCACAGGAACTGGAAGATCGCGAACGAGGCGATCGACGGGGCGGTCAGCGGCAGCACGATCTTGCGGAAGATGAGGAACGAGTTCGCCCCGTCCACCCTCGCCGCCTCCATGAGGTCCCGCGGCAGCTGGACCATGAAGTTGTGCAGCAGGAAGATCGCCAGCGGCATCGCGAACATCGTGTGCGTGATCCACAACGACGCGAAGTGCCCGGTGACCCCCAGCGCCGGGAACACCGGCACGGACCCGATGTGCACGCCGGTGTTGAGGAAGCGCAGCAGCGGCACCAGCGCGAGCTGGATCGGCACGACCTGCAGGCCGAACACGAAGAAGAACAGCGCGTTGCTGCCCCGGAACGGGATCCATGCCAGCGCGTAGGCCGCCATGGTGGCCAGAGCGAGCGGGAACAGCGTGCCGGGGATCGACACCACGAGGGAGTTGACGAAGTACGGGATCAACCCGCCCTGGACGTTGTAGCCGCCCGAGAACAGCACCGTCTGGTAGTTCTCCAGGGTGAAGCTCGGGTTGGTGAAGACCGTCCACCAACCCGAGGTCCCGACGTCGGCCTGGGGCCGCAGCGACGTGACGAGGAGCCCGAAGGTGGGGATGGTCCACACCACGGTGAGGAGCACGACGAGCAGCGACGCGATGCGGCTGCTGAGCGTCTGGCGGACCTTGGTGCCGGTGTCGGAGGTGACGTGCGGCGCGTTGACCTTGAGGGTCTGCTGGCTTTCGACAGTACTCATCGGGTCGCACGCTCCTTCCGCAGCTGGAGGATGTTGTAGATCAGCACCGGCACGACGCCGACGAACAGGATGACCGCGAGCGCGGAGCCATGTCCCTGATCGCCTTGGACGAATGTCTGGCGGTACATCTCGTACGACAGCACGCTCGTGTTGAAGTTGCCGCCCGTCATCGTGGCGACGATGTCGAAGATCTTCAGCACGGCTATGAGGATCGTGGTGAAGACCACGATGAGCGTGCCGCGGATCATCGGGATGGTGACCCGCACGAACATCTGCCACCCGGTCGCACCGTCCAGCGCCGCAGCCTCGAGGACGTCGTTGGGGATCGCCTTGATGGCCGCGGACAGGACCACCATGGCGAAGCCGGTCTGGACCCAGATCATGATCACGATGAGCATGAAGGTGTTCAGGGGGGTGTTGAGCAGCCAGTTGGGCGGGTCCTTCCAGCCGAGCCAGATCGCCACCTGCGAGAGCAGGCCGATCTGTGGCTGGTTCGGCTCGTTGTACTGGTAGACGAACTTCCAGATGACGCTCGCACCGACGAACGAGATCGCCATCGGCAGGAAGATCAACGACTTGGTGGCCTTCTCGCTACGCGCCCGCATCCGGTCCGAGAGCAGTGCGAGGACCAGACCGAACGCGGTCGCGAACGTCGGGGCGAGGACGATCCAGAGCACCGTGTTGATGAGCACCACGCGCATCGTCGGGTTGGTGAACGCCCAGACGTAGTTGTCCGCCCCGACCGCCGTCTTCCCGGCCGCGTCGTAGAAGCTGAGCAGGAAGGTCCGGATCGCCGGGATGACCAGGCCGACGAGCATGAACAGTGCGGCCGGGCCGAGGAACACCACGATGCCGACCGGCCGTGACACCCGCCCTGAGGCAAGCCCGGCGATGAAGAACACGATCATCAGCACCGCGGCCACGACGAGGATCGCGAGCGCGCCACCGCTGAGCTTCCACAGCGAGGCGGCGGCGAGGCTGTCGGGCTGTGTGAAGACCGGGATCGAGAGGACACCGGTCGCGCCCAGTACGGACAGGACGACGATCACGCCGAGCGCGATCAGTGTGAGGATCAGGGCCCGTCGGTTCGAGCGGGTGTCCCGCACCGACAGCTGTTCGAGGGGTGCTCGGCTGCTCGTCGGCAGCGTGGTCTGGCTGTGGCTCATGGCAACCCTCCGGGGGTGAGCACAGGGGAGCTGATGAGGTCTGACACGCGTCCCTCCTTAGGGCCTCGAGGCGCGGCGCTGCACCCCGGCGGGGCTGGTGTCCGGTATAGCACTAGCACAGACGCCCGGGCCCGGCGAACCGGGCCCGGGCGTCTTCTACGCTAGGCCGTCAGCCGATCAGCTGGTCGGCCAGGCTGCGTCGATCGCCTTCAGCATGTCGTCCGTGCTCGTGCTGCCGGCGAACCAGTTGGTGAACTGGGTCCACTCGGCACCCGAACCGACGGCGGAGGGCATCAGGTCGGACGCGTCGAACTTGAACGTCGCGTCCGGGTTGGTCAGCATCTCGGCCGAGAACTTGTCGATCGGCGCGGAGTAGACCGACGGGTCCACGCCGTTGTTCGCCGACACCCAGCCGCTGGCCTGCTTGATCCGGCTCGTCGCCCACTCCGGGGTCGAGAGGTAGGTCTGCACGGCCTGGACCTCGGGACGGTCGGAGAACGCGACGTCGAACTCGCCGCCACCCTCGACCGGCTTGCCGAACTTGTCGTTCATGACCGGCAGGAAGAAGGCCCACACGTCGCCGTCCGGGCCGACCTTGGTGCCCTCGGGCCACTGAGCGGCGTAGAAGGACGCCTGCTGCAGCATGTAGCACTGGCCCTGGAGGATCGGCAGACCGGCGTCCTGGAAGGTCGTCGTCGCGATGGAGGCGACGTCACCGTGGCCACCGTTGACGTAGTCGGGGTTCTTCATCCACTTCTCGAGGATGCCCATGGCGTCCTTGATCTCCGGGGAGTCGAACTTCACGTCGTGGCTGACCCACTGGTCGTAGACGTCCGGCCCGGCGGACCGCATGACGATCTCCTCGAGCCAGTCGGTGGCCGGCCAGCCGGTGGCCGTGCCGGAACCGATGCCGCCGCACCAGGGCTTCACGCCGTCACCGTTGTTGGCGATGGTGTCCGACAGCTTCATCATGTCGTCCCAGGTCTCCGGGACGGTGTAGCCCTTGTCGGCGAACATCTTCGGCGAGTACCAGACCATCGACTTGGCGTTCGCGCTCAGGGGCGCGCCGTAGAACTTGCCGTCGACCGTGGCGTAGTCCTTCCAGCCGGCTGCCCAGTACTTGTCGACGTTGTCGGCCACGGCCTGCGGGGCCGGCACGGCGTTCGGCGCCATCCGGGCGACGAGGCCCGGCTGCGGGATCATCGCCAGGTCAGGTGCCTGACCACCCTGGACCCGGACCGGCAGCTGGGACTCGAACTCGTTCGAGCCCTCGTACTGGATCGTGATGCCGGTGCACTTGCTGAACTCGGCCCACGACGCCTCGAGCGAGTCGGACTCCGGGCTCAGGATCGACGCGAAGATCGTCACCGTCGTCCCGTCGTGCCCCATGTAGTCCGCGTACGCCTCGCACCCGGCGGCCACCGAGGCGCTGCTCGAGCCGCTCGAGCCGCTGTCGCTGGGCGTGCTGGTGCCGCTCGAACACGCCGTGAGCAGCAGACCTGCCGCGGCCACGGCGGAGCCGGCGAGCATTACGCGCCGGCGTCCCATTGACCTCATGTTCTCTCCTCGTCTGACCTCGTCGTCCCGACGCGGGCAACGCCGCCCGGGGGTGAACGCTCTCGATCATTGCCCTGGGTCAGGGCGACGGCAAGGCGGACAGGCCACGGTTCGATAACAATTGCAAGCGGTTGCAGTCCCGGGATGGGACCGCTCCCATGACGTCCCGGGGTGCCCGGAACCCAAAGTACTTGATACCGTCGGTACTGTGAGTCGACCGACGCCGACGGCCTCGTCCAGCCCCGGAGATGCCCCCCGGGGTAGCGACGGGTCGGCCCCGGACGGGCGTTCCACCCGGTGGGCCGAGCACCGCTCCGCGCGGCGCTCCGAGCTGGTCCGTGCCGCCAGGCGGGCGGTCCACCATCTGGGCCCGGACGCGTCCATGGAGGAGATCGCCCAGTCCGCCGGCACGTCCAAGTCGATCGTCTACCGATACTTCGTGGACAAGCCCGGGCTCCAGGCCGCCGTCGGCGCCGCGGTGGTCGAGGACCTCAACGCTGCGTTGGACGCCGCCGGCCGGGAGGCCGCGACACCACGGGACGCGCTGCGCGCGATGATCGACGCCTACCTCGCGATGATCGAGGGTTCGCCCAACGTCTACTGGTTCGTCACCCGCCCCGTCAGCGAGAACGCCTCCGCCCCGCTCGGGCACTTCATGGATGCCGTCGCGATGCTCGTGGCGCGGCCCTTCGCCCGCCTGCTGGCCGGCGCGGACGACGGCGAGTCCGCCGCGATGGCCGACCTGTGGGGCAGCGGGGCCGTCGGGTTCGTGCGTGGTGCCGGTGAGTGGTGGCTGGCCCACCGCGGCGACGGCGACGCCCCCGCGCGCACCGGGCTCGCCGAACGTGTCACGGCCTGGTTGTGGACCGGGCCCGTGAGCGCCCTCACCCGTTCTCTGCCCGGGGCGGCACCGCAGCCCCCGGGCATCCCCGCCGACGAGGAGCAGTCATGACCACCGTCACCTCACCCCGTCCGGTCGCCACGGCTGCCGAGCCGACCGTCGACGTCGCCGCGCTCGAGCACGTGCTGCTGGGCCGCTGGGGCGACCTGCGCAAGGCCACCCGTGAGCTCCTCGCCGACCCCCGGTTCCACAAGGTCGAAGGCCTGCCGCTGGCCGAGCACCGCGAGCGCGTCCTGGGCCAGCTGCGGCTGCTGGTGTCCGAGGGTGAGGTGCTGCGGGCCTTCCCGTCCGGGCTGGGCGGTGCCGACGACCACGGCGGGTCGCTCGCCCGGTTCGAGGAGCTCGTCGCCGCGGACCCGTCGCTGCAGATCAAGTCCGGCGTGCAGTGGGGGCTGTTCGCCTCGGCGATCCTGCACCTGGGTACCGCCGACCACCACGCCCGGCTGCTGCCCGGCGCGATGTCGCTGGACGTGCCCGGCGTGTTCGCGATGACCGAGACCGGCCACGGCTCGGACGTGGCGTCCATCGCGACCACCGCCACCTACGACCCGGACACCCAGGAGTTCGTGCTCCACACCCCGTTCCGCGCCGCCTGGAAGGACTACCTCGGCAACGCCGCGCTGCACGGGCACGCCGCCGTGGTGTTCGCCCAGCTCGTCACCTCCGCGCCCGGCGAGGACCCGGTCAACCACGGCGTGCACGCCCTCTACGTGCCGATCCGCGACCCGCAGACCGGGGAGTTCCTCCCCGGCGTCGGCGGCGAGGACGACGGGCTCAAGGGCGGGCTGAACGGCATCGACAACGGCCGGCTGCACTTCGACCACGTCCGGGTGCCGAGGGCCAACCTGCTCAACCGCTACGGCGACGTCGCCGAGGACGGCACCTACAGCTCGCCGATCGCCAGCCCCGGTCGCCGGTTCTTCACCATGCTGTCCACCCTGGTGCAGGGCCGGGTGTCACTGGACGGCGCCGCCGTCAACGCGAGCAAGCTGGCGCTCAAGATCGCGGTGACCTACGGCAACCAGCGCCGCCAGTTCACCGGTGCCTCCGACACCGACGAGGTCGTGCTCCTCGACCGCCAGGAGCACCAGCGCCGTCTGCTGCCGCGCCTGGCCCAGACCTACGCGCAGGCGTTCGCCCACGAGCGCCTGCTGGCCACGTTCGACGACGTGTTCTCCGGGCGGGCGGACTCCGACACCGACCGTCAGGACCTGGAGACCATCGCCGCGGCGCTCAAGCCCGCCTCGTCCTGGCACGCGATGGACACCCTGCAGGCCGCCCGCGAGGCGTGCGGCGGCGCCGGGTACCTCACCGAGAACCGGCTCACCTCGCTGCGCGACGACCTGGACGTCTACGTGACGTTCGAGGGCGACAACACCGTGCTGCTCCAGCTGGTGGCCAAGCGGCTGCTGTCCGACGTCGCCAAGGACCTGGCGCACATCGACGCGGGCACCATGGCGCGCCTGGTCGCCGAGCGGGCCGCCGACGTCGCGCTGCACCGCACCCCGCTGACCCGGGTGGTGCAGACCCTCGCCGACGGTGGCGACGTGCGGCGGTCGGTGGGGCAGATGCGGTCGACCGAGGCCCAGCGGGAGCTGCTCACCGACCGCGTCGAGACCATGGTCGCCGAGCTCGCCGGCGCCCTGCGGCCGGCCGGCAAGGCCTCGCGCGCCGAAGCCGCGCGGCTGCTGGACGCGCACCAGCACCAGATGGTCGAGGCCGCCCGCGCCCACGCCGACCTGCTCCAGTGGGAGGCGTTCACCGCGGGGCTGTCCAAGGTCGACGACGAGGGCACCCGGCAGGTGCTGACCTGGCTACGCGACCTGTTCGGGCTGACCCTGATCGAGCGGAACCTGGCCTGGTACCTCATCCACGGGCGCCTGTCGGCCGGGCGGGCGCGGGTGGTCGGCTCCTACGTCGACCGGCTGCTCGAGCGGCTGCGCCCGCACGCGCAGGACCTCGTCGACGCCTTCGGCTACGGCCCGGAGCTGGTGCGTGCGGCGATCGCGTCGGGTGCGGAGGCCGAGCGCCAGGACGAGGCGCGGGCCTACTACCGCGAGCAGCGCGCCGGCGGCCGCGCCCCGCGCCCCGAGCCCAAGCCCGAGCGCGCCAAGGCCTGACGGCTCGCTCTCCGCGCGTTTGGAACCGGATCGGCGAGGACTTGACCGATCGAGTTCCGATCTCGGCGGGCGTCAGGTCGCGAGGATCTCGGCGAGGTTGAAGCGCACCGGGTGCTCGAGCTGGGCGTAGGTGCACGACTCGGGGTCGCGGTCGGGGCGCCAGCGCGCCAGCTGCGTGGTGTGGCGGAAGCGCGGGCCCTCCATGTGGTCGTACTTCACCTCGACCACGCGCTCGGGTCGCAGCGGGGTGAAGGACAGGTCCTTGCCCGCGTTCCAGCGTGAGCCCGCCGCCTCCGTCGGGGTGCGCGTGCCCGCGTCCTGGGCGGCCGGCGCCCACGGGTGGGTGTCCGGGTCGGCCACCAGGGGCTGGAGCTCGGCGAACAGCTCGCGCCGCACGGCCATCGGGAAGCTCGAGGTCACGCCCACCGACGCGAGCCGGCCGTCGTCGTCGTACAGGCCCAGCAGCAGGGAGCCGATCGCCGCGTCGTCGGTCTTGTGCGTCCGGTAGCCGGCGACCACGCAGTCCGCGGTGCGCTCGTGCTTGATCTTGGACATCACGCGCTTGTCCGGCTGGTACGTCAGGTCCGGGCGCTTGGCCACCACGCCGTCCAGCCCCGCGCCCTCGAACACCTCGAACCAGCGCCGCGCCTCGTCCAGGTCCGTGGTCATCGGCGTGCGGTAGACGCCGGGGCCGGTGCCCGGCACGGCGGCCTCGAGGCGGGCGCGACGCTCGGCGTACGGCAGCGCGGTGAGGTCGGCGTCGTCCAGGGCGAGCAGGTCGAAGGCGACCAGCACCGCCGGCGTCTGACGGGCGAGCAGCTGGACACGCGAGTCGGCGGGGTGGATGCGCTGCAGCAGGGCCTCGAAGTCCAGCGCCGTCACGTCGGGTGTCGCGATGACGATCTCGCCGTCGACCACGCACCGGTCCGGCAGCTCGGCGAGCACGGCCGCGACGACCTCGGGGAAGTAGCGGGTGATCGGCTTGGTGGTGCGCGAGCCGATCTCGACCTCGTCGCCGTCCCGGAACACGATCGCCCGGAAGCCGTCCCACTTGGGCTCGTAGTGCTGACCCGGCGGGATGTCGGGCGTCGCCTTGGCCAGCATCGGGCGCACGGGCGGGAGCACCGGCAGGTCCATCGTCACAGTCTGGTGCGGAGGCCCGGCCGTCGCCAGGGGGCTCGGCTGAGACCGGCAGGCGGCCCACGCGGCAGAGCCCCGATCGGCGCCCCGGCACCATCCGGATGGTGGATGGCCCTGCGGGGGAGTGCGTCCGGGGTGGCGCTCGCCGCGTGGGGCGCCGGTGGGGCCGTGCGCGTCGATAGGGTTCCGCACGTGGATGGAGCGGCGCGGTGAGCCACCTGCGGTCCGAGGCGGACCTGTCCGCCCTGCTCGGCTCCCGGGTGCCGATCGTGGTGATGGAGACCCGCGACGAGGCCCGGGCGATGGGTGTGGTGCTCTCCGCGGCGCGCGGCGCCGGCAACCTTCCGGTGTTCCGGTGGACCGTGACCGAAGGGCTCTCGCGCGCCGACGTCCGCCTGGGCCCGCCGCAGTCCTTCAACGCCGATCCCGGCGACGTGCTGCGCACCATCCGGACCACCGACCTGGGCGGCGTGTACGTGCTGGTGGACTTCCACCCGTACCTGACCGAGCCGATGCACGTGCGGTTGCTCAAGGACGTCGCGCTCGGCTACCGGCAGGTGCCGCGCACGGTGGTGCTGGTCAGCCACGCGGTGGACGTGCCCGCCGAGCTGGACCACCTGGTCGCGCGGCTCCAGGTCGCGGTACCCGACCGAGCCGAGCGCGCCGCGGCGGTGGACCGGGCGGTGGCCGAGGCAGAGCGGCGCGCCGGGCAGCAGGTGCTCGTGGACCCCCGTGCCCGCGAGCTGCTGGTGGAGAACCTCGGCGGGCTGTCCGTGGGGGAGGCCGAGCGCCTGGCGCGCGGTGCGGTGGCGGATGGCGCCCTCGTGGCCGACGACCTGCCGGCGGTCATGCAGGCCAAGTACGCGCTCCTCAACCACGGTGGCGTGCTCCGCTACGAGCACGACGTGCCGGACGCGGACGACCTCGGCGGGATGGCGGCGCTGGTGCGCTGGCTCCGGCTGCGCCGCGCCGCGTTCGACGGCAGCGGCGTGGGCCTCGAGCCGCCACGCGGAGTGCTGCTGGTGGGCGTGCAGGGCTGCGGCAAGTCGATGGCGGCCAAAGCCGCCGCCGGGGTGTTCGGCGTGCCCCTGCTGCACCTGGACCTCGCCGCGGTCCACAACAAGTACGTCGGGGAGTCCGAGCGGATCCTGCGCGAGACCCTGGCCACGGCCGACGTCCTGGCGCCGTGCGTGGTCTGGGTCGACGAGGTCGAGAAGGCGATGGCGGACGACGACTCGGGCGCGGTGCGGCGCGTGCTCGGCACGTTGCTGACCTGGCTGTCCGAGCGGCGCTCGGCAGCGTTCGTCGTCGCGACGGCCAACGACGTGACCGCGCTGCCGCCCGAGCTGGTGCGCAAGGGGCGGTTCGACGAGCTGTTCTTCGTGGACCTGCCCGACGACGCCGCGCGGCGGCACATCCTGCGGGTGCACGCCGCCCGGCGCGGGCTGGCGCTGAGCGAGCCGGAGCTGGACGCCCTGGTCGCGGTGTCGCCCGGGTACTCCGGCGCCGAGCTCGAGCACGCGGTGGTCTCGGCGCGCTACGCCGCGCACGCCGACGGCGGCGACGTGAGCGCCGCCCACGTGCTGGCCGAGATCCAGGCGACCCGGCCGCTGTCGGTCGTCATGGCCGAGCGGATCGCCTCGCTGCGCGCCTGGGCAGCCGGGCGCACGGTGCCCGCCGCGGGCTGAGGAGCCCTCGGTCGCGCGTCACCGACGACCCGTGGCACTCAGGCGGAGCCCCAGACCCCCAGCTCCACGCCCGAGGGGTCAGTGAAGTGGAACCTGCGCCCGCCGGGGAACTCGTAGGGTCCGGCGACCACCTCGCCGCCGGCGGCGACCACCGCCGCGAGCGTGGCGTCGAGGTCGTCGGAGTAGAGCAGTACCAGCGGGCCGCCGCGGCTCGGCGTCGCGGTGGCGTTGAGCCCGCCCACCTCGCCCTCGCCGTCGAGGGTCCGGATCCCGGCGTACTGGGGCCCGTAGTCGTTGAACGCCCAGCCGAAGGCGGCCGCGTAGAACGCCCGGGCCGCGCCCAGGTCCGTCGTCGGGATCTCGACGTAGTCGATCGCGTGGTGCACCTGTGCCATGCGCCGGAGGCTAGGCCCGACCGCCGACAAGCGGCACCAGCGCTCAGTCCAGCAGGGTCGCCGCGTGGTCGGGCACGTAGCGCTGCGAGTCACGCGGCGGCCGCTGGTACCCGGTCGACGCCGGCCGGCGCGGCAGCTCGAGGGGCACCCGCACCACCTCGTCGTAGTCGATGCTCGACACCAGGTGGTGGATCATGTTGAGCCGCGACACGCGCTTGTCGTCGCTGTCGACCACCCACCACGGTGCCTCGGGGATGTCGGTGTGCACCAGCATCTGGTCCTTGGCGCGGGAGTACTCCTCCCAGCGGCTGATCGAGTCCAGGTCGGTGGGCGACAGCTTCCACTGCCGCATCGGGTCCTCCAGGCGGGACCGGAACCGCGTCTCCTGCTCCGCGTCGGACACGCTGAACCAGTACTTGCGCAGGATGATCCCGTCCTCGACCAGCATCCGCTCGAAGATCGGGCACTGGTGCAGGAACCGGTGGTACTCGTCGGCGGTGCAGTACCCCATGACGCGCTCGACGCCCGCGCGGTTGTACCAGGACCTGTCGAACAGGGTGATCTCCCCGGCCGCCGGCAGGTGCGCGACGTAGCGCTGGAAGTACCACTGGGTGCGCTCGCGGTCCGACGGGGTGGGCAGCGCGGCGATCCGCGCGATGCGTGGGTTGAGGTACTGGGTGACCCGCTTGATCGTGGAGCCCTTGCCCGCGGCGTCACGGCCCTCGAAGATCACCACGACGCGCTTGCCCTCGGCTCGGACCCACTCCTGGAGCGAGACGAGCTCGGCCTGGAGCCGGAACAGCTCGCGCTCGTAGAGGTCCTTGGGATACCGCTTGCGCTTGGCGGCGTGGCCATCGTGCTTGGCGGGAGCGTGGTGCGTGGGATGGGCGTGCCCTTGGACGTCGTCGGCCATGGACAGAGCCTAGGGACTGCGCTCGCGCTGCACCCAGAAGAACACCATCGGACCGAGGATGAGCACCGCCCAGAGCAGGTAGACGGACGCGTGCAGCAAGAGCGTGAAGGCCACGATCACGACGACCACGAGGAGGGCAACTCCGAGGGCCGCGCGGGTCCCGGGCCGGTCCAGCCGGGCCCGGAGCGACGGCGGTCGGGGGATCTGCTCCGCCGGCCGGATACCGAGCGGCACGACGCTGTCGCGGGGTGCCGCCGCGTCGACCGAGTCGACCGCCCGGGCGCCGCGCCGCCACAGCGTCGGCTCGACGTGCAGCCGCACGCCGTCCCCGGCGATCAGCACCCGGCCGCCGTCGTCCCACGCGCCCACCGCCGCGACGTCGTCGTACCGGACCGTCAGCGTCGACCGGCCGCCGGCCAGGGACACCCCGTGGGGTCCGACCGTGAGGACCGCCGGTCCACCGCGCTGCTGGTGCGCGCTCCCGGCGACCGGCAGCGCGGTCGACTCCGGTGCCCGGACCCACCCCTGCGCCACCGGGGTGTCGCCGGGGACCTGGACGAGCAGGGTGGCGGCCACCTCCCGCGCGGCCCGGGCCACCATCTCCGGGGTGAGGTCGTCCAGGCCGCTGCGCAGCTCCTCCCTGGACTTGACCGGCTTGCCGTGCAGGAGGTCCCACGCGGAGGCCACGAGCCGGCCGCCCTCGTTCGCCTCCATCCCCTGCAGGACGCTGGCGCGGTGCGCGGCGACCTCCTCGGGCCGGATGCCGTTGCGCGGTCCCAGCAGGTCCGCCAGCACGTACATCAGCCGCTCGGTCACCTCGGTCGCGCGGCCCTCGACGAAGTCCGACATGGTCAGGACGGCGGCGACGTCGCCGTCGATCGGCTGGTACCCGCACTGCGGCGAGTACGCGGCCGCGCGAGCGGTGCGCAGCTCGTCGACCAGTCGGCTGTGCACGACGGAGGCGAGGGCCGGGCCCGGCCAGTCGCGGGTCACCAGCCCGTGCATGGCGACGGTGCTCGCCTGCGAGCGGTAGTACGCCGGCAGGCCGGGCAGCGCACAGCGACGCGGGTCCGGGGCGGCCAACCGCTCGCCGTCCGGGAGGTCCAGGGCCAGGCCGGACGGTGGCGGGCCGGAGAACCACAGCACGGCGTTGCGCCGGCCGACGAACCGCCGGGACCACTCGCGCACCGAGTCCGGGGTCATGGCGGCGAGACCGTGCTCCTCGGCGGTCTCCAGGCCGTAGGTGCGCATCCCCCAGCGCCAGACCTGGAGCTCGCTGAACGGGTGCCCCCGGCGCCTCGAGCTCTCGGCGCGCAGCACGCCCTTCTCCTCCTCGAGCCGGGCGACCGGGGGGTCGACCAGCTGGCGCGCTGCACGGGCGAGGAAGACCGCGACGTCCTCGGGCTCCCCGGTCGCGTGCAGCAGCGTGGTCGTGGCGTCGACGTGGCCGTTGGAGTGCTCCCCGGGCCGGCCGAGGCCGAACAGCGCGAGGTGCTCGAGCATGTGGGCGTGCCCGCGGCGGGCGAGGATCTCGTCGGCGTGGCCCATCCGGACCAGCAGCCCCGCGCTGAACGGTCCGGGCACCGGCGTCCAGACCGCCGGGATGCCGTCGACCTCCGTGACGTGGACGTCCGGCGCGCCGCCCCCCTGAGAGCCCCCCACGCCGCGACCGTAGCGGCTCGACGGCGAGCCCGGGCCGCCGACGAGGGTGATCTCGACCACCCGGCTGCCCCGTGGGACGCGGCGTCGCCTGCCCCCGCCCGCGGGTAGCCTGACCCCCGTCAGCGCCACTGCGACGTTGGGGACCACCTGTCCATGCCCAGCCTTGAGCAGCCCGCCGAGCACCTGCCGGACACCGTCGAGGACGCCGCGTCGACCCCCGACCTCGCGATGCCGTGGGCAGAGCTGGGTCTCAAGGCCGACGAGTACGAGCGCATCGTGGACCTCCTCGGCCGCCGGCCGACCGCCGCCGAGCTCGCGATGTACTCGGTGATGTGGTCCGAGCACTGCTCGTACAAGTCCTCCAAGCTGCACCTGCGCCAGTTCGGCGCCAAGACCAGCGACCAGATGCGCGAGCACCTGCTGGCCGGCATGGGCGAGAACGCCGGCGTGGTCGACATCGGCGACGGCTGGGCGGTCACGTTCAAGGTCGAGTCCCACAACCACCCGAGCTTCGTGGAGCCCTACCAGGGCGCGGCCACCGGGGTCGGCGGGATCGTGCGCGACATCATGGCGATGGGCGCCCGCCCGGTCGCGGTGATGGACCAGCTCCGGTTCGGTGCGATCGACCACCCGGACACCGCGCGCGTCGTGCACGGCGTGGTGTCGGGCGTCGGCGGCTACGGCAACTGCCTGGGCCTGCCCAACATCGGCGGCGAGGTGGTGTTCGACCCGGCCTACCAGGGCAACCCGCTGGTCAACGCGCTGTGCCTGGGCGTGCTGCGGCACGACGAGCTGCAGACCGCCGCCGCGCGCGGGGTCGGCAACAAGGTGGTCCTGTTCGGCGCCCGCACCGGCGGTGACGGGATCGGCGGCGCCTCGATCCTGGCCAGCGAGACGTTCGACGACTCGAAGGCGGCCAAGCGCCCGAGCGTGCAGGTGGGCGACCCCTTCATGGAGAAGGTCCTCATCGAGTGCTGCCTGGAGCTGTTCGCCGCCGGCGTGGTCGAGGGCATCCAGGACCTCGGCGCGGCGGGCATCTCCTGCGCGACGTCCGAGATGGCCTCGGCCGGCGACGGCGGGATGCACGTCGACCTCGAGAAGGTCCTGCTGCGCGACCCGACCCTGACCGCCGGTGAGATCCTCATGTCGGAGTCCCAGGAGCGGATGATGGCGATCGTCCGCCCGGACCGCCTCGAGGAGTTCACCGCGATCACCGCGAAGTGGGACGTGGAGACCGCGGTGATCGGCGAGGTCACCGACACCGGCCGCCTGACCATCGACCACCACGGCCACCGGATCGTCGACGTCGAGCCGCGCACCGTCGCGGTCGACAGCCCGGTCTACGACCGCCCGTACGAGCGCCCGTCCTGGCAGGACGACCTCCAGGCGGACTCCATCTCCGACGAGCGGGGCCGGGCCCGGTACTCCCGACCGGTCACCGGCGCGGACCTGCGCTCGACCCTTCTGACCCTGCTGGCCTCGCCCAACCTGGCCTCCAAGGCCTGGGTCACCGACCAGTACGACCGGTTCGTGCAGGGCAACACCGCGCTGTCCCAGCCCGACGACGCCGGTGTGGTCCGGGTCGACGAGTCGTCCGGCCTCGGCGTCGCGCTGTCCACCGACGCCAACGGCCGGTACGCCAAGCTCGACCCGTACGCGGGGGCGCAGCTCGCGCTCGCCGAGGCGTACCGCAACGTCGCCACCGTGGGCGCCCGACCGATGGCCGTCACGGACTGCCTCAACATCGGCACCCCCGAGCACCCGGACTCGATGTGGCAGCTGGTCCAGGTGATCACCGGTCTGGCCGACGCATGCCAGGACCTGGCGGTACCGGTGACCGGCGGGAACGTCTCGCTCTACAACACCAGCGGCGAGCCCGGCGGGGTCGACGCCTCGATCCACCCCACCCCGGTGGTGGGCGTGCTGGGCGTGGTCGACGACGTGCACCGGGTCACGCCGTCGGGCTGGCGCGCGCCGGGGCAGGCGATCTACCTGCTCGGCACCACGCTCGGCGAGCTGGACGGCTCCGCGTGGGCCGACGTCGTGCACTCCCACCTGGGCGGCCGGCCGCCGGCGGTGGACCTCGCGGCCGAGCGGGCGCTGGCCGGGGTCCTGGTCAACGCCGCCCGCGACACCCTGGTGGACGCCGCGCACGACCTGTCCGAGGGCGGCCTGGCGGTCGCGCTCGCCGAGGCGTGCCTGCGGTACGGGACGGGCGCGCGGGTCTCGCTGGACGAGCTGTGCGCCCGGGACGGCGTCACGCCGTTCGAGGCGCTGCTCTCCGAGTCCACCGCCCGGGCCGTGGTCGCGGTGCCGCGCACCGAGGAGGTCCGGTTCGTCGACCTGTGCACCGCGCGCGGCGTGCCCGCGCTGCGGATCGGCGTGACCGACGACGTCGCCGACCCGGACGCCCCTGAGGGCGCGCGTGGGCCGGTGCTCGCGGTCGAGGGGCAGTTCGAGGTGCTGGTCACCGAGCTCGACCGGGCCTCGCACGAGACCCTGCCGGCGCGCTTCGGCTGATGCCGCCGCGACGTCGTACCGACCCCGCCGAGGGTCGGGCCGCCCTGCACGCCTGGGCCGACGACCCGGACGGCTGCCCGCGGGACGTGGTGCGCACCGCCGTGCGGTTCAGCCTCGAGGAGCTCGCCGACCTCGCGCCGGGCCACGCGGTCGAGGTCCGGGTCCCGCCCGACGGCGCCGTGCAGGCGGTGCCCGGACCGCGGCACACCCGCGGGACGCCGCCGTCGGTGGTCGAGACGGACCCCGTGACGTGGCTGGGCCTGGTGACCGGTCGGGTCGCCTGGGCCGACGCGGTCGGCGACGGCAGGGTCGACGCCTCGGGCGAGCGGGCCGACCTCGCCGCCTTCCTCCCGCTGCAGGCCGCACGTCGCCGCTGACCGCAGGTGACCGAGGGGCGAACACTCGTGGTCGGTCCCTGAACAGATCCGCCGAACCCGGGGTGCGCGCTCTCCGGCGCGTCTAGCGTGCGATCGGGCGGGGTCCGCCGCCCACACCCACTGAGCGGCGCCCGCCGAACGGTGCGCCGCAGCCACGGAGGTCCGTGCTGATGCTCACCACCCGGCGCCGAACCAGGCGCCTCGTCCCCGCCGCCTCGGCCGGAGCGCTCGCGCTCGCGCTCACCGCGGCGGTCGCCCCGGCCGCGTCGGCCGCCGACGGCGATCCCGTCACGATCGACCTGTACGGGATCAACGACTTCCACGGCCGGATCGAGGCCGGGAGCTACGGCGTCGCCGGTGCGGCGGTCCTCGCGGGGGCCATGGACCAGTTCCGCACCGCCAACCCCAACACGCTCTTCGTCTCCGCCGGGGACAACGTCGGTGCGTCGACCTTCACGTCGTTCATCCAGCACGACGACCCGACGCTCGACGCCCTGAACGCGGCGGGCCTCGACGTGTCCGCGCTGGGCAACCACGAGTTCGACCAGGGTCGCGTGGACGTCGACGACCACCTCACCCAGCGTGCCGCCTTCCCCTACCTGGCCGCGAACCTCGTCGACAACGCGACCGGCACGTACGCCTACGACCCGTACGTCATCAAGGACGTCGACGGCATCCGGGTCGCCTTCGTCGGCGCGGTCACCGCGCACCTGCCCGAGCTGGTCAGCCCGGCGGGGATCTCGACCCTGACCGTCGAGCCGGTGGTGACCTCGGTCAACGCCGTGGCCGACGCACTGTCCGACGGGAACGAGGCGAACGGCGAGGCCGACGTCGTCGTCGCCCTGGTCCACGAAGGCCCGGACTCCGCGGACCTGTCCGCCTCCACGGACGACTCGACCTTCGGGCAGATCGTCGCGGGCCTGGACGGCAACGTGGACGCGATCTTCTCCGGTCACACCCACCAGGCGTTCGCGCACCAGATCGCGGTCGACGGGTGGCCTGCCGGCCTGACCCGGCCGGTGGTGCAGTCCGGGTCCTACGGCGTGAACGTCGACCACGTGCGGTTGCTCGTGGACCCCGTCGCCAAGACGGTCACGGCGAACTCCTCCGAGGTCCTTCCGCTGGCCGGCAACTACCCGGCGGACCCGACCGTGCAGCAGATCGTGGATGACGCGGTCGCCGCGGCCGAGGGCCCCGGCAACGCCTCGCTCGGTGACATCACCGCCGACCTGAGGCGCGCCCGCCAGTCCGACGGCACGACGGAGAACCGCGGGGGCGAGTCCACGCTCGGCAACTTCGTCGCCGACGTGCAGCTGTGGGCCGGCGGTTCCGCAGGCGGGCAGATCGCGTTCATGAACCCCGGCGGTCTGCGCACGGACCTGCTGTACGCGTCCTCCGGCGACACCACCGTCGACCCGGACGGCAACGTCACCTACCGGGAGGCCGCGGCGGTCCAGCCCTTCGCCAACACCCTGGTCGCCCTGAACCTCACCGGTGCCCAGGTGATCGACGTGCTCGAGGAGCAGTGGCAGCCCGACGGGTCCAGCCGTCCGTTCCTCAAGCTCGGCGTCGCGGGGCTCACGTACACCTACGACCCGACGGCCGCGAAGGGCTCGCACGTCACCCAGGTCTGGGTCGGCGACCAGCCCCTCGACCCGGCCGCGACCTACCGGGTCATCGCCAACTCGTTCCTGGCTGCGGGCGGTGACAACTTCACCACCCTCGCCGCCGGTACCGGCGTCACGGACACCGGTCAGATCGACCTGCAGGCGTTCGTCGCCTACATGGCCGAGAAGAGCCCGGTCAGCCCGGACCTGGCCCAGCGCGCGGTCGGCGTCGTGCTGCCCGACGCCCCGGCGGACGGGTACCTGCCGGGCTCGACGTTCACCGTCGGGTTGTCCTCGCTGCTGTTCAGCGCGGGCGAGGCGCAGGGCGACACCGTGGTGCTCACCGCGGACGGCGTCGAGCTGGGGCGCGGGACGATCGACCCCGTCGCGGTGGACACCACCGACGAGGTCGGGCGGGCGAGCGTGGACGTCACCCTGCCCACCCGCACGGCGCCCGGCCCGCTCGAGGTGACGGTCACCGTGCCGTCGACCGGGACGACGTCCTCGTTCACGGTGCAGGTCGCCACGCCGCCGTGCACCGTGGAGCACCAGACCCTGCGGTTCGGGTGGCGGTTCTTCTCCGGGGTCCGGGTGACCAACACCTCGGACAGTGCCGTGGAGCGCTGGAACCTCACGTGGGACTGGACCCAGCGCGAGCGCGTCCAGTACGCGATCGGTGCCGCCGCGCGCCAGCACCAGGAGCACGTGTCGGTGCTCGGGCCGCGCTGGAACCGCGACCTGTCCGCGGGTGAGTCGGCGAGCTTCCTGCTGGTCGGCGTTGCGCGGTTCGGCCTCGCCGACCCGGCGAACGTGATGCTCAACGGCACGCAGTGCGTGGTCCTGGACTGACCTGACCGCGCAGGACCGAACGGGCAGGCCGCCCCCCGCCGCCGTGCGGGGGGCGGCCTGCTGCGTAGGGTGGCGCCCATGAGTTCCGACCCTGACCGGGACGAGGACGTCCCGGACCTCGCCGAACTCGAACGGATCGCCGTGCCGGGCGTGGTGCGACGGGTCCCGCGCTACCGGGCGTTCATCGCCGCGGGTGCCGCGGTGGGCCTGCTCGTCACGCTGGGGCTCGGCCTGGCGACCCTCCGGCCGGACGAGCCGGGCGGGCTCACGGCGGTGCTGCTGGTCGGCCTCGGGCTGGTCACCGTGGGCGCGGTGCTGGGCGGCCTCGTCGCGGTGATCGTGGAGTCCCGCAGCTAGGCGGGCAGCGCGCTGGCCGACATCGCGGCCAGCTCCGCGGCGACGCGGCGGCCGTCGGCGATGCAGTCGGGCACGCCGACCCCGTTGAGGGCCGAGCCGGCGACCCGCACCGGGGTGCCTGCCAGGGCGGCCGCCACGGCGTCGGCCCTGGCCTTGTGCCCGACGGTGTACGTCGGCATGGCGGAGTTCCACCGCACGAGGTGACGCAGCCGGGGTTCGCGCCGGGCGCCGAGCACGCCGCCCACGTGGGCCGTGACGGTGTCCAGCAGGTCGTCGTCGTCCAGCTGTGCCGCGGGCCCCACCCGGTCGGGGACGAAGGCCCGCACCAGCACCGTCCCCTCCGGTGCGCGGCCCGGCCACTTGCGCGACGCGAGGGTCACACCGGTGACGGGCGCGCGGTCCGGTCCGGCCTCGAGGTATCCGTGGCCGGTCGGCGGGGTGTCGAACGCGTCGCCGTCGTAGCCCAGGTGGATCGAGCGGGTCGACCCGTAGCGGACCTGCCGCAGCGTGCGGGCCGCGTCGGGCGCGACGTCGGCCAGCAGGTCGGCGCTGGACGGGGCGCCGCCCGCGAGGACCACGCCGGCGACGTCCAGCTCGGTGCCGTCCGACAGGCCCACCCGGGTGCCGTCCGGGCCTACCGACAGCGACACGGCGGCCACGCCGACCCGCAGCGGCACGTCGCGCGCCTCGAGCTCGGCCACCAGGGCGTCGATCAGCTGGCCCATCCCGCCGCGCATGCTGCGGAACGGCGAGCCCTTCGAGTCGCCCGGTCGGGACGCCGCGTGGCCCGAGGCGAGCGAGGCCAGCACGAGCGAGCGGTGCTTGCGCTCGTAGTCGCGCAGCATCGGCAGCACCGCGTCGATGCTCAGGTCGTCCACGCTCGCGCCGTAGATCCCGCCGACCAGCGGGTCGGCGAACCTCGTGACCACGCCCGGGCCCACGCGCCGGCGCAGCAGGGCGCCGATGGCCATGTCCTGGTCCCCGAGGACCCGGGGCATCACCAGGTCGGCCACGGCGCGGAGCTTCTGCGGCCAGCTCAGGATGCGCGTCCTGGCGAAGGGGCCGATCCGGGTGGGCAGGACCATGCCCATGCCGTCGGGCATCGGCTCCATCCGTCCGCCGACCCGGAGGTGCACCGACCGCGGGGGGACCACGGGCACCACCTCGTCGCCGATCCCGAGGGCCTCGGCCAGCCGCACCGCCCCCGGGCGGTAGGCGACGAACGAGTCCGGACCGTGCTCGACCATGAAGCCGTCGACGCGTTCGGTGCGGATCCGGCCGCCGAGCCGGTCGGTCTCCACGAGCACCACGCCGTGCCCGGTGGTGGCGAGCTCGAACGCCGCGGCCAGGCCGGTGATGCCGCCGCCGACGACGAGGAACGGCCGGGTCACCTCACGCGCCTCACTCGGCCGGGGTGAGGGCGTCGGTGGTCCGGTGGCCGCGAGGCTGGTACGGGCACAGCGGGTCGGACTCCAGGGGGTCCCCGGTCCAGGCGAGCGCCCGCGCGCGGGAACCGCCGCACCACCGGGCGTACTCGCAGCGCCCGCAGCGGCCCTTGTACTGCGACACGTCGCGCAGCGCCACGAGGTCGGGGTGGTGGCGGTAGATCTCGACCAGGCTGGTCTCGCGGACGTTGCCCAGTTCGGACGGCATGAACCCGGACGGGTGCACGGAGCCGTCGTGGGCGACGAACACGATGCCGTTGCCGTCCCGGATCCCGAAGCCGCGGCCGAAGACGCTCGCCTCGATCTGCTCGTCGGTCATGCCGCCGCGCCGCATCTGCTGGGCCACGACCCGGCGGTGCGACATCGCCTCGACGGTCTTGACCTGGAAGGCCGCCTGGCCGCGCAGGCCGTCGAGCCAGTGCATGAGGCGCTCGGCCTCGCCCGGCGTCAGCTCGGTCAGCTGGGCGCCGCGTCCCACGGAGATCAGGAAGAACAGGCTCCAGCGCATCAGGGTGTGGCCCTTGAGCAGCTCGAACACCGCGGGCAGGTCCTCGGCGGTCTGCTCCGCCACCAGGGTGTTGACCTGGACCGGGATCCCGAGGGCCGCGGCGTCGTCCAGGGCCCGGACCGTCGCGTCGAAGGTGCCCGGCACGCCGCGGACCCCGTCGTGGTGCGCGGCGTCGGAGCCGTCCAGGCTCAACGAGATCGCCTGCACACCCGCCTGCTGCACCTGCGCGAGCCGGTCGCGGGTCAGCAGCGGGGTCACGGCCGGCGCCAGGGAGACGCCGATCCCGCGCGCCCCGGCCTCGGCGATCAGCAGGTCCAGGTCCGGGCGGCGCAGCGGGTCCCCGCCGGTGAGGACGACGTGCGGCAGCGGGTCGCCGAAGCCGGTGATCTGGTCGAGCAGCCGCAGGCCCTCGTCGGTGGTGAGCTGGCCCGGCGCCGGGTCGGGCATCGCGGTGGCGCGGCAGTGCCGGCACGCGAGCCCGCAGGCGGTCGTGACCTCCCAGTAGACGATCATCGGGGCGCGCGAGTACACGAACCCCTCGGGCCTCACCGCGCCGATGCCGTGACCGTGCCCGTGGCCACCGGGGTGCCCGGGCGTGTGGCGGTGGGTGCCTGTCATCCGAACTCCTGCTCGCGGGGTGGGCCGCAGGTCACGGTAGTCCATCGTCCTGGTCGCCACGGCCGGGTCGCGCCGGCCGTCGTGCGGGGGTGGAGGCTCTGCGCCAACACCCGGCGAACCTCGCGTGACGGCTCGGGTCGTCCTCTGTTTGCGATCACCCGACCGGGCTAGCGTGCAGCGCGCGGGGGCCGACCGGTCCTCGCTCTATCCGCCCGGACGCGGAACCCGCTGCCGGGCAGGAGGGGGATCTGGTGATCACACACGTGCACAGGCGTTCCGGACGCCTCGTCACAGCGGCCGTGGGGGCGATGACGCTCACCGCGGCACTCGTCGTACCGGCCCAGGCCGCGGAGGCCACGACCACGATCGCGCAGGTGCAGGGCACCGGCGACACGAGCCCCATGGTCGGCGACACCGTCGTCGTCGACGGGGTCGTGACGGCGGACCACCGCACCGGCGGGTACCGCGGCATCTACGTCCAGACCGAGGGCTCGGGCGGCACCACCGACGCCACGCCCGGGGCCAGCGACGGCGTGTTCGTCTACCTCGGCAACCGCACCACGGACGCCGTCATCGGCGACGCCGTCCAGGTGACCGGCCGGGTGACCGAGTACTACGGCCTCACGGAGATCAGTGCGTCCAGCTCGGGCACCAGCGTCGTGGTGACCGGTGCGGGCACGCTGCCGCAGCCCGTCCCGCTGCCGGACACCGTGACCGGCGCCGACCGGGAGCAGTACGAGGGCATGCTGGTCGACCCGACCGACGACTACCTGGTCGCCTCGCTGCACGAGGTCGACCGGTACGGCACGGTCTGGCTGTCCGCCGGCCTGGACCCGCTGGTCAAGAGCACCGAGCAGTACCGGCCGGGCGCCGAGGCCGACGCCGTCGCCGCCGACAACGCCGCACGCCGGCTGCTGCTGGACGACGGCAAGAGCCAGCAGGTCACGACCGCCACCCAGCCGTACCTGACGGCCGACCACGTGGTCCGCGTGGGCGACCAGCTGGACTCCGGCGACCTCACGTACGTGCTGTCCTACGGGTACGACGAGTGGCGTCTGCAGCCGACCTTGCCGATCGACGCCTCGACGCCGGCCGACGAGAAGGCCTCCTTCACCACGCTGGACCCGCGGCCCGCCGCGCCCGGCGAGGTGGGCGGCGACCTGCACCTGGCCACGTTCAACGTCTACAACTACTTCACGACGTTCAGCGACGACGACCCGCTCGCCCGCGGCGCCGAGAACCAGGCCGAGTTCGACATCCAGAAGGCCAAGATCGTCGCGGCGATCAATGCCCTGGGTGCCGACGTGGTGGCCCTGCAGGAGATCGAGAACGCGATCCACTTCGGGTCCGACACGCCCGACGCGGCGCTCGCGGACCTGGTCGACGGCCTCAACGCCGCCGCAGGCGCGGGGACCTGGGCGTACGTGCCCACACCCGCCGCGCTCTACGGCGACGGGGCGCCGGAGACCGACGTGATCATGAACGCGATCATCTACAAGCCCGCGGCCGTCAGCCCGGTCGGGGCGGCGACCACGGACGTCGACGAGACGGTCTGGGACATCGCGCGCGAGCCGATCGCCCAGGAGTTCGACCCCGTCGAGGGCGGCGGTGGCGAGTTCGTCGTGATCGCGAACCACTTCAAGTCCAAGAGCGGTGACGGGGAGGACCCCGCCGACGGTCAGGGGCAGTTCAACGCCGAGCGGGTCGAGCAGGCCACCGCGGTGCGCGACCTCGCGGACCAGCTGGTCGCGGACACCGGGGTGGACTCGGTGGCGATCATGGGCGACCTGAACTCCTACGCCCACGAGGACCCGGTCCAGGTGTTCCTCGACGCCGGGTACACCGACGTCGTGCCCACCCTCGCGACCGGCGAGTACACCTACACGTACGACGGTGAGCGCGGCTCGCTGGACCACGTGCTCGCCAGCCCGGCGCTCGCCGAGCGGCTCACCGGCGCCCACGTGTGGGACATCAACGCCTCGGAGTGGTCGGCCCGCGGGTACTACGGCGCCTACCCGGACCCGACCAGCGTGTACCGGGCCTCGGACCACGACCCGATCCTGGCCGGCGTCAGCGTCCCGGCGTACTGCACCGTCGACTACCAGGTCGTGGGCAAGCACCGGACGTTCGCGGCCCTGGTGCGGCTCCACGTGACCGAGCCGCTGTCCGCGGGCTGGGAGCTGACCTGGACCGCCGACGGTGACCGGTACCTCGCCGGCATCGGCGTCAGGCTCCGCCAGCACGGGGACCAGGTGAGCGTCACCGGCAAGAAGCACACCCCGGTGATCGACGACGGCGTGGCCTTCGCCGCGATCGGCCTGTCCGGCCGGAGCGGCCCCGGCGACCCGACCGGCTTCGCGCTGGACGGGCACGCCTGCGCGCTCGCCGACTGAGGCGATGACGGCGCCCGGCGGGGCCTGCGGAACGAGCAGGCGGGCCCCGCCGGGCGGCGCGGCATGACGCCGTCCGACAGACCGGCGCGAGGCGTTCGAGGGACGGGCGCGCGGGCGCCGGTCCGTCGGCCGTGTGGGACCATGTGCGCGTGGCGCGGCCTGACGGACGACTGACCCACGACCTGCTCCCCGGCGAGAAGGGCCCCCAGGACGCCTGTGGCGTCTTCGGGGTCTGGGCCCCCGGCGAGGAGGTCGCCAAGCTCACCTACTTCGGCCTGTACGCCCTGCAGCACCGCGGGCAGGAGTCGGCCGGCATCGCGACCTCGACCGGCGAGCAGCTGCTGGTCTACAAGGACATGGGCCTGGTCTCGCAGGTGTTCGACGAGACCGCGCTCAACGCCCTGCACGGGCACCTGGCCATCGGCCATGCGAGGTACTCCACCACCGGGGCCTCGGTGTGGGAGAACGCCCAGCCCACCCTCGGCCCCACCGCCGGTGGCACCGTGGCGCTGGGCCACAACGGCAACCTCACCAACACCGCGGAGCTGATCGACCTGGTCGCCGAGCGGTACGGCTCGCGCCGCCGCGGCGAGCTGGCCCGGGGCAACACCACCGACACGGCGCTGATCACCGCGCTGCTCGCCGGCGACCCGGACCACACGCTGGAGGCCACCGCCCTGGAGGTGCTGCCCCGGCTGCGCGGGGCGTTCTCCCTGGTCTTCATGGACGAGCACACCTTGTACGCGGCGCGGGACCCGCACGGCGTGCGCCCGCTGGTGCTCGGCCGCCTGGAGCGTGGCTGGGTGGTGGCCAGTGAGACCGCGGCGCTGGACATCGTCGGCGCCTCGGTGGTGCGCGAGGTCGAGCCGGGCGAGCTCATCGCGATCGACTCCGACGGGCTGCGCAGCTCGCGGTTCGCGGCCGCCCAGCCCACCGGCTGCGTGTTCGAGTACGTGTACCTGGCCCGCCCGGACACCACCATCAACGGGCGCTCGGTGCACTCGGCCCGGGTCGACATGGGCCGTGCGCTGGCCCGCGAGCACCCCGCCGAGGCCGACCTGGTCATCCCGGTGCCGGAGTCGGGGACGCCCGCGGCGATCGGCTATGCCGACGAGTCGGGCATCCCCTATGCCCAGGGCCTGGTGAAGAACGCCTACGTCGGCCGGACGTTCATCCAGCCCTCGCAGACCCTGCGCCAGCTGGGCATCCGGCTCAAGCTCAACCCGCTGCGCGAGGTCATCCACGGCAAGCGCCTCGTGGTGGTCGACGACTCGATCGTGCGTGGGAACACCCAGCGGGCCCTGGTGCGGATGCTCCGCGAGGCGGGCGCCGCCGAGGTGCACGTGCGGATCTCGTCGCCGCCGGTGCGCTGGCCCTGCTTCTACGGCATCGACTTCGCCACCCGCGCCGAGCTCATCGCGACCGGGCTCAACGCGGAGGAGGTCGGGCGCTCGATCGGTGCCGACTCGCTGGGCTACATCTCGCTGGAGGGCATGATCGGCGCGTCCGGCCAGCCGGCGACCCGGCTGTGCACGGCGTGCTTCACCGGCGACTACCCGATCCCGCTGCCTCCTGCCGAGCGGCTGGGCGCGGCGCTGGTCGACCAGCCGCTGCTCGGCGACGACGGCCTGGCGACGCTGGTGGGCGGCGTCGGCGGTGGCACGGCCCTGGAGCAGCCGTGAGCGAACCGATCACCTACGCCTCCGCCGGCGTCGACACCGAGGCGGGGGACCGCGCCGTCGAGCTCATGAAGGACGCGGTACGCGCCACGCACGGTCCGCAGGTGCTCGGCGGGGTCGGCGGGTTCGCCGGCCTGTACGACGCCAGCGAGCTGCTCTCCTACCGTCGCCCGCTGCTGGCCACCTCGACCGACGGCGTGGGCACCAAGGTCGCGATCGCGCAGGCGATGGACGTGCACGACACGATCGGCCACGACCTGGTGGGCATGGTGGTCGACGACATCGTGGTGGTCGGCGCCCGGCCCCTGGTGATGACCGACTACATCGCGTGCGGCCGGGTGGTGCCCGAGCGGGTCGCGGCGATCGTCAGGGGCATCGCCGAGGCGTGCGCGCTCACCGGCACCGCGCTGGTGGGCGGCGAGACGGCGGAGCACCCGGGCCTGCTCGGACCGGACGAGTACGACGTGGCCGGCGCCGCGACCGGTGTGGTCGAGGCCGACGCGCTGCTGGGGCCGGACCGGGTCCGCGCCGGCGACGTCCTGGTCGCGATGGCGTCCTCCGGCCTGCACTCCAACGGGTTCTCCCTGGTGCGCCGGGTGGTCGACGTCGCGGGCTGGTCGCTCGAGCGGGACGTGCCGGAGCTCGGCCGGACGCTCGGGGAGGAGCTGCTCACCCCGACCAGGCTCTACACGAAGGCGTGCCTGGACCTGGCCGACGCCGTGCCGCTGCACGCACTGACCCACGTGACCGGTGGCGGCCTCGCGGCGAACCTCGCCCGGGTGCTGCCCCAGGGTCTGGTCGCCACCGTCGACCGCTCGGGCTGGCGCGTGCCACCGGTGTTCGACCTGGTGCGGCGTCTGGGTCAGGTGCCGTGGTCGGACCTGGAGGGCACCCTCAACCTGGGTGTCGGGATGGTCGCCGTGCTGCCTCAGGACGCGGTCGACGACGCGGTGCGGCTGCTCGCCGATGCGGGGATGGCGCCGTGGGTGCTCGGCGAGGTCGCCGAGGAGACGGACGCGGACGCCGCAGGCCTGGTCCGCGGCACGAAGGGGGTCGCCGGAGGGGCGGTCCGGCTCACCGGGAGCTACCGGGCCTGAGGCTCACTCGTCCTGGTCGTCGTCCTCGTCGTCGACCCAGTCGCCGTAGCCGTCGGCACCGCTCTCGGCGTCATGGCGCTGCTGGGAGGTCAGCTCCTGCTCGAGAGCCTTGTAGTTGGGCTCATAGATCGAGTACTTGAGCTCGCGAGCGACCTTGGTCTGCTTCGCCTTCTGACGGCCGCGCCCCATGGCGATCGACCCCCTCATCACATGGCAGCGGGGCGGCACCTCGCAGGTGCGGCCCCGGAGTGCTGGTTCCTGGGCTAACGCTACAGGGTCTCGCACCATTCCTGCGACCGACCCGGCTGACGGGCCTGTCTCGGGTCCGCCAGGGACGTACGGCCCGCCACACCGCCTGCGGAAACGCGTCGGCGACCGGGAGCGGGTACCGTGGTCACGAAGCGGTAACGAAGCCGCGCTTCCCTCCGGATGACGCCGCCACCACGACGAGAGGGGTGGACATGGACACACCGTCGCGGGAGCACGAGACCCTCCTGACCCCAGCAGAGGTCGCGGCGCTGTTCCGCGTGGACCCGAAGACGGTGACCCGGTGGGCCCGCTCGGGCAAGCTCTCCGCGATCCGGACGCTCGGCGGGCACCGGCGCTTCTTGGAGTCCGAGGTCCTCGCCCTGATGGGCGTGCCGGGGCCGCGGGCCGGCTCCGAGGCCGACGCGACATCGCACTCGACGGCCTCGCGTCAGGCACGGCCGCACGGCTCGGCCACCTCGCGGGGCACCGGGACGCGCACGGGGTCGCAGGGCTCGGGACCGCGCCGGGCCGCGGGCGCCTGAGGCGTCCTCGCTCGTGACCCGCGGCGCGCTGCCGCGCGTCGACCCCGCGTGGTGGGCGTTCGTCGCGGCCCGCGCGATCCCGGGGGTCGAGGACGCCGCCCTCGGGCAGGTTCGTCGTCCGGTGCCCACCGAGGACGGTTGGGTGACCGCGACGGTGTCCCGCGCAGGCGCGGCCGCCGTCCTGGCCGCGCCCGACGGCGCGATGGCGGCGGTGTCCCGGTGGGTGGGGCTCGACGCCGACCACGCGGCCGCGGGGGCGGCGCTCGCCGACGACCCGACGATCGGGCCCCTGTGGCGTGCGCGACCCGACCTGCGGGTGCCCGGGACCGTCGACCCGGCCGAGCTCGCCCTGCGCACGGTGCTCGGGCAGCAGGTGAGCGTGGCCGCGGCCCGCACCCTGGGTGGCCGCCTCGCCGCGCTGCTCGGCGAGCCCGGGCCGGACGGGCTGCGGGTGTTCCCGCGGCCGGCGGCGATCGCGGACGCGGGCGTGGTGCAGGTCCGCGCGATCGGGCTCACCCAGGCGCGGGCGCGGACCGTGGTGGGACTGGCCGCGGCGCTCGCCGACGGGCTGGACCTGACGCCGGGGGCCGACGTGGCGGCGGCGCGGCGGGCACTGCTGGCCCTGCCGGGCGTCGGACCGTGGACCGCGGACTACGTGGCGTTGCGCGGCCTGCGAGACCTCGACGCGTTCCCCGCGCACGACCTGGTGCTGCGCCGCCGGCTGGGCGGCCTGGACCCGGCCGCCGCCTTGCGGGCGGCCGAGCGCTGGCGGCCGTGGCGCGGCTACGCCGCGCAGCACCTGTGGACGGCGGGCTGACTACAGCTTGCGCGCGACGCCGGCGACGATCGCCGCCGCGGCGGCCGCGCCGGCGCCCAGCACGACCCAGCCGGTGGTGGTGGGCTCGGGGTCGTCCGGACCGCGCTCCTCGCGGGTGACCCGGCGGCGGACGTCGTCCATCGCGACCTTGGCCTCGTCCAGCGCGCGCAGCACGTTCGCCTTGGGGTTGAGCCGGTCGGAGAGCTCGTCGACCGCGGCCTGGAGCTCGGCGCGGGTGCGGACGATGTCGGCCTGGATGTCCTCAGCTGCGCTCATGACCCAGTCCCTCCTTCACGGCGGCGACGTCCGCCTTGATGCTCTCGGCTGCCTGCACGGGGCCGGACGCCCCGTCGAGCATCTTCTTGCCGACGGCGCCGAGCACGCCGGCGATCAGCAGCAGCACGACGGCGACGATCAGTGCGGCGAGCCAGGCCGGCACGGCGTTGGCCAGCCCCAGCACGGCGCAGGCGATGAGCGTCGCCAGCGCGAAGAACGCGAAGAGCCCGGCGCCGACGAACATGCCGACCCCGGCCCCGGCGTGCTTGGCCTTGTCGGCCATCTCGGCCTTGGCCAGCCGGATCTCGTCCTTGACCAGCTGGGAGGTCTTCTCCGACAGGAGGGAGACCAGCTCGCCGATCGACGGCTTGGTCTCGGAACGGCCGTTCACGTCACCACGTCCTTCCGCAGCCCTACGGGTGCGTCCTGGGCAGCCGCCGACGACGACGGGCCAGCGCGCCGGTTCTGATCATTGTCCACGGACCGGGGCCCGGACGCATGCCCTTCGTCCGATGCGCCCTCGGCCTCGGCGCCGCGGCGGCGTACGGGCGCACCCGGCCCGGAACCACGACGCCCCGCGCCGCGAGCCGCGGGCGGGGCGATGGTGGTGGCCACTGGCAGGGTCGAACTGCCGACCTTTCGATTTTCAGTCGAACGCTCTACCAACTGAGCTAAGTGGCCGAGCCACGGTCCGGCTCGTGACCGGACCGACGAGCGACCCCGACGGGACTTGAACCCGCGACCTCCGCCGTGACAGGGCGGCGCGCTAACCAACTGCGCTACGGGGCCTTGTGTGGACAAGGTCCAGGTAGTTCGTACCCCCAACGGGATTCGAACCCGTGCTACCGCCGTGAAAGGGCGGGGTCCTAGGCCGCTAGACGATGGGGGCCGGGTAGGGCGCCCGGGACGTCGACACGCCCAGAACCTCGGGAATCATACGGGCTAGGTGCACGATCTCCAAAGGCGGGTCCGTCCGGGCGGCGCCGGGGCGACTCGGAAGCCGCTCGGGATGCCACTCGGGAGCCCTGCTGGAGGCAGGATGGGGGCCGTGGTCGAGATGTCCCGGTCGGCGTTCGAGGACGCGGTGCGCGACGCCCTCGACCTGCTGCCCGAGGACCTCGTCGCCATGATGGACAACGTCGTCGTGCTGGTCGAGGACCTCCCGCCCGACGGGGAGGAGCAGGACCTGCTCGGGTTGTACGAGGGCGTCGCCCTCACCGAGCGGGACGCCTGGTGGGCGGCGGGCTCCCTGCCCGATCGCATCACGGTCTTCCGCCTGCCGACCCTGGCGATCTGCGACAGTGTCGAGGACGTCGTCGAGGAGGTCGCGGTCACCGTCCTGCACGAGGTCGCCCACCACTTCGGGATCGACGACGAACGCCTGCACGAGCTCGGCTGGGACTGAACGCGAGAGGGAGCCGGATGCGGATCGGGATCGTGCTGCTGCCGGAGGACCGGTGGTCGGCCGCGGAGCGTCGCTGGCGCGCGGCCGAGGAGTGGGGGTTCGACCACGCGTGGACCTACGACCACCTGGCCTGGCGCTCCCTCGCCGACGGGCCGTGGCTGGCCACCGTGCCGCTGCTGACCGCGGCGGCCGTGGTCACCGAGCGCATCCGGCTGGGCACCTGGGTCGCCTCGCCGAACTTCCGCCACCCGGTGCCGTTCGCCAAGGACGTGATGGGCCTGGACGACGTCAGCGGCGGGCGGCTGCTGCTGGGCCTGGGCGCCGGCGGGACCGGGTTCGACGCGGACGTGCTCGGCACGTCCGTCACCGCGGGCGAGCGGGCGGACCGGTTCGCGGAGTTCTGCCATCTCATGGACCGGCTGCTCAGCCAGCCGGTCACGGACCACGAGGGCGAGTGGTACCGGGCCAGGGGCGCGCGCATGCTGCCGGGCTGCGTGCAGCAGCCCCGGGTGCCGTTCGTGGTCGCCGCGAACGGCCCGCGGGCGATGCGCGTCGCGGCGAGGTACGGGCAGGGCTGGGGCACGTACGGGCCCGCGCTCGCGGGGCTGGGCGAGGGTGGGGCGGCCGCGGACCAGGAGCGCTGGTGGGCCGGGCTCGCCGGGCTCGTCGAGCGGTTCGACCGCGCGGCGCGCGAGGCCGGCAGGTCGCCGGGGGACGTGGACCGCTACCTCAGCATCGACGGTGCGCCGGTGTTCTCCCTGGCGTCGGTGGACGTGCTGGTCGAGGGCGTCGAGCGCGCGGCGGCGCTCGGGTTCACCGACGTGGTGCTGCACTGGCCGCGGCCGTCCGGCGTGTACGCGGGCAGCGAGCGCGTCCTCGAGCAGGCCGTCGGTCGGCTCGCCGATCTGCAGCGGGTCGCGCCGGTGACGCGGTAGGCGCGGGTCTCAGCGCTCGGGGCGCAGCAACCCCTCGGCGACCTGCCTCGCGTGCCAGGCGCTGGCGACCATGTCGGTGAGGTCGCGGGTCATGGTCCATCCCAGGTCGGCCGCGGCGAGATCGCCGGACGCGACGATCCGCGCCGGGTCGCCGGGGCGGCGCGGCGCGATCTCGGGGCTGAACGCGATGCCCGTGCCGTCGGCCATCGCGGTCATGATCTCCAGCACGGAGGAGCCCGTGCCGCTGCCGAGGTTGTACACCGGGGCCAGGTCGCGGCCGGCCGCGAGAGCGCGGGCCGCTGCCACGTGGGTCGCGGCCAGGTCCGCCACGTGGACGTAGTCCCGCACGCACGACCCGTCCGGCGTGGGGTAGTCGGTGCCGAACACCTTCGGTGTCCGACCTGCGACGAGCGCGTCGAGCACCAGGGGGAACAGGTTGTGGGGGCTCGAGTCGTACAGGTGCTCCGGGCCGGACCCGACGACGTTGAAGTAGCGCAACGAGGTGTGTCGCAGTGGCACGGGGCCGGTCGCCGTCGCGCGCGCCTGGTCGCGGATCATCCACTCGCACACCAGCTTCGACTCGCCGTACGGCGACTCGGGGGCGGGCGGGGTGTCCTCGGTCACCAGGTCGACGTCAGGGGTGCCGTAGACCGCGGCGGAGGAGGAGAAGACGATGTTGGCGACGTCCGCCTCGGCCATCGCCCGAAGCAGCGCCAGGGTGCCCGAGACGTTCTCGGCGTAGGTGTGCAGGGGGCGCTGGACGCTGACCCCGGCGTACTTGAACCCGGCCAGGTGCACCACGCCCTCGCAGGCGTGCTCGCGCAGTGTCGCGGTGAGCAGCGCCTCGTCCAGCACGGTGCCCTTGGCGAACGGCACCTGTGCGGGGACGAACTCGGGGTGCCCGCTCGACAGGTCGTCGACCACGACCACGTCGATCCCCGCGTCGAGGAAGGCGTGCACCACGTGGGAACCGATGTAGCCGGCACCGCCGGTGACCATCCATGTCATGCCGCGATCCTACTCGACAGAATCCTGCATGTTCAAACATTTTCCAACACGAGCGCGCGCGGTGGGGCCATCGGGCGGCACAGCACTGCCGGTTCTGCGGGTCGGGCCTAGCCTGGGGCGGTGCTACACCTCGCAGCCGACGTCCCCCAGGCCGTGACCAGCGGCGTCGCGGTCGTCCTGGCCGTGGCCATCGCCCTCATCGTCGCCCTCGTGCTCGCCGAGGTGCTCGCCGCGGTCACCAGGGCCGCCGGGCGCCGCACCTGGCTCGCCGACAACCTCGCACGGCGGGCGCGGCGCCCGCTGCGCACCGTGCTGGTCGTGGTGCTGCTGTGGGTCGCGCTGCTCGTGGCGACGCCGGACAACCCCAGACCCGGGTGGATGACGTGGGTCCAGCACGGCCTCCAGATCGCCCTCATCCTCGCCGGGGCGTGGCTGATCGGGGCGCTGGCGTTCGTCGGCGAGGACGCCGCGCTGGCCCGCTACCGGGTCGAGGGCAGCGACGACCGCCACGCCCGCCGGGTGCGCACCCAGATCAGCGTCGCGCGCCGGCTGACCGTCCTGATCCTGGTGGTCGCAGCGATCGCCGGGGCGCTGATGACGTTCAAGGAGGCGCGCACGGTGGGCGCCGGGCTGCTGGCCTCGGCCGGCCTGATCTCGGTGATCGCCGGGCTGGCGGCGCAGACGTCGCTGTCCAACGTGTTCGCGGGCATGCAGCTGGCCTTCACCGACGCGATCCGGCTCGACGACGTCGTGGTGGTGGACGGTGTCTGGGGCCGGATCGAGGAGATCACCATGACCTACGTCGTGGTGCACGTGTGGGACGACCGCCGTCTCATCCTGCCGTCGACGTACTTCGCGACGACCCCGTTCGAGAACTGGACCCGACGCGCGGCCGACCTGCTGGGAACCGTCGAGCTGGACGTGGACTGGACCGTGCCGGTCGGCCGGATGCGCGCCGAGCTGATGCGTCTGCTCCAGGCCAGCGAGCTGTGGGACCACCGGGTGGGCGTGCTCCAGGTGACCGACGCCGTCGACGGTCGGGTGAGGGTGCGCGCGCTCGCGTCGGCGGCCGACGCGCCCACCCTGTGGGACCTGCGTTGCGCGGTGCGCGAGGGACTGGTCGCGTGGCTGCAGCGCGAGCACCCCGAGGCGCTGCCGCGCACCCGGTGGGAGTCCTCGCCGCCCGCGTCGCCGGAAGGCCGCGAGCCGGCGGCCCCGGCGGGGGACGAGGTCGGCGCCCTGCCCCCGACCGCTGACCTGCCGGCCACCAGGCGTCGGCGGCCCACCGGCGAGGAGACCGTGCTCGTGGACGGCGGGCGGGACACCGGGCTGTTCACCGGGAGCCTGTCCGCGATCGAGCGGTCCAGGGCGTTCACCGGCCCCGGCGAGGCGGTGATCGCCGAGCGCGAGCTCCACGCCGAGGGCCTGCGCCCACCGGAGGAGCGCCGCCAGTCCGAGGAGGGGCGGCCACCCGGGGAGCGGCGTCCGCCCGAGGACGGACGCACGCCCTAGCCACGCCGGTCCCACCACGCCGACGCTCCGAGGGGCAAACGCGTCCCGATCGGTGACACGGACCTGGTCCGCTGGGCGGACGGTCGCGACCGTGCGGTTGTCCTCCCAGCGCTCCCGGGTGACCGTGGTGGGACAGCGAGGCACGCCGCGCGTGCCGATCAGGTGCGCCGCACGGAGCGCGCCGCACGGTGACGCCGGACCGGGCGCGCCGTCCCCAAGCCAAGGAGAGACCATGCTCACCCTCACCGACAACGCCCGACACGCGGTCCACGACCTCGCCGAGCGTGCCGGCCTGCCAGCCGCGGGCGGGATGCGGATCGCCGAGTCGAGCCAGCAGGGCACGTTCGACCTGTCGCTCGTCACCGAGCCGGTGGACGGCGACCAGCTCATCGAGGCCGACGGCGCGCGGGTCTTCGTCGAACCGACCACCGCGTCGCTCCTCGCCGACCAGCAGCTCGACGCCGCTCCGGCCGAGGGCGGCACCGGGTTCGTGCTCTCGCCGCAGGGCTGACGCGTCCACGCCGACCGGCTGATCAGGTCGGGTCGTCGCAGGCGCGCTCGACCCCGCCCAGCGCCTCGGCGAGAACGAGCTGCTGGCCGTCGGCCGCGGCCTGGGAGGCGAGTGCCGCGCACACGTGCAGCGCGGTGACGCGGGCCCGCAGCCGTCGGTCGGCACCCGCGGGGCCGTAGGCCGACCAGAACACCTCGCGCTCGGCCGGGCCGAAGGCCGCCCAGGCAGCCATCAGGTCGACCGCCGGGTCGGCGATCGCCGTGTCGCCCCAGTCGATCACCCCGGACGGCCGCGCGCCGTCCACCAGGACGTGCCGGGCGTGCAGGTCGCCGTGCACGAGCACGCGTCCCTCACCGGGACCCAGCCGGGCTGCGGCCCGGCGCAGGGGACCGGACCGCGCGAGCAGCTCGGCCGCACGGTCGCGGACGCCGTCCGGCCCCTCCGCCGCCATCGTCGCCAGGCGCAGCTCGGCCCGGGTGGCCTGGCGCGCGGGGTCGCCCCGGCCGAGCGGGTCGACAGGAAGCTCACCGAGCCCGCCGAGCCGGGCAGGGTCGTGCAGCGCACGGAGGAACCCGCCCAGCTCCGCAGCGACGGTCCCGCGGTGCTCGACCGGCAGGCCGGACTCGGCGAGGCCGACGCCCGGCAGCAGCTCCGCCCCCCAGAAGGGCCACGGCACGTCGTGGGACGGTCGGCCGACGAACCTGGGTCGGGGCACCGGGAGCGGTAGCTCGCCCACCGAGCCGAGCACCGCGAGCTCGCGACGCGAGCCGTCGACGGCGATCTCGCGGTGGACGAAGCGGAAGAGCCATCGGTCGCCCACGGCCAGCACCGCGTTGTCCCAGCCGGAGTCGAAAGGGCGGACCGGCAGGCCTGCGAGCTCGGGGAACTGGCGGGCGATCTCCGCCGACGCGAGCTCCGGGGTGATCCGGCGCTGTGGCGTCCACTCCGGGGTGCTCACCCGAGGAGGCTACGGCAGCCGCCCGAGCTCGGGCGTGCTCCGCGGCCCGAGTCCAACGGTGGCTCGGCCCGAGTCCGATCGTGCCCGTCGATCCCGCTCAGCCCCGTCGGCCCGCGCGTCCGCCGCCGTCGCCACGCGCGATCGCCATCGAGATCTCGGGGACGGGGAGCGCCGAGGGTCGCCCGATGAGGAACCCCTGGGCTGCGTGGGCACCGAGCGAGGTCCAGATGGCGAGGTCCTCTGCGTCCTCGATGCCCTCGACCAGCAGCTGGGCGCCGGTCTGCTCCGCGAACTCGATCAACGAGCCGGCGAGGGCGCGGCGCAGGGGGCTGGTCGCGACGCCCTGGACCAGCGAGATGTCGAGCTTGATGATGTGCGGGGCGAGCTGGACGATGTGCTGGAGGCTCGCGACCCCCGCGCCGGCGTCGTCCACCGCGATCCGCACGCCCATGCTGCGCAGCGCCTCGATCCGCCGGCCGAGCGCCTCGTAGTCCTCGATCCCGGTGTGCTCGGTGATCTCTACGACGATCGGGCGTCCGGCCCGGGAGAGGATCTCGAGCAGCCGTGGGTCCGCCAGCGTCGCGGGGGAGGCGTTCACGGCGAGCTCGACACCGTAGGGGAGGATGCTCGCGGTCTCGATGGCGGTGCGCACCGCGGCGATCTCCAGGTCGACGCCGCGTCCGATCTCGCGCGCAGCGGCGAACCACTGGTCCGGGGACCGGTAGGGCGCGACGTCCACCCGCGTCAGGGCCTCCACCCCGAGCAGCAGGCCGGTGCTGAGCGCGTAGATCGGCTGGAAGACCGTGTGGAACCGGCCGGTCTCGAGCACCGTCTCGACGTGCGGGACCAGCGCACTGTCCACCGGTCGGAGGTTCACCGCCCCGAGGGTCTCGCGCACGTCACGGGCGAGCTGGCGCTCGGCGGCGCGTTGGCGAGCCTCGAGGGTGAAGGTGACCAGGGTGCCGACCGCGAAGAACATCACCGCGCGGGTGAGCCAGCCGGCGGGGTCCTGGAGCTCACGGGAAGCGGTGTCGAGCGGCATGAGCGGTCCGGCAAGCGCCGCGGCGCTGAGGCTGGTCAGGAGCGTCCCGCGGAGCCCGAACCGCACGGCGGCGAACACGATCGGCACGTAGAACGTGTGGGTGAAGGCCCGCTGCGAACCGCCGGTGACCCAGACCAGCGCCCAGCACGCGGCCAGGCCCGCCGCGGTCGCCACCCCGGCGAGCCACGGATGCAGCGTGACCGTCCGAGCGAGCGCACGGTCGCGCAGGGTCTTGGGCGGCGTCGGAGACGTCAGCCAGCTGGTGCGTCGCATCGCCCCTCGGTGGGTCGTGGTCCGCCGAGCGCACGGGCTCCGGGTGCGGTGCCCGCGACTCTCCCCTTCCGGCGGCCGGGTGTCCGGTCGTCGCCAACTATGGCCCTCGACGCGGCCGACGACCAGGAACAACGCGCGGGTGGCAACGCTGTTCACACGGACGTGGTCGGGGCGCGAAGGTCCTGCGGGGTATCGGTCGACGACGTACGGTCGTAGGTGATCAGTCACCTGTTCGAGGAGGACGACGTGGAGATCACAGGAACCCTGGGCGAGGGCGAGCAGCGGATCGCGGGAGCGGCGCTCCAGGCGGTGCTGACCGACCTGGTCGACCTGTCCCTGGTGGCCAAGCAGGCGCACTGGAACGTGACCGGCCCGCGCTTCCGCAGCGTGCACCTCCAGCTCGACGAGGTGGTGACGGCGGCCCGCGACTTCTCGGACACCGTTGCCGAGCGGGCAGCGGCGATCGGGGTCCCCCCGGACGGCAGGGCCGTGACGGTCGCCGAGGAGTCGGTGATCGCCGAGCACCCGGTGGGCTGGGTGTCCGACGACGACGTGATCTCGTGGTTCGTCGCGCAGCTCAGCGCCGTCATCGCCCGGTTGCGCCAGCAGATCGACGAGACCGAGAAGGCCGACCCGGTCACGCAGGACCTGCTCATCGGGATCGTCGCGGAGCTCGAGAAGCAGCGCTGGATGTTCCAGGCCGAGAACGGCTGAGCGGCCAGGGCGCCGCCGACCCCCACCCGCTACAGTCGACGGGCCAGGTCCGGTCGAGACCCGAGGACGTGCGATGGGCGAGCTGCCCGGTGTCCACTCCGAGGTCGGGCAGCTGCGCACCGTGCTGGTCTGCGCGCCCGGCCGGTCGCACGAGCGCTTGACGCCCACCAACTGCAACGACCTGCTCTTCGACGACGTCATGTGGGTGGAGAACGCCAAGCGGGACCACGCCGACTTCGTGGCCACGATGCGCGACCGCGGCGTCGAGGTGCTCGAGATGCACGACCTGCTCACCGAGACGGTCGCGGTGCCAGAGGCGAAGGCGTGGATCCTGGACCACCAGGTGGTGCCGAACCGCGTCGGCGTGGGACTGGTGGACGAGGTCCGTGGCTACCTCGACGACCTGCCGGACCGGGAGCTCGCCGAGACCCTGATCGGGGGCCTGTCCACCGACGAGTTCCCCGAGCAGCTGGGCGGCGACATGCTCCGCCTGGTCACCGACGCCACCGGGACCAACGAGTACCTGCTCCCTCCGCTGCCCAACACGCTCTACACCCGCGACACCACCTGCTGGATCCACGACGGCGTCAGCCTGAACCCGCTGTACTGGCCGGCGCGACGCGAGGAGACGATCCTCACGACGTCGATCTACCGGTACCACCCCCGGTTCGCCGGGAAGGTCACCGAGTGGTGGGGTGACCCGACCCACGACTGGGGTCTGGCCACCCTCGAGGGCGGCGACGTGATGCCGATCGGCCACCGGACGCTGCTGGTGGGGATGGGCGAGCGGACCTCGCGCCAGGGCATCGGGCAGCTCGCCAAGGCGCTGTTCGACAACGACGTCGTGGATCGGGTGATCGTCGCGGCGCTGCCCAAGATGCGCGCCACCATGCACCTGGACACCGTGCTCACGTTCGCCGACCGGGACCTCGTGCTGCTGTACCCCGACATCGTGCACGGCATCGAGGCATTCTCGTACTACCCCTCGGACCGGCCCGGCGGCGTGGAGCTGCGCAAGGACTCCGGGACGTTCCTCGACACGGTGGCCGGGGCGTTGGGACTCGACCGGCTCCGGGTGGTCGAGACCGGCGGCAACGTCTACGTGCGCGAGCGCACCCAGTGGGACTCGGGAGCCAACCTCCTGGCCCTGTCGCCCGGCGTGGTGATGGCCTACGACCGCAACGTGCACACCAACACCCTGCTGCGGCAGGCGGGTGTCGAGGTGCTGCCCATCGTGGGAGCCGAGCTCGGCCGCGGCCGCGGCGGCGGGCACTGCATGACCTGCCCGATCGTCCGCGACCCCGTGGACTGAGGCCTGGATCCGCGGTGTGCGACCCGCGCGCGGCGTCCGGCTCGCGCGGCCCGTGCCCGCGGACGCCTTCGAGACCACCGCGCCCTGCCGATGAGGACGATGCCCACGAGGCACGACCGACCACGGGAGCCGCACCATGCCACCGACCATCGCGCCGCCGGTCGCGCGATCGCGGCCGACCGCCGGCGGGTTCGCGACCGGCGCGTGGCCGACGGTGCTCGGCGTCGCCCTGATCGCGCTGCTCATCACCGCCCTGGTCTGGCGGACGGGGACCGACGGGTCACCCACCGGGCTGGTGCACCTGTACTACCTGCCGATCGTCTACCTGGCCGCGTTCGTGGGTCGGGGTGCGGCGGCGACGCTGGCCGTGCTGGCAGGGCTCGCGGCGGGGCCGCTGATGCCGGTGGCGGGGGTGATCGACCTCGCGCGCCTCGGCGGCCAGCCGGTGGGCGAGTGGGCGGTCCGGATGACGCTGCTCGTCGTCGTCGGGGTGGTCGTGGCGTGGTTCGCCCGCCAGCAGCCGCGATCGCCGGAGCTGGTCCTGCGTGACCGAAGGTTCGCCCGGGCCCTGCGCGGTGCCGTGGCGTCCGGGCGTGTGACCGCGCACTTCCAGCCGGTCATCGACCTCGCGGACGGGCGCGTGGTGGGCGTGGAGGCGCTGTGCCGGTGGACCGACGCCGCCGGCCGCTCGATCCCGCCGAGCGAGTTCATCCCCCTCGCGGAGCGCACGGGCGTCATCGGCGTGGTGGGCGCCCGTGTGCTGGACCTCGCGGTCCGGGAGGCGGAGCGGTGGGCGACCGGACGTGACGCCGCGCCCAGCGTGGCCATCAACGTGTCCGCCGCCCAGCTGAGCGACCCGGGCTTCCCGGCCGAGCTCGCCGCGGTGGTGGCGGCCTCGTCCCTGGACCCGCGCAGCCTCTGCCTCGAGATCACCGAGACCGCGATCATCGCGGACCCGCAGGCCGCGCTCGCGACGGTCGAGGCCGCCCGCGGGATGGGTCTGAGCATCGCCCTGGACGACTTCGGCACCGGGCAGTCCTCGCTGGCGTACCTCGCTGAGTTCCCGATCGACATCGTCAAGATCGACAAGTCGTTCGTCGACGAGGTCGACCGGGACGAGCGGACCCGGGGCCTCGTCCGGGCGATCGTGGACATGGCCGAGGCGATCGGCGCGACGACGATCGCCGAGGGGATCGAGCGGCCCGCGCAGCTCGCCGCGCTGCGCGCGTTGAGCTGCCGGTTCGGCCAGGGCTACCTCCTCGGACGGCCCTGCGTGGCGGACGAGGTCGACCTGTCGCCCCGGCGCTTCGCCCAGCAGGTCCCCGCACAGCGTGGCGCCGCGGCGCGGGCGCTCGACCCGCGCTAGCCGCCCGCCGAACCCGGCGCGAGCCGTTCGGCTAGCGCCCCGACCTCGTCCCCGCCGGCTGGTCGACGCAGACGCGGTCCCGGCCGTCGGCCTTGGCCCGGTACATGAGCGTGTCGACCCGGCGCAGGACGGCAGCGGGGTCCTCGCCCGCCCGAAGCTCGGTCACGCCGAAGCTTGCGGTGACCGAGGCTCCCACCGTCACGGAGAGCTCGACCGGCAGGGCCTCGCGCAGCCGCTCGGCGAGCTGGACCGCGCGCCTGCGATCGGTGTCCGGCGTGACCACCACGAACTCCTCACCGCCCAGCCGGGCCAGCAGGTCGCCGTCGCGGACCAGTCGATCGGCGACCTCGGCGACCTGCCGCAGCACCTGGTCGCCGAGCTCGTGCCCGCGGGTGTCGTTGAGCTGCTTGAAGCGGTCGAGGTCGAAGTAGACGACCGAGACCGGGCGTTCAGCGGTCACGAGGCCCGACTGGTGGCCCAGCTCCTCCATCAGCCGGCGCCGGTTGGCGATCCCGGTGAGCTCGTCCAGGTAGGCCATGTCGCGCATCCGCGAGGCGGTCGCGTCGGCCCTGGCGGCGTCGGCCAGCGCTGCGGCGACCCGCTCCTTGGCGAGCGAGAGCACCAGGAGCAGCATGAGGACCACGGCGAGGTAGACGCTGTACCGCAGCACCGTACCGATGTAGGCCTCTCCACCCGGGACCCGCGCCAGCGCCGAGACGAGCGTCACGGTCACCGCCACCGCGTAGGCGCCGCCGTGGGCCAGCGCGGTGCGGGTGCGCTGGAACAGGAAGCCGACGACCAGGCACACCACCACGTCCAGGAGCGGTGTCGGGGCCAGCGAGCTCCAGGCGCTCACGGCGTCGGGCGCCGCCGCCGTCCGGCCGACGATCAGTGCGAGCCACCACACCTCGAGCGCCACGAGCGTGACGATCGCGGCGCGACCCGCCCACCGCGGCCGCCGCAGCAGCACCCACGCGAAGACGACGAGCGCGACGCTCAGGGGCGGGTATCCCCACCGGATCCAGGGGTCCTGGCCTCGACCGGCCAGCCAGATCACCAGGAGCACCGGGGCGCAGAAGGCGATTCCGACGGCCACGGCCTTGCGGGCGAGGACGGCAAGGTCGTCCCGGTGTCTGCCGGGGCCGGTGAGTCGGTCCACGTCACCTCGTTCCGTTGGGCAGGCTCGCCGCAGCGCCCGCGTCGCCCGCGTCGCCCGCGTCGTGGGGGGGTGGGGGCGACCTGGACAGTCTGGCCGGGCCTGCGGCCGGGATGCCAGACGGTGCGCGGATTTCACCCGGCCCGCGCGGGCGCCGCAGGGCCCGTGGTGTGGGCCGGACGTGTGGTCCGAGCCGGCCACCGCGTGTCGTGACCGGCGGACCCCTCAAGCACGGGTGTAGCGCGGTCGATCTCATGGGTAGCAGCCGAGGAGAGAGGGGGGATCGTGGCCCAGACCGCCCACCCCACCGTCGCCCTCGGCGCGCCCGTCGCGGGCGTCCCTTCGCCGCGCGCCCCGGAGCGCCGCCCGCCGACGAGCTCCGGCGAGGTCCGCGTGCATCGCGTGCACCGCGCCCGGCGCCACCTGGTGGCCACGACGGCGCTGACCGGTGTCCTGGCGGCCGGCGTGGTCGGTGTCGACCTGTGGCAGTCGGGCCTCTCCCCGGCGCCTTCGACGTCCGCGCAGGAGATCAGCGAGGCGCTCGGGGCCGCGGGCGCCGCCCAGGAGGCCTTCCACGACCTGCACGGCGGGTTCACGGTCGACCCCGGGGCCCTGGTGCGGTCCGGCTGGCAGCCCGATGCCGGCGTGGACGTGACCCTCGTCTCGGCCAGCACGGAGACCTTCTGCCTCGCGGCAGGTCGCTCGGGCGAGCCGCCCTCGGTGTGGCTCGACCAGAGCTGGCAGCCGCTGGACCGGGCCTGCGAGTAGCGTCCGGCGGAACGTCCGCGTGCGGCCCGTCGTCGGGCCACTTCGCCGCAGGCGGCCTAGCGGCGCGCCTCGCCGTGTCGCAGCCTGGTCGGGTTGGCACCTGGCCCGAGGAGGCTCGACATGACCACGCTCCCGATCGCTCGCCGGCCCGAGGAGGTCGCGACCCGCACGTTCGACTGGGGCACCATCAAGTGGCTCGTGACCCCGCACCTCGACGCGGGTGCCGACCTGACCACCGGTGAGGTGATCGTCTACCCGGGCAAGGGGCACGCCCCCCACGTGCACCCCCACGAGCAGGAGGTCATCTACGTGATCTCCGGCGAGGGCGTGCAGACCGTCGGCGAGGACGGCGAGCCGTTCCCGATCGTCGAGGGCGACGCCGTCTACATCCCGGCGAACACCTTGCACTCGACGTACAACACGATCTGGCGGCCGCTGCGGCTGGTGGTCGTGTACACGCCGGGCGGCGCCGAGACCGGGCTCGACGAGCTGCCGGACGCGCGCATCCTGGAGCCCGGCGTCGCGCCGCTGTGGGCGCAGGCGAACGAGGGGTAGGCCAGGCGGATCGAGCGATGCCGGGGCCGGGGTCGCCGGCCCCGGCATCGCGGTATGCCCGCGACCTCCCGTCGGCTATTTCCCACGGTAGAGGCCGGTGATAACTTCAGCGGCACAGGGGGCAAGGCCCACACCCCGGGCCGCGGCTCTCCTCACCTGGAGCGATCAATGAAGACCTCCGCCTTCGCCGCTGCTACTGCTCTCCTGGTCCTGGCCCCCGTCGGGGCCGCCGTCGCTGCCCCGCCGCCCGCCGAACCCACCGTCCTGGCGAGCGGGCTCGTCGGCCCGCTCCACCTCTCGGTCGGTCCGGGCAAGGCGGTGACCGTGTCCGAGGAGTTCGCCGGCGTGCTGTCCGTGGTCGGGCGCGACACCACCCAGCTCTACGCCAACCCCGGCTGGGACGTCGCCGGCACCGACCACCAGGGCTCGACCACCTACCTGCTCGAGAGCCAGGGCGCCGGCCCCGAGGACCCCCGCCCGCTCGCCGGGTCGCTCAAGGCGATCGACAGCCGCGGGCGCGTGACCACCATCACCGACCAGCTCGGTGCGTACGAGACGACCATGAACCCCGACGGCGGGTCGCACTACGGGCTCTCGGCTGCCGACGCCGCGGCGAACCCGGCCTGCGTCGCCGAGCTCGGCGCGCTCGGCGCGCCGGCGTCCTACACCGGCGAGCTGGACTCCCACCCGTACGCGGTCGCAGTGCGCGGGACCACGGCGTACGTCGCCGACGCCGGCGCGAACGCGGTGCTGACCGTGGACCTGAAGACGGGGCACATCGCCACCCTCGCGGTGCTCCCGCCGCGTCCGCTCCAGCTGTCCGCCGAGCAGGCGGGCGCGATCGGCGTGCCGTCCTGCGCCGGGCTGACCTACGCGTTCGAGCCGGTGCCGACGGACGTGGCGATCGGTCCGGACGGCGCCGTGTACGTCTCCTCGCTGCCGGGCGGGCCGGAGAGCCCGGTGCTCGGCGCGCGGGGCGCGGTCTTCCGGGTCGACCCCGCGAGCGGCGCCGCCGCGCCGTGGGTCGAGGGGCTGCTGACGCCCACCGGGATCGCCTTCGACGGCTCGGGCAACCTGTACGTCGCGTCGCTCTTCGGCGACGGGGTGCTCGAGGTCCCGGCCGGGTCCCACACCGCGACCCTGTTCATGCCGGCCGCGGCCGCGGCCGACGTCGACGTGAGCGGGTCGACGCTCTACGCCACCACGGACGTGTTCGGCAACGGCACCCTCGTGGCGGTCGGGCTGTAGCCGACCGCGCAGGCTGCATCCAGACGGCGCGGGCGCCTGGACCCACCCCTGGGGTCCGGGCGCCCGTCGCCCTCTCTCAGGCCGCAGGCGCCTTGACCGGGCTCCCGGCCTTCCAGACGTGGGTGACCCGATCCGGGTTCGCAAGGATCGTGACGTCCAGGGTCGGGTCGCCGTCGACCGCGATGACGTCGGCGTCGTACCCGGCGACCAGCCGCCCCGACCGGGGCGCCTGCGGTCCGAGGGTGGCGGGGGCGCTCGCGGTGGCCGCCTCGATCGCCTCCAGCGGGGTGTAGCCGACGTCGACCAGGTGGCCCAGCTCCTCGCCGTCCAGCCCGAGCGGGACGAGCGTGCCGGGGCCGACGGTGGCGAAGTCCGTCCCGGCCGCGATCGTCACGCCCGCCTCGCGCGCGACGTGCATCGACTCGGCGTGCCGGTCGACGATCGCCCGGATCTTGGTCGCGGCGAACGGCGGCACCTTGTCGACCATCAGGGTCATCCGCGCCACGATCGCCCGCGTCGAGACCAGGATCGCGCCGGCCTCCCGCATCGCGGTCGCGGCCTCCTCGTCGAGGTAGGTGCCGTGCTCGATGGTGCGGCAGCCGGCCTCGAGGGCGGCCATGATGCCCGGCTTGCCGTGGCAGTGCGCCGCGACGACGCGCTCGGCGCGGCCGGCCTCCTCGACGATCGCGCGCAGCTCCTCGCCCGAGAACTGCTGGTGGATCGGGTGGTCCACCTCGCTGAGCACGCCGCCTGAGGCGCAGATCTTGATGACCCGGGCGTTCTTGCGCAGCTGGAGGCGGACTGCCTTCAGGCAGTCCGGCACCCCGTCGCACAGCTGGGTGGCGCCCTCGTGGGCGCTGTAGTCCATCACCGTCGCGAGCGACTGCCCGTGGAAGTCGGCGTGGCCGCCGGTCGGGCTCAGGATGGAGCCGGCCGCGTAGATCGTCGGCCCGGTCAGGGTGCCCTCGTCGATCGCGCGGGCCAGGAAGACGCCGTGCCCGCCCAGCTCCCGCACGCTGGTGAACCCGGCCTGGATCACGTCGGCGGCCGAGCGCACGGCCCGCGCCACGGACACCGAGTGCGGCTCGGTCAGGAGCTTGCCGAGGTCGAGGTCGCGCACCCCCATGAAGTGCGCATGGGTGTCCCACAGGCCCGGCATCACGGTGGGCACCCTGGTGACCGGCCCGTCGTGCGGCGGCGCGTCGGCGGCAGGCCCGGCATACGCGATGCGCGCGCCGTCCAGCACCACGACGCCGTCGGTGACGGGTGCGCCTCGACCGGGCACCAGCAGGTCGGCCTCGATCCTGACGGCTGAGGGGGTCATCACGGCGTCCTTCGGGTCGGCGCTGGGGCGCCTCGCAGTCAAGCACAGCCGGCCGGCCGCGGGCTCACGCCCTGGCGAGCGTCCCGGTGGCCCAGGCGATCGCCTGGACGTGCGCCTCGGCCATCCGGCGGGACAGCTCGTCGCCACAGCCGTGCGTGCCTTCGAGGTAGTCCTCGACGACGCCGAGCAGGGCCCCCAGCGGGCCCGAGCGGGCCACCAGCGCCTCGCGCAGCTCCCCGGAGAGCCCGAGCCTCTCCAGCACGACGTCGAACGGGATCCCCAGCACCACGTCGAGTCGGCTCACGAGCCCGGCGGTGAACGCCACGTCCGGCCTCAGGTCGTCGACCGCCGCGAGGAGCTCGCAGGTCCTGGCGCGGATCACGGCGTCGGTGAGCCGGGCCGTGTCGGATCCGCCGGCGTTCGCGGCGACCATGAGCATCACCCACGACTTCAGCCGCTGGGTGCCGAGCATGACCAGGGCCTCGCGCACCGAGGAGAACCGGCGCCGGGCCCCCGAGGCCGCCGCGTTCGCGGCCTGGAGCACCCGGATCGTGAGCGCTGCGTCACGGTAGACGACCTGCTCGAGCTCCTCGATGGACAGGTCGGGGTCGACGAGCAGGGCGAGCACCTCGAGCGCGGCGACCGTGCTCGGATCCAGCGCCGTCGTGCTCACCGTCTCGGGCCGCAGGAGGTGGTAGCCCTGGAACAGCTCGAAGCCCAGGTCGGTGCACCGGCGCAGGTCCTCGGCGGTCTCGACGCGTTCGGCGACGAGCAGCACGTCGTGGTGCCGCAGCCTCGCGACGGTGTCGGCCAGCCCGTCCCCGCACAGCTGGGAGATGTTGATCTTGACGTAGGTGGCGTCATCGAGCAGGCGGATCCGGTCGGACTGGTCCCACAGGAAGTCGTCCAGCGCGACCGTGAACCCAGCCTCGCGCAGCCGCCGGACACCCGCGGCGACCTCGTCGTCGACCGGGAAGGTCTCCAGCACCTCCAGGACCGTGCCCTCGGGTGCGAACGGGACGGCTTCGTCGTCGACGAAGAACGGCCGGGTGAGGTTCACGAACCCGAGCCCCCCGCCCACCAGCTGACGGAGTCCGAAGGCGGTGAAGGTCGCCAGGATGACGGCGGTGGTGGCCGCGTCGCCCGGGTCGACGCCGGTCTCGGCGCCCGACGTCGTGGCCTCGGCGTGGCCGCGGAAGAGCAGCTCGTAGCCCACGGTCGAGCGTGCGGCGTCGACGATCGGCTGGCGGCCCACGTGCACCCGGCGGAGCCCGGGCAGGCCTGCGATGACGTCGGATCCCACGTCCTACCTTCGGCAGACCGGCCCGACTCTGGAGAGGTCCCCGGCGGGCGCCCGGTGTGGCGCGGCGGGTCAGGCGCCCCCGGCGGCGTGCGCGGCGAGGAAATCCTCGACCTCGTCGAGCTGCTCGGGCGTGAGACCGGGGCTGGTGCTCGGCCGCAGCAGGCAGGCGGGCAGGTCCCGGTGGCGGGCGCGGAGCTCGTCGGCGACCTCGGCGGTGAGGTCGTCGTCGGTGAAGACGTAGGGCCGGGGCTCGTCGTCGAGCCAACGCGAGACCGCCTCGACCTTCCACCACGGTGCCGACGACCAACCCGGCAGCGGCGAGCAGCGCAGGTCGTCGGGATAGGGCGCGACCGGCCACGGCGGCAGGTCCAGCGCGGGCGCGAGGTGCTCGGCGGCGTCCGCGCCCCACGTCGTGCACCAGACGACGGACGCGTGCCCGTTCCGGTGCAGCTCGCCCAGGTGCGCGACCAGCTGGTCGGCCACGGCGACGGTGAACGCGCCCGCGCTCGTGCCGACCCGCGCCGAGCGGTACGTCCAGGCGACGCCGTCACGCGACCGGACGGTCTCGACGGGCGGGGGGAAGGCGTTGAGCACCCCGTCCACGTCGAGGAACCACCACGGCGCACCGGCCACACGTCGACGGTAGCGGGTGTCGCGCACGCGGCCCTCAGCGCGCCCCGGGCACCACCACGCCGCTCTCGTAGGCGAGCACCACCAGCTGCGCGCGGTCCCGGCAGCCCAGCTTCATGAGCAGCGAGCTCACGTGCGTCTTCACGGTGGCGTAGGAGACCACGAGCTCCGCGGCGATCTCCTGGTTGGACCGCCCGGCGGCCACCGCGCGCCACACCTGGAGCTCGCGCTCCGTCAGCGTGTCGAGCCCGGCGGCGTCCCGTCGCGGCTCGCGAGGCGAGCGTCGGACGAACTCCTCGACCAGCCGGCGGGTGACCGACGGCGCGAGCAAGGCCTCGCCGGCGGCCACCACCCGGATCGCGGCGAGCAGGTCCTCGGGCGCGGTGTCCTTGGGCAGGAACCCGCTGGCGCCGGCGCGCAGGGCGGCGAACACGTGCTCGTCGAGGTCGAACGTGGTGAGCACCAGGACCCGGGTGCCGGCCGTGGCGGGGTCGGCGATCAGGGTGCGGGTGGCCGCGAGCCCGTCGGACCGCGGCATCCGGATGTCCATCAGCACGACGTCGGGGTGCTCCCGGCGCACCAGTGCCACCGCGTCGAGCCCGTCGGACGCCTCGCCGACGACCTCGAGGTCCGGCTCCGCCCTGAGCAGCACGCTGAGCCCGCGGCGCACCAGCGCCTCGTCGTCCACCACGGCGACCCGGATCATGTGCCGCTGCCCAGGGGAAGTCGTGCCGCGACCCGGTACCCGCCCTCGGCCCGCGGTCCGGTGGCGAGCGTGCCGCCCCACACCGCGACGCGCTCGGCCATGCCGAGCTGGCCGTGCCCGACCGCGGGCGGGCCGGCGTCGCCCCGGGCGCCTCGACCGTCGTCGGTCACCTCGACGAGCAGGGCGCCGTCCTCGCGCCGGAGCGTGACGGTCGCCCGCGCCGGGCCGGCGTGCTTGAGGACGTTGGTCAGCGACTCCTGGACCACCCGGTAGGCGGTGAGCCCGAGCGCGACCGGGACGGACTCGGCGTCGGTGACCCGTAGCTCGACGGGCACCCCGGCCGCCGTGACGTCGGCCGCCAGGTCGCCCAGCGCGTCCAGGCCGGGCGGCGGGGCGTAGCTGCGGGCGTCGTCGGCGCGCAGCCCGGCGAGGATCCGCCGGATCTCGGCGAGGGCACCGCGGCTGCGCTCGGAGACCGCGACCAGGCACTGCTTGGCCTCGGCCGGGTCGGCGTCGAACACGCGCGCGCCGACCTGGGCCTGCACCGCGATCACCCCGAGGGTGTGGCCGATGACGTCGTGCAGCTCCTGGGCGATGTGCAGCCGCTCGTCGGCGACGGCGCGGCGGGCCTCCTCCGCCCTGGCCCGTTCGGCCAGCTCGGCCCGGTCCGCCAGCAGGGCAGCGGTCCGGCGCCGGTCGTTGATCGAACGTCCGAGCGCGAAGGCGCCGGCGAACAGGGCGACGTTGGTCGCGAGTTCCCCGAAGCCGAGGCCGTCGCGTGGGGCGATCGCCACGGCGCCGAGGACCACCACGGCGTACCCCGCCGCGACCGCTGTCGCCCGGGCGCTGGACCAGGCGGCCACCGAGTACGCCGCCAGGAACAGACCTGAGCCGATCACGGCGGAGGTGTAGCCGAGCACCAGCAGCACCACCACCGGGACGGAGGCCGCGACCAGCACCGCGAGCGGCGCCCGGCGCCTGGCCACGTAGGGTGCGGCGCTCAGGGCGACCAGGGTCACGTAGCCGGCGTCCGGCTCCCGGGCCGGGCTGCCCACGACGGCGGACAGCACCGCACCGGTGAACAGCAGGGCGGCGAGCACCGAGTCGAGCAGCCAGGGTCGCTCGGCGTCGAGTGCGCGCAGCCGTGCCCACCGAGCTCCCATGTGCTGAGGCTAGTGAGCGGCAGCTGCACGGCTCATCGGTCCTCGGACCCATCGTCGTCTCCCTCCGCAGACGGAGACGCGGCCGGTTCCCCCTGCCCACGGGGGTCGGCAGGTTCGGCCGTGCGCCCGACGACGCGGAACGCGGCGGACGCGAGTCTGGACACGTTCCGTCCAGCTCGACGAGAGGACCCCCATGTCCACCCCCGGACCGACCCGTCCCACGGCGGGCGCCCGCCGATCCGCCGGCCCGCGGCGGGCCTATCTGCTCGCGGGCCTCGTCGCGTTCAGCGGGCTGCTCGGCGCCGGCGCCTGGGCGAGCCTCGCGCTCCTGGCCGAGATCGACCGGCCCGCCGGCTTCGAGCGCATCACCACGCCGGGGGAGGGACAGGTCCGGCTCGACGAGGACGTGACCAGGGTCGTCTTCGCCGAGCAGGCGGGCCGGCCCGACCCGTCCCAGATCACCGTCACCGGGCCCGACGGCGAGCCGGTCCCGGTGCGGCCCTACCGCGGCGACCTGCGGTACGACGTGCCCGGGTCCGACGGCGACGTGGCCACCGCCGTGGCCGCGTTCGTCGCGCCCTCCGCGGGGACCTACCACGTGGGCAGCACGACGTTCGACGGGGTTCTCGCGGTGGGTCCGGACCTCGCGGCCGGGACCGTCCGAGCCGTCACCTGGCCGAGCGTCGCCGCCCTGGTGGCCCTTGCCGTCGGGGTCGCCATCGCCGTCCGCGCCACCGCCCGCCACACCCCAGGAGCCTGAGATGACCCGCACCGGATCCCTGATGGACCACCCCGTGGCCGACCCCGGGACGACCGTCGCCCGGCGCCCGTGGGCCCGGCGAGCGACCCGCCTCGGGCTCGTCGCCGTGCTCGCCGCGCTCGCAGCCCTGGCGTTGGCCGTCGTGATGCCGCGCGGCCCGATGACCACCGGGCAGTCCGTGACGGCCCTGCTGGTCGCGGTCACTGCCGGCGCCGCCGCGGGGGCCTGGACGGCGAGCCGCTGGGCAGCACCCGTCGCGCTGCTCGGCTGGGTCGGGGCGTTCGAGCTGGTGCGGCTCGGCGTCGACGGGCCGACCGTCGATGCGGTGCGGTTCGACTCGGTGTTCGCGATCGGCGCGATGATCGCCGGGCGCGGGTTCGACACCGTGGTCATGGGCGTGCCGCTGGTCGTCGCTGCGCTGGGCGGGGCCGCCTGGGCCCGGCGGCGCGGGGGCCGGGTGGCACGGTCGCGTGTGCGCCGCGTGCTGGGCCGGGCAGGCCTGGTCGCCGGCGTTCTCGTGGTCGCGGTGACCGCCGCCGCGCTGGTCCGTCCGGCGAGCACCGAGGCGATCCTCGGACCCGACGGGCGCCCGCTCGCGGGGAGCGTCGCCGAGCTGGTCACCGTTCCGATCGGCGGGCACGACCAGTCGCTGATGATCCGCGGGGTGGACGCCGACGCACCCGTGCTGCTCTTCCTCGAGGGCGGGCCTGGCGGCACGGCCGTCGGGTCGATGCGCTACTCGGGCGAGGCGCTGGAGCAGGACTTCGTGGTGGCGACCTGGGACCAGCGCGGCACCGGCCGCTCGGCCGACCAGCTCGAGCCCGTCGCCACGCTGACCCTGGACCGGATGGTCGCCGACGGCATCGAGGTCGCCGAGTACCTGTGCGACCGGTTCGACGAGGACGGCGTGTACCTGGTCGGCAGCTCGTGGGGCACGACCCTCGGGGTGCTCGTCGCCCAGCAGCGCCCGGATCTGGTCACCGCCTACGTCGGCGCCGGGCAGATGGTCAGCCAGGCGGAGACCGACCGGCTGATGTACGCCGAGTCGCTCGCGTACGCGACCCGCTCGGGCGACCTCGACTTCGCCGCCGACCTGCTCGCGGTGGGGCCCCCGCCGTACGACGACGCCCTCGCCTACCCGATCGCGCTGTCCTCGAACCCGGAGTGGAGCGACTTCCGGCCGGGCCCGGACCACGACTGGCGCGCGTCGTACCCGGTCAGCCTCTTCGTCGCCGAGTACACGCTCACCGAGCAGCTGCGGTCGGTCGCGGGCCTGTACGAGACGTTCAGCGTGCTGTACCCGCAGCTGCTGGGCCTGGACTTCCGCCGCGACGTGACCCGGCTCGAGGTGCCCGTGCTGCTGGTGCAGGGTGTGCACGAGGCCCAGGGCCGCGACGTGCTCGCCCGCGAGTGGTTCGCACAGCTCGACGCGCCGTCCAAGCAGCTGATCACGTTCGACCACTCCGGTCACACCCCGCACCTGGACGAGCCGGGGCGCTTCGCCGCGGCGATGGTCGAGCTCCGGGACGCGGTCGCCTGAAGCTGCCCCGCGACGTGCGTGGCGGTGGTAGACACGAAGGAAGTCGGCCCGTGGGCCCGAGGCTCCGGGCCGGTGCCCTACCGAGCAGCGAGGAGTCCTGAGATGCAGTTCGAGCGGGCCGTGGACGTCCACCTCCCCTTCGCCGACGCGATGGCGCGCACCAGGGAGGCGCTGGCCGCCCAGGGCTTCGGCATCCTCACCGAGATCGACATGGAGGCGACCCTGCGCGCCAAGCGGGGGGCGGAGATCGGGCCCTACGTGATCCTGGGCGCGTGCAACCCCGCACTCGCCGAGGGCGCGCTCGCCGCGGACCCGCGGATCGGCGTGCTGCTGCCGTGCAGCGTCGTGGTCCGGGCGACCGGACCGGACACCACCCGGGTGCACGTCTTCGACCCGGACCTGATCGCCGAGCTCACCGGTGTCGAGGGCCTGACCGCGTACGCCGACGACGCCGGCGCTCGCGTCCAGGCCGCGCTGGACGACCTGGGGTCGTAGGCGTTCGGGGGATCATCGCGACCAGTTCCTCACATGACCCCGGTCGGGTGTCGATGGTGAGCCCGTGGATCGTGATCATGGGGGCAGTCTCGGTCTCCCGCCGTCGCTGACGGTCGCGGCCACTCTGTTCGTGGCCGCCGCGTGGGCGGCGACCTGGGGCGGCGTGTGGCTGGTCGGGGCCGAGGCGGTGGCCCTGGTCCTGGTGACCTGGGCGCACCTGCAGATCGCCTACGTGGCGCGGCGCAGCGGCCGACGGCGCCCCGGTGAGCCCTGGGTGTGGCTGTCGAGCGCCAACGGCTTCGTCGTGGTCGCGGCCGCCATCGGCTTCCTCACGGATCTCGCTCTCCTGGCCGGGTGGCGGTCCGTCGCCACCGCGCTCGACCGGCCCTGGGTCGGTGCGGCCATGTGGGTCGCGGCGTCGCTGCTGCTGTGCCGGGGCCTGGCGCGGTGGGGCCGGCACGACGGCGCCGGGTCGGCCCGGGCCGACTGGCTCAACACGGTCGGGGTGGTGCTCGTCGTGGTCGCCGTCCTGGGCTCCGGGGCGATGCCGTGGGGTGGGCCCGCCGATCTCGCGCAGGCGGCCGCGGGGATCACCCTCGCGGCGGCCGCGCTCGTGCTCGCCGTGTCGGCCTGGCCGTCGCGGGGGCGCCCGACGTGGTGGCTCGTCGTCCTGTTCGGCGTCGCGGGTCTCGCCGAGGCGGTCGGCACCGGGCTCGCCTCGGTCCCGGGTGCCCGCGCGATGCCGGCGCTCGCCTGGGCCCTGGCGGCGCACGTCATGGCGGCGGACGCCCGGGCGCCGGAGAGCCTGCGGCGCCGACCGACGGGCCTGAGCGCGTACACCCGCGCCGCGGCGAGCATCGCCGTGGTCGGCGTGCTGCTGCTCGTGCTCGACCGGGTGCGTGCCGCCTGGGCCGATGCGCCCGTCTGGTGGCCCGCGCCCGGCGCGACCTGGCTGTCGCCGGTCGCCGGGCTGGGCGTGCTCGTCCTCAGCGCCGGCCTCGTCCGAACGGTGGGGGACGTCGCGGCCGCCGCCCGGTTGCGTCGCGAGCTGGTCGTCGACGACCTCACCGGGCTCGCGAGCCGCCGGGCGCTGACGGCGCAGCTGGGCACGGATGGCGCCGGACGGTGCCTGGTCCTGGTGAACGTCGACGCTCCGACGGCGAGCCTCAACGCGCGCTTCGGGCACGGCGTCGGCGACGAGGCGCTGCGCGAGGTGGGCAGGACCCTGGTGGCCGGTGCGCCGCCCGGTGCGACGGTCTCGCGGCTGGACGGCGCGGAGTTCGCCGTGCTGATCCCCGGCGCCGATCGGCCTGCCGTCGACGTGGCCGACGCGCTCACGCGGGCCCTCGCTCAGGGCGTGTGGGCGGGCGGCGGGCTGGTGCGGGTGCGGGCCCGGTCGGGCGTGGCGGCTGCGGACGCGCAGGTCACGGGCGCGGAGCTGCTGCGGCGCGCCGCGGCCGCGATGCACGGGCGGGCCGACCGCGTCTCGGTGTACAGCGACGCGCTCGAGCGCCGCCACGTCGAGGACGCGAGCCTGCTGGACCACCTGCGTGCGGCGCTGGGGGGTGCGGCGCTACCCGACCCGCTGGTCGTGCACTACCAGCCCCAGGTCTCGCTGGTCACGGGCCAGGTCACCGGCGCCGAGGCGCTGGTGCGGTGGCAGCACCCGAGCCACGGTCTGCTGCCACCCGCCGGGTTCCTCGGGCTCATCGAGCGGGACGGGCTGATGCCGGACCTCACGGTGCACGTGCTGCGGTCCGCGGCCGGGGCCTTCGCCCGCCGGGCGGGCGAGGGCCGACGACTGCGGGTCTCGGTGAACCTGTCGACGAGCGTCCTGACCGACCCCGGCCTGCTCCCGGCCCTCGACCAGGTCCTGGCCGAGACCTCGCTCGACCCCACCCGCCTGGTGCTGGAGATCACCGAGACGACCCTGATGGCGGATGCCGAGCGCGGCCTCGTCGCGGCCCGCGGGATCGCGGACCGGGGCGTCGGGCTGAGCATCGACGACTACGGCACCGGGTACTCCTCGCTCGCCTATCTCAACGACCTGCCGGCCCAGGAGCTCAAGATCGACCAGGCCTTCACCCGCCGGCTGGCCGCCGACCCGCGGACCGTCAAGATCATCGCCGCGACCGTCGAGCTCGCCCACAGCCTCGACCTGCGGGTGGTCGCCGAGGGGGTCGAGGACGCCCGCACGCTCGAGATCCTCGCCTCGCTGGGCTGCGACGAGACCCAGGGGTACCTGCACAGCTCGCCGCTGACGCTCGACGGGCTGGAGCGGTGGTTGGTCGCGCACTGCGAGCACGCCGCGGCGGGCGGCGTGTACTGATCGCGGTCCGAGAGCGCGGTACATCCACACACCGATCCGGTTGCCCGTCCGGGTCATGGCGCCCGCCATGGGACCGGGGTGCTCAGGCCGAGCCGACGGAGGTCTCGACGTTGAGGATGTTCCCGTCCGGGTCGGTGAACCAGGCGGTGCGCCCGTCGCCCATGGTCGCGACGCCGTCGTCCCACTCGAGCCCCTCGGTCTCGAACTGGTCGAACGTCACGCCCCGGGCGCGCAGGTCCGCGATCTCGGCGTCGAAACGGTCGGCGGGGATGTCGAACGAGATCGCGGTCGAGCGGCTGGTCCCGGCGAAGGCGGAGACGTAGACGAGGAACCGGGTGCCGCCGGCGGCGTAGATGGCGCCGCCGGGCGAGTCACCTGCGGGCGTGAACCCGAGCGTCCCCTCGTAGTAGGCCCGTGCGGCGTCCAGATCCTTCACGGCCAGAGTCGCCATGGCGTCGTGATCCGCGAGCATCGCTGCCTCCTCGGCGGGCCGGGCGGGGATCGTCCGGCCGGCTTTGTCACGGTACTCTCCGTGTGATCTGCACCACAAGGTTGCAGGGAGGATCGGGATGAGCGAGCTCGCCTACCGGTCCGGGGCCGGCCGGTGGGTGATCGCGATCACCGTCCTGGGCTCCGCGCTGGGGTTCCTCGACGCGACGGTGGTCAACGTCGCGCTGCCGGCGATCGGGGCGGACCTGGGCGCAGGGAGCGCCGGGCTGCAAGGGGTGCTCACCGGCTACCTGCTGACCCTGTCCTCGTTCATCCTCATCGGCGGCGCCTACGCCGATCGCTTCGGGCGGCGCCGGGTCTTCATGATCGGCACCGGATGGTTCACGCTCGCCTCGATCGCGTGCGCGCTGGCGCCGACCGTCCCGATCCTGATCGCGGCGCGGCTCCTCCAAGGGGTCGGAGCCGCCCTGGTCACGCCGGGCAGCCTGGCGATCATCGAGGCGACGTTCCGTCCCAGCGACCGCTCGCGCGCCATCGGCGCCTGGGCGGGCCTGTCAGCGGTCGGTGCCGCCGCCGGGCCGCTGCTCGGTGGCCTGCTGGTCGACGCCGGCTCGTGGCGCGCCGTCTTCGCCCTGAACGTGCCGATCGGCGTGGCCGTCCTGCTCGTCGCGGCGCGGCACGTGCCGGAGTCGCGGGATCCCGACGCCGCACCAGGGTTGGACCTCCCCGGTGCGCTCCTGGCTGTTGTGGGCCTCGGAGGGCTGACCTACGTCCTCATCGACCCAGGGCACGGCGCCGCGTGGCGCGGGGCGGCGGTCGGGGTCGGGGCCCTCGGCGCGCTCGCCGCCTTCGTGGTGCGTGAGCTGCGGACCCCTGGCCCGATGGTGCCGATGTCGTTGTTCGCCGTTCGGCGGTTCACCGCGGCGAACCTGGTGACGTTCGCCGTCTACGGCACGCTCGGCGGGGTGATGTTCCTGCTCGTCGTCTACGTGCAGGTCGTGCTCGGCGAGAGTGCGCTCGTCGCGGGCGCCGCCACCTTGCCGATCACCCTGGCCGTGCTGGTGCTCTCCCCGGTGATGGGCGCGTCGGTCGAACGCTGGGGGCCGCGTCCGCCGCTCGTCGCCGGCCCGTCGCTGATCGCGGCCGGCGCCCTGCTCCTGTCCCGCCTGGGCCCTGGTAGCTCCGTGCCGGCTGCCGTGCTCCCGGGGGTCCTGGTGCTGGGGATCGGCCTCGGGGTGACCGTCGCCCCGGTGACGTCGACCGCGCTGTCGTCGGTCCCCGAGCGGCACTCGGGCGTGGCGTCGGGCATCAACAACGCGACCGCGCGGCTCGCGACGCTCCTGGTGGTCGCGGGCCTGCCGGGCGCCGCCGGGCTGTCGGGCCACGGTCTGGAGGACCCCACGTCGCTCGCCCGCGGGTTCGGGGCGGCGATGGTGATGGCCGCGGCGCTCGCGGCGTCGGGCGCGGCGGTGGCGGCCGCCACGATCGGGCGGGGGCCGCTGCGGCCTGGGGCACTCGTCGCTGGCGTGCGCCCGCGGTGATCGCCACCGCCACGCCATGAGCATCGACGCCTCGTGTCCACCCAGCGCCTCGCGCCGTGGGCCCAGGGGCTCCGCGCCGTCGTCGCGCCGGCTACTCCCGGCCCTCCTCCAGCGGGATGAGCATCGTCCGGAACGGGCCCGGTGCGGCGTGGATCTCCCAGATGCGCTGAGCCACGTCGTCGATGCCGTTCTCGAGCCGGAGCTTGGGGATGCCGCCGGGGATCACGAGCTGGACCACCCGGACCCCCTCGTCGGCCAGCGCGTCGTGGAGCATCTCGCCGTACGCGCTCTCCGCGGGGAACGCGACCGACGTGCCCGCGAAGTCGGGCCGCGACTTCACCGACGTGCCGCCGTTGATGAGGATGATCGAGCCGTCGCCGGCCGCGCGCATCGCGGGCAGCACCGCCCGGGCCGCGTGGATGAGCCCCAGTGCCGAGAAGCTCAGCGCCTCCAGCGCCAGCTCGGGCGTCAGGTCGAGCACCGGCTTGAGGTACTCCCGCGACGGCAGGGGGCTGTACTGCAGCACGGTGATCGGGCCCAGGTCCGCGGCGGCGCGCGCGAGCGCGGACTCGAGGGACGCGGGGTCGCGGACGTCGGCCGAGTAGCCGCGCGCGGTCAGGCCGCCGGCCCCGAGCTCGGCGGCCAGCCCGTCCAGCTTCGCCTGGTCCCGGGAGATCAGGGCGATCGAGAAGCCCTCGGCGCCGAACCTGCGCGCGACCGCGGCTCCGAGGCCCGGTCCGGCTCCGACGATCGCGATGGTGGGCATGGGGTCCTCCCGGTCGAGTGGGTGTGTGGTTCGACCGTAGCGCGCGGCCCTCGGCGCTCGCCCTCCGATCAGAGCTCTCTGCGACGGAACGCCGTCGCCGCGAGCGCGACGAGCCCGACCGACAGCGCGAGCGAGGTCACCACGGGCCACGCCACCGCGGGGTCCTGCCCGGCGGCGGCCGCGACGGCCTTCGAGGCCAGCCCGGCCGGCGTGTAGTCCGCGAGCGGCTGCCAGATCGCCGCGATCGAGGCCAGCACGTACACGCCCAGCCCGGCCCCTGCCGCCCCGGCGGCGGAGCTGATGAGCACCGACAGCAGCGTCATGACGGCGACGAACTGGATGGCGAGCACGAGCCACACCAGGGCGGCGGACCACAGCGCGGCGCCGGGCGCCGTGTCGAACATGGCGGCCGTCAGCCCCCAGGTCAGCAGTGTCCCCACCAGCAGCAGCGTCGCGACGAACGCGGCGTTGACCACGGCCTTGACCACCACGAACGCGCTGCGCGAGACGGGCTTGGTGAGCACCAGGACGGCCGTGCCGCTGCGCCGCTCGGCCGAGACGAGGCCGCCGTAGATGATGATCAGCGCGAACAGTGCGATCTGGGTGAGGTTCTGCGCCCACTGCCCGTAGGCGTCGAGGTAGGTCGGCGTCGGGATCTCCAGGCCGCTGAGCTGGTCGCCCGCGACGGCCTGCACGATCTGCGGTGTGTACCGCGCGAGCGGCGGACCGGTCACCGCGAAGAACACGAGGATCCCGGGCAGCACCCACCGGCGCCAGGTGCGCCAGATCTCCTGGGCCTCCTTGCGGGCGAACACGGTGAACCCGCTGGACCGGCTCATCGGCGCTCACCTCCGACGAGCTCGACGAAGACCTCTTCGAGCCCCATCTCGCCTGCCTCCAGACGCGCCAGGCCGATCCCCTGCCCGGCGACGATCGCCGGGATGTCGTGCTGGGCCGCGACGGCGTCGGTCACCGTGACCTCGATCGAGCCGTTGGGCCCGCGGACGACCGACGCGGCCCACGGCCGTGCGGCGAGGAGCGCGGCGAGCTCGTCGGCGCCGTCGGTGACCTCGACGACGACCTTGCGCTCGCCGTAGGCCGCCGTGAGCTCGGCGATGGGGGCCTGCGCGACGACGCGGCCGTGGTCGAGGATCGCGACGGCGTCGCAGACCCGTTCGACGTCGCCGAGGATGTGGGTGGAGAAGAACACCGTCGTGCGTCCCCGCAGCGACGCGATCATCTCGAGCAGGTCCTTGCGACCCATCGGGTCCAGCGCGCTGGTCGGCTCGTCCAGCAGCAGCAGCCGCGGCGCGTTCACCAGGGCCTGTGCGACCCCCAGGCGCTGCTTCATGCCGCGCGAGAACCCCCCGACCCGCGAGGTCACCCCGGTCAGGCCCGCGAGGTCGAGCAGCATCGCGACCCGCTGGTCCAGCAGGTTCCTGCGCAGCCCGAACAACGAGCCCGCGAAGCGCAGGAAGTCCTCGGCGGTCATCCAGTCGTAGAAGCCGGGCACGTCGGGCAGGAACCCGACCTCCGCGCGTACGAGGTTCCCGGCCTGCGCGACGTCGCGGCCCAGCACCTCGGCCGTGCCGCTCGTGGGCTGGGCCAGGCCCGTGATCAGTCGCAGCATCGTCGTCTTGCCTGCGCCGTTGGGACCGAGGAAGCCGAAGATCGACCCCTCTGGCACGGTGAGGTCCACCCCGTCCAGGGCCCGCGTGTCGCCGTAGACCTTGGTCAGTGTGGTGGTGCGGATCGCGGCGGGGGCGCTCATCGAGGTCCTGCGCTGCGGCCGTCGGGGTTCTGGCCGTCGTCGCGACGCCCGTAGAGCGAGTCGGCGATGTCCGCGGCGCGGGCCGCCGACGGCGCCGGCGGCTGCGCGGCGTCCTGGACCGGTGCGGGCTTGCGGCCGACCACGAAGTACAGGATCGCGCCGAGCAGGTTGACCAGCAGGATCACCGCCACCCACACCCACTTGTTGCCGGTCGCGACACGGTCGGCGGGGCGTCGGTAGAGGTCGACCAGGGCGGCCACGTCGAGCGCGAGCTGGGCGATGCCCAGGACCACCATGGCCACGACCAGCCCGACGGGGAGGTCGGACAGCTGCACGTTCATCGTGCGGTTCCTTTCGAGGGGGAGGAGGAGAGGTCTCGTCGTTGCTCGGCCGCCCGGCCACGCCGGGACACGGTCACGAGCAGACCGAAGGGCAGCACCACGAAGGCGGCGACCCCGGCCCAGGTCGGCCAGACGCCCGATCCGCCGCGGACGGTGAACAGGGTCTGGGCGTAGATCGACACGGCCAACGCCGTGAGGCCGAGGCTCACGGCGGACGCGGCGACGCGCGCGAACGGATGCCGTCCGCGCAGGTGGACCGCCGCGGCGAGCAGCACCGGGACGACGCCGATCACACCCACGGCGATCACGGCCGCGGCCGGGCTGCCGTAGCCATCGGGGCGGCCGTTCAGGCCCCAGTGCGTGGGCACCGTGGCGGGCAACGTCGTCCAGGTGGCGGCGACCAGCGCGCCGAGCGCCACCGCGGCCGCGACCGGAGCCGCGAGCGTCGCGGCGACGACGCGCGATCCGGCCGACGTGAAGGGGTCGTCCTCGTCGTCGGGCCGGACCAGCCGGGTCCTGACCGCGAGCGCACCGAAGTTGACGGTCCAGCCGAGCCCGAGCACCTTGGGGACCAGAATCTTCGGGTTGGTCGGGTCCCACACGCGGCGCGCGAGCCGGTCGGAGGTCGGCGGCCGGACGTCGTACGGCATCCCCAGGACCCTTCCGACGAGGCCGTCGGGGCCCTGCGGGCCGGCGGTCGCGTCGTCGGCGAAGGCCTGGGCGAGCGCTTCCGGTGTGCCGAGCTCGGCGAGGGCGTCGGTCGCGTCCGCTGCGGTGTGCGCCGTGGCGTGGAGCCGCTCGTCCACGTGGGCGCGCAGCTCCGCGAGGTCGTCGGGAGCGATCGAGGTGCCGCGGCCGGCCGCCGCGGTGCGCAGTCGGTCGAAGTACTCGTCGATGACGGCGGCGGCGCCGGGGGTGTCGCCGGGCTGGACCGGGGCGCGGTCAGTCATGGGGTGCGTCCGTTCCGAGCAGCGTGTCCATGTCGTCCTTCATGCCGTTCCAGACCCTGGCCATGTCGACGAAGGCCTGCTCGCCGTCGGGGGAGAGGCGGTAGTACTTGCGCGGGGGCCCGACGGGAGACTCCCGCCAGGCCGACGTGATGAGCCCGGACTTCCTGAGCCGGGAGAGCAGTGGGTAGGCGGTGCCGGGGCTGATCGCCAGCCCCGGGTGCTCCGCGAGCCGGTCGACGATCTCGCCGCCATAGGCCTCGCCCCGGTGCAGGAGCGCGAGGATCGCGAGCTCGACGACACCCTTGCGGAGCTGGGACGACGCCGCCTCGGTCGCGTTCGTCATGGGGCTCCGTCTCCGCTCGCACGCCGACCGCTAGACGGCGCAGCCGGGTTCCTGGTGATGCACGGTAGACGGTAGTGCAAGGTACCGAGGGCGCGCAACCCGGGCGTCGGCGGGCTCGGCGTCGTGCCGGCGCGCAGGGTCCTGCCCCCTCGCGGCGGTCCGGACGGCGAGGGGGCGAGGACTCGTGCGACCGTCGCTACGTCGTCGGCAGGGCGTACTCGAAGACGATCGCGGGCATCCCGAAGCCGCCCACGGGGCCTACGTTGTCGGTGTACCACGCGGGGTTCGGGATGCCCGTGGCCGGGTCGCCGTCGAACACCCGCATGGTGATCGGGTTCCCGTCACCCGTGATCCAGTAGCTGTAGTGGTGGGTCGCCGAGTACGGGCCCCAGTCGACGAACCGGTCGTTGATCTGCGTCTGGAGGTTGAGCGGGTCGAACGCGGGACCGTCGGCCCAGGTCAGCCAGCCGTCGTCGGAGATGTAGCTCGCGTCGGCCTGGCGTACCGCGCCGTTGTGCCAGGCGCCCTGCACCTGGATCCAGTAGATGTGCCCCGGCTGCGTGACGAACGGCACGGTGTTGCCCGAGGCGAGGCTGAGCAGGTCCGTCCCGGCGGGGTCGTCCACCGCGTACCAGGCGTTGCTCACCGGGAAGTCCTGGCCGTGGCACACCGCGCGGAGGAACTCGCCGAGCGGGATGCCGAGCTGGGCGGCGTAGGTGGGCCCGGTCTCGGCGAAGTCCGCGAGGGCGCCGGGCAGGCAATGCTCGCGCACGATCGTGTGCTGCACCCAGGCGATGCACTGGCCCTGGTTGCGGAACGCGATCCCGGTGAAGTCGGCCCAGCCGCCGTGCCGGCAGTCGGCCCTGGTGGTCGGGAAGCTCGAGGTGGCGGCGGCGCTCACGGGCGCCGCGCCCGCAGGCCCGGCGAGGCCGAGCCCGAGGGCGAGGCTCCCGAGCATCAGCCCGATCGCCGTGAGTGCTGTGGTCGTCCTGCTCCCGAGGCTCCGTCGCCGTCCGGCCGGGGCTTCGTGGTCGCGCATGAGTCTCATGACGCACCCCTTTCGACCCTTGCCAACGTACTCCGAGGTTCGGGGTCGGCCACGGGCGCCGAGGCTGCGGCGGCTACGGCCGCGGCGCCCCTACCGCGCCGTGAAGGCCCCGTCGACCACCATGGCGTGCCCGTTGACGAACGAGGCGCGGTCCGAGCAGAGCCAGACGGCGGCCTCGGCGATCTCCTCCGGGCGGCCCAGGCGTCCCATCGGCGCACTCGCGAGCAGCTCGGCGACCGCGGCGGGGTTGGTCTCCAGGAGCCGGTCGATCATCGAGGTCTGGATCGGGCCCGGGCACACCGAGTTCACTCGGATGCCCATCGAGGCGTACTCGAGGGCCGTGACCTTGGTGATCCCGTTGACCCCGAACTTCGACGCGCTGTACGACGGCAGCCCCTCCACACCGACGACCCCGGCGAACGACGCGGTGTTGACGATCGCTCCACCGCCGCGGAAGAGCATGCGCGGGATCTCGTGCTTCATGCACAGCCACGTGCCCTTGAGATTGACGTCGATGAGGCGGTCCCACTCGTCTTCCTCGTACTCGGCCGTGAGTGCCATCGGGCCCTCGACGCCGGCGTTGTTGTGCGCGCAGTCGAGCCGGCCGAACGCGCTCACCGTCTTGTCCATCGCCGCCTCGACGTCGGCGGCGTCGGAGACGTCGCACTCGACGAAGACGGCGCTCCCACCGGTCTCCTCGATCATCGCGACGGTCTTCCCACCGCCCTCGGTGTCGTCGTCGACGACCACCACCCGTGCACCCTCGCGCGCGAACGCCAACGCAGAGGCCCGACCGATCCCTGCGGCAGCACCCGTGACGAGCGCCACCTTGCCTGCCACCAGCCCCATGCCCGTCTCCTTCCGGGACTGCGGCCGCGCGATGAGTCGTTCCGGACGTGGGACGAGGCCACGCGGTCGACCGCACTCACGCTACGCCGAACGCGGCGGATGCGAATGTCGGGCCGAAGGGACCTTGTCCGAGCCCGGCCAGCGCGTTTCGGTGGACGGAACGGGCCGCCGACCCCACACCCTTCCCGTATCGGAGACTCCGGTGGACACCACGCCCGACACCAACCCTGCCGACCCCAACGCCGACTACCCGGCTCGTCTGACCGTCGACTATCCCGAGACCCTCGACCGGGTCAGCTCGTTCTTCCGACTGCTGTGGCTCATCCCGATCGCCGTCGTGTACGGCGCCCTGTCGGCGACAGCGACCTCGACCGCGACGGTGCTGAGCGACACGGGTGAGGTGATCTCGCGGGTGTCACGCACCGGCGGTGGCATCGCCGGCGGGCTGTTCGTGGCCACCCTGCTGATGATCCTGTTCCGGCAGCGCTACCCGCGCTGGTGGTTCGACTTCGCCCTGGGGTTCCAGCGCTTCGGCGCCCGGATCGGTGCCTACGCGGCGCTGCTCACCGACCGCTACCCGTCCACCGAGGACGAGCAGTCGGTCCACCTCGAGCTCGACTACCCGGACGTCCGACGGGACCTGCACCCCGCGCTGCCGCTGGTGAAGTGGCTCCTGGTGATCCCGCACGTCGTCGTGCTGGCCTTCTTGGCCGTCGGAGCGGTGTTCGCGGTGATCGTCGCGTGGTTCGCGATCCTGTTCACGGGCCGCTACCCGCGCGGTCTGTTCGACTACGTCGTCGGCGTCGGTCGCTGGGGTCTGCGCGTGACCGCGTACGCCACGCTGCTCATCACCGACCGGTACCCGCCGTTCAGCCTGTCCTGATACGCGGCAGCGCGCGCGGCCCGGCCCCGCCTACTCAGCCGGTCAGGAACCGCGTGAGGAGGGGGTTGAGCCCGTCCGGGACCTCGTAGCGCGAGGTGCGCCCCACCGCCGATGTCGTGGTACTCGATGTCGGGCAGCAGCTCGGGCAGCCGGGTGATCAGACCAGCACGACGAGGCCGGCGACGCCGCCGACCAGACCGACGCCCATCGGCGCGGCATAGGGCCTGCGGGACGGCTCGGCGAGTGCCCAGCCGAGGCTCGTGGTGGAGGTGTAGCAGGTGGCTCCGAGGGCTGCCGCCGCGACGGGCACCGCCCACGCCGCATCGGCGAGCAGGGCCACGGCGCCGACCACGAGGGCGGTCGCGGTCGCGTACTCGGCGACCCAGTGCGGCAGCATGAGGGCGCCATCCGGTTCGGACCGGGCGCGCAGGAGGCCTGCGGACCGGTCGAACCCGGCGCCGCGGGCGATGTCCCTGGTCCAGATCCCGGCGATCGCGACGCCCATGACGAGCATGAAGACCGCGACCGTGACCACGCTCATGAGTCGGACCTCGCGGGAGCCATCGCGCACCTCCTCGGGCGGCAACGGCCGGGACGGGTGCGGTGCCGGCCCGTTCGCCAGGCTACGGCGACCCGCGTCGGCAACGGCCCGGAATCCCTGCCGAGCACGGTCTGACGCTCGCCGGCACGGCTGCGCAAGCCCCCGGATGACTGGAGTCAGGGACCTTCGCCCCCTACTCGGTCGCGCTGCGGTGAGACGGTGAGTGGTTGCGTCCGCGGGCGATCGCAAGGAGGCGATCCCGATGACCGGCCCGAACCGTGAGCACCCACGAACCCGGATCCGGCGGCGTCGGCCGCTGCGCGCCGGCCTGCTGGTCGCGATCGGCGCGTTCCTCGCGGCGGCAGGTCTGGCGGCGTGCGGCGGTGAGCCGGACCCGACGCCGGAGGAGCTCGCCGCGGTCGAGTACGCACCCGGCGACGACGTGGAGGGCTGGCAGGTCTCCACCCCCGAGGCCCAGGGTCTGGACCGCGACCTGGTCGCGGAGGTCTATTGGCGCGCCGCGCACCTGGAGTCGATCTACAGCCTCCTGGTGATCAAGAACGGCTATCTCGTCGCGGAGAAGTACTTCCACGTCGGCGGCCCGTACCAGAAGACGAACGTCCAGTCGGTGACCAAGAGCTACACGGGGACGCTGGTCGGCATCGCGCTGGAGGACGGCTGCCTGTCGAGCCTCGACGAGCCGATGATGACCTACTTCCCCGAGCTCGAGGCGCGCCTGGACGACCCCCGCAAGGACCAGATCACCGTGCGTGACCTGCTCCAGATGCGTGCGGGCTACCCGTGGCTCGAGTCGTCCGCGGAGGGCAAGGAGCTGCTGTACCACGGGTTCGAGCCGGCCAACCTCGTCGACGTCCCGCTCAAGCGTGACCCGGGGTCGGGCTGGGACTACTCGAACCTGTCCTCCCACCTGCTCGCGATCATCCTCGCTCGGGCCTGCGCGACCGACGAGGCGTCGCACGACCTGATGGACTTCGCCACCGAGCACCTCTTCGACCCGTTGGGCACCACCCCCGGTCGTTGGCAGGTCGACTGGGACGGCTACCGGCTCGGCTACACCGAGCTGTTCGTCTCGGCGCGGGACATGGCGCGCCTGGGGCAGACGTACCTGGACGGTGGGGTCTACGACGGTCAGCAGGTGGTACCCGCTGCCTGGGTGGACGAGTCCTGGCAGAAGTACACGGAGAACGCCTGGTACTACAAGGTCGGGCCCAACTGGCACTCGAACTACGGGTACCAGTGGTGGCTCATCGACGCCGGGCCCTACACCTACGACCTGGCCTGGGGTCACGGCGGGCAGCAGATCGCCGTCCTACCCGAGCAGGACCTGGTCGTCGTGGTCACCGCCGACCCGCTCTACGGCCAGTTCGGCGACGGGCCGTGGGCGCTAGAGAAGTCCAACCTCAACCTGGTCGCCAACTTCATCGCCGGCATCCCGGAGACCTGACGAGCCGGCGCGGACACCGTCGTCCGCGAACCACGGAGGAGCCATGAGCAGCCGAGCCGCGACGAGCCGAGAGACGCGAGCCACCTCCCGCCAGGATCGGCCTGGCATCCGTGCGGAGCGCCCGACCGCCGTGGCGGTCGGCGTGCTGTACATCGTCGCCACGGTCGCCGGCGTCGCCGCGGGGGTGGTCGGAGCGCCCACCGAGCCCGTGGCCATGGCGGCCGACCGCGGGTCGGTCCTCGCCAGCGCGCTCGCCGTGACCGTGATGGCGCTCGCGGTGATCGGCGTCGCGGTGATGCTCTACCCGGTCGTGTCCCGTGACGCCTCGACGACCCTGCGCCGAGGCATGGCCACCGGGTACCTGGCGTCCCGGGTCGCCGAGGGCACGCTGTTCCTCGTGGGCGTCGTGGTGGTGCTCGCGATGCTCGCGCTCGGCGAGGACGCCGCGTCGGCTCCCGGCAGCGGGGCCGTCGGGACCGCGCTCCAGGCGGTCGACGAGTACTCGGTGATCCTCGGGCAGACCGCGTTCGGGGTCGGTGCCCTGCTGGTCTACTGGCTGCTGTACGTCTCCGGCCGGGTTCCCGCGTGGTTGGCCCTGTGGGGGCTGATCGCTGCGCCGCTGTTCCTGGTGTCCGGCGCGACACTGCCGTTCACGCACGACTCCAGCTCCACCGTCTCCTCCGTGCTCTACGCGCCGCTGGCGGTGCAGGAGATGGTGATGGCGGTGTGGTTGATCGTGCGGGGGTTCCGGCCCGTTGCAGAGGCGGTGTCGCCGCGGGCGACGTGACGGGCGCGGCGCGGTCGCGCCGTCGTGGGAAGGAAGGTGCTGACCCGTGGGCAGGGGTCAGCCGAGCCCTTCGTCCGGGTCCGTCCAGCCCTGGACGAGGGTGTCCCCGGCGGCTCGGGTCTCCTCGACGAGCCGGGCGAGCATGGCGGCGGCGGTGGTCGAGCCGAGCAGGGCCTGCTGGTCGAGCGGCCCGATCGGCGCGATGCCGGCCAGCTGCCACAGCCGGATGTCCGGGTCCTCGGCGAGCTCGATGTCCGGGGGCCAGCGCGGCTCGGCGAACTCGATGACCCGGGTGAGGGTCTCGCGAACCACGTGCTCGGCGTCCGCCAGGGCGGCCGGGTCGACGGTCTCCGCGGTCAGGGGCGCGAGCTCTCGCAGCTGCGCCCGCGGGTACGGGTCGTCGGCGAGCCACTCGACCACCTCGACCCGTGCGCCGCCGCGCGCGACCAGCTGGATCGAGTCCTCCCCGATCTGCACGCTCTCGATGGTCGCCACCGTGCCCAGGGGGAAGCGCACGTCGCCGCCACCCACCTCCGACCCGCGCTCGATCAGCACGACGCCGAACTCGCTGGGGCTCTGGCCCAGCACGGTGGACAGCATCTCGACGTACCGCGGCTCGAACACCCGCAGCGGCAGCGGCATCCCCGGGAACAGCACCGAGCCAAGCGGGAACATCGGCAGCTCGCGGGTGGGCGTCGGGGACGGCATGACGTCATGGTGCCTCAGGGGCGGGTGGGGTGCGCGGGGTGCCGGGCCGGCACGGCACACTGGCCGCGGCGGGACCTTGACACCGGATCGCGCCCGAGAGCAGCGTAGGCAGCCTGCTACGGAAGCGGGGCGGCCATGCCGATCACGATCACCGCAGGTCCCGACGACTACCCGCCGATCTACAGCGTGCGGGCGACGGGTGACGTCACGGCCGATGAGCTGGGCGACTTCGTCCGCGAGCACACCCCGGACAGCCGGCTGCGCCTGGTCCTCGACGCGACGGCCGTGACGGAGGCCGAAGCCATCGAGGCGGTCGGCCCGCTGGTGGTCTCGTTGGAGACCGAGGCGCACGGTGGGTACGCGGGGCCGGCGACGGCGACGACCTAGCGGATGCGGACCCTCGGGCGGGTGCGGCGCACCCTCGTGGCGGCCTGGCGTGCGGGTCTGTCCGCGTGGCGCGGCACGCCGGAGAAGGACGCTCCGGACGACGGGCCGGCACAGGACGTCGGCAAGGAGTCGGCGCAGTCGGCCGACAACCCCTTCGCCCACCGCGAGCGTCAGATCACCGGTGCCCTGACGTGGCTCGTCGGCGCCCTCGGTGCGGTCGCGTCGGTGATGCTCGCCGGATCCCAGCTGAGCGCTCTCGGTGGACTGAGCCCCGAGGACGACCCCCGACGCCTCGCCATAGCAGGGGCCTCGGCCGCGGCTGCGATCGTGCTCACGCTCGCGGCCGTGGCCATGCTCACGTGGATCAAGATGCCCCCCGCGCTCGGCAACCTGGACCGGCTCCGGGACATCGGTCGCGAGCCGCACGGCGAGGCGGTGCTGCGAGCCGCGCGCACCGACACCAGCTACAACCGCGGCACGGGCGGTGTGGTCCAGCTCCTGGACGAGCTCGGGCGCGTCCGGAGCCTCTACTACGGCGCGAAGGCCGAGCTCCTCGCGGCCGAGCTGGACGCGGCTGCCGGAGGCCGGCCGAAGGACCCCGCGGTCGTGGCGCTGCGGCGCAAGGTCGAGCTGCTGGGCGCGCGCAACGCCGACCTGCGGGTCGGGGCTGTTCTGCTGGCCCAGCTCGACGCCCAGCTGAGGTTGCGGCGGAGAACGGTGCGCGGCGGCTGGGTGGTGGTGATCCTCGCGCTGCTGGCCGCGCTGGGCCTCGTCGTCTTCAGCTGGGCGGCGAACCCTCCCGAGCCGCAGGCCGAGACCGACGCCATCACCACCCGGCCGGTCGCCGCACGGCTCCTGCTGGCGTCCGACGACGCGGTGTGGGCCGACCGGCTCGGCGACGCGTGCGCGGAGCAGGCGCGAGGGGATGGCATCCCCGTGGTCGCCCTCGCCTCGACCGAGGACTCGGTGACCGTCGTGACGGTGCCGAGCGCGGCGTGCCCGGACCCGGTGCGGGTCGTGGCGCCCGTCGACGAGGCGACGGTCGTGCCTGATGCGGGGGCCCTGGGTGGGGGATGACATGACGCGGCCGACGGCTGGTTCGCGCGGGGCTCTGGGAGGCTGGTCGTCGTGAGCCGGCGACGAGGCGTGCGCCTTCCCGGGCGAACGTCGGAAGCGGGCGTCCGGGCGTTCCGGCGACCCGAGCGGACCGACCGGATCGCGTAGCTAGCTCTTCTCCTCCGGCCCGAGCACGTGGGCGACCAGCGCCAGCACCGCGGCGCCGCGGCACCACTCGGAGTCGTCGCCTGACGTGGTGACGAGCTCGATGGGCGTCGCGCGCGGGTTGCGATGCTCGGCGATGCCCGCCTGGATGGCGGGGCCTGCGACGCTCGCCAGGCGGACGCCCTCGCCGCCGAGGATCACTGCCTGGGGCATGGTCAGGTTCGCGACCGCCGCGACCAGCTGTCCCAGACCGCGGCCCGCCCCGTCGACCACCGACCTTGCGGACGGTTCGCCGTGCTCGGCGAGGGTCAAGGCCTCGTCGTAGCCGATCTCCCGCCCGAGGGCGCCGCTGAGCGCTGCGCTCACCCCGGCGCTGGCGAGCACGGTCTGGGCGCAGCCGCGGTGGCCCTCGGCGCACAGCGGCCCGAAGGGGTCGAGGAGCCAGTGACCCACGAGCCCGAGCCCCGAGTCCTCGCTCTCGACGACCTCCCCGCCGGCGACCAGGCCGTACCCGACCCCGGCGCCCACGGTGATCACCGCGAAGCGGTCCAGGTTGCGTCCACCGCCGAACCAGCGCTCGTACTCGGTGAACGCGGTCACGTCGTTGGCGACCAGGACGGGCAGTCCCGTCTCGGCCTCGAGGGCCGCGGCGAGATCGACGTCCCGCCAGCCGAGGAAGGGAGCGCTGATCACGGTTCCGCCCGACCCGACCAGTCCGCCGATCCCGACACCGACGGCCGTGATCGCGGGCGCGCTGGCCGCGAGGGTGGTGATGAGGCGCGCGACGGTGGCGATGACCGCGGGCGGTTCGCGGCCGTCGAGGTCGGCGCGTTCGGAGCGAACGACGTTGGCGCGCAGGTCGGTGATGACGCCCAGGGCGTGGTCACCGGTGAGCTTGATGCCGATGAAGTGCCGCGAGGTGGGCACGACGTCCAGCAGTCGCGACGGCCGGCCGACCTGGCCGCTGACCAGCTCGCCGACCTCGACCAGCAGGCCGGTCTCCAGCAGCGGCTGGGTCAGGCGGGTGAGGGTGCCCGCGGACAGGTGGAGGCGCCGCGCGATGTCCGCGCGTGAGATGGGGCCGTTGATGAGCACCTGGACGGCGACGTCGAGGGCGGTCCCCTCGGACACCCAGCGCGGTGTCGACAGCCTCATCGACGTGGCCTCCCGGCACGATTTGTTTCGTGACGGAATCATAGCGGCCTCCAGGGAGGGTTCGCATCCATCCCTTGACGGCCTAATACTTTCGCGATACAACTAATCCACCCCACCGCGGCGACACGCTCGTCGGACAACGGAGTTCAGGAGGAGCTATGAAGCACTGGAAGGCGGGAACGGCGGCCCTGGCCGTGACGATCCCGCTCGCGCTCGCCGGTTGCAGTGGCGCCGGCGGGACGGACGAGAGTCCCGCCGCGTCGTCATCGGACGCGAGCGCCGGTTTGTCGGGCACCGTCACGTACTGGCACGCGTACAGCGAGGACTCGCAGGAGGTCGCCACGCTCGAGGACGTGATCATCCCCGCGTTCGAGAAGGCGAACCCCGGTGTCACTGTCGATGCGGTCACGGTGCCCTACGACGAGCTGCACCAGAAGCTCATCACCGCTGCGGCCGGCGAGCAGCTCCCGGACCTCGTCCGGGCCGACATCGGCTGGGTGCCCGAGCTCGCCAACCTCGGCGTCCTCGAGCCGCTCAGCACGTCCATGAGCGACTTCCAGGACTACGCAGAGCAGGTCTACCCCGGCGCGCTCGCGACCAACCTGTGGAAGGGCACCTACTACGGCCTCCCGCTCGACACCAACACCCGCGTGATGATGTACAACGCGGACGCCCTCGCCAAGGCCGGCGTCGAGGTGCCGACCACGATCGACGAGCTCGTCGCGGACGCGCCGACCCTCAAGGCCGCGGGTTCCTACGCCTTCGCCGACAACGGCGCGAGCGGGTGGAACGTCCTGCCGTGGATCTGGAGCTACGGTGGGTCGATCACCGACGACGACGTCACGGTCGCGTCCGGCCACATCAACTCCGACGCGTCCGTCGCTGCGGTGCAGATGCTGGTCGACATGTACCAGGCGGGCTACATCCCGAGCATCATCGTGGGCGACTCCGGCGGCCTCGCCACCAGCGACGGACTCGTCTCGGGTGACTACGCGACCATCCTCGACGGGCCGTGGATGTTCCCGATCTACCAGAGCCAGTACCCGGACTTCGAGCTGAACACCGCTCAGATGCCGGCCGGAGACGGCGGATCGATCTCGGTGGTCGGCGGCGAGGACATCGTCATGACGAGCACGTCGCAGAACAAGGAGGCGGCGATGGCCTTCCTGCGGTACCTGCTCAGCGAGGACGCCCAGCTCGCGATGGCCAAGACCGGCCAGATGCCCGTGCTGAGCTCGCTCACGGACCAGCTCACGGCGATCAACGACTACTTCGGTCCCTTCGTCGAGCAGCTCGCCACGGCCAAGCCTCGGCCCGTCACGCCGGCGTGGAACGAGATCAACACGATCCTCCAGGACCAGATCCAGTCAGCGATGCGCGGCGACGTGAGCGTCAAGGACGCGCTCGACAGCGTCGCGACCCAGGCCGACGCCCTGCTGGCGCAGTACAGCTGAGCGGAGCCCTGGTGACCGTCACCTCGCAGACCCCCTCGGCGGCCGTGCGCGCGGCCGCCGAGGGGTGGCGCCGAGCGTCGAGCTCCCGAGCGCGGCGCACCGCGCTCGCCGGATGGCTCTTCGTCCTTCCCGGCTTCGCGGTGTACGGGCTGGTCATGCTCTACCCCGCCGTGCAGACGGTGCTCCTCAGCCTCCAGGACTGGACCATCGTGCCCGGCCAGGAGTCGCCGTGGGTCGGCCTGGCCAACTACGCCGAGGCGCTGCAGGACCCGGTGTTCCTGCGCTCGCTCGTGAACGCGGCCGCGTACACCGCGTTCACCGTGCCGCTCCAGGTCGTGATCGGGCTGTTCCTCGCCGTCCTGCTCGACGGGTACCTGCCAGGGCGAGTCCTGTTCCGCGTGCTGTTCTACCTGCCGGTGGTGAGCAGCTGGGTGGTCGTCTCGCTGCTCTTCCGGTACATCTTCGCCTCCGACGACTCCCTCGCGAACTCGGTGGTCGTCAACCTCCTGCACCTGTCCGGCTCCAACGTCGCGTGGTTCCAGCACCGGTGGACGGCGATGCTCGCGATCGCGCTGCTCGGCACCTGGAAGGGCATCGGGTGGTCGATGCTCATCTTCCTCGCCGCCCTCACCGCCGTCCCGGTCGAGCTCAAGGAGGCCGCCGCCCTGGACGGTGCCGGAGCCGTACGACGGTTCCGCTACGTCTCGCTCCCCGCGATCCGGTCCGCGCTGTCGGTGGTCTTCATCCTGCTGTTCATAGGCGGGTTCAACGTGTTCATCTCGGTCCAGCTGATGACCGGAGGTGGCCCGTCCAACGCGACCCAGGTGCCCCTGACGTACATGTACCAGCAGGCCTTCGACTTCCTGGACTTCAGCTACGGCTCCGCCGTCTCGTTCATCCTCACCGGGACCGTCCTCGCGCTGTCCGCGCTCCAGTACTGGTGGACCCGGCGCAGGGAGGCGCTCTGAGATGCGGCGCACCCCACGCGACCGGCTGCTGCTGGCTCTGAGGTACCTGTTCCTCGGCGCCTGCGCCGTGGTGATGGTCTACCCGTTCGCCTACATGGTCTCCACGTCGCTCAAGTCACGGACCTACGTGCTGTCCGACCCGACGCGGCTGTGGCCGGACGAGCCGACCCTGGACAACTACCGCCAGGTCCTCACCGCGGAGCACTTCCCCCGGTACGCCCTGAACTCCGCCATGGTGTCCGTGGCGAGCACGGTGGCGATCGTGCTGCTGTCCTCGATGATGGCCTACGCCTTCTCCCGCCTGCGCTTCCCGGGGCGGCGGATCCTGTTCGCGCTCATCGTGGTGGGCCTGACGATCCCGACGATGATGCTGATCATCCCGCAGTTCCTGCTGGCCAGGGACCTGCACCTGCTCAACTCCCTGCCCGGGCTGGTGCCCTTCTACGTCGGGACCGCGCTCGCCTTCAACACGTTCCTGCTGTCCGGGTTCTTCGAGCAGATCCCGCGTGAGCTCGACGAGGCGATGATGATCGACGGGGCCGGCGCGTGGCGCCGGTACTGGAACCTGGCGATGCCCCTGGCCAAGCCCGCCCTCGGCACCGTGGTCATCTTCTCCTTCCTGGGCACCTGGGACGAGTACGCCTGGGCCGTCACGGTGCTCAACGACACGGACAAGCGCACGCTGCCCATCGCCATCGCGCTCTTCCAGGGCCAGCACTCGACCAGCTGGGGGCTGGTCTTCGCCGCGTCGATCATCGCGCTCGTGCCCGTGATCGCCATCTACCTCACCTTCCAGCGCTACTTCGTCGCCGGACTGACCACAGGAGCTGTCAAGAGTTGACCGACAACGACACGATCGACCTCGCCGTCGGCACCCTCGCCTCGGACTCGGTCCGGGTGGTCCTCGAGGGCCAGGCCGCTTCCGGCGCCTACGTCGCCAGCCCGACGTTCTCCCAGTACGGCTTCTCCTGGTTGCGGGACGGGTCGTTCATCGCCCTCGCCATGGACGCCGTCGGCGAACGCGGGTCGGCTGCCAGGTTCCACCGCTGGGTGTGCGAGGCGGTCTGGGGTGTGCGGGACCGGGTCGACGAGATCGTCGCGCGGATCGCCACGGGCCGGGGCGTCGAGCCCGACCGCATGCTTCCCACCCGGTACGCGCTCGACGGGACTGTCGAGGCCGCGGGTGACGAGGCATGGCCCAACTTCCAGCTCGACGGCTACGGCACCTGGCTCTTCGCGCTGGAGAAGCACACCGCGGGCCGGCTGGACAACCACGAGGCCGAGGTCGCCGACCTCGCCGCGCGCTACCTCGAGGCCACGTGGTCGCTCCCGTGCTTCGACTACTGGGAGGAGTTCGGCGACCGCCGTCACACCTCGACTCTCGCGGCCGTCGCGGCGGGCCTCGGCGCGGCGGGCCGGATGCTCCGCAGCGACCGGTACACCGCCGCCGCGGCGCGGGTGCTGCGGGAGATCGAGAGCACGTGCGTGGCCGACGGCGCCTTCGTCAAGGGGCCGGCCGACCGGCGGGTGGACGCGAGCCTGCTGTCGCTGGCCACGCCGTTCGACCTCGTGCCCGTCGACGACGCCCGGATGGTCGCCACCGTCGATCGCGTCCGTGCCGAGCTCGTGACCCCCACCGGAGGCGTGCGCCGCTACGTCGGCGACTCCTACTACGGCGGCAGCCCGTGGTTGCTGCTCACGGCGTGGTTCGGGTGGCACGCGCGACGTTGCGGCCGGCCGGACGAGGCGCTCGCGGCGCGGCGATGGGTCGAGGCCAGGGCGGGCGAGCTCGGCCGGCTGGCCGAGCAGGACGTGTCCGAGCCCCAGGACCCGGCGACCGTGGCCGAGTGGGAGCGCAGGTGGGGTCCGGTCGCCGACCCGCTGCTGTGGTCACACGCGATGTACCTGCTGCTGGTCGCGGAGGACCGGGCGTGAGCATCGTCGTCCCGACACGCGCGGTCCACGCTCCCGGCGAGCCGGTCGAGGTCGACCTCGAGCCCGCGGCATCGACGGCGTGCGAGGTCATCGTCACGCGCCTGGCCGAGGAGGTCGCGCGGGTCCAGGTGCGTCCGGGCCAGTCGCGGGTCGAGCTCGGGACGTTCCCCGTCGGCGGGTACGGCGTCGCGGTGGGGCAGGCGACCACGGCGTTCGACGTGCTCGAGGACCGTTGGGCCCGGCCGCGGTACGGGTTCGTGGCCAGGCTCGACGGATCGATGCCCGTGCGTGACGTGCAGCGCATGTTCCGGCGCTTCCATCTCAACGCGGCCCAGCTCTACGACTGGGCCTACCGCCACTCGATGTTGCTCCCCCCGCAGGAGGTCTACCTCGACCCGCTCGGTCAGCAGCGCGACCTGGGGGCGATCTCGGCGCTGGCGCGGGAGCTGAGCGTCGTCGGGGTCGAACCACTCGGGTACGTCGCGGTCTACGCGATCGGGGTCGACGAGGTACCGGCCTGGTCCGACGCGCTCCTGCTGCGCCCGGACGGCAACCCCTACCGGCTGGGCGAGGACTTCCTGGTCCTGGTCGACCCCGGGCATGAGCGGTGGCGCGCCCATCTCCTGGACCAGCTCGAGCAGGTGGTCCAGGACACCGCGATCCGCGGCTTCCACCTGGACCAGTACGGCTGGCCGAAGGTCGCGCGGCGCGGCGACGGCGCCACCGTCGACCTCGCCACCTCCTTCACAGGGCTCATCGAGTCGGTCCGGTCGCGCCTGCCCGAGGCCCCGTTCATGTTCAACAACGTCAACGACTTCCCGACGCACGCGACGGCGACGGCGCCGCAGAGCGCCACGTACATCGAGGTGTGGGACCCGCACACCACGCTGCGCGACCTCGGCGAGCTGGCGAGCCGGGCGCGGCAGCGACGTCCCGAGCACCCGCCCATCCTGTCGGCGTACCTGAGCTGCTACGCCGTCGCGCCGGAGGAGTCCGCGACCCGGGCAGCGATGCTCGTGCTGGCCACGGCCGCTTCGCACGGGGCCACCCACCTGCTGCTCGGCGAGGACGGCCACGCCCTGACCGACCCCTACTACCCGCGCAACCACACGCTCGCCCCGGAGTCCGTCGAGGCGCTGGTCGCGTGGTACGACTTCGTCGTCCGGCACGGCGACCTGCTCTACGACCCGGCGGCCGTCGACGTCACTCGCCACTACACCGGCGGCATCAACGAGGACGTCGTCGTGCGCGCGGGCGAGCTGCGCGTGGGCGTGGACCCCGAGGCCGGCGCGCTGTGGACCCGGGTGGTGCGCACTCCGCTGGGCTGGGTGGTCCACCTGATCAACCTGTGCGACCAACACGACACCGCGTGGGACGCGCCCAAGGCGCCAGTCGAACCCGTGGTCGGCGCCAGGATCCGGCTCTCGTTCGCCGACGACGCGACCACGGTCCGCGCTGCGTCGCCCGAGCTGCCCGACCTGGTGCTGCTCGAGCCGCTGGGCCGCGTGCGCGGGCACCAGGACGACGCCCTGTCCGCCGGGCAGGGCGGGGTGGAGTTCGAGCTGCCGCCGCTCGGACTCTGGACGGTGGTCTGGATCTCCTGATCGCGGGGAGGGTGGAGGAGCGACGCGCGTCGTGATGCGGTGAGGCGGGTATCGGTACGGACTGAGCGCCGTTCCGGTGGGCCGGCTCTGTGCGGGGCTGGAAGGCTGACCGGTGAAGAAGCCGCGCGGATACGTCGCCCATCGTGCTGTCCTACTCTGCGGCGGGCGTCGCGCGGTAGTCGTGCGGCCTACTTCCAGGCGTGGAGCAGGTCATCGGCGGTCCACACCTGCGCGAGGCGCTCGTCGGCGACCGCGCCTGCGGGGCAGACCGCGACCAGTGGCGTGGCGGATCCGAGGTCGGGGATCCTCGTCGCGTCAGTGGCGAGCTTGGTGAGCTCGGCCGTCGTGACCTTGCTGTGGGGGCGCCACTTGATGGTCCCCACGAACGCGTAGGTGTCCGCGGGTCGGCCGTCCGCGCCGACCAGGTCGATCTCGGGCACGCTCGTCCGCGGCCACCACCCACCGACGGTCCGCACCTCGGGCCACCGGTCGTCGGGCAGGAGCCGCTCCAGGGCATCGCGCACGACGGGCTCGATCGCCCGTCCCCGCCAGGTGGGGTAGTCGTCATTGACTCGCTGGAGGGCGAGGTCGCCGCGCCCGCGGTCGATGTCGTCGACCGACGGTTCGACGTAGCGCAGCCAGAACCTCAGAGCGGGGTCGGCCACGCGCCAGCGGCGGTTCTTCGGGTCCGGCCTGGTGGACAGCGGCTCGTCCGCGACGGCGACGCGCTTGGTGGACAAGACCCCTAACGCGTCGGTCAGGGTGGCGGCGTTCATCGGCTTGGAGCCGGTGGACTGCGCGATCGAGGTGAAGGTCCGCTCGCCCTTCCCGCCGATCGCGCCGAGCACGGCGCGGGCCGACGCGGTGGCGGGGAACTCGCTGTCCACGACGCGCTGCCCGGAGACCACCAGCGGGGTGATGGCGTCCGAGAGCTGCGCCCGCAGGAACTCTTCGCGGGACGTCCCCGGAGCCCAGGCGCGGGTGACGGTCGGTAGCCCGCCGGTGATCAGCCACGCGTCGAACGCATCGATCCCGGTGGTCCCCGTCATTCGGGCGACGTCGCGGGGGGACAACACGTCCAGGACCATCGGGGTCGCGCGGCCGTGGAACGGTGCGTCGCGGTGGTCGAGGGCCTCCATCATCGCCAGGTCCGAGCCGAGCAGGAGGAGTAGGACGGGCTTGCGGGACAGGTCGTGATCCCACACGCGTTGGAGCTCGCCGGCACCTCCGGGGATGGCGTCGAGCAGCCAGGGCGCCTCGTCGATGACGACGATCGATGGCCGGTCCGCGGGTAGCAGCCGGTCGATGATGCGCAGCGCCTCGGTCAAGGTGGTGGGTCTCGCGGACTCGGCGAGCCATGCCTCGGGCACGTCGGAGGCGGCCGCCGCGGCCATGAGCGCGCCCAGCTCGATCGTCGGATCGGCGCCCCGTGCCGCCTGGAAGTAGACCGAGGGGTGACCGGCGCGCGCGATGAGCTCGGACACCAGTCGACTCTTGCCTACTCGACGCCGGCCGCGGAGCAGCACCGCAGTGCCTACGTCGTGGGTCCGGCCGGAGCGCGCGCGTGCGTCGATGTCGGCGAGCAGACCGGCGAGCCGCTCGAGCTCGACGCCCCGTCCCACGAAGTCGGACATCCTCGACCTCACTCTAACTATGGTTGAGCATACTATAGACGCACATAGTAAAGCGGGGCAGAGTCTGATCGCGGGCTGTCGGGCGTGCGATCGCGGTCAGGCGTCGACGACGCTGCCGTCGCGCCTGATCAGGCCCGCCCGGACGAACTCGTCGATGCAGGTCGGGCGCCGCCGGTTGGCCTCGGCGGTGGCAGCCATGACCTCCGCGAACGCCTCGGGCATGCCCGCGGCCGAGCACACTGCCCGCAGGCGCACGAGCAACCGTGCAGCCGTCACGTAGCTGGCTCGTCCGGTCGTGGTGAGCGCCTCGGTGACCATGCGCTGGTAGTGCGGGACGGTCTCGGCCGGCGAGGTCTTGGCGCGCCGGGCGCACAGGGTCTCCCACTGCCCGCCGGCCGCGTCCGGGTGGGCCACGGCGAACGCCCACGCCTCCACGTCGCGTCCGGCGCCCAGCAGCACACCGATCCAGTCCCACGGGCGGGATTCGGCCAGCCGCTGCTCCGCGGCCGCCGATTCCGCCTGCCACGCGCCCGCAGCCTCGGCGGCCTCGCGGAGGTCGGCGAGCGTGCGCCAGGAAGGGTCCCGGCCGAAGGCGTCGCGGCGGAGGGCCAGGACGCGGGCGCTGTCGCCGCGCGCGGTCGCGTCGTCGACCAGCCGCTGGACGAGCGCGGCCGCGTGCGGGCTGTGCGCCAAGCTGAGCCCACCCTCGGCGTGCTGGACGGCGAGATCGGGCAGGCCGGCCTCGTCGAGGGCCTCGACCACCCGCAGCACGAGGTGCTGGTTGCCCAGGCCCTCGCCGATCACGGCGACGATCCGCTCCGGATCGCGGTCAAGGATGGCGAGCCTGCCCCGGGCGTAGCGCACGGAGAAGTCGTGCTCGCCCGCGGTGCGGGCCGAGGCGTCGACCAGCCGCCGGTACTCGGCCACGCCGTCGTCGCCCAGGGCATCCGCGTACCGGTCGACGTCGACCTCGAAGAAGTCCTGCTGGTCGGAGAACGCGAACCGGTGCAGCCAGCGCGCCAGGCGGCGACGCTGCTTGGGCGTGAGCGCACCTGCGACGCCCGCGGCGATCTCCGCATGCAGGTCGAGCAACCGGTGGATCTGGTCGCCCTGCGCGCCGGAGGAGTCGTCCGACCGCAGGATCGTACGTACCGTCAAGGCGACCGCGCGTTCGACGATCTCGAGCAGCTCGGCCGACGGGCGCCCCGTGCGATCAGCCAGCAGGCGCAGCAGGGGCTCGGCCTCGGAGGCGTAGCGATTGGCCTGGCCGTACTCGTAGAACCGGCGACGCGGCTTGAGGGAGTCCTCGACCTCGGACCGCAACGCTGTCAGGTCATCCGTGCTTGCGATGTAGGCGCGGCTGACCAGCTCCGCCACCCCATCGATCTCGGAGGCCGCCTCACGCAGGAGGCCGCGCAACTCGTCGGCGCCCAGCCCCGTCAACCACGCCTCCGCGGGGTCGATCGCTCCCTCGGGCCCGGCCGTGTCGACCTCGTCGTCGTCCTCCTCGGCGACCACGACCACGGCGACACAGTGCTTGCACAACGCCCCGCTCGCCCCGACCGGGCAATCACACCACCACGACTCCTCGCCGATCCGAACGTGGTACGTCTCACTACCGACCACCTCGGCCCGAAGTTCCCCGCGCCGGCGCTCCAGCACCTCAACCCGGCCCTGACGCGCATAGGCGCGCCCGCGCCCGAGAGTCCCCGGGTCGGTCAGCTCCGCCAGGTCCGCGAACGTCAGCACGAGACAGTGCCTACCACGAGTGGCGCTCCGCGATCCCGCCGGCGGCCTGGGCGCCCTCCTTCGTCGCCCGCGCTACCGATCCCGTGCCTGAGGAGCCGCGGACAGAGTGCGCGCGCCGGGCCCTTGAACGCAGCGTCGGCCAGCCAGGAAGGCTGCCAGATGGCTGCCGCGACACGTAGATGGACGTCCCAACGGTGGCGACGTCGGCCGCGAGCGACGCTCTGACCAGCGAAACCACCATCGCGGCGGCTGCAGAGCCGACGAACAACCCGCGGATCTTCGTGCGCCTCGCTCTCGAACCTCGACGAGTGATCAACATGGCTGTGACCTGCGCAAACGTGGGCCCCGTGGGGATCGAACCCACAACCCGCGGAGTTCCCGGCGGAGGTTCACCGGGGGCAACCGGATGCCACGGGATTCCATCCCTGACCTGGGGCTTCGCTCCATGTCAGATCACGGGCAGCCATCGCGCCTCACGGCGCATGTCAGTGACACACAAGGGACAGCGCCGACTCGAGGATCAGACGCCATGACGTGATCGCTTGCTGAGTGGTTGCGGGCCGGGGGCCTCGCTCACGAGATTCGTGGGTTGCCGGGCAGTAGCCCCTGTCCGGCCTTTCCGACAATCGTGGGAGGCCCCCGGTGTTGTTTGAGCGTATGAGTGTCGGGCTCGACGTGCACGCACGTTCGGTCGCTGCTGCGGCGATCGGCAACGTCATCGGTGAGCTGGTCAAGACCCGTCTGGTCCATTCGGCCGAGGCGGTCCTGGCATGGCTGTCGGGGTTGTCTGGTCCGGTCGCGGTCGCCTATGAGGCCGGTCCGACCGGCTTTGGGCTGGCTCGCGCGCTGGCCGATGCCGGGTTCGCGTGCACCGTCGCGGCGCCCTCGAAGATCAATCGGGCTCCGGGTGACCGGGTCAAGACCGACGCCCGTGACGCGGTGCTGCTTGCCAGGCTGCTGCGGATGGGCGAGCTGACCGCGGTGCGGGTGCCGACCCAGGTCCAGGAAGACGCCCGGGACCTGGTCCGGGCGCGCGAGGACGTGCGCGGCGATCTGATGCGTGCCCGCCACCGGGTCTCGAAGCTGCTGCTGCGCCACGGGCACGTGTATGCCGGTGGGAGCACGTGGAACCGCGAGCACCACGCCTGGTTGCGTCGGATCCGGTTAGATCTGCCCGGCACCCAGGCCGCTTATGACGCCGACCTCGAAGCGGTCGCCTTCGCCGAAGCCCGCCGCGACCGCCTCGATGCCGCGATCACCACGATGGCCGCCGACAGCGAGTTCATCGACCTCACCCACCGGTTGTGGTGCCTTCGCGGGGTCTCCACCCTGACCGCGTTCGCCCTCGCGGTGGAGATCGGCGACTGGCGGCGGTTCACCGGCGCCTCGATCGGCGCGTTCTTGGGCCTGGTGCCCTCCGAGCACTCCTCGGGCGGCTCGCGACGCCAGGGCGCGATCACCAAGTCCGGCAACGCCCACGCCCGCCGACTGCTCATCGAAGCAGCCTGGCACCATAGGCCCCGCTACGTGGTCGGCAAGGTCCTGCAAGACCGTTGGGACCAGGGGTCACGGTGTCAAGCGGCGGCGCCAAGAGCTCGAGTCGCACGATCCGGCTGCGGCGGGTCTACTCAATCCGGTCGTTGGATGATGCTGCCGATGGCTCCTGGCCGGCTAATCCGAGCCTGTCATCCTCGGGTCTCAAGAGAGTCGGCCGTACCTCCAAGCCCACTAAGCGAGGCCCGTGCGCCGAGGCACACAGCGCAGTACCTTGGCGACCGTGATCGCCTCCGCTCCACCGCAGTGGGACGTCGCGCTCTCATTCGCGGGTGAGCAGCGGCAATACGTCGAGCGGGTTGCATCGAGTCTCGCTGCGGGGGGCTTCCGAGTCTTCTACGACCGGCACGAGCAGGTCGAACTCTGGGGCAAGAACGTCTTCGACTACCTCGACTACGTCTACCGGATTGCTGCTCGCTACTGCGTGATCTTCGTGTCTAAGGAATACGCAGCGAAGGCGTGGACAAACCACGAGCGGCAGAGTGCCCAGGCGCGAGCCCTCGATGAGAGTTCCGAGTACCTGCTGCCGGTGCGCTTCGATGACACGCCTCTAGATGGCTTGCGACCGACTGTGGCCTTCTTGGACGCACGGCAATCCACGCCTGAGGCTGTAGCGTCGGCGATCGCTCAGAAGATTGGTGGATCAGGCGGTGGACGAGTATTCGAGTCGGTCGCGTCTGATCGGATCGGACCCCGGCCACCCACGATCGCTGGTAGCGATCTGACTGAGGAAGTTCAAGGCATGTTGCGAGCCAAGGTCGCAAGCTACTTCAGTTCGCTTAGGGCGGCGGAGGCATGGTCTCCAGAATTCGTTGAGAGGTGTGCGGATCTCGACACAGTTGCACGGCGAGACATCGCACTCGCTGACGCCCACAAGCTTCGAGCGTTTGAGTTCGACCTCGAGGAGTTCATGCGCGTCGTCGACGAGGCATCTAGAGGGTGGCGCTGGTCGGCTTCCGCGTCAGAAGTGCACCCGCGAAGCGCCCTAGAGTGGGGACAGTTCGCGCAGCACGTGGATGCGGTCGGGCTCGTGCTGCGCGATTACGCGGACCGCATGCAGAAATGGAGTGACACCAGTCGTGAGCCTGCAGCTTCCCTTTGGGAGGCGCTGTCAAGGATAAAGCAGTACGCGTGGATCATGGCAGAGATGGATCGCTTCGCCGAAGATCCCGCGCTAGCGCCGAGTAGAGACCAATCGGCCGCAGAGTTTGTCCGCCAACGCGCGTCCAGGAGACGCGAAGTCATTGACACACACCTCGCCAGTGGGTCTTCAACCTACTTCGCATTCGTTGCCTCGACCGATCAGATAGCCGCGTTCACAACAGAACTTGACAAGTTCTGCTCGTTGCTAAGGACAGTTTCCTCCCTCGGTGAGAGCAGTAGCAGTGCGGAGAGGGAGCGAATGGTGGCAAAGATCGCGAAGGCCGCGCTGCCGCTGACCGCCGCTGCGGCGTCACTCGACGAGACCTTCCGGCAGTTGGGCGGCGACGTCCGCTGACCTTAGCTAGCCGACCGCCGCGGCGGCGAGGGCGATCCGTACCACTCTGCCAGGCGGACCCTGGACACCGGCGCCGACCTGCTCACCGAACGACAACTCGCCCGCATTGACGCGCTGTTCGCCAACGAGGCCTACGTCGCCGTCGAGGTCACATCCCTCGGGTGGATCCTGAAGAAGCGATCAGCCGGCGTCCTGGCCTGCTTCGACCGTTCGCCAGGTATCCCGGCGCGCAAGCGGCCCCGTCGGGTGATCAAGAGACGCGTCGTGTCAAATCGTCGAGAATGCGCCGGGCAAGCGCGGGGTAGACGCTGCTATTCGCCAAGTCTTCTCGGAGCTCCGGAGGCGACTCTGCGACCAGGTGCTGAGCGGCACCGCCGGGTACTCCAAACGAATACGTTGGGCACCCAGCTCGCAGCTCCGAGAACAGCGCGTGTTCCGCCTGGATGCCTTCCATGCCTCCGATGAAAACTGCAGCGGCGGGCGCCTCATCGACGAGCATCTGGCGGCGCATTCGTTCAAGGCTTCGTGGCGCACGCGTCGGGTCCGGGGGCTCGTCTCCTTCGGGCTCTGTCCGAATCAGCGTCCCGACGCCGTCTGCCTCAAAGCGCCGCGTCGCAGCGGGAAGAATTGGATCAAAAACTGCGGACTGATACACCACGATCGGCGGCTCGCCGTAAACTGACTGCTCGGCAGCAACATAGAGCAGCAGAGGCGCGATGGTTGGGTGGGCCGCTGTGACAATGCGCCCATCGTGCCGAAGGACGGTGCGAGCGATGGCAACCACCGCATCGGTGATCTCAAGCGCGTCGAAGTGGCCGTGCCACCGAGCCGGGTCGGGGATGCTCGCCGAGATGAAGACGTATCTGCCATCAAGGCTGGCTTCTCCGGTAGGCGCGGTCACCACGCACCGCCGATGGCGTTCTCGGGGAGCATTTGGAGCGACCGATCTCCGTTGACCCACTCGAGGTGTCGTCTCCGGCTGTCGTCGAGGCGCCTAGCGGCATGTACCAGAAGCGCCCGTGCCGACGGGTCGACTTGCGCTCGCGCCTGATCGAGGCGGTGCAGGTCTTCGGACGCAGGGATACGAGGTGCCACCGCGACAACCGAGTGACCTAGGGGACTGGCCACATCGATCACCCAATCGCGTAGGGCGGTGCAGCTCCCGCCATGGCTCTCCGCCGCCTCCTGCACACTTCGGAGCAGCATGCGACGGCGGCGAACGAGCCCTCGTGCGTGCGCGGCTTCGGCCTCGCTGATTGCACGATCAAGAGCCTCGGCGGTCAGGACCTCGTAGTTGTGCTCATCCCGAACGAGGTCGGCTGTCTCCAGGACGAGACGAGGCACGCCTAGGCTGCCGGGAATCGGTTTCGGATTGCCGGGCCACGTGACGATCAGCAGTCCCATCGCGTGCGCGAGTGCGTAGTCAACCTCATCGAATACCCAGTCCGAGAGGTGCGCATCGGGCGTTTCGAGGACAAGCAAGAATGCGAAGTCCTCCAGGGCGTCCGCGATGCACCGTTGTACGTCATCACCTGGGGGTATCGCGAACCGATCGATGAAGGGCTTGAAGCGAACATGCGATAGGGCATCGTGGAGTTGTTCCGCAGCGGCAAGGCCGTCGCTCCTCCGATGACTAACAAACACGCGTCGATCACGGTCGACGATGCTCAGTTCTTCAAGCACGGCACTCGCGAGTCGACTTGCGGGACTCGAGCCAGACCACTCGATCCCGTTGAAGCTCGAGAGGAGATCGGGCACTTGGAGGCTGAATCCCGTGAGGTCATCAACTACGGGAATGATGGTCACTCCGTCATGACGAGCGAGGCGAATCTGCTCGGCGAGACCCATGTCGGCCTTCGCCGAGGGCCCGACCAGTGCGACGGCAACAGCGGGCGCGTCTCCTCGAGCGTGCCCCTCCACCACGTCGACGGAAACTGATCGATGCATGCCGAGGTCGACAAGAGCCGAGGCAACGGCCACCCGCAGTTCGGCAAGCCACTCGGGTCTATCGACGTGCAGGACCGAGAGCCGATACGAGACCGTCACGAACGCCCCACTTCCCTACGTTCAGAGCCGCCAGCTAGGAACAGTTCGAGTTGATCTTCCGGAGTTCGCGGCTGTTGTCCACGAGGCGGCTCTTCGAAGCCCGGCTCGAGAAGGCGGCTTCGATGTTGGCCCGAATCATTGAGGCGGATGTTGGGTAACTCAGGTAGAGGGCGTACGAAGCTGCCGAGTCGCCCTCCACCCAGTTGTCCTTGACTCTGGCAGGGAGCGTCGCCGAGTTGTTCATTGACGGAAGGGGGTAGACGAGCAGGCCGTTTCGCCTATTCGCGGGATCGTTGCGCAGGGAAGAGGAGATCTCCCAGTCGACGAACTTGCGCGCCCACGTGCACCTGCCGAGGAGAACGATCGTGACTGTTGAGTCGGTGAGGTACTTCTCGCGGATGCGCCGCTTGATGTACTCCCCATCGCTGCTATCGACGAAGTCGTCGTCCACCGTCACGCCGACCGAGCGCGCAATGAACTCTGACCCGAACTTCTCGATGAACGCCTCAACCTCAGCCATGTCGTCCGCGTGGTACGAGACAAAGCACTTGTGCCTGGTGGTGTCGCTACTCCTGGCGGCGGCGGCCTCCGCAATGCGCTGAAGCTTGTACATCGACTCCTTCGTCACGCCTGACCCCCTCCGTCCGGCACGGGCGCCGCGCTCGGAGCCCGGGATACAACCTAGCTGGCGCCTCCGACAGAGATGGCCGGCCGGGTATCGCTGAGGTTGTGCACGTCGCAGCGGTCAGCATGCTTGCAAGCGGACCGTTGGCGCCTCAAAGAGCGGGCCGATGGCGCAGGTGCGTCGTCGGTCGAGCACGCGTACGCCGAACTCGACTCCGCCGCGGGAGCCGGCACGCTGCTGCAGCAGGACGCGCTGGGCGATCCGCGGCTCCTCGCGCGGCCGTGGGACCCAGCGTCGTGCGTTGGCCCGGACCTCCGGGCCGAGCTCTGGCAGTGGCTCGACCAGGTGGTCATCTGGCTGAACCACGAGTACGTGTGGGACGTCGAGGCGACGATCCCTCCGCGCTGGCCACGTCACCCGCACCTGGTCCACGAGATCGCCGACTTCGCCGAGGAGCACTGCCAGGACGGGCACCAAGCATGGCCCGCGCAAGGGCGTCACACCCGGCACCACGGGAGTCAGGCGCGGCGGGATCGATCAGCCGCCTACCGAGCGGACTGCGGTGGCTTGGTCGACCCTTCTCTCCGCGGACCGGTGGACCGTGGGCGCGAAGGGTAGCGCCTGGCCGCGGCATGTCTTGGGAGTGGCGCCACCCACGCGTGCATCAGACCCGGCCTTCTCGATTGCGGAGGTACCAACCGCACGTCCGGTGACAATCACCTCGCGTGTCGGCCCAGGTCTGTGGGGCACCGGTAGCTCCTACCTACTTGTTGCCCTTCGCGCGGTTGTGGGTGACACAGAGCATCTCGCAGTTGTCGAGATCGGTGGCGCCGCCCTTGGACCACGCCGTGACGTGGTCGGCGTCCATCTCACTCTCGGTATAGATGCGAGCCCTGTTCGCGTTGTTGCTGACCGCACACAACGGGCAGTTGGACGTGCCATTCGCCCTGGCGGCGTCGCTCTGGCGTCGGTAAGCGAGCTTCTTGATCTGGTCGTTGAACAGACGAATCTCGAGCAGCCGGGTGTCTGTCTTGCCACCGAGCACGTACTCGAAGATCCCCTTGCGACTACCCACGGCCGGATCGCCGAGGAGCTTCTGCACAGCCGCGTCTACCTCGGCCGGGCTGTAGGAGGTCGAGTGGTAGGTCTCGTAGAGCCTGCCCCACTCCAGCCCCTGCATCTGCTTGGCCGGTGGAGCCGTGAAGACACTCCCGATCCAGTCGATGACCGACGTGAAGTGGGTCTTGAGGCCAACGATGTCGACATCTTGACGGTGGTCGGCCATGTAGCGGTCGACGCTGATGTGCTGCGAGTCCGCAACCCACTGGAGTGCGACGGCGAGGATGCCTTGGCGTTTCGGATCGCCCTTGACGTAGGTCTGCCACTTCTGCAGGTGGGCGTTGTGGGAGTTGGAGTACTCACGCTTGGCGGCCGTCACGAAGGGTCCCGAGTAGATGGCGTTCAGCAACTCCTGGTCATTGAGCGGCACCCCGGAGATGTTGATGGTCTTGAACCATTCCTTGATCTCCTTCTCTGTACCCGTGCACTCGTAGACGAGCAGGCCGGAGTCAAGGATCTTGCGCTGTTCGTCGACCGGCAGGGACGAAAACGTCTGTTCGCGGCCATCGAGCTTGATCGCGAACTTCCCAGTCACGAACCGGCCGACGCTCGTGATGCGCTGCTGGCCGTCGAGCACCTCGAGGATGTTGCCATCGACGTTGAAGTACATCAGACCGAGCGGGTACTCCTTGAGGAGGGAGTTGATGACGTCGATCTCCTTCTTCGAGTTGTTCTCCGCGTAAATGTAGGCACGTTGGTACTCGGGCTGGATGACGAGTATGCCGGCCAATCCGAACAGCCCCTTGGCCTCGAGCTCGTTGTAGACGAACCCCTCGACGACCTGTTCGACCGTGTAGTGCTTGAGGTCGGTCTTCATACTCCAGCCTTCCGGCGGATGAACAGCCGCTTGTAGATGCGCTTCACGGGGTAGCCGACGTCGAAGTAGGTGCCAGGACCGAAATCGTCCACCCGGATGTAGGGGGCGTAGCTCCCGGTGTTGGAGCGCATGTGGACTCCATCGACGACCTTCTGCTTCTTGCTGTAGGTCCGGGACTGCGGGAAGTCCCCCTCGCTACTGCCGACAATCTCGAACTGGTCGGGGTTGTAGCTGTCGAGGAACGTGATCGGGACGCCCATCAGGCCGTCGTAGTCGCTCGGGATGGCATCGACGAACGGCACTTCGATTGCCGGGAAGTTGTCGTAGGGCGGATAGCCGTTGCCCTGAACTTCCTTGTGCTTGCTGAACTTGATGTTGTCCGCCTCGGTCATGAGTTGTAGCGGCTCGTGCCTTCGACCATGGTCGATATTGGTGAACCAACAGGAGTTGCCGAGCCGGGTGTAGTCGTAGGTGTCATCGGAGGGATAGCCAAGCTTCTCGGCTTTGAGTCGGTCGGCCTCGGCGATCTCGACACCCTTCGGCACGCCGAAGACCATGTCGGTGGTGTTGGCCGTGGCGCCCTTCCACAGGCGGTTGGCGATGATGTGCGGGAAGACCTCATTGTAGGTGATGGCGTTGTTGCTGCCGATGACCGAGTACTTCTTCCCACTGCTCGTCAACCAGTCTACGAACGGGCGGAAGAGGCTGAACGGCGGGTTAGTGATGACGAAGTCCGCTTCGTCGCGGAGGGCCGTGACCTCCTTGCTACGAAAGTCGCCGTTGCCGGTGAGGTACTCCCATTGCAGATCCTCGATGTTGACGACGCCATCGTCGTTAATGTCCTTACGGTCCAGGACGAACTTCTTGCCGTTGACCCGGGTCTTCGCGGCATCGAACTGTGGGTCGGATGTCTCGAACAGCGTCGGTGTGTAGAACTGGCCGGCCGGATTGGAGTCGGGGGCGTACGAGGTCGAGATTAGCCGCTGGAGGCCGAAATCAACGAAGTGGAGAGCGAAGAACTTGGTAAAGTTGCTCCACTCGGGGTCGTCGCACGGGAGCAGGATGACCTTGTCGCGAAAGACGTTGGGGTCGTACTCCAGGTAGGCGTTCATCTCGCGCTCGATGTCAGCCCATTGGGTGTAGAACTCGTCGTTCTTTGCGGCCTTCGCCGCCGCGAGACTAATGTTCGCCATCTAGCTACCTTCGTGGACCGACGTGACTTCCTCCGGTTCGACCGGAAGACCGCTGCTGCCTGGATCGACTGCGACTGCGACTGGGCCCAGGCTAGCGGGAGCAACCCACAACCACGGGAGTTGGGTCGGCGCGGTACGGATCTGCGGCTCGGGGCCGGCGGTCCCCATGCTGACCCAAGATGGGAGAACCCTGACGTCGTCCTGGAGCCGGCTACGTGGAACCGCCGGCCACGGCGTCCGGGCGGTGGTCGCCGAGCTCACGCGGAGCGGCTCGACGCAGGCGTCTACCAGCAACCGCGTCGGCTGGACGTCCGCGACCACGGCCCGGCTCTACGAGCGCATGGCTCGAAGGTGGCTCCTCGGCGGCACCCTGGCGAGCCTGCGAGTCGACGAAGTCCACCCGCACGACGTCACGCTGTGGCTGTCGAGGGTCGCGGCCTCGGCCGGCACTCCGTCTGCGCGGACCGTCCGTACCGTCCTCAGCTCGGTCCATCGGTACGCCATCGGGCGGCGCATCGTCGCGAGCTCGCCAACCCGTGAGGCGACGCTCGCGGGCGTCAAGGGGAGGTCGAGGAAGCGGGGCCGGCCGGGACCATCGGCCGGGCTCGACCCGAAGCGGGCCTTCACTTTCGAGGAGCGCAGGAGGCTCGTTGCCGCGGCCCGGGAGAGCGACGAGCAGTCGGGTCAGGACCTCGCCGACCTCCTGGTCTTCGTTGGCGCGACCGGCATCCGCATCGGTGAGGCGCTCGCCCTGCACTGGAGTGAGGTCCTGTTCGAGCAGGATCTCAAGCGCGTGTGGGTCGAGGTGGGCGGCTGGACGACCGCGCCTGTTCAGGGCGCCGGCGTTCACCGAGTTCCGCACGGAGCCACCAAGGCGGCAGTCCGTCGGCTCGCGCTGCCCGTCGAGGCGGCCGCGGCGCTGCGCGCTCGATTCGGACTTCGCCGACATCACGTCCTCGTGTTCGGCTCCCCGCTCAGCCCGGATCAATACCGCGAGGTGAGTACGGTATCCAAGAGGATCAGGAAACTGCTCGACGGGCTCCGCGGTGACGACGGTGCGCCGATGACCTGGGCCTCCTCGCGTACCCTGCGGCGGACCATCGTCTCCCAGCTCCACGCGGCAGGTATGCCAACGGCAGCGATCGCCGACCAGACAGGGCACCGGGACCTGCGTGTACTCGAGGAGCACTTCATCGCGCGCATCCCCTCATCGACGGCCGCTGCGGACCTGCTCGACGCGGCCGACAGGGCTCGTGCCCGTTGAGGCAAGCACGTAAGTGTCTTCGTAGGGGACTGGCGCCCTGCGAAGGCTCCCAGCCGAGTGTTTCCGCAGGTCACGGTGGGCCCCGTGGGGATCGAACCCACAACCCGCGGATTAAAAGTCCGCTGCTCTGCCGATTGAGCTAGAGGCCCGGGTGGTGCGGGGATTGGCCGGGACTTCCCTCGGGCGAAGGCTAGGGAGAAGCCCAGGCGGTCCTCACGCCGAGGACGAGGCTACGCGGTCGGTGCGGCTCGGGGCGTGCGGTGGGCACTCGTCCGGCGGGTCGTGCCCAGGCGCCTGGACCAACGCTTCGGCAGGCGCGGCGGTCGCGACCGAGCCAAGGCTCGCGGCGCCACGGCGCGAACGGCTCGCGCGGCGCCGTACGAGACTCCACCGGCTCCCGCCCGAACTTGATGCAGGAGAGCTGTCAGGGGTGCGCAGAGGGCATGAACGGGCCCGCAGCTTGTCACCCGGGTTCGCGGCTCAGGCGCTCGAGTGAAGCCTGGAGCCTCTCCGGACTCGAGACGTCGAGCCGCCGCGAGTCCTGTCGTGACAAGCCGAGCGCCTCGCCAGCAGACAGCTTGGCGCGCCAGTACAGATAGGGCCACGACATGATGGCGGCGGTCGTGATAGTGACCCCCAAGCCCACCTCCGCCATGTACGGCAGACCCCACGACGTGGTCGCGACGACTGCCAGCACGACAACCACGAGGCAGAAGAGCATCACCAGCGGGACGGAGATGAACATGCGCCACAGGCTCCGCACGTAGGGCGCAAGACCCGGCCGGGGAATCACACTCTCCCATCGAGCCTCTGCCCTTGCGATCACCGATTCGCGGAAGCTCTTCACGGACCATCGCTCCCGGTCCTGCCGGCCGCGATTGCGTCGGTCGGCGTCCATGTGCCGCGGTGAAGGAGCCCCTGCCACTGGAGCGCCGTGTCCGAGGTCGCCATGGTCTCGGACATTCCGCAACCCAGCGGGCTATGAGCTTCGACGCCTGATCCCACCGCAGCCACCGCCTCGAACCCCGCGAGCGCCGCGCGCAGGCCGTGGACAGTCTCCCGGGCGACGACCTCTGTCGCCAGCAGGTTAGCGTTCGGAGCGACGCGGATGGCTGCGCTCCACCTGGCTGGATGTGCCGGGGCGTGCCACGTTTGACGGCAGGCAGTTCCACCCCGAATGGTGGGGCGTGCCAAGGTCACCGGAACCCCCCTGCAGGTTTCAGTGGGTTCTCCCAGGTGAGAACTAATCCCCGTACCACCCAGAGGCCCGGGCGGTGCGGGGACCAGTCGCGACTCCCCGGATGCAAGGCAAGGAAGAAGCCCGGACGGTCCTCACGCCGAGGACGAGGCTACGCGGTCGGTGCCGGTCAGGGCGTGCGGCAGACCGGCCGCCGGGGTGAGTCGGGTGGGCGCCGGGCGCTTGTCGCCGTCCGGTCGGGGACACTGGGTGAACACCGACCGTAGCTTCGACAAGGAGTCCGCCGTGCCCGAGGGAACTGTCCGCTGGTTCGATGCCGACCGGGGGTTCGGTTTCATCGCCCTCGGGGAGGAGGCGGAGGACCTGTTCGTGCATGCTTCCGAGATCATCAGCGGCGACGCGACGAAGCTGCTCCGGGAGGGGCAGGTGGTCGAGTTCGAGATCGGGGACGGGGACCGCGGCCCGCAGGCTCGCCGGGTCCGGGTCACCGGTGACCAGGCCGCCGATGCTCCGGTAGGCGTGCTCGGCACGGTCGCCTGGTACGAGCCTGCCAAGGGGTACGGCTTCGTCACGCCCGACGGCGGTGGCGCCGAGATCTTCGTGCACAGCTCGGCCATCGTGGGAGGCGGCGTGGTCTCGGAGGGGCAGCGGGTGGCGTTCCTCGTCGTCGACGGAGAGAGGGGCCCGCAGGCAGCCCACCTGCTGCCCTTGGGGGCGCAGGCCGCCCAGCAGGCGGTGGCGTCCGACGGGGCGGACGGCACGGTGTCCTGGTACGACGGGGACAAGGGCTTCGGGTTCGTCGCCCCCGACGTGGGCGGCCCCGACGTGTTCGTCCACGTCCGGGCGCTGGCCGGCGGGCTCACCGAGCTGCACGAGGGGGACCGGGTGACGTACGACGTCGCCTTGAGCGAGAAGGGCCCGCAGGCTCGCGACGTGCGCATCGTGCACAGCTCCACACCTCGGGGCGCGGCCGCGGCGTCGACGACCCGTGGTCGGTCCGCGCACCGGGCGGCATCCGGCGTCCCGGCGCGCGGCGGCGAGGGTGTGGTCGCGCGCTACGACGCGGAGCGGGGCTTCGGCTTCGTCACGCCGGACGCGGGAGGCGCGGACCTGTTCGTGCACGTGTCGGTCCTCAGGGGCGCCGAGGCGCTGCACCAGGGCGATCGGGTCCGGTACCAGGTGCGACAGAGCGATCGAGGGCCACAGGCAGACCGCGTCGAGCGGGTGTGAGCGGGACGGCGGTCCACCCACTGCACGGCGTACGCCACCGCGCACGAATCGGCTGGTTGGCGGCCGACCACATCGCGGACGGGCTCGGGGTGCCGGCGGCGCCTCGGCGGTGACCCTCAGCCCGCGCCCTCGGCGGCGAGGGTGTCCGTGAGCAGCGCGACCAGCGTCTCCAGCTGCACGTCCGTCGACGACGAGCCGTCCTGCTCCCCGGCGCCGTCCAGGGCCCGGGCGGCAAGCCCGGACTTGGCGTCGATCAGCTCGGCGATCTTCGCGTCGATGGTCTGCGCGGCGATGATCCGCCAGGCGGTGACGGGCTCGGCCTGGCCGATCCGGTGGATCCGGTCGATGGCCTGGGTCTGCTCGGCGTCGGTCCAGGACAGCTCGGCCAGGACCATGTTCGAGGCGACCTGCAGGTTCAGCCCCACCCCCGCGGCCAGCAAGGAGCACACGGCGATCGACACGTCGGGGTCGTCGGTGAACGCGGCGATGTTCTTCTCGCGCGCCTTGGGCGTCTGGTCGCCGCGGATCGAGGCGTAGCGGAACCCGCGGTCGGCGAAGATCCGCTCGGCCTCGTCCATGACGTCGACGTGCTTGGCGAAGAACACCACCTTGCCGACGTTGCGGGCCAGCTGCGCGGCGTAGTCGGCAGCCAGACCCGCCTTGGCCTGGCCGATCCGGCGGACCATCGTGAACACGTTCTCGCCGCCGGCCTTCGAGCTCGAGTCCTTGAGCTCGGCCGCCGCCACCCGGCGCGCGAGTGCGAGGTCGATCCCGTCCACGACCCCGCCGTCGGCCCGCGCCTCCAGGGCGGCTCGATAGCGGCCGACCAGCCGTCGCGCGAGCGCGGCCTCGGCGGCGCGGATCGACCGACCGGCCGCACCGTCGAGCTCGACCGGCAGGTCCGCGACCCGGCGGGCGGGGATGTCGGCGACCACGTCGGACTTGCGGCGGCGCACGATGCCCATGTCGATCACGCTGGTCCGGGCGGCGGCGTAGAACCCCGGGTCGGCCGGGGTGAGGCCGGTGTCCTCGAGAGCGGTCATCAGCCGGCCCAGCGGCTTGGTGTCGTCGATCCACCCGAGGAACTGCCAGATCGCCCGGAAGTCCTCGATGTCGTTGATCAGCGGGGTGCCGGTCAGCGCCATCAGCAGCGGCCGGGCGGTGCGCGCCCGGATCTGCTCGGACAGGGCGAGCACGTGCTGGGACCGCTGGGAGCGCTTGTTCTTGATGAAGTGCGCCTCGTCGACGACCATGCCGCGGAAGCCCAGGCCGCCCAGCCAGCCGACGTGCCGGTCGAGCAGCTCGTAGTTCACGATGACCACGTCCGCGAACGCGTCGACCCGCTCGCCGTCGCCGTGGACCACCGTGGGCCGGCGCTGCGGCGTCCACATCCCGACCTCGTGCGCCCAGTTCGCCTTGACCACGTTGGGCACCACGACCAGCAGCGGGTAGGCGCCGGCCACCTGCGCGGCGAGCAGCGCCTGGGCGGTCTTGCCGAGCCCGGGCTCGTCGGCCAGCAGGAACGTGCGGTGGCCGTGGGCCGTGGCCTCGACGACCCGGGCCTGGTGCGGCATCAGCTCCAGACCGTGCGGGGCCGACACGGGGCGTGGCTCGGGCAGCGCCATGCAGGAGGGCGCGCCGGCGTCGGCGTACTCGAACGACCGGAACAGCGGTTCGAGCAGCTCCCAGGCCGCCAGCCGCCGGGGCCGTGCCGCGACCCGCTCGGCCGCGGCCTCGAAGTCCGGGGCGAGGAACGGGTTCGCCAGCTGGCGTGAGATGACGGACCGGGGCACCACCTGCTTCTCGGCGCCCGGCGCCGGTGCGGCCGGTTCGGGCTCCTCGGGCGGCTCCAGGCCACCCGCGCGCATGACGGTCGCCTTGAAGTCGCGCGCCGCGTCGGAGACCCGGGCGTCCTCCGCGAGCAGCTCGAGCAGCGAGGTGTCCCGGGCAGCGATCTTGGCCAGCAGCGTCGCCACGCCGTCGAGTCGTTTGAGCTCCTGCGCCCGCTGCGCCTCGGTCAGGGCGCCATCGGCCCTCACCCTGGCCCGCTCCTCGCGCACGAGCAGCGCCACGACCTGGAACTTCGTCCGTACCGCCGGACGCGTCGGAGGTCGCCGCACGGCGCTGTCGACCTCACGGGCGACTCCCGCGAGCACCGGGATCATCCCCTCCTCGTCGGGGCGCGGGGCGCGGCGACGCTGGGAGGAGGCGCCGCGGCGGGCGCCGCCCGACGGGCGTCGGACTGGTCGTGCCACATCTCCTCCTTCGCGCGAGCCGCGCAGCGGCTCTGCCTGCGGCGCCCGCCCGCCCGCGCTCACGCCGATGGTGGCACGTCGCCGGGCATCTTGGTGAATCGCCGAGGGGGGCGACCGCACGGCGGGGCCGGCGCCGCGGGGCTGCGAAGGTCACGGTCTCGCAACGAGGGTTGACGCGGCCCGCACGCACGAGAGAGCGTTCTCTCACTCCCGAGAGAACGCTCTCTCGGCTCGGTCCGAGCGTCGCCCGATGGCGCGCTCGGCCGCGTACAGACGCCCTCGAGAGAACCCTCGAGAAGGCGAACAGGTCGGGCGGACGTGCCGCCTGGATGACGAAGGAGTCAGACGTGGGCAGAAGGAACAGGTCGTGGCTGGCGGTCGGCGTCGGCACCTTGGGCCTCGCGCTGGTCGCGAGCGGCTGCAGCAGCAGCAGCTCCGACGCCGGCGCGGGTGACGGGACGAGCAGCGAAGGCGGCGGCAGCGGCGAGAAGATCACGCTCACCGTCGCGACGTTCAACGAGTTCGGGTACGAGGGGCTGATCGACGAGTACATGCAGCTCAACCCGAACATCACCGTCGAGCAGAAGAAGGCCGCGACCTCCAACGAGGCCCGCGACAACCTGAACACGCGCCTGGCCGCCGGTTCCGGCCTGTCGGACATCGAGGCGATCGAGGTCGACTGGCTGCCCGAGCTCATGCAGTACTCGGACAAGTTCGTGGACCTGAGCTCCCCCGACGTCGAGGGCCGCTGGCTCGACTGGAAGACGGCGCAGGCCACCACGCCCGACGGCATGCTGATGGGCTACGGCACCGACATCGGCCCGGAGGCCGTGTGCTACCGGTCCGACCTGTTCGCCGCCGCCGGCCTGCCGACCGACCGCGACGAGGTCGCGACGATGCTCGGCGACACCTGGGACTCCTACTTCGCCGCGGGCAAGGAGTTCATGGCGAAGTCCGACGTGCCGTGGTTCGACTCGCCCGGTGCGATCTACCAGGCCATGATCAACCAGGTCCAGAACGCCTACGAGAACAACGACGGCACCCCGATCCCGCTGGCCGACAACACCGAGGCGCGCAAGGTCTACGACAGCGTGCTGCAGGCCTCGGTGACCGACGGGCTCTCCGCGCCGCTGTCGCAGTGGAGCGAGGACTGGACCAACGCGTTCCAGAACGACGGCTTCGCGACGATGCTCTGCCCGGGCTGGATGCTCGGCGTCATCGAGGGCAACGCCGCCGGCGTCACCGGCTGGGACATCGCTGACGTCTTCCCCGGCGGCGGCGGCAACTGGGGCGGCTCCTTCCTGACCGTCCCGACCCAGTCCGCGCACCCCGACGAGGCCAAGGCGCTCGCCGCCTGGCTGACCGCGCCCGAGCAGCAGATCAAGGCGTTCAAGGACAAGGGCACGTTCCCGAGCCAGGTCGACGCGCTGTCCAGCCCCGACCTGCTGAGCGTGACCAACCCGTTCTTCAACGACGCCCCGACCGGCCAGATCCTGGCCAACCGCGCCGCCGCCGTCACGGTGGCGCCGTTCAAGGGCCCGAACTACTTCGCGATCAACACCCTGGTCCAGGACGCCATCACCCGCGTCGCGGTGGACCAGACCGACGACGCGAACAGCTCGTGGGACAAGGCCCTGACCGGCTTCCAGGAGCTCGGTCTGTGATCTGAGGTCGACGTGAGGGGCCGGGGGCGAGAGCTCCCGGCCCCTCCGGACCGCGGCACTGTCGCAAAGGAGCGTCATGGCAACCAGCGCATCGACCCAGCCCGTGGCCCGTGGCGCCTCGGGGGCCGGCGCCCCCGTGGGCGGGGGGCGGCGACAGCCGCGTCCGAGGGCCGGCAAGCTCGACATGAAGCTGTCGCCCTACCTGTTCATCTCCCCGTTCTTCATCCTCTTCTTCATCGTGGGCCTGTTCCCGCTGGCCTACACCGCGTTCGTCTCCCTGCACGACTGGGGCCTGATCGCGGGACAGGGTGACTTCGTCGGTCTGCAGAACTACCTCGACGTGCTGACCCAGCCGCGGTTCCTCACCGCGCTGCGCAACACGTTCAGCATCTTCGTGCTGTCCTCGGTCCCGCAGGTGATCGCCGCGATCGCGATCGCAGCGGTGCTGGACCAGAACATCCGGGCCAAGACCTTCTGGCGGATGGGTGTGCTGCTGCCCTACGTGGTCGCGCCGGTCGCGGTCTCGCTGATCTTCTCCAAGATCTTCGCCGACCAGTCCGGGCTGATCAACGAGCTGCTCGGCAACATCGGGATCGAGCCGATCCGCTGGCACGCCGACCCGCTGTCCAGCCACGTCGCGATCGCCACGATGGTCAACTTCCGCTGGACGGGCTACAACACCCTGATCTTCCTGGCCGCGATGCAGGCCATCCCGCGCGACGTCTACGAGGCCGCGATCATCGACGGTGCCGGCCGCGCCCGGACCTTCTTCTCCGTGACGATCCCCATGCTGCGGCCCACGGTCATCTTCGTCATCGTCACCTCGACCATCGGAGGCCTGCAGATCTTCGACGAGCCCCGGCTGTTCGACCAGCTGGGCCAGGGCGGCGCCGACCGACAATGGATGACCTTGACGATGTACCTCTACGAGCTGGGATGGGGGCCGCAGAAGAGCTTCGGCCGGGCCTCGGCGGTCGCCTGGATCCTCTTCCTGATCATCGTGATCGTCGGCGTCATCAACTTCAGCATCACGCGGCGCATCGCTGCGGCCGGGCCGACCAAGGGTGGGAAGCGCTGATGAGCACCGTCAAGAAGCAGACCTCCCTTCCGGCGATCCAGCAGACGGCGGGCCGTGGAGCCGCCCGGTCGGCTGCCCGCCGGCGTGGCAGCGCGGGATACGGAGCCGAGCGACGTCCCCGTTGGGTCACCTACACGATCCTCGGCCTGGTCCTGGCGGTGTCGGCGTACCCGATCTACTTCGCCGTGCTGCTCGCGTCCTCGGACGCCGTGACCATCGCTCAGAACCCCATCCCGTCGCTGATCCCCGGGCCCGACCTGTTCGCCAACCTCAGCCGGGTGCTGAACTCGGACATCCAGTTCTGGACGGCGTTCGCCAACTCCCTGATCATCGCGACGATCACGGCCCTGTCCGTGGTGGTGTTCTCGACCCTGGCCGGGTTCTCGTTCTCCAAGCTCAGCTTCCGCGGCCGGGGCCCGCTGCTGGTCTTCGTCATCGCGACGATGGCGGTTCCCACCCAGCTCGGTGTGGTGCCGCTGTTCATCCTGATGTCCCGGCTCGGTTGGGTGGGCCAGCTCCAGGCGGTCATCGTCCCGGGCATGGTCACGGCCTTCGGGGTGTTCTGGATGACCCAGTACCTGGAGAGCGCCCTGCCGTTCGAGCTCGTCGAGGCCGCCCGCATCGACGGCTGCTCGCTGATCCGCGCGTTCTGGCACGTCGCGCTGCCGGCGGCGCGCCCCGCCGCGACCATGCTCGGCCTGTTCACCTTCGTGGCCTCGTGGACGAACTTCTTCTGGCCGTTCATCGTCCTGGGGTCCAGCAACCCGACGCTCCCGGTGGCCGTCCAGCTGCTGCAGGCGTCGTACTTCAAGGACTACTCGCTGATCATGGCCGGCGTCGTGGCCGCCACCATCCCGCTCGTCGTCCTGTTCGTGTTCGCCGGCCGCCAGCTGGTCTCCGGGATCATGCAGGGCGCGGTGAAGGGCTAGGTGTCCTCCGGCGCGGCCTGCGACCCCGCCTCAGGCCGACTCGCGCACGACGAGCTCGACCGGCAGCACGAGGTGGGGGTCGGAGGCCGGCCCGGGCAGCCCCGGCAGGGGCGGCAGCTCCAGGTCGGGCCTGGCGCGTGCCATGAGGAGACGCACCATGGCCCGGCCCTGGAGCACGGTCTGCTGGCGGACGGTGGTCAAGGGCGGGAAGGCCGACGCGGCGACCTGGATGTCGTCGAACCCGACGACGGCGACGTCCTCCGGGACCCGGCGCCCGGCCTGGTGGAGCGCCTGGAGCGCGCCGAGGGCCATGAGGTCCGAGGCCGCGAACAGGCCGTCGACGTCCGGTGCGTCGGCCAGGAGCCGCCGCGCGGCCTCCATGCCGGACTGCTGGGTGAACTCGCCGTGCACCACGAGATCCGGGCGGAAGGCCTCGCCGAGCTCGGACCTGAAGCCCTCGAGCCGGTCGATGCCCGCGGACATGTCCTGGGGGCCGGTGATCGTGCCGATCCGTCGGCGGCCGATCTCGACCAGCCGGCGCGCCGCCAGGCGGCCTCCGGTCACGTTGTCGTTGTCCACGTAGGCGACGCCGAGGCTCTCGTCGAACGGGCGACCGCCGATCACGACGGGGATGCCTGCCTGGATCAGGGCGCCCGGCAGCGGGTCGTAGGTCTCGTGCTGGGAGATCAGCAGGACGCCGTCGACGGCCCCGGAGCGCACGTACCGCTCGGCCCGGTCGAGCTCGTCCGGGTCCTGCGGCATGAAGAGCACCAGCTGCATCCCGGCAGCGCTCGCCTCCAGCGTCGACCCGCGGACGATGCGGCTGAAGAACGGATCGCCGAACACCCGCGCGTCGGACTCCGAGGCGACCAGGGCCAGCGTGTCGGTGCGCTTGCTCACCAGGGCTCGCGCGCTGAGGTTCGGCTGGTACCCGAGCTCGCGAACCGCCTGGTCGACGCGGGCCGCGATGGCCGCGTCGACCGTGGGCGTGCCGTTGACCACGCGCGACACCGTGGCCCGCGACACGCCCGCACGTGCGGCGACGTCCTCCAGGCTGGGGCGCTTGGGACGTGCCGACGCGGGCATGACGGACCTCTCTGGGCGGCTGGGCCGTGCAGCCCGGCGCCCATGCTAGATCACTCGACCCGGCGGCCTCGGGCGCAGGGGCCCGGGCATCCGGGCGATCTGCGGCGGCGGCGCGCTGCGGTGCGCGTCGTTGCCCAGCCGGTCTGGGCCGTGCCAGGATGAGAGAGCGCTCTCTCATGCCTCCGGACCCGCGCCGGGCCGCAGGCCGTGCCAGGGTGCACCGTCGCGCCGATGACGCCCGAGGAGAACGCCCATGATCTCGCCGACCGCTGCTCCTTCACGGGCCGTCGAACACACCGTCGTCGACGGCACGACGCTGGGCCTCGACGACCGGCGCTACTACGCGATCCCGGCCTACGACCGCCTGCCGCCCTTCCTCATGACACTCGTCGGAGCCAGCGACCTCTGGCTGTTCGTCTCGAGCACCGGCGGGCTCACGGCCGGCCGCCGGGACGCCGACCGCGCGGTGTTCCCCTACTACACCGAGGACAAGGTCGCCGAGGGTGCGGGGCACACCGGTGGGCTCACCGAGCTGCGCGTGCACCGGCCGGACGGCACCTCGATCTGGTGGCGGCCGTTCGCGGAGGTGCGCCCGGGCGACGCCCCGGTCGCCCGCACCCTCTACAAGGACCTCCTGGGCACCGCGCTCGTGTTCGAGGAGACACGCGCCGACCTCGGGCTGCGCTTCCGCGTGGCCTGGCAGACCAGCGCCCGCTACGGCGTGGTGCGCACCTGCCAGCTCGGCTCCACCGTCGAGCACCCGACGGTCGTCCGGCTGCTGGACGGGTTCCGCAACCTCCTGCCCGCCGGAGCGACCGCTCAGGTCCAGAACGAGCTCAGCATCCTGCTGGACGCGTACAAGCGAGCCGAGGTCGACGCGCGCACGGGCCTGGGCCTGTACTACCTGAGCTCGACCCTGACCGACCTGGCCGAGGCGAGCGAGTCGCTGCAGACGTCGGTCGCATGGCAGGTCGGGCTGACCGGGGTCCGCCACCTGGTGTCGGACCGTCAGCTCACCGCCGTCAGGTCGGGCGAGCAGGCGCGTCCCGAGGTGCACGTGCGCGGGGAACGAGGTTCCTACCTCGTCGAGACCGAGCTGACGCTCGAGGCGCGCGAGTCCCGCAGCTGGCGCACGGTGGCCGATGTGGGGCTCTCCGCGGCGGACGTCGTGGCGCTGCGCGGGGAGCTCGAAGCGCCGGGCATTCTCGCCGCCCGGCTGGACGACGACATCGAGTCGACCCGGCGCGGCCTCGAGGTGCTGATCGGCGCGGCCGACGCCGCCCAGCTCACCGGCGACGAGCTCGCCGCGGCGCACCACGGTGCGAACGTCCTGTTCAACTCGATGCGGGGCGGCGTCCCCGTCGACGGCTACCGGCTCCGGGCCGACGACATCCGGTCGTTCGTGCGCACGCGGAGCCCGCGCACCTCGCAGCGGTGCGCCGAGCAGCTCGCGGCGCTGCCTGCGGACCTGACCCACGAGGACCTGATGGCCGCCGCCGAGTCCGCGGGGGACGACGACCTGTGGCGGCTGTGCCGGGAGTACCTGCCGTTGACCTTCAGCCGCCGGCACGGCGACCCGAGCCGGCCCTGGAACGCCTTCCGGATCGCATTGCGCGACGCCGACGGCCGGCCGAGCCTGGACTACCAGGGCAACTGGCGCGACATCTTCCAGAACTGGGAGGCCCTGGCCTGGTCCTTCCCCGAGTACGTCGAGTCGATGGTCGCGGTGTTCGTCGACGCCACCACCGCCGACGGCTACAACCCGTACCGGATCTCGCGTGACGGGGTGGACTGGGAGGTCCCGGAGCCGGAGAACCCGTGGGCCAACATCGGCTACTGGAGCGACCACCAGCTGGTCTACCTCGCCAAGCTGCTGGAGACGTCCGAGCGGTTCCACCCCGGTCGGCTGAACCGACTGACGAACCGCACCGCGTTCACGCACGCCGACGTGCCGTACCGGATCGCGTCCTACGCCAGGACCGTCGAGGACCCGTCCTCGACGATCACGTTCGACGAGGAGGCCGCGGCGGCGATCGCGCGCCGCGTCGCGGACGAGGGCTCGGACGGCAAGCTGGTGCACGGCCCGGACGGCGACCTCGTGCGGGTCACGCTCGGCGAGAAGCTCCTCGTGCTGATGCTCGCGAAGGTCGTGAACCTCGTCCCCGAGGGCGGCATCTGGATGAACACCCAGCGCCCCGAGTGGAACGACGCCAACAACGCGCTGGTCGGGCGCGGGCTCTCCGTCGTCACGCTGGCGTACCTGCGCCGGTACCTCGGCGTCGTGCGCCCGTTGCTCGACCAGGACGTGGAGGTCGGTGTCGAGGTCGCCCGTCTCCTCACCCAGGTCGCCGACATCCTCGAACGGCACGCCGCGGGCACCGTCGACGGCTTCGACGACGTCGAGCGGCGGCGCGTGGTGGACGCACTCGGTGCAGCCGGGACCGCCTACCGCGGCGACGTCTACCGCGGTGTCACCGGTGAGTGCGTCACGGTCGCGCGCGAGGAGATCCGCCGGGCCATCGACGTGGTGCTGACGTACGTCGAGTCGGGTCTGCGCGCCAACCGTCGGGAGGACGGGCTCTACCACTCGTACAACGTCCTGCAGCTCGGCGAGGGGCGTCTGACGATCCGGCGGCTGCAGGAGATGCTCGAGGGGCAGGTCGCCGTGCTCTCCTCCGGGCTGCTCACGCCCGCCGAGTCGCTGGGCGTCCTGAGGGCGCTGCGGGGCAGTGCCCTGTACCGGGCGGACCAGAACAGCTACATGCTCTACCCGGACCGTGACCTGCCGGGATTCCTCGAGAAGAACGTGCTCAGTCCCGAGCAGGTGGCGCGGTGCCCCCTGATCGACGCCCTCGTGCGGGAGGGGGACCGGTCGGTCGTCGTGCGCGACGTCGCCGGTGGCCACCACTTCGCTCCCTCGATCCACAACGCCCGCGACGTCGTCGGCGCGCTGGAGCGACGGCAGCGCAGGGCGCAGGCCGAGGGCGAGGGCGCCGTGGCGGCGCTCGTCGAGGCCGGCCGGGACTCGCTCCTGGAGGTCTTCGAGGAGGTGTTCCGGCACTCGGAGTTCACCGGGCGGTCGGGCTCGTTCTTCGCCTACGAGGGCCTGGGCAGCATCTACTGGCACATGGTCTCCAAGCTCCTGCTCGCCGCGCAGGAGGCGCTGGAGCTGGCGATCGCCGAGGGCGTCGACCCCGGCACGGTCGACGCGCTGCGCGACGCCTACGAGGACGTGCGCCAGGGGCTGGGCTACTGCAAGACGCCGGAGGTCTACGGGGCGTTCCCCGTCGATCCCTACTCGCACACGCCCGGCGGGAAGGGTGCGCGCCAGCCGGGCATGACGGGACAGGTCAAGGAGGAGGTCCTCACGCGCGCCGGGGAGCTCGGGCTGCGGGTGGAGGACGGCGCGATCTGCTTCCGGCCGGTCCTGCTGCGCGCGCAGGAGTGGACCTCGGCCCCGGCGCTGTTCCGCTTCGTCGACGTCGCCGGGCGTGACCGCGGCCTCGACCTCCCGGCGGGGAGTCTGGCCTTCACGTTCTGCCAGGTGCCCGTCGTCTACGAGCGCGGGGACCGGGCGGCGGTCAGGGTGCGGATGGCCGACGGCTCGCAGACCGGGTACGACGGCGCCGCGCTCCCGGTCGAGGTGAGCGCCGAGGTGTTCCGACGTTCCGGCCGGGTGGCTGAGATCCACGTCACGGTGACGCCCTCGGAGTAGGCCCCCGGGGCCGGGTGTCCACGCACAAGAGAGCGCTATCTCACAATGAGAGAGCGCTCTCTTGTGCGTTTCCCGACCGGGTGGTTGGCTGTGCGCACCACTCAACGTCGAGAGGGAAGCTCATGCGCTCCTACCGCCCCCGGAACGCAGCCCGCGTGGTGGCTGCAGCGGCGACCGCGATGGCCACCGCCGCCCTCGCGCTCGTCGGGACGGCCCCGGCCGTCGCCGCTCCGGCACCGCCGGTGCTCGTCGTCGACGACTTCGAGTACGCGTCCGGCCTGCCCGGCGGCGCCGACGCGAACGGGATCCCGATCGGCTTCTACACGTTCGCCGGCGGTGGCGCGACCATCTCCCTGGACAACCCCGGAACGCCGCCGACCCCGCCGCTCGCGGCGAACCCGGCGCCCAACAAGGCCCTCCAGATCGACATCGACTCGCCGTCCTACGCGGGCGTCATCCACGCCTTCGAGAACGACACCGCTGACACCTGGGTCACCCAGGACTGGAGCGAGTACGCGGGCTTCACGATGTGGCTCTACGGCCAGGGGACGAACAGCAACCTCTTCATCGACCTGCTGGAGAACCGGAGTCCGGGTTCGACCACGGACGACGCCCAGCGCTGGACCGTCACCTTCGCCGACGACTTCACCGGCTGGAAGCAGCTCGAGTTCCCCTTCGCCGACTTCACCCAGAAGTCCGTCGGCAACAACGCGCCGACCGACGGCTTCGAGCGCTACGAGATGCACGGCTGGGCCTTCGGCGCCGTGGACACCGGTGGCCCGCAGACGTACTACGTCGACGACGTCGGTGTGTACGGCGTCGCGCCGGTGGCCCCGCTGGCGGTCACCTTCACCACCGCGAGCTACGACGTCGCCGAGGGCACGACCGGTGACATCACCGTCAAGCTGAACCGTCCGCTGCGCGACGAGGACCCGGACGAGGTCTCCGTCGCCTACTCGACCCAGCCCGGCACCGCGGTCGCCGGGCGGGAGTACACACCCACCTCCGGCACCCTCACCTTCGCCAAGGGCGGGCCGCGCGAGCTGTCCTTCCCGCTCCAGACGTTCGACGACACGAAGTACGAGGGTGACGAGCACGTCGTCCTCCAGCTGTCCGACCCGGCCCCGAGCGGGGGACTGAACCCGGGCTTCACGATGCGGGCGGCCGCCACGATCAAGGACGACGACCCGTACGACCCGCTCCTGCTGGACGACTTCGAGTCCGCGCCCGCGCTGTGGCACGCCGGGAGCGGCGTCACGCTCAGCAACCCGGAGATCGCCGCCGGCAGCCCGGACGCCGTCCCCGGCCAGGGCGCCTACGAGCACGTGCTCCGGGCGGACACGCCGGTCCTCGTGACCATCGACGTCAAGGGCCGGGTGTGCAACAAGGGCAACGGCGTGATCCCGGTCGTGCTGCTCAGCACCCCGGACTTCGACGCCACCACCGTGGACCCCGCCACCGTCATGTTCGGCGACGCCCACGAGGCCCACACGGTCAAGGGCGTCGCCGCCAAGCACGTGGCCGACGTGAACCACGACGGCCGCAAGGACCTGGTGTTCCACTTCCGGTTCAAGGACACCGGGTTCGCGTGCGACGCGACGGTCACCCCGTTCACCGGTGAGACCTACGACGGGACCGCGATCACGAACGGCGGTCCCGCGGCGAGCTTCGGGCGGGACTTCGCCCTCGGCCAGGACTGGACGGGCAAGGACGCCTTGAGCTTCTGGTACTTCGGCCAGGGCACCGGCGAGACGGTCGACGTCGACCTGCTCGACAACCGTGCGCCCGACCCGGGCCCGGACGGCTGGGGCCTGGCCTGGTCCGACGAGTTCGACGCCCCTGCCGGCACCGCGCCCGACCCCACCAAGTGGGGCTACGAGCTGGGCGACGGCACCGCGAACGGGAACCCGGGGTGGGGCAACAGCGAGCTGCAGTACTACACCGACAGCACGGACAACGCCGCCACCGACGGCGACGGCAACCTGGTGATCACCACCCGGCCCGCCGACGGCTCCCTCCAGTGCTACTACGGCCCGTGCGAGTACACCTCGGCGCGGCTGCTCTCGGCGAACAAGGCCGAGTTCGCCTACGGGCGCATCGAGTCCCGCATCCAGCTCCCCGCCGGCGAGGACGGCCTCTGGCCGGCGTTCTGGAGCCTGGGGACCGACATCAACCGGGTCGGGTGGCCGCAGACCGGCGAGATCGACGTCATGGAGTACGTCAGCCGGATCCCGGACAGGGTCTTCGGCACCATCCACGGCCCGGGCTACTCCGGCGGTGAGTCGTTCGGGGACATCCTCGACGTGCCCGACCTGACGGTCGGGTACCACACCTACGCGATCGAGTGGGAGCCCGACCTGATCACCTGGTACGTCGACGACGTCCCGTACTTCACGGCGAACCCGGCCGACGTGGCGCCGAACGCGTGGGTGTTCAACGACCCGGTGTTCCTGCTGCTCAACATGGCGATCGGCGGCAACTTCGGCGGGGCGGTCAGCGACCAGCTCACCTTCCCGCAGTCGATGAAGGTCGACTACGTCCGCGTCTACCAGGGCCCGGACACCGCGGAGCGCTTCCAGGCCCCGTTCGTCGACGATTTCACCGGCTGGAAGAAGATCACCGTCCCGTTCTCCGACTTCACCCGCAGCGCGACGCAGCCGGCCGGCGCGCCCGATGACGGGCTGGGTCTCGACCAGGTCTGGGGCTACGGCTTCACCCTGCCGGCCGGTGGCTCCACGACCGGTGCCGTCCTGCTCGACCAGGTGCGCCTGATCGACACCACGGTGCCGACCGTGACCATCACGGACGACGTGGACGGCGACGTGGCGACCGGTGACGTCACGTTCACCTTCGCCTTCAGCGAGGACGTCGGCACGAGCTTCACCAAGGACGACGTCGCCCTGACCGGTGGCACCAAGGGCGTGTTCACCCGGGTCGACGCGACGCACGCCACGCTCGTGGCCAAGCCGCCGGCCGACGCGACGGGGACCCTCGAGGTCAGCGTCGCCGCCGGGGCCTTCACGGATCTCGCCGGCAACCCGAGCACGTCCGCGGCCACCGCGCAGCAGGCCTACGACACGCCGCCGCTGCCGGGTGGCGGGTTCGTCATCTCGTTCGACGAGGCGATGGCGCCGGTGCTGACGGGGTTCGGTGGGGCGGAGGACTCGCAGGTGGTGGTCGACCCGACCGACGCGGCGAACAAGGTCGCCAGGGTGGTCAAGGCCGACGGTGCGCAGGTCTGGGCGGGTACCACGGTGTCGACCGAGCCGGGTCTGACGGTCCCGGCGATCCCGTTCGCGGCCGGTGCCACGGTCATGACGGCGCGGGTGTGGTCGCCGGACGCGGGCATCCCGGTCCGGCTGAAGGTCGAGAACTCGGCGGTCGGGTCGACGTCGGTGGAGACCGAGGCCACCACGACGGTCGCCGGGGCGTGGGAGACGTTGACCTTCGACTTCGCCGACCAGGTCGCCGGCACCCCGGCGCTGGACCTGGCCGCGACCTACGACAGGGTCTCGATCTTCTTCGACTTCGGCACGGCCGGCAGCGGGAAGACCTACTACCTCGACGACCTCACCTGGCCGGCGCCCACCTTCGCGATCTCGTTCGACGAGGCGACGGCGCCGGTGCTGACGGGGTTCGGTGGGGCGGAGGACTCGCAGGTGGTGGTCGACCCGACCGACGCGGCGAACAAGGTCGCCAGGGTGGTCAAGGCCGACGGTGCGCAGGTCTGGGCGGGTACCACGGTGTCGACCGAGCCGGGTCTGACGGTCCCGGCGATCCCGTTCGCGGCCGGTGCCACGGTCATGACGGCGCGGGTGTGGTCGCCGGACGCGGGCATCCCGGTCCGGCTGAAGGTCGAGAACTCGGCGGTCGGGTCGACGTCGGTGGAGACCGAGGCCACCACGACGGTCGCCGGGGCGTGGGAGACGTTGACCTTCGACTTCGCCGACCAGGTCGCCGGCACCCCGGCGCTGGACCTGGCCGCGACCTACGACAGGGTCTCGATCTTCTTCGACTTCGGCACGGCCGGCAGCGGGAAGACCTACTACCTCGACGACCTCACCTGGCCGTAGGAGCTGCCGGGGGCGGACGGCGCAGGGCCGGCGGCACGGTCTCTCATGCGGCGCACATGACTGCCACAGGGGCCGGCCAGGCCGTGTGACGACGGTGGCCCCATGGCCACGACCCTCGCCCCGGACGCCGTCGCCCCCGCGGCAGCCCCAGCTGCCGCACGACCGCGCCGGGTCCCCTGGTCGCTCTCGGCGCTGCTGGTCGGCACCGCGGCGCTGTACCTGTGGGGTCTGAGCGCCTCGGGCTGGGCCAACGAGTTCTACGCCGCCGCCGTCCAGGCGGGCGCCACGGACTGGAAGGCGTTCTTCTTCGGGTCGCTGGACGCCGGGAACTTCATCACGGTCGACAAGCCACCGGCGTCGCTGTGGGTGATGGCGCTGTCGGTCAGGGTCTTCGGCCTCAGCTCGTGGAGCCTGCTGGTGCCGCAGGCGCTGGAGGGCGTCGCGGCGGTCGCGCTGCTGTACGCGGCGGTGCGGCGGTGGGCCGGGCACGTCCCTGGCCTGGTGGCCGGAGCGATCCTCGCGCTCACGCCCGCCGCTGCGCTGATGTTCCGGTTCGACAACCCGGACGCGCTGCTGGTGCTGCTCATGGTCGCCGCGGCGTACGCCGTGGTCCGCGCCGTGGAGGGCGCGAGCACGCGTTGGCTCGTGCTCGCCGGGGTGGCGATCGGCTTCGCCTTCCTGACCAAGATGCTCCAGGGCTTCCTGGTGCTGCCGGCATTCGTGCTGGTGTACCTGGTCGCGGCGCCGACGTCGTTGCGCCGCCGGCTGGCCCAGCTGCTCGCGGCCGCGGTCGCGGTGGTGGTCTCCGCGGGCTGGTGGGTGGCGATCGTCGAGCTGTGGCCGGCGTCGTCGCGGCCCTACATCGGCGGCTCGACCGACAACTCCGTGCTCGACCTCGTGCTCGGCTACAACGGGCTCGCGCGGATCCTCGGCCAGGGCGGCGGCTCGGCGGGCGGCGGCGTGCAGGGCTCGGCCTTCGGCGGTGCCACCGGACTCGGCCGCCTGTTCTCCAGCGAGATGGGCTACGAGATCTCCTGGCTGCTGCCCGCGGCGCTCGTCGCACTGGTCGCGGGCCTGTGGCTGACCCGGGGCCGGCCCCGCACCGACCGGACCCGCGCCGGGTTGCTGCTGTGGGGCGGGTGGTTGGTGGTCACGGGGCTGGTGTTCAGCTTCATGGCGGGCGTCGTCCACCCGTACTACACGGTCGCCCTCGCACCGGCGGTCGCCGCGCTGGTGGCGATCGGCGGCGGCGCCCTGTGGCAGGCGCGGGACCGGATGACGGCCCGGGTCGGGCTGGCGCTCATGGCGGTCGCCGCGGGCGGGTGGAGCGCCGTGCTGCTCGACGGTGCCTCGGCGATGACCTGGCTCTCGCCGGTGGTGGGTGCGGTCGGGGTCTTGGCGGGCGTGGCCCTCCTGGTGGTCGATCGACGCACCCCGCGGCTGGTCGCCGCCGCGGTGCTGGGCGCGGGGCTGATCGCGGGGCTGACCGGCTCCGCGGCGTCCGCGGTCGCCACGGCGGCCACGCCGCACTCCGGGTCGATCCCCACCGTGGGGCTCTCACCCTCGGCTGACGGGGTCGGCGGGTTCGGTGGTGGCGGTGCAGGCGGACCGGGGGCCATCGGCAGTCCGGGCGCGCAGGCGCCTTCGGCGGACGGCGTCCGCGGCGCGCCGCCGGCGGGCGGCGCCGGCGCAACGGCCCCGGGCGCGGGGGCGGGCCCCGCCACTGCCGCGACCGGCGGCTCGACCGCGGACCTCGCAAGCCTGCTGTCCTCGACCACGAGCCGATGGTCGGCCGCGGTGGTCGGCGACCAGTCGGCGGCCGGGCTCGAGCTGGACAGCGGCACGGCGGTGATGGCGATCGGCGGCTGGAGCGGCACCGACCCCGCACCCACGCTCGCGCAGTTCCAGGAGTACGTCGCGTCCGGGCAGGTCGCCTACTACGTCGCCGGCGGCCAGGGTGGGGGGCGCGGCGGCGCCGACAGCGAGATCGCGACCTGGGTCGCGCAGAGCTTCGCGGCGACCAGCGTCGGCAGCTGGACGGTGTACGACCTGACCTCCTGACCCGGGTCGGGCGGCGAGGCCCGCCCGCCCCGGGGCGTCGGGTGTGCCCCGGGGCCCCGTGGCTCAGCCGGGCTCGGCGCCGGCCACTTGCACGCCGCCCTTGCCCAGCGCCTTCACGCGGTACATCGCGACGTCGGCGGCGCGCAGCAGCGCGGACGGGTTCAGCTCGCCGTCCGGAGCCGAGGCGACCCCGACGCTGCCCGTCACCACGATGTCGACGCCGTTGGCCTGCATCGGCGCCCGCAGGGCGTCGCGGATCGCGTGGGCGAGCTCGCGAGCGGCCTGCGCCGCGTCGCGCAGCAGGAGGACGGCGAACTCGTCACCGCTCATCCGGACGGCGAGCGCGTCGTCGCCGTACCCGCCGAGGGCGGCGGTCAGGCGGTGGGCGACCTCGACCAGCACCGCGTCGCCCGACGCGTGCCCGTAGGCGTCGTTGACGCCCTTGAAGTCGTCCAGGTCCACGAAGGCGACGGCGACGGGGAGCCCGGACATGCCCCGCTCGGCCGAGGCCGCCTCGAGGCGCTCCCACAGCACGACGCGCCCGGGCAACCCGGTGAGGTGGTCGTGGGTGGCCTGGTGGCGCAGCAGCCGCTCGGTCGCCTCGAGGCGGACCAGCAGCTCCCGGCTCTCGATCGAGACGACGTGCTGGCGCACGACCAGCAGCACGAGGACCGCGGAGGCGCCCAGCACCTCGGGCGTCGCCGGACCGCCGCGGGCCACGCTCGCCACGAGCGCGGCCGCGGTGGGCAGCACGAGGACGTAGGGCTCGTAGGCCAGGGCGACGTGGGTGGTGACCACGGGCACCCGCGGCGAGGTGCCGCCGTACCGGCGGACCGCGACCCAGTAGACCGCCCAGGCGACTGCCCACACCGGAGTGCTGCCGAGGGCCCAGCGGATGTCGGAGACCGCGATCGTGAGGAGGGCCACCACGAACAGGGTCGGCATCACGCGGTGCCGGTGGCGCATCTCGGTCCAGGTCATGCCGAAGCCGAGCACCGCGAGCCAGATCGCCATCAGCGGCAACGCGACGGCCGTGACCCCGTGGACGCCCCCGCCGGAGCGCGCCCAGACGGACGAGTAGGCGGGCGCCCAGCCCAGCACGAACGCCGTTGCGGCCGCGAGCCCACCGTCCAGCACGAGCCTCGCCCGGGACCAGCGGTCCCCGGCCCTGGAGGCGAGCAACCAGGAGGCGGCCGACAGCGCCATCGCCAGCGCCCGGCCGAGGTCGGCCAGTGCTTCCGGCCAGCCGAGCAGCCAGGTCACGGGTGCGGCGAGCCAGGCGAGCGGGTACACGGTCAGCAGCGCCCATGCGCGCCGGCTGCGCGCGTCTCGCGCCTTGCGGCTCGAGGCCCGTGCCGCCAGCCAGACCGCGACGGCCGCTGCGCCGTCCAACGCGAGGCCCGCGCGAGCAGCGGCCGGGCCGCCTGCGCCGAGCGCCAGGCGGATCGCGAGCAGGCCGGCGAGGGCGACGACGGGGATCGCCGCCTCGCGTGCCACCCTCCTCAGCCGGTGAGCCATCCATGCCTCCACATCGCTCATCGGCAGGCCGGCGCGGACATGAAGGTGCACCCTGCAGCGAGTTCGCGTCGATCATGGGATGCGCGATCGCGCAGCGGTGCCACACTGGGGCGGAGCACTTCGGCGCGAGCACGCGCTCGCGCCGTGCAGGGACGGGCATGCTGCCGGCCAAGGGCGGCCGGCTGCCCGCACGGCGCGAGGGCAGCGTGCCAGGTCCCGAGCTCCGGGAGGTCTGGGATGGGGACCCAGGACGGTTCGTCGCCGCAACAGCGCCGGTCAGCAAGGTCGAGGTCCGGCGACTCCGCGCGCGCCGCCTCGCTGCCGACCGTGCTCGGCGTGCTCGTCGTCACCGCGCTGATCACGGCGGCGGTCTGGCACACCGCACCATCCGGCTCGCCGACCGGCCTGGTGCACCTGTACTACCTGCCGGTGATCTACCTGGCCGCCTTCGTCGGGCCGTGGTCCGCGATGCTGCTCGCCGCCGTGGCGGGTCTGGCGGCCGGCCCGTTCATGCCGGTCGACGGGCGTATCCAGGTGACCGCCAGCGAGCAGCCGGTCACCGAGTGGCTGGTCCGTCTGACGTTGCTCGTGGTCGTCGCCGCGGTGGTCGCCTGGCTCGCCGGGCGGCAGGCGCGGCCGGTGGACCAGCTGCTGCGGGACCTGGCCTCGGCGCGCTCGCTGCGCGGGGCGATCGCCGCGGGCCGGCTCACGGTGCACTACCAGCCGATCGTCAACCTGGCCGACGGCAGCGTCGCGGGTCTGGAGGCGCTGTGCCGCTGGACGGACCGGTCCGGCCGACTGGTCCCGCCGTCGGAGTTCATCCCGGTCGCCGAGCGGACCGGGATGATCGGGGTGCTCGGTGCCCGCGTGCTCGAGCTCGCCGTCCGGCAGGCGGAGGAGTGGTCCGACGGCCCGGCCCAGCGGCCGTCGATGTCGGTGAACGTGTCGGCCGCCCAGCTCAGCGACCCGGGGTTCGGCGCCGCGGTGGCCGACGTGCTGGTCGGCTCGCGCCTCGACTCGAGCCAGCTGTGCCTGGAGATCACCGAGACGGCGATCATCGCCGACCCCCGGGCCGCGCTCACCGCCGTGCGTGCGGCTCGGCAGCTGGGCGTCCGGGTCGCGCTGGACGACTTCGGCACCGGCCACTCGTCCCTGGCCCAGCTGGCCGGGTTCCCGATCGACGTCGTGAAGATCGACAAGGCGTTCGTCGACCGGATCGACACCGACCCCAAGGTGCGCGCGCTGGTGCTCGCGATCGTCGAGATGGCCGGCGCGCTGGGGGCGGCAGCGGTCGCCGAGGGCATCGAACGGGCGTCCCAGCTCGCGGTGCTGCGCGACCTCGGCTGCCCGCTCGGCCAGGGCTTCCACCTCGGGCGGCCCGCACCGGCCGACGCGGTCGACCTGTCGCCCCGGACCGTCGCGTAGCGCCGGCGAGGCGACGCCCACCGTCGTCGGGGCTAGAATGTTCTGAGACAGAACAATCGGCGAAAGGCAGGCCCGCGGGTGTTCATGGCGACCGAGCCGCCGCGACCCCGGGTGATCCGCGAGCACCCGCACGCCGGCTGGCTGGCCGTCGGCACGGTCTGCCTCGGCGCCTTCATGGGCCAGCTGGACGCGAGCATCGTCACCCTCACCTTCCCCGCCCTCCAGCAGGAGTTCGGTGCGCCGCTCGCCGCCGTCTCGTGGGTCTCGCTGGCCTACCTGCTCACCCTCGTCGGCCTGGTCGCCGCGGTGGGCCGGGTGGCCGACGCCGCGGGCCGCAAGCTCGTGTACCTGTACGGGTTCGTGGTGTTCTCGGCAGCGTCGGCCGCGTGCGCCCTGGCGCCCGGGCTCGGAGCGCTGGTCGGGTTCCGCGTGCTCCAAGCCGTCGGCGCCGCGATGCTCCAGGCCAACAGCGTCGCCCTGGTGGTCACCAGCGTCCCGCGGCGGTCCATGCGCGCCGCGCTGGGCGTGCAGGCCGCGGCTCAGGCCCTCGGGCTGGCGCTCGGCCCGGCGCTCGGCGGCGTGCTGGTGGCCACCGCCGGGTGGCGCTGGGTGTTCTGGGTCAACGTGCCGGTGGGCGTGGTCGCGGTCGCCGCGGGGTGGTTCCTGCTGCCGCGGACCCGCGAGCGCACCCGGATCGGCTCGTTCGACACCCCGGGGCTCGTGCTGCTCGGTGGCTCGACCGCGGCGCTGCTCCTCGGGCTGTCCGGCCTGGCCGGCCTGGCGATGCCGCTGTGGGCGGCGCTGGGGCTGGTCGCCGCCTCGGGCGGGGGGCTCGTGGCGTTCGTGGGGCGCGAGCGGCGGGCACCGAGCCCGCTGGTGGATCTCACGGTGCTGCGGCCCCGGGCGGTGTCCGTGGGTCTGGTCGGGGCGCTGAGCGCCTACCTCGTGCTGTTCGCCCCGCTGGCCCTGTTCCCCCAGGTGCTCGGCGCCCACGGGCGGTCCGGCCTGATCCTCACCGCGCTGCCCGTCGGGTTCGCGGTCGCGGCGCTGCTCGCCGAGCGGCTGCTGCCCCGGCGGTGGGGTGCGCAGGCGCGGGGCGTGCTCGGCGCCGGCGCAGGGGTGGTCGCCGCCGTCGCCCTGGCCGCGCGACCGGACGACGCGGTCTGGGCGATCGCGTGGCTGGCCGTGCTGGGTCTCGGTGTCGGCGTGTTCATCCCGGCGAACAACTCCGCGATCATGGGAGCGATCCCGGTCGGGGTCTCGGCGACCGGCGGTGGCCTGGTGAACATGGCGCGCGGCCTGGGCACCGCACTCGGTGTCACCCTGGTCGCGTTGTCGCTGCACCTGGGCGGGCCCGACGTGGTGGCGGGCGCACGGATCGCGCTGGTCGCCCTCGCGGTGGTGGGCGGGGTGTCGGCGCTCACTGCGCGCGTCGGAAGGCCGGAGGCGGCGCGATGACGGGTGGGTCCGGCCCCGCCGACCCGGAGGACCTGGCCGACGTCGTGGCGCGGCTGCGCCGGGCGATGCGCCGGGCGGCCCGCGCGCACGACCCCGACAACCCCCTGTCGGTCGCCCAGCTCGAGCTGCTGTCCTGCGTGGCCGAGAACCCCGGCGCCAGGCCCAGCGAGGTCGCCCGGATGCTGCGCCTGGCGCCCAACTCGGTGGCGACCCTCGTCCGCGGCGCGCTCCAGCGCCGGCTGCTCACCCGCTCCAGCGGGCGGGCCGACCGGCGCACCGTCGCCCTGACCCTCACCGCCGACGGCGCCGCGGCCGTGGCCCGCTGGCAGGCGACCAACGCCGCGATCCTGAGCGGCGCCCTGGCGGGCATGGCCGACGAGCGGCGCGACCAGCTCGCCGCGGCCCTCCCGGCGTTGCGCGAGCTCGTCGAGGGCGTGGACGCGCTGGGCGAGGAAGGGTAGTGCCTCAGCCCGCGCCGGCCAGCAGCGCGAGCAGCCAGATCCCGTAGCCCAGGGTCACCACGCCCAGCACCGAGACGGCCACGGTCACCCGCCGTCGCCCCACCGCGCCCAGCCCCAGGTCGAAGGCGATCGCGCGCACGCCGAGCATCGCGTGCCAGGTCACCACGACCAGGAAGAGTGCCTCGATCACCAGCATCAGCGGGCTGGCCAGGTAGGCGATCACCGCGTCGTAGTCCCGTAGGCCGGCGGGGGCGTCCACCACGAAGTGCTGCGCCACGAGGTGCACCACCACGAGCACGCCCAGCGCGCCCCCGGTGACCACCTGCGCGATCCACCCCCAGCTGCCGCCGGACGCCCGCGCGGGGGCCCCGACCCGTCGCTCCTCAGGTGCGCGCCCGTCGAGCGCCCCACCGGTGCGGTCTCGAACGTCCACGCTCATCGCTCAACCCTCCGCCAGCAGCGCCACGGCCGCCACCACGAGCGCCACGACGCTGACCACGACGACGCCGACCAGCAGCGCGCGCTGGCGGCGCACCGCCACGCCGGAACCGACCAGGCCCACCCGCACGCCGTTCGCCGCGTGCCAGACCACCGCGGCGAACAGCACCAGGTCCACCACCAGGAACGCCTTGTGCTGGGCCAGGGTGACGAACGAGTCCCAGCTCTCGGCGCCGCGCGCCAGCAGGGACAGCACCACCAGGTGCAGGTAGAGGTAGCCCACCAGGACCAGCGCCGAGACCCGGTTGGCCACGAACGCCCACGTCGGCGTGCCACCTCCGGGATGCGCCAGCCAGCCGCGCAGGCCGCGGCGTCCGGCCCTCGTGCCGCTCTGGGCGCTCATCGGGTCACCGCCTCCCGGTCGTCGGTCCGGGACCGGCTCGCGCCGTCCCGTCCGCCCCGGTGCCCGAGCCCCAGGTGCTGCCGGGTCAGGGCGCCGCGAAGCGCCATGATGCCGCCGGCCGGGTCGGCGCCCGTGGGGCACACCTCGCTGCAGGCGAAGCTCAGGTGGCAGCGCCAGCAGCCCTGGTGGTCGTCGACGCCGTCCAGCACCGAGATCGCGTCCAGCCCACGCGGCTCGGCGACCACCCGCCACGCCGCGCCCAACGCGGCCGGTCCCAGGTAGTCCGGGTCGGTCCCGGTGATCGGGCAGGCGGACACGCACAGGCCGCACTCGACGCAGTCCTCCAGGCGCATCGCCCGGTCCTCGGCGCCGCGCGCGCCGTCGGCGGGCACGTGCTCGCTCGCCCGCACCAGCGGGCGGCCGATCCCGTCGAGGCGGGTGTACAGCTCGGTCATGTCGACCACCAGGTCGCTGAGCACCGGCGCGTTCGCGATCGGCTCGACCTTCACGACGCCGTCCGGCAGGTCGTCCAGCCCGGTGACGCAGCCGAGCACCTCGGCCCCGTTGACCCGCAGCCCGCAGGTGCCGCACGAGGAGTGGCAGCAGGAGTGGCGCAGGGTGAGCGTCGGGTCGTCGTGCCAACGCACCGCGCGCAGCGCGTCCAGCACGGTGGTGCCGGGCTCGACGATCACCTCGTACTCGACGGGGACCGGTTCGGGCCAGCCGGGCTTCCAGCGCGACACCGCCAGTCGGCGGGTGGTCAGCGGCAGGTTCGAGGTGTCGACGCCGTCGCCTGCCGCGCTCGTCGGCCGCGCGCACGTCCGGGCGGGCTCGCGCCCGGCGGCCCGGCGGGGCGCGGGGGCCGTCATGTGCGAGGGGGTCGTGCGACGCGCCGCCTCCTGGGCGCCGCGCTCGGCGACGTACGCGGTGTGCGGTGCGAGCACGGTGTCGCGGGTCCGGCACGGCTCGTCGACGCCGAGCTTGCGGCACACCACGTCCGCGGTGGCCTCGGCCATCGCGCGCAGCGTGGTCGCCTTGCCGCCGGAGATCGTGACGAAGCCCTCGACGCCGTCGCGCTCGGCGTGGTCGAAGCACTTGAACGTGCGCGACAGCTCGCGTCCGGTCTGGGAGCCGGCGTCACCGATCAGGGGCCGGACGGCCGACCAGGCGGCCCGGATCTCCGCGTCGGCGACCGCCGGGACCAGGCGGGAGCCCTGCTCGATCATGGTGCGCACGTGGTCCGCAGGCAGGTGCAGCTCATCCGGGTCGTCGACCACCCACGAGCTGGTCCCGATCACCGACAGCTCGCGCTGGGGCAGCACGATGTCGCCGTCGCCGGACGGGTGCAGCCGGTTGATCACCATCTCGCAGGGCCGCATGCGCACCGCGACGAGCACGCCGGGCGAGCACCGGACCGGCACCTGGACCCCAGCCATGTCGGCGACCCGCTGGGCCCACGGCCCCGTCGCGTTGACCACCAGGTCGGCGGCCAGCTCGGACTCCTCGCCGCTCACGTCGTCGCGGACCTGGACCCCGGTGACCGCGCCGTTCTCCCGGCGCAGGCCGACGACACTGGTGTACGTCCGGACCACCGCGCCGTTGCGCTGGGCCGAGGCGAAGAACCGCAGCGGCAGCCGCATCGCGTCCATCGTGCCGTCCGGCACGCGCACCGCGGCCTTGATCGCCGGTGACAGCCCGGGCGCGACGCGCAGGGCCTCGGCGGGGGAGAGCACGGCCGCCGGGATGTCGCACGCCTCACAGCCCTCGACGAACCGCGGCAGGTAGTCCATGTCCTCGTCGGTGAGGGCGACGAACAGGCCGTCGTTCAGCTCGAACGAGCCGGGCGCGATCCGGCGCAGGATCCGGTTCTCGGTGATGCACTCGACGGCGGACTCGGTGTCGGACACCGCGTAGCGACCGCCGCTGTGCAGCAGCCCGTGATGGCGTCCGGTGGTCCCGGACGTGACCTCGCCGCGCTCCAGGACGGTGACCCGCAACCCCCGCAGGGCGAGGTCGTGGGCCACGGCGCCGCCGGTGCCCCCACCCCCGATCACGATGACGTGCGGCCTGTCTCCAGGGAGGGCTGTCGGCACTGTCCCCACCTCCTCGATGAGGTGCGCAGCACTATCACGTTATGCCTGGTGGGAGGGGAGGCGGCAGGGTCCATCGTCCTTCACCCGCCCGCGCGGCACTGCCGTTCGAGAGCCGATGACGGCACGACGGGCGCGCCGGTCCCGCGTGCCAGACCCGGTTGTCGACCTCGCTCCGGTCGCGTGTCGGACCTTGACGGTATCGTACAGGTGTTCGATGTCGGGGGGTGGTCTGGTGACCGTGGTCGCTGCGGGGCCGAGCGCGCCCTGGGCGTGGAGCGAGCGCCATCCGGTCGCCGCGGAGCTGGAGGCTCGGAGCGCGTCGGTCGGTCTCGTGTCCCGGCTTGTCGAGCTGGATCCGGCCGTGGTGGACGACGCGGCGCTGGTCGAGGGCATTGCGGGGTGGGAGCGGGCCGGCGCGTGGGTGGCGGGGCGGCAGGCGAGGTGGGTGGCCGAGCTGGGCGCCCGGGCCGTGCGCGGCTCGGAGGTGGATCGTGTGCCTGACGAGGTCGCGGCCCGGCTCGCGATCACGCGGCGGGCGGCCGAGCACAAGGTCGAGCTCGCGCTGGGGCTGCAGCGCCACCCGCGGCTGGCCGCCGCGCTGGAGGAGGGGTCGGTCTCGGCGCGCAAGGTCGAGGTGCTGGTGCATGACACCGAGCACCTGCCGCGTGCGCTGGCCGATGAGGTGATCGCCCGGGTCCTGGAGACGGCGGACGAGCGCACCGTCCCGCAGCTGCGCGCCGACGTCCGCGCGACCGAGCTCGCGCTCGACGCCGAGGCCGCGGCGGCCCGGCACGCGGTCGCGCGCCGGGAGCGCTGCGTGCGGATGACGCCCGCGCCGGATGCGATGGCGTGGATCCGTGCCCTGCTGCCCGCTGCCGACGCCGCCGCGGTGATGACGGCTCTCGACGGTGCCGCTGCGGCGCGCGAGCCGGGCGAGGAGCGGACCGCCGACCAGCGTCGGGCCGACGCCTTGACCGCGATGGCGCGACGGGTGCTCGACTCCGGGCTCGGTCCCGACGGTGTGCCGCTGCCGGTACGCCAGCACCGGCGGCCCCACCTGCTCCTCACGGTCGCCGGTGAGTGCGGCGGCGCGGGGTCCGGGCGTGGGAGTGCCGGCGTGGGCGCGGCGCGCGCCGCCGTCACCGCCGGGGATGCCTGCGTGGGTGCGGTGGGCGCCTGCGTGGGTGCGGGGGACGCCTGCGTGGGTGCGGGGCCTGCCGCGCAGGTCGCACACCTGGCCGGGTACGGGCCGGTGCCGCTGGCGGCCGTCGCGCACCTGCTCGACGAGGCGACACGGGAGCTCGTGCGGGTCGACGAGGACGGTGTGGCGGTCGTCGACGTCGCCGGGACGGACGGGTACCGGCCCTGCGCCGAGCTCGCCCGGGCGATCGTCGACCGGGACCGGACCTGCCGGTTCCCCGGGTGCCGGGTCCAGGCCGCGCGCTGCGACATCGACCACGTGGAGCCGTTCGACCCGGACCGGCCCGCGCGCTGGCAGACCGTCGAGCAGAACCTCCAGGCGCTGTGCCGCCACCATCACCGACTCAAGACACACGGCGGCTGGTACGTCAGCCGGGACCCGATCAGCGGGGCCACCCTGTGGCGCTCACCGACCGGACGCGTCTACATCGTCAGCCTCGAACCGGTGCTGCCCGCGACCCTGCGGGGCCCAAGGGACCCGCGGGACCCACAGCACCCGCAGGACCCGCCGGACCCACGGGCGCGGACCGGCTAGGCCCGCCCGAAGCATGCCGCGGCCCTGGCCGGCCCGGCCGGGCGTGCGGTGTGTGCTCCCGGTGGCGGTGTGCCGGCCGGCTGCGAGGATGGCAGTCCGGCCGGCCCGATCCCGTGGAGAGTCGATGCCCAGCAGGTTCACCCTCGCTGCCATGAACGCGGTGCACCGTGGCCTGATCGCGGTGTCCTTCGGGCGGTGGGGGTGGCGGCTGGGCAGCACACCGGTTCTCGAGCTCACCACCACCGGACGCCGGTCGGGGCTGCCGCGCTCGACCATGCTGACCTCGCCGCTGCAGCTGGGCGACGCGCTCGTGGTGGTCGCCTCGCGCGGCGGGGACGACCAGCACCCCGCGTGGTTGCTCAACCTGCGCGCGAACCCGGAGGTGCAGGTGGCGCTGGAGGGCCGGCCCGCGGTGACGATGCGCGCCAGGGAGATGACCGACGACGAACGCGCCCGGCACTGGCCGACGATCACCTCGACGCACCCCAACTACGCCGCCTACCAGCGCAGGACGGATCGCGTGATCCCCCTCGTGGTGCTCGAGCCGGTGGTCGGAGGGTGACGGAGGGCGCGGGCGTCCTCGTGGTTGACGCCGCGAACGTCGTCGGCTCCCGCCCGGACGGCTGGTGGAACGATCGCGTCGGCGCCGCCGAGCGGCTGCTCGCCGGCCTGGCCGCCGCCGTCGCGCGTGGCGACCGGCCCGACCTCGCGGCCCGCCGCATCGTCGTGGTGCTCGAGGGTCGCGCCAACGAGGCGGCGCCGGGCGGGGTGCCCGGGATCGAGATCGTGCGCGCACCGCGCGACGGCGACGGTGCGATCGTCGACGTGGTCGGCGAACGGGCCGTCGACGACGTGCTCGTCGTCACCTCCGACCGCGAGCTGCGGCGGCGGGTGCAGCAGCGCGGCGCGTCCGTGCGGGGCGCGGGCTGGCTGCGCGACGTGCTGGACGCCGCGCAGCCCTGAGCCCCGCGCCCCCGAACGCCGCGGCCAGCGGCCCCACGTCCGCCTGAGGTCGCCGCTCTCGGGGCTCGGACGTACGCTCCGGGACGGGTCGACTGCGCCCCCCGCCGGCTCGCTCGGACACCACGTCGTGGGCCTTGCGCCGAGTCCCTTCCGGTGACCGCTTCGGTGAGTGTCCGGCGCGCGTCGAGTCCCCGAACAATGACGCCTACCCATTTTCGGGCTCCCATTCCTGGGAATTACCTTGGAATTGCGGAGACATCGTGAACATGCCCTTCCAGCATTCGCGGGCCCAAGTTCCCGGAGTGACGATCGCCCGGCCGGGCACCCGGTCCGGCGGAAGGAGTCCCCCTATGTCTCGACGTCGAACCCTGCCGGTCATGGCGGTCGTGGCCGCCTCCGGTCTGATCCTGGCAGGTTGCAGCTCATCGACGAGCAGCGGCTCTACGAGCTCGGGCTCATCGTCGCCCAGCATGTCGTCGTCATCGGCGTCGATGCCGCAGGTCGACGCTAGCGCCTTCACGGCGGACTTCTCGGTGATGACTCAGCTCAAGGACCTCGCGGCCCAGGGCAAGGGCATGGTCGGTGTGCTCCTGCCGGACACCACCACCTCGACGCGCTACGTGCAGTACGACGCGCCCTACCTCAAGAAGGCGTTCGAGACCGCCGGCCTGTCGGCCGACCAGTTCAAGATCGACAACGCCAACGGCAGCGCGTCCACCATGCAGACGCAGGCCGAGGCGGACATCAACGCCGGCGCGTCGGTGCTGCTGGTGGACCCGCTCGACCCGGGCAGCGGCGCGGCCATCGAGTCCAAGGCGAAGGCGGCGGGCGTCGCGGTGATCGACTACGACCGCCTGGTCACCGGTGGCCCCAAGGACCGGTACTACGTGTCCTTCGACAACGTGAAGGTCGGCACCCTGATCGGCCAGGGCTTCGTGCAGTGCGTCTCGGACTGGAACGTCAGCAAGCCCCAGGTGCTGGTCATGGACGGTGACCCGACCGACAACAACGCCACCCTCTTCGCCCAGGGCTACAACGGCGTGCTCAAGCCGTACTTCGACAACGGCACGTACACCAAGGTCGGCGAGCCGGCCGGCACGTGGGACCCGGCGACCGCCGCGACCACCTTCCAGCAGCAGCTCACCGCGCACCCCGAGATCAACGCCGTGGTCACGCCCAACGACGACAACGCCAACGCGGTGATCTCGATCCTCAAGGGCAACGGCGTCAAGCCGAAGACGTTCCCGACCACCGGTCAGGACGCCTCGCTGGTCGGCCTGCAGAACATCCTGACCGGCTACCAGTGCGGCACGGTCTACAAGCCGATCTACCTCGAGGCGCAGGCCGCCGCGGCCCTCGCGCTGTACCTGCGGGCCGGTGACACCCCGCCGAGCACCCTGGTCAACGCCACGACCAAGGACACCACGCTCAACGCGGACGTCCCGTCGGTCTACACCACCCCGATCTGGGTCACGACCGCCAACATGAAGGACACCGTCGTCAAGGACGGCGCCGTGACCACCGCCAAGCTGTGCGCCGGTGACGTGGCGAGCGCCTGCACGGCAGCCGGGATCGGCTGAGCCATGGCGGACGGGGCCTCGGCCCCGCCCCTGTTGTCCCTACGTGGGGTGTCGAAGTCGTTCGGGCCGGTTCATGCCCTGACCGACGTCGACCTCGACGTGCCGGCCGGCGCGGTCACCGCGCTGGCCGGCGACAACGGGGCGGGCAAGTCCACCCTCATCAAGTGCATCGCCGGCATCCATCCGCCGGACTCGGGGGAGGTGCTCTGGGAGGGTCGGCCGGCCCGGATCCACGAGCCGTCGGACGCCGCCGCGTTGGGGATCCAGACCGTGTACCAGGACCTCGCCTTGTGCGACAACCTGGACATCGTGCAGAACATGTTCCTCGGCCGTGAGCGGCTGCGGCGCGGACAGCTCGACGACGTGTCGATGGAGCAGGCCGCAGCGGAGACCCTCACCGAGCTCGCGGTCACCACCGTGCGTTCGGTGCGCCAGCAGGTGGCGTCGCTCTCCGGTGGGCAGCGCCAGTCCGTCGCGATCGCCAAGGCGGTGCTGTGGGAGTCCAAGCTCGTCGTGATGGACGAGCCGACCGCGGCGCTCGGTGTCGCCCAGACCCGCATGGTGCTCGACCTGGTCCGGACGCTCGCCGATCGCGGGCACGCCGTGCTGCTCATCTCGCACAACATGGTCGACGTGTTCGACGTGGCCGACCGGGTCGCGGTGCTGCGGCACGGGCGGATGGTCGGCGTGCGGCCGATCGACCAGATCGACCAGCGCATCGTCGTCGACCTCATGACCACCGGGACCTCGGACCGCGAGCCGGACGCGGGGTCGTCCGGGCCGCGCGGCGCGCGCCGGACCCGGGACACCGACGAGGGGGTGCAGCGATGACCGCCCGCGAGGACGTCGCCGAGCAGGCGACCGGGTCCGGTCCGCAGGTCGGCGGCGTCGGCGACTACCTGTCGCTGGTCTGGAGCCGGGTCAAGGGCGGCGAGACCGGGGTGCTCCCCGTGGTCGGCGGCCTGCTCCTGGTCTCCATCCTGTTCCAGAGCCTCGACGGCCACTTCCTGACCGCCGGCAACCTGGTGAACCTGCTGGTCCAGGCGGCGGTGTTCGCGCTCCTGGCGATGGCCGAGGTGTTCGTCCTGCTGCTCGGTGAGATCGACCTGTCGGTCGGCTTCGTGGCCGGCATCGGCGCCGTCGTGCTCGCGTGGCTGTCCCAGCCCCAGGTCGGTTGGCCGTGGTGGGCGGCGATCGGCGCGGCTCTGCTCGCGACCGCGGCCATCGGTCTGCTCCAGGGCACCCTGATCACCCGGATCGGCCTGCCGTCGTTCGTCGTCACGCTCGCCGGGCTGCTGTTCTGGCAGGGCGTGATGCTCTTCGTGCTGGGCAACGGCGGCTCCATCCAGATCCAGGACCCGGTGCTCACCGGGATCTCCAGCGGGACGCTGTCGCGCCTGTGGGGCTGGGTCGTGATGCTCGTCGCCGTCGCCGGGTTCGCCGCGGTGACCTGGCGCCGGGACGCGCGGCGTCGGGACTCGGGGCTGGTCGCGCCGCCCGCGGCACTGACGGGCGCCAAGGTCGGCGCGACCCTGCTCGCGGGCATCGGGCTCGTGCTCCTGGTCAACGCGGACCGGGGCGTGCTCGCGCCCGTCTTCGGGCTGCCGTGGGTGGTGCTCGTGGTGGTCGGCGTCCTCGTGGTCTGGGCGTACCTGCTCGGCCGACGGCGGTTCGGGCTGTACGTCTACGCGGTGGGCGGGAACGCCGAGGCCGCCCGTCGAGCCGGGGTGAACCTCGCGCGGATCCGGACCGCCGGATTCGTGCTGAGCGCTCTCACCGCAGGCATCGGCGGCATCGTCTACGCCTCCCGACTCCGCTCGATCTCGACCTCTCTGGACGGCGGCACCCTCGTGCTGTACGCCGTGGCCGGAGCCGTGATCGGCGGCACGAGCCTGTTCGGCGGTCGGGGCAAGGCGCTGCACGGCGTGCTCGGCGGGCTCGTCATCGCCGCGATCGACAACGGCATGGGCCTGCTCGGCTTCAGCGCAGCGGCGAAGTACGTCGTGACGGCGGTCGTGCTGCTCGTGGCGGTCACGATCGACGCCGTCGCACGGCGACGTCGGCCGGCCTAGGGGCGGCGCGGCGGCAGCGGTTCACCGCCGGGACGGCCGGGAGCGGCTACGGCGTGGCGCTCCCGGCCACGACCACGTGCGTGCGGCTCGCCTTCGCCACGTACATCGCGGCGTCCGCCGCGTCCATCAGCGACGCCATGTCCTCGCCGTGCTCGGGGTGCAGCGCAACGCCGATGCTCGTGCCGACCGTGACCTCCCCCGCGATCGGCGACTCCCGCATCGCCTCGGTGATCCGGTCGGCCACGTTCTGCACGACGGCGAGATCGGCGTCCGGCATGAGGATCGCGAACTCGTCGCCGCCCACCCGTGCGACCACGTCGGTGAGCCGCACCGAGGCCCGCAGCCGGCGCGCGACCTCGATCAGCAGCGCGTCACCCGCCGAGTGCCCGCGGGTGTCGTTGACCGACTTGAACCCGTCGAGGTCCAGCATCAGTACGGCATGGGTCCGGCGGGACCCGGACGCGAGAACCCGCTCGGCCTGCTCACCGAGCTCGCGGCGGTTCGGCAGGCCGGTGAGGTCGTCGGTGTGCGCCTGGGCCCGCAGCCGTGCCTCGGTCGCCAGGAAGCGGAAGCCCATCTGGGTGCGTGCCGCCGCGCCGAGCGTCGTCAGTGCGGCGAGCGCGGCCGACATCACCGGCAGCTCCCGCCACGTGCCGATGACCAGCACGGTGAGCACGCCCGCTGCGGCGATGCCGGCGGAGAGCGCCGCGGCGTGCGCGGTGCGCCGGGACTCGGCGCCGTCCGCGTAGGGGGACTCGCGCGGCACCGGGGCCGCGGCTCGGGAGACCACCACGACCCACATCGCGATGAGCGCGAGCCCGGCGCCCCAGCCCAGCTGGAGGGCGGAGTCCGGCATCGCCGAGGTGTCCGGGCCGAGTGCGAAGGCGGTGTCGGTGGCCGCGAGCGCGGCCAGGCCGCCGACGAGCCACGGCCAACCCCGCATCACGCCCGGCGTGATCGTCACCAGGCCCAGGACGCCGGAGACGAGCGCGAGGTCGGCGAACGGGTAGGCGAGGAACACCGCCATCGTCGTCGAGTCGCCCGACGCCTCGAGTGCCGGCTCGAGCCGGACCGAGAGCACCGCCGCGATCGCCAGCAACGCGATCGCGGAGTCGAGCACGGTCACGAAGCCCAGCCGTGGGACGCGGTGGCGCATGTGGCGGACCAGCGCCACCGAGAGCAGCACGTAGAAGCCCGCGAACCCGACGTCGGCGACGGATGGGAACGGCACGGTGCCGGTGGCGACGAAGACCAGCCCGTTGAGCGTCAGGCCCAGGGCGAACGCGCCGAGAGCGGCGGCGGTCAGCCGCACTCCGCGGACTCGACGCCGGGCCCGCGACGCGGCGAGCGCCGCCACCGTGGCGGGCACCCATGCGAGCACGAGCCCGATCGCCGCGCCGGTCGTGGACGGGGTCTCGTCGAGCGCGACGAGGAGCACGCCGTAGGCCACCACGAGCCCGAGGGCGACGACGGCCCAGCGCGGGCCCGGGGATCGCGGAAGCCGACGCCGCGTGTCGTCGATCAGGTCACGTCCGCGGGCCACGGCGGGGCGCTCTCGCGGTCGTCGAGGGACGCCGCGCGTCGACGGGGCGATCGTGGGGGGACGGGGCGCACGCGTGCCTCCTCTCAGGCTTCTGCCTGTGACATCGGCCATTCGGGCGAGGACTTGAGTCCCGGACGGCGTGTCGCGGCTCACGGTCATGGCGGCCCACGCCGGCGCTCCTGACATCCCGCAGTACGAGCCACGGGCTGGCAGGCGGACGGTGCCTGACGTACCGTCACCGCACAGCCACCACGACGAGGTGGGGGCCCAGCGCACCGCAGGAGGTGGTCGCCATGCGTATCGCCGACGTCCTGGCTCGCAAGGGGGACACGGTCGTCACGATCGCGCCGGACCGTACGGTCCGCGAGCTCCTCGCCCTGCTGGCCGAGCACGGGATCGGAGCGGTCGTCGTCTCGGGGGACGGCGCCACGGTCGCCGGCATCGTCAGCGAGCGCGACGTGGTCCGTAGGCTGCACGCGGCCGGTGACTCGGTCCTGGACGGCGCGGTCTCCGCGATCATGACCACCGAGGTCCACACCTGCACGCCCGACGACACCGTCGAGGGCCTGATGGAGACCATGACGGCACGCCGGTTCCGGCACGTGCCGGTGGTGGTCGACGGCGCCCTGGTGGGCATCATGAGCATCGGCGACGTGGTCAAGCGCCGGCTGGAGTACCTGCAGGCCGAGCGGGACCAGCTCACCGCCTACATCTCGAGCTGACCCGGCCTCAGGTGGCCGGCTGCTCGGCGAGCAGCTCGCGCACCCGCGGGACCACCACGGTGCCGTACAGCTCGATCGCGCGCATCAGGTCGGCGTGCGGCTGAGGGCCGTTCGCGTACTTGAGGTCGAACCGGTCGATGCCGAGCGCGCGGACGGTGGCGGCGATCTTCCGCGCGACGGTCTCGGGCGAGCCGACGTAGAGCGACCCGGTGTCGGCCTCCGCCTCGAACTGGTCACGGGTCATCTCGCCCCACCCGCGCTCGCCGCCGACGCGGTCGCGGTTCGCCTTGAGGTGCGGGTAGAGCAGGTCGCGGGCCTCCTGGTCCGTCTCGGCGACGAAGCCGGGGGAGTGCACGCCGACCTGGAGCCGGCCGTCGGCAGGCCCGGTGCCCGCCTCGGCGACGCTGGTGTGGAAGAGGTCGACGAACGAGGTGAACCGCTCCGGGCGCCCGCCGATGATCGCGAGCATCATCGGCAGCCCGTAGCGCGCGGTGCGGACCACCGACTCGGTGGTCCCGCCCACCCCGACCCAGACCGGCAGCGCGCCCCGGGCGGTGGTGGGGAAGACGCGGATGTCGGTCAGGGCCGACCGCGTCCGCCCGGTCCACGAGATCGCCTCCTCGCGGCGTAGCCGCGAGAGCAGGTCGAGCTTGTCGTCGAAGAGCACCACGTAGTCGGACAGCTCGTGCCCGAACAGCTCGAAGGACTCGGTGAACGAGCCTCGGCCGACCTGGATCTCGGCCCGGCCGCCGCTGAGGCCGTCCAGGGTCGCGAACCGCTCGTAGACGCGCACCGGGTCGTCCGTGGACAGCACGGTCACCCCCGAGCCGAGGGTGATCCGCTCGGTGCGGGCGGCGATCGCCGCGAGCACCACGGCCGGTGCGGAGATCGCGTAGTCGTCGCGGTGGTGCTCGCCGACCACGAAGTGGTCCACGCCGCAGCGGTCGGCCAGCACGCCCTGCTCGACGACGTCGCGCAGCACCTGGTGCACCGGGGTGGTCGCCCCGTCGGGGCCGAGCGTGACGTCGCCGAAGGTGTCCAGGCCGAGCGTGAGGGGGGTCACATCACAAATCCTCCCACCGCGGCGTGCGGACGGCACGAACCGTCTCAGGCCGAGCGGTCGAGGATCTCCAGCACCTCGTCGCGGGTCAGACGCACCGGGTTGCCGGCCATCGAGCTCGCGACCAGTGCCGCGTCGGCCACCCGGGCGTGGTCGCGACGGTCGAGGCCGAGCTCGCCCAGCGGCGGGACCTCGAGCAGCGCGACGGTCTCCCGGATCCAGGCCACACCGTCGGCCACCCGGGCGGCCGGGTCACCGGTGAGCAGTTGCGCGGCCTCGGCGTACCGGCCGAGCGCCGGGTTGTCGGGATCGCGCTCGGTCAGCGCCCGAACGTTGGCCTCCGTGGTCGCGGCGAGCACCGCCGCGCAGATCCGGCCGTGCGCCGCGCCCGTCATCCCGCCCAGCGGCGCGGCCAGGCCGTGCACCGCGCCGAGCTTGGCGTTCGCCAGCGCCATGCCGGACAGCAGGCTCGCCAGGCTCATGTCCGAGCGCGCGGCGAGGTCGGAGCCGTCGGCGTACGCCCGGCGCAGGCCGGCGGCGGCCCGGGCCAGCCCCTCGCGGGCCAGTGCGTCGCTGATCGGGTTGGCCTTGAGCGAGGTGAGCGGTTCGAGGCACTGGGTCAATGCGTCCAGCCCGGCCGCCGCGGTCACGTCCGGCGGGCAGGTGGCGGTGAGCTCGGGGTCCACGACGGCCGCGACCGGGACCATGGCTGCGCCGCGCAGGCTGGCCTTGACGCGGTGCTCGGGCGAGAGCAGCGGGGCGTTGGCGGTCACCTCGGCGCCGGTCCCAGCCGTGGTCGGGACCGCGATCACCGGCACGGAGGTGGCGGGCAGCGGGGCTCCGGCGCCGATCACCTCGAGGTGGTCGAGGACGGGGCGGTCGCCGTGGGCGAGCACGCCCACGGCCTTGGCCAGGTCGATCACGGACCCGCCGCCCCAGGCCACGATCACGTCGGGCCGGGTCGCGCGGGCGACCTCGAGCGCGGCGTCGACCGCGTCCAGGGTGGGTTCGCCGCTCCAGCGCGCCAGGGTCGGGTCGTCCAGGTCGGCGAGCGGGCCGGTGGCCGGGTCGGTGTGGTGGCCCAGGACCACCATCGCGGACCCGTGCCGGGCCACGAGGTCGGGGACCCGGCTCGAGGCGCCCGCCCCGACGACGATGTGCCCGGCGGTGCTGAACGTGAACGTCACAACCAGAGCCGTTCGACGGTGCTGCGGTAGGTGAACGGGCCCCCGCCGTTCGCCGGGACGAACTCCTCCGCCGCGACGTCCCCGGTCAGCGCCAGACCGAACGCCTCCAGCTCGAACGAGGCGATCATCCGCATGAGGTCGTCGCGCTCGTGCCACACGTTGGGGTCGCCGAACACGTGGTCCCAGACCGCGGGCCCCAGGGGGCCGTACAGGATGGGACGGCCGGCGCCGTAGAGGATGAGCTCGCCGCGATGGCGTTGGTTCTGGGCGTCGAGCACCACCGTGAGGTGCACCCGGTCGACGTCGCGAAGGTCCTTGCTGTGACTCTCCCGCATGGCCCCAGCGTGCCGGGCCGCCGTCCGCGGTGCGTGGAGGCGCGCGGCGCGCAGGCTCAGCCGGCGAGGCCGGTCAGACCGCCCAGCGCGGCCGCGAGGCCGAGGCCGGCGGCGGTCCAGGCGAGCATGCTGCCCGCCAGGTAGGCGATGTAGCGGCTCCGCTTCGACGCGGGGCCCTCCCAGCGCGGTGCCGGGGCGAACCGGACGGCGTCCAGGATCTCGCGCGCACGGGCGTCGGTGGAACGGTGGACGGGAGTCAGCGTGGTCGCTGCCATGGTGCGCTCCTGGGTGTGGGCGTGCCAAAGGTGTCGGGGGTGCCCGACAACACCAGTATCGGCACTGGTCACGGCCGCACTGAGGGTGATCGCGCAGGCTGGGACACGTCGTCTCGGCCCGCGGTCACCGGTGCGGCGACGGCGCCCGGCTCAGGCCCAGGACGGCGGCGGCGGAGCCTCGGAGGCCGGCGGGGGCTCGGGCGCCGGTGCGGCTGCCGGCGGCGGCGCTGCGGCCGCCGGTGGTGGTGGTGGTGCTGCTGCGGCTGCTGCCGGTGGCGGTGGTGCTGCGGCTGCTGCGGCCGCACCGGGCGGGGGCGGCGGCGTCGGCACGGCGGTCCTCAGCGCGAGCGACCGCAGGGTCCCGCGCCGCTCGGCCTCCTGGAGCCCGGCCATCACGCGGGCGCGCTCCTCGGGCGGCGCGGGACGGCCGGTCGCCTCGAGGTAGTCGATCACGCCGAGGTCGTGCAGCAGGGCGTCGGGGTTGGGCGCGCCCGGCTCACCCCCGCTCAGGGAGGCTGCGGTGCTGCTCAGCGCGCTGTCGGCCTTCGAGGCCAGGTCGCTCGCGGCTGCTTTCGCCTTGTCCAGGAAACCCATGACGCTCCTCCTCCCGTGGGCGGCTTCGCCCGTCCGGCGGACCCGTGCGGGTTTCACACTACGACGGCGCGGTGGCCTGACTACGGTGAAACCGCACACGAGGCAGTGGCACGCGAAGGAGCCGGGTATGACCATCCACGGGACGCTCTTCAACGACTTCCGGGAGATCACGTCCCCGGACCCGTTCGCGCTGCAGAACAAGAAGCTGCTCAAGATCCAGATGCAGTACGGCCCGGTCTGGGCGAGGACCGGGTCGATGGTGGCCTACCAGGGCGACGTGAGGTTCCAGAACAAGGGCTCCGGCGGGCTCGACAAGCTCCTGAAGTCCAAGCTCACCGGCGAGGGCGTCGACCTCATGCAGTGCACGGGCAACGGCGAGCTGTTCGTCGCCGACGCCGCCTCGGAGATCCAGGTGCTGTACCTGGCCGACGACATGCTCTCGGTGAACGGTTCCAGCGTCCTGGCCTTCTCCGACTCGATCCAGTGGGACATCCACCGGATCGCCGCCCGCGGCGGGATGATGGCCGGCGGCATGTACAACGTGGCGCTGCGGGGTACGGGCTACGTCGCTCTCGTGACCAGAGGTGACCCCGTCGCCCTCGACGTGGCGAGCGCCCCCACCTTCGCCGACGCCAACGCCGTGGTCTGCTGGACCTCCGCGGTCACGATGGACGTGCGGGTCGACACCGGGGGCCTGGGGTCGATGCTGCGTGGCGGCACCGGTGAGCTGATCCAGATGGCCTTCGGCGGTCAGGGCTACGTCATCGTCCAGCCGAGCGAGTCCGTGGTCTCCGGCGGTGGTGAGCGGGTGCAGAGCAAGGGCGGGGGCCTGGGCAGCCTGCTCGGGGGGTGACGGCCCCGCGCCGGGACCCACGGGCCCGACGCCCGCAGAGCCGACCGGGCGAACCCGCTCAGGTCGGGCGCCGGAACCGCCGATGGGAGATCGTGCAGACCCCCGTGCGCGCGCGTCGCTTCGGCGCGCCCTCCGTACGGCGGGTCGCCGGGATCGTCCTGTCCCTGACCGGCCTCGCGGTGATCGCCTGGTCGCTGGTGCCGGCGCACGGCGGCAGCCCGGCGTTCGTGTGGTGGGCGGCCGGCGCCGCGCTCGCCGCGGCGGGGACGGCGTTGTCCGTGGCCGGGCGCGCGAGGGTGCGCGCGTCGGGTGCGGCCGGCCGGGCACCGGCCAGGACGGTCGTCGAGCACCCGATGTCCGAGACCGAGCTGCGCACCAGGATCCCGGTGCTGGCCGACATCGCTCGGGTCGAGCGCATGGGGCTGGCGCTGGTCCTGGTGGGAGCGGCTGCGGCGGACGAGGCGATGGGGCCCGAGGCGCTCGACCGGCTCCTGGGCGCGCTCGCCGCCCAGTCCCGCGGTGACGACCTGCGCGCCGAGCTGCGGGACGCGGCCGGTGTGCTGCTGCCCTCGGTCTCCCGTGACGAGGCGTGCGGCTACGCCGCCCGGGTCGCCTCGGCGCTGGCCCGTGACCCCGCGGGCCCCACGGTCGTCTGCGTCGGCGTCGCCCTGACCTGGACCGACGCCTACCCCGCGGCCGCCCTGCTCCGGCGTGCGCGCCGGGCGCTGGCCGTCGCGCGCGAGTCCGGACCCGGCGCGATCGTCGTGAGCGACGCCGACGGCACCCGGGCGGTCGACCGGCGCACCCTGGCGGCCCGTCCCACGGTCGGCCGGCGCGCTCGGCGCTGAGACGAGTCGGGGACCGCGCGCCGCCGGGCGGCGGTGCCCTAGGCCTCGGCCGCCCTGAGCCGCTCCCACTCGGCCCGGCGCCCGGCCTGCTCGACCGGGTCGGGCACGGGCAGCGACGCGAGCAGTCGCTGGGTGTACGGGTCGCGGGGCGAGCCGAGCACCTCGTCGCCGGTGCCCTCCTCGACCAGCTTCCCGTGGTGCAGCACCGCGATCCGGTCGGCGAGCATGTCCACCACGGCCAGGTCGTGGCTGATGAACAGCGCGGCGAAGCCGAGCTCGCGGTGCAGCTCGTCGAACAGGTCGAGCACCCGCGCCTGGACGGACACGTCGAGGGCGGAGGTCGGCTCGTCGGCGATGAGCAGCTCGGGGTCCAGCGCGAGGGCCCGCGCCAGGCTGGCCCGCTGGCGCTGCCCGCCGGAGAGCTCGTGCGGGAAGCGCGCGCCGAACGCCTTCGGCAGCTGGACCGCCTCGAGCAGCTCGTCGACCCGGGTGCGGGCGTCGGCGGGGTTCTCCGCCCGGCCGTGCACCACGAGGGGCTCGGCGACGCACTCGGCGATCGTCAGCAGGGGGTTGAAGCTGGTCGCCGGGTCCTGGAACACGAACCCGATCCGGCCGCGCACCGGCCTGAAGTCGCGCTCGTGGACCCCGCGCAGCTCGACCCCGAGCACCTGGAGCGATCCACCGCTGACCCGGGTCAGCCCGGCCATGGCGCGGCCGATGGTGGTCTTGCCGGAGCCGGACTCGCCCACCAGGCCCAGCACCTCGCCGGGCCGGATCGCCAGGTCGACCCCGTCGACCGCGACGAAGTCCGGCCGCCGGAACCGTCCGGGATACACGATCCGCAGGTCGTGGGCCTGCACCACCGGCGTCTGCTGCGCCCAGTCGTCGGCTCGGCGTGCCGCGCGCTCATGGGCTCGCGCGAGGCCCTCGCCGATCCGCGGCACGGCGGCGAGCAGCTGCTGGGTGTACGGCTCGCGCGGCGTGGCGAACAGCTCACGCACCGGCGCCTGCTCGACGAGCTTGCCCTGGTACATCACCGCGACCCGGTCGGCGAGGTCGGCGACCACGCCCATGTTGTGGGTGATGAGCACCACCGCGGCGCCGAACTCGTCGCGGCAGCGGCGCAGCAGGTCCAGGATCTCGGCCTGGACGGTGACGTCCAGGGCGGTGGTCGGCTCGTCCGCGACGATCACGCCCGGGTCCAGGATCAGGGCCTGGGCGATCACGATGCGCTGCTTCTGGCCGCCGGAGAACTGGTGCGGGTAGTGGTCGATGCGCTCCTCGGGGTCGGGGATCCCGACCCTGCGCATCACGTCGATCGCCTTGGCGCGGGCCTCGGCCTTGGTGTACTTCCCGTGCGCGCGCAGACCCTCGATGATCTGCCAGCCCACCGGGTACACCGGGTTGAGCGCGGTGGACGGCTCCTGGAACACCATCGCCGCATCACGACCGCGGACCTGGCGCAGGCGGGCGCCGGACATGGTCACCACGTCGCCCTCGGTGGTGCCGTCCTTGCTGGACAGCACCACGGCCCCGCGCACCCGCGCCGTCTCGGGCAGCAGCCCCAGGATCGTCTTGGCCGTCACGGTCTTGCCGCTACCGGACTCCCCGACCACGGCCAGGACCTCGCCGGGGTGCACCGACAGGCTCACGCCGTCCACCGCCTGCACCTGGCCGGCATCGGTGGCGAAGCTCACCGTGAGGTCGCGGATCTCGACGACGTCGTTCATCGCTCGCCCTCCTGCTGCTCGGGCAGCTCGACGCCGAGGTCCTCGACGGGCTCCGGGCCGGCGGCACGCTTGCGCAGCCGCGGGTCGGCGAGGTCGTTGAGGCTCTCGCCCACCAGGGTCAGGCCGAGCACCACCAGCACGATCGCCAGGCCGGGGAACACCGAGGTCCACCAGATCCCGGCCGTGACGTCCGACAGCGACTTGTTCAGGTCGTAGCCCCACTCGGCCGCGGCGGTCGGCTCGATGCCGAAGCCCAGGAAGCCGAGCCCGGCGAGCGTGAGGATCGCCTCCGAGGCGTTGAGCGTGAGGATCAGCGGTAGCGTCCTGGTCGAGTTCCGCAGCACGTGGCGCGTCATGATCCGGACGTGACCCGCCCCGATGACGCGCGCGGACTCCACGAACGCCTCGGACTTGATCCGGATCACCTCGGAGCGGGTGACCCGTAGGTACTGCGGGATGAAGATCACCGTGATCGACAGGGCCGCCGCGAAGATCCCGCCCCACATGCTCGACTGCCCGCCGCTGATGACGATGGCCAGCACGATCGCCAGCAGCAGGGACGGGAAGGCGTAGATCGCGTCGGCGATCATCACCATGATCCGGTCCAGCCACCCGCCGAAGTAGCCCGAGATCAGGCCGAGGAGCACGCCGACCAGGATCGAGGCGACCACCGCGACGACGATCACCAGGAACGCCGTGCGCGCGCCCCAGATCACCCGGGACAGCACGTCGTACCCACCGACCGTCGTGCCCAGCAGGTGCTCGGCGGACGGTGGCTGCTGGGCGCCGAAGCTTCCGGAGGCGTCGCGCAGCTGGGCGTAGCCGTACGGTGCCAGGACGGGTGCGAACGCGGCGGTCAGCAGGAAGATCCCGGTGAGCACGAGCCCGCCGACGAGCATGCCGCGCTGCAGGCCGACGCTCTGGCGCAGCTGCGCGACGACCGGCAGGCGGGCCAAGCGCGAGCGCTGAGGCACGGCGGAGGCGGTGGCGGTGGCGGTGGAGGCTGCCATCTCAGTACCTCACCCGCGGGTCGATCAGCGCCGCGATGACGTCGACGATGAAGTTGGTCAGGGCCACGATCACGGCCAGCACGGCGACGATGCCCTGCACCGCCACGAAGTCACGGGCCTGCAGGTACTGGGCGAGCTGGAAGCCCAGCCCCTTCCACTCGAACGTGGTCTCGGTGAGCACCGCTCCGCCCAGCAGCAAGGCGATCTGCAGGCCGATCACGGTGATGATCGGGATGAGGGCCGGCTTGTAGGCGTGCTTGCGCAGCAGGCGTCGTTCGGGGACGCCGCGGGATCGGGCGGCCTCGACGTAGCCGGCGCCGAAGGTCGAGATCACGTTGGTGCGCACCAGGCGGAGGAACACCCCGGCGGTCAGCAGGCCGAGGGTCAGCGCCGGCAGCACGGCGTGCGTGAGCACGTCCCCGATCACGGCGGGGTCGCCGGTGCGGATCGCGTCGATGAGGTAGATGCCCGTCGGGTTGTCGAGCTTCTGCATGGTCAGCTCGGCGCGGGTCGAGGCCCGGCCGGCGACCGGGAGCACGCCGAGCCACACCGAGAAGATGAGCTTGAGCAGCAGGCCGGCGAAGAACACCGGCGTCGCGTACGCCAGGATCGCCGAGACCCGCAGCACCGCGTCGGGCGCCTTGTCCCGGTGGTAGGCCGCCAGTCGGCCCAGGGGGATGCCGAGCAGGAACGCGACGATCAGTGCGTAGATGGCCAGCTCGAGCGTCGCGCTGCCGAAGGTGAGCAGCACCTCGGTGACCGGGCGACGGTCGGACAGCGTCGTGCCGAAGTCGCCGCGGAGGATGCCGCCGAGGTACTCCAGGTACTGGGTGATCAGCGGCCGGTCGTAGCCGGCGGCGTGGATCCGTTCGGCGAGCTGGTCGGGCGGCAGCCGGCCGCCCTGCGAGGCGGTGATCGGGTCACCGGTGGTCCGCATGAGCAGGAACACGGTGGTCACCAGGATGAACACCGTCGGGATGATCAGCAGGGCCCGGACCAGGATGTACCGGCCGAGGGAACCGCCCGACTCCTTGGTGGTGGTCTCGGGAGGGGTGTCGACGGCGACGCTCATGGCTGGGTCCTGACTGGCCGGTGAGGCCTGGGGGGTGGGGCGGTCCGGACGCGGGGACCGGGCGCCCGGCTCGTGCCGAGCGCCCGGTCCCCTGTCACGTCAGCCCTTCGAGAGGGCGCCGTACCGGAACTTGAAGGAGGCGTCGAGGGTGTCCGAGGCACCCGAGACGTCCTTGCCCGTGACGGCGACCTGGGCGCCCTGCAGCAGCGGCAGGGTCGACAGGTCCTTGGCCACGGCGTCCTGGATCTCGCCGATCAGCGCGGCACGCGCCGTCGGGTCGGCCGTGGTGGCCTGCTCCAGGATCATGTCGTTGACGGCCTGGTTCTCGTAGTGGTTGTGCAGGAAGTTGTCGATCAGGAAGAACGGCGTCAGGTAGTTGTCCGCGTCCGAGTAGTCCGGGAACCAGCCGAGCTGGTAGGCCGGGTACACGTCGGTGGTGCGGTCCTTGGAGTACTGGACCCACTCGGTGGACTGCAGGTCCACCTTGAACAGCCCGTCGGTCTCGAGCTGGTCCTTGACCAGGGCGTACTCGTCGGCCGAGCCCGAGCCGTAGTGGTCCGGGTTGTACTGCAGGTGCAGCTCGACCGGGGTGCTGACGCCCGCGTCGGCCAGGGTCTTGGCGGCCTTGTCCGCGTCCGGGCCGCCGTTGCCGTCGCCGTACAGGTCCTTGAGCGCCTCGTTCGCGCCGGTCAGGCCGGCCGGGACGTAGGAGTACAGCGGGGTGAAGGTGCCCTTGTAGACCTGCTTCGCGATGAGCTCACGGTCGATCAGGTCGGCGGCCGCCTGGCGCACGGCGAGGGCCTTGGCCGCGTCCGCGTCCGCGGTCGTGGCGCCGAAGGGCATCGTGTCGAAGTTGAAGACGATGTAGCGGATCTCGCCGCCGGGACCGTCGACCACCTTGACGTTGTCGTCGCCGCGCAGGTCCTCGATGTCCGTGGCGGACAGCGAGCGGTACGCGACGTCGATGTTGCCCTGCTGGACGTCGAGCTTGAGGTTGGACTCCTCGGCGTAGTACTTGACGTCGATGTTGGCCGTCTTCGGCGCGCCGAGCAGGCCCTGGTAGTCCGGGTTGGCCTCGTAGCTGATCAGGTTGTTCTGGTCGTAGCTGGTGATCACGTACGGGCCGGCGAAGGCGTTGCCCGCGACGATGTCGGCGTCGGGGGTCAGCGCGTCGGCGGCGAAGACCTCCTCGTCGACGATCGGGCCGGCCGGGCTCGACAGGATCTGGGGGAAGATCTGGTCGTTCGCCGACTTCAGGTGGAAGACCACCGTGGTGTCGTCAGGGGCGTCGACGCTGTCCAGGTTGTACAGCAGCGAGCTGGGGCCGTTGCCGTCGTCCGCGCCGGACGCACCGATCGCGAGCTGGCGGTCGAAGGTGAACTTCACGTCCGAGGACGTCAGGTCGTGGCCGTTGGCGAACTTCAGGCCCGGCTTGAGGGTGACCGTGTACTCGGTGTCCGAGGTGAACTCGGCCTTCGTGGCGATGTCCGGCTCGACGTCGGGGGAGCCGTAGGGCGTGTTCATCAGGAACGGGAACACCTGGTTCATCACGGCGAACGAGCCGTTGTCGTACGAGCCCGCCGGGTCGATGGTGGTGATCTTGTCGGTGGTGCCGATGATCAGCGAGCTGGCGCCGCCGCCTCCCCCGCCGTCGGTGCTGGAGCTGCTCGAGTTGTCGCTGGTGCCGCCGGAGCACGCGGCGAGGGCGAGTGCCGTGACGGCGATGCCGGCCGCGAGGGCCGCGGGCCGTCGTCGTGGCAGATGAACCATGGTGACCTTCTCTCTCAGGGGGACCGTCGCGGGACAGCACGACGGCCACAAGATGTCCATGGTTAGCACACGCTCGTCCCAACAGATGACACAACGGCCATATGTTTACGGCACTGCAACGTTGTGCCGGCGCCGCACGATCGGCGGATCGATCCCGAATCATGATCCGGATCTGATCAGAAGGTGGCACAGCGGCCGCGTCGGCCGGCGCCCGTCCTTGCGCTCGCGAGGGTCAGGGCAGCGCCCGCACCGCGGCGTCGAGCTCGGCCGCGGCGCTCGCCGGCAGCGGCTCGAACGGGGTCACGTCCACCCCGGAGCGGGTCCGGGTCCAGGTGCCCACCACGACGCCCCGGCGCACGACGGTGGGCCGGAAGACCCCGTTGCCGCCCGGCGCGATCCGGCCAGCCATCTCGGCGGGCACGGTTGCGGTCCGGTCGGCGTACCCGAGCACGAGCTCGTCGAAACCGGGCAGCAGGTGGACCGCGCGGGCCCGCCGCCGGTGCGCGGCGAGCAGGTCGGGCAGCGCGGGATCGAACCAGTGCCGGGCCCCGGCGACCTCGGCGACGGCCAGGCGGTCTCCCGCCGCGGCGAGCCCGGTGCGCACCTGGCCCAGCGGCAGGCCGGACCAGCGCGCCAGGTCGGCCTCGGTGGCGGGACCGTGGGACGTCATGAACCGGGACGCGAGCTCGGCCAGCGCCGCCTCACCGGTCAGGTCGCGCGGCGTGGTGACCCAGCGGTCCACCAGGACGAAACGCTGCTCGCCGCCGTCGGAGGGCCCCAGGCACAGCACGCCGCGCTGGGCCAGCTCGGCGATCAGGTGGTAACCGCGCCCGGCGTCGGTGGGCAGCCCGGCGGCGGCGAACGCGGCCAGCAGCTCGGCACGGGGCAGCCCCCTGGCGGGCAGGACGCGCGCGGCGGTCCGGCCCGCCGTGCGCACCGCGGCCTCGTCCAGCCCGAGGTCCGCGCGACGTCGCTCCGCCGCCGCCCGGGGCCGAGCCGTCATCAGTGCGAGCATCCAGCCGAGGTCCTCGGCGGCCACGGCGTGCAACGTGCCGCGCATCGGCCACGACCGGACCACCGTGCCCGCGTCGTACGCGGCGAGCACCGCGGCGGTGGACCGCTCGGTGGTGCGCAGAGCGATCGAGCGCACGACGCCCGCCGCGTCCTGGCCCTGGAGCGCGAGCAGGTGGCGGACCGCCGCTGCCGGGTCCGGCCACGAGGGGCCGGCGAGGCGCTGGGCGACCAGGCGCAGCAGGGCGATCTCGGCGGGCACCCGGCCAGGCTAGGTCCGGCCACCCACGCGGCCGGGCCCGGGCCGGCCACCGATCGCCTACCGTTGCGGTGTGCCCCTGGTCGTGTACTCCGCGGAGCGCCTGGCGCTGTTCGTCGCCGCGCTGCTCGCGCTGTTCTGGCTGCACCTGGGCGGGTGGCTGCTGGTGCTGCTGGCCGCGGTCATCGCATGGGCGCTGTCCTACGTGCTGCTGGGACGGTCGCGGGACCGGGCGGCGCAGTGGCTCGCCGAGCGGGTGGCGGCCAGGAGGTCGGGAGCCCGCCGCGCGGACCCGGACGCGGAGGCCGAGGACGCGGAGGTCGAGGGCGGCCGGGCTGCGGGCGCCGAGGTGGCCCGCTCGACCGTGCCCGGGTCAGAGGGCCAGGCCGAGCCCCAGGAGGATGCCGTAGCCGAGCTCGAGCAGACCGGTCCCGGCCAGGACGGGGCGCAGCAGGACCCCGCGCGCTCCGACCATCACCGTGGTGGTCAGCAGCGCGACCGGTAGGGCGAGCAGCAGCACGAGCAGCGACCACGGCGCGACCAGGGCGCACGAGGCCCCCAGCACGAGGGCGAGCCACAGGAACGCCGCGTACAGCCGCCGGGACCGCCCCTCACCGAGCCGGACCGCGAGGGTCCGCTTGCCGTTGAGCGCGTCGGTCGGGATGTCGCGGATGTTGTTGACCATGAGCAGCGCGCAGGCCAGGAGCCCGATGCCGACCGCGCCGGCCCACGCCGGCCAGCCCGGCACCCCCGCCTGGGTCCAGGTGGTGCCGAGCACCGCCACCAGGCCGAAGAAGACGAAGACCCCGACCTCGCCCAGCCCGCGGTAGCCGTACGGGTTGCGCCCGCCGGTGTAGGTCCAGGCCGCGAGGATCGCCACGGCGCCGACCGCGATCAGCCACCACTGCCCGCTCACCGCCGACAGCCACAGCCCCAGCACGCCGCCGAGACCGAACGCCGCCCACGCCGCGGTCCGCACGTGCTCCGGCCGCGCGGCACCGGATGCGGTCAGCCGCATCGGGCCGATGCGTTCGAGGTCGGTGCCGCGCACGCCGTCGGAGTAGTCGTTGGCGTAGTTGACCCCCACCTGGAGCGCCAACGCCACGCCGGCGGCCAGCGCGGCGCGACCCAGCTGGGCCGAGCCCTGCTGGGCCGCTGCGCCGGTACCCACCAGGACCGGGGCCACGGCGGCCGGCAGGGTGCGCAGGCGGGCGCCCTCGAGCCACTCGGCTGCTGTGGCCATCAGTCCTCCTCGTCGCCACGGGCGAGACGTGCCGCCGCGGCCCGGTCGACCTTGCCGGGGCCGCGACGGGGGAGCGCGGCCACCTCGACGAGCCTGCGGGGTGCCGCGGCGGAGCCCAGGGTACGCACCACCGCGGCCCTGGCACGCTCGAGATCCGGCGCCGCGGCCCCGCGCACCACGAGCGCGACGGGCACCTGCCCCCACCGCTCGTCCGGCACGCCGACGACGCACGCCTCGTCGATCTCGGGCAGCCCCGCGAGCACGTGCTCGACGGCGGCCGGGGCGACGTTGTGCCCCCCGACGACGAGCACGTCGTCGCGCCGGCCCAGGATCTCCAGCCGGCCCAGGGGGTCCCAGCGGCCCAGGTCGGCGGTGCGGAACCAGCGACGCCCGTCGATCTCGGCGAACCCGCCGCCGGCATCCCGACCCGTCGGCTCGGTGTAGCCGCGGGCCAAGGTGGGGCCGGCGAGCCGGACCACCCCGTCGTCGAGGGCGACCTCGACCCCGGCGAGCGGGACGCCGTCGTACACGCAGCCACCGGAGGTCTCCGTCGAGCCGTAGGTCGTGACCAGGCGCAGGCCCAGCGCGCGGCCGCGCTCGAGCAGGGCGGGCGGTGCCGCGGCGCCGCCCACCAGGATCGCGTCGAGGTCGGCCAGCGGCACCAGCTCCGCGGGCAGGCGGTCCTCGGCCGCGGCCAGGGCACGGTGCAGCTGCGTGGGGACCAGGGCTGCGTACCGGGCCCCGCCCTCCCGGACCCCCAGCGCGACCGACGCGACGTCCCGCGGGTCGGCGAGCACCGGCTCGACGCCCGCGAGGACCGAACGCACCAGCACCTGGAGGCCGGCGACGTGCTGGGCAGGCAGCGCCAGCACCCAGCGCCCCGGCCCGCCGAGCCGGTCGTGGGTGGCCTCGGCGGAGGCGGTGAGGGCGTGGGCGTCCAGCAGCACCCCGCGCGGTGCCCCCGTGGACCCGGACGTGGCGACGACCGCTGCGACGCCGGTCGGAACGGTCCGTGGCAGGCCGGCGGGCGGCGCCGCGGCGTCGTGCGGGGCGAGGGCCGGCCCGGTGCCGTCGAGCGCGGCAGCCACGGCCCGGACCAGGTCCACGGCCGTGCGCCCGCCCACGGGCCACGGAGCCAGTCGATGCACCGTCCCACCCTAGGCGCGCCGTAGAGTGAGGCGGCGCCCTGCGGGGCGGACCGAAGCCACCGGCACATGAAGGAGTCCAGCCGTGCGCCCTGCCCACAGCCGCCGGCACCGCTTGCAGCGGTCCGGCACGGTGGTCACCGCCGTCGTCGCCCTGCTGGCCCTCGCGGGCTGCGCGTCCGAGACACCGGAGGCGCCGCCGCCGATCACCGTGACGCCGTCGGTGACCGCGTCGCGCGAGGCGCCCCCGACCCCGGAGGTGCCCGTGGTCTGGCCGTTGACCGGCGTGCAGACCGACACGCTCGTGGACCGCCCGGCCGTCGCCGTCAAGATCGAGAACTCCCACGTGGCCCGGCCCCAGAGCGGGCTCAACGAGGCGGACATGGTCTGGGAGACCATCGTCGACTTCGACGTCTCCCGGCTGGTCGCGGTGTTCCAGTCCCAGACGCCCAAGGGGATCGGTCCGATCCGGTCCGTGCGCCCCATGGACATGGCGATCGTCGCGCCGCTGGGCGGTCCCCTGGTCTTCTCCGGTGGCCAGTCCGGCATCCTCGCGCTGGTCCCCAAGGCGGGCATCCAGGGCATGAACAACGACTACGGCGCCGCGGGCATGTACCGGATCAAGTCGCGGTCCGCCCCGCACAACGTCTACGGCGACGTCCCGGTGTTCATGGCCAACGCGGACGCGAACCACTCCTCGCCGCCGCCGGAGCAGTTCCACTTCGCGCGGAACCCGGCGCAGGCCACCGCGGTGCTCCAGGGCACTGACGCGACGAAGGTGTCGATGCACCTGTCGTCCCTGTCCGACCCGTCCTGGACGTGGGACGCGACCTCGGGCTGGCTGCGCTGGGAGGGCAGCGCCAAGGCGGTGGTCGCGTCCGGGGACTGGATCCACGCGACCAATGTCGTGCTGGTGGTCGCGAAGCACCCCGCGAGCGGATTCCACGCCCAGAACAAGGCCGTCGTGCCGACCTACGACCTGGTGGGCGAGGGCGAGGCGCTGGTCGCGACCGGTGGCAAGACCATCGCCGCGACCTGGCACAAGGCGGCCCAGGACCAGCCGATGACGTTGACCACCGCCGACGGCCAGGACGTGCTGCTGGCCCCGGGCAACACCTGGGTCGAGCTGGTGCCGCAGGGCACCGGCTCGTACAAGGTGGAGGCGCCGGCCGCCGGCTGAGCCGTACCGGGCTCTCCTCCGGGGCTCCGCTCGCGGAGCCCCGTGCCGGGTTCGCCGGTCACGGTTGGGTCACCGATCGTGACGCGGTTCGAGCGCGGGCCTAGCCTGGCGACCGTCGCCGACCGTCGGCGACCTCGGAGGGGGCGTGGTGAGCGACGACGCGGCTCGTCCATGGTGGGCGGGGGCTGCCCTCGACGAGACGCTCGACCCGCTCCTCGTGGCACGCCCGAGCCACCGCGACGGGCGGCTCGCGGACCTCGTCGTCGACTACGCCAACCCGGCGGCGCAGGCGTGGGGGACGTCCCCCGGCGCTCGCCTGGGGGCGAGGCTGGACGCGCACGGGCAGCGGGAGCTGTTCGAGGCCTTCATCGAGGTCGCGCGGACCGGCCGACCCATGGCACGCGACGGTGTGCCGATCTCCATGGCCGGCGAGGACCGGCTGATCGACGTGCGGGCGGCCGCCGTCGGTGGGGCGGTCGTGGCGACCTGGCGGGACGTGACCTCCCGCCGCCGCGCCGAGGAGGCGGTGCACGAGTCCGAGCAGCGCTTCCGGCTCGCGTTCGACGACGCACCGGTGGGCATGACGATCACGGACGTCACGCAGGACGGCGGGGCGCGCTACGTCCGGGTCAACCGGGCCTTCGCCGCGATGCTCGGGATGACACCGCAGCAGATGACGGGCCGGCAGGGCGCCGAGTTCACCCACCCCGACCACCGGGAGCTCGACGAGGCGCTGCACGGGCGGCTGCGGGCAGGGCAGCTCGAACCGCACCAGGTCGAGAAGCGCATGCTCCGGGCCGACGGCTCGACCCTGTGGGTCAAGGAGTCCGCGGCTCCGGCCGGCCAGGACGGCCACCCGACCTACGTCATCTCGCACGTCGAGGACGTCACCGAGCGGCGGGCCGCCGAGGCCGAGCTGGAGCGGCGGGCGTTGTACGACCCGCTCACCGGGCTGGCCAACCGGGTGCTGCTCCTGGACCACCTCGCGGTGGCGGCGCGCGAGCTGCGGCGATCCGGCGGTCAGGTCGCCGTGCTCTACCTCGACCTGGACCACTTCAAGGACGTCAACGACACGCTGGGGCACGCGGCGGGCGACGAGGTGCTGCGCGAGGTCGCCGACCGGGTCAGCGGCGTGCTGCGCCCCGACGCCACCGCCGCGCGGCTGGCCGGCGACGAGTTCGTGGTCGCCACCCGCGTCGAGGACGACCTCACAGCGGTGCGGATCGCCGAGCGGCTGCACGCGGCGATCGTGCCGCCGATCCGCGCCGGCGCCCGCGAGATCGTCGCGCGACCCAGCATCGGGGTGGCCACCAGCGACGACCCCGACGTGGACCCCGACGAGCTGCTGCGCAAGGCGGACGTGGCGATGTACCACGCCAAGCACCGCGGCACCGAGGCCTGGGCGCTGTACGACGACGACCTGCACGCGCTCGCGGTGAGCCGGCTCGCGATCGAGGAGGACCTGCGGACCGCTCTGACCCGGTCCTGGTTCCGGTTGCGCTACCAGCCGATCGTGGACCTGGCCGACGGCCGGGTGGTGGCGGCCGAGGCGCTGCTGAGGCTCGACCATCCCGAGCGCGGGCTCCTGCGGCCCGCGACGTTCCTGGAGGTGGCCGAGGACTGCCAGCTCATCGTGCCGATCGGTGGGTGGGTGCTCGGCGAGGCAGCGCGGCAGCTCGCCCGGTGGCAGACCGTCCGGCCGGACATGGGCGTCTCGGTGAACATCTCGCCGCGCCAGGTGCGCCACCTCGTGCTCCGCGACCAGGTGAAGGCCGCGCTCGACGGCGCCGGCCCCGGCGCGGGCGACCTGCTGCTCGAGATCACCGAGCACGTCCTGCTGGACGCGGACGCGGCGACCCTCGCGGAGCTGCGCGACGTCACGTCCGAGGGGTGCGGGCTGGCGATCGACGACTTCGGCACGGGGTACTCCTCGCTGGCCAACCTCACCCGCTTCCCGGTGACCGAGGTGAAGATCGACCGCGCCTTCGTCGCGGGGCTCGGGGTGCGCAAGCGCGACACCGCCGTGGTCGAGGCGATCGTGCGCCTCGCCGACACGCTCGGTCTGGGCACCGTGGCGGAGGGCGTGGAGACCGCCGAGCAGCTCGCCGCGCTACGCGAGCTGGGCTGTCGGCGGGCGCAGGGCTACCTCCTCGGCCGCCCGATGACCGGCGACGAGCTGGGTGCGCTGCTCGGGCAGAGCGTGCCCGGACCGGGGTTCTGATCCGAGTCCGGGGTGCGCTGCACCGCGACGTGGAGCCGGTGACCCGATCTCGAGCGGGCCGACGTGCGACCGGAGGCGGAGCGGGGACCCGCTCGGGGTCGTACCCGGGGTCGGGCAGGACCGGCCTGCAGGCCGACGCGGCCCCCGGGGCGTCGGGCGCAGGCTCGAGGCATGGCCACGACCGCCGTCCACCACCAGCCCTCGACCGACCTCGTCGAGCACCCGCCGCTGTGGCACACCGCGGTGCCGGTGATCGTCGCGACGGTCGCACTCCTCGGCCTCGCCGCAGGCGTGGCCTGGGCGCTGCGAGGCCTGCTCGCCCTCGGCCTGTGGTTCCTCGGCGCACAATGAGCGCCGGCCCGGGCGTGCTCGGTCGCCAGGAGGCGGCCACGCCCGGTCAGAAGTAGTAGGGGAACCCCGACCAGTCGGGCTCGCGGCGCTCGAGGAAGGCGTCGCGCCCCTCGACCGCCTCGTCGGTCATGTACGCCAGCCGGGTCGCCTCCCCGGCGAACACCTGCTGGCCGGCCAGCCCGTCGTCGGCCAGGTTGAACGCGAGCTTGAGCATCCGCACGGCCTGCGGGGACTTGCCGGCGATCGTGCGGGCGTACTCCAGCGCGAGGGACTCCAGGTCCTCGTGCTCGGCGACCTCGTTGATCGCGCCCCAGCGCTCGGCGTCCTGCGCGGTGTAGGTCCGCGCCAGGAAGAAGATCTCCCGTGCGCGCTTCTGCCCCACCTGGCGGGCCAGCAGCGCGGAGCCGTACCCGGCGTCGAACGAGCCGACGTCGGCGTCGGTCTGCTTGAACCGGCCGTGCTCGCGGCACGCGATGGTCAGGTCCGCGACCACGTGCAGCGAGTGCCCGCCGCCGGCCGCCCAGCCGTCGACCACCGCGATGACGACCTTGGGCATGGTCCGGATGAGCCGCTGGACCTCCAGGATGTGCAGCCGGCCGGCCCGGGCGGCGTCCAGCGGGTCGGCCTCGCCGGTGCCGGTCGCGTAGCGGTACCCGTCGCGGCCGCGGACCCGCTGGTCGCCGCCGGAGCAGAACGCCCAGCCGCCGTCCTTGGGGCTCGGCCCGTTGCCGGTCAGCAGCACCACGCCGACGTCCGGTGACATCCGCGCGTGGTCGAGCACCCGGTAGAGCTCGTCGACGGTGTGCGGGCGGAACGCGTTGCGCACCTCGGGCCGGTCGAACGCGACCCGTACCACCGGCAGGTCGCGGTCGGTCGTCGCGCCGTCGGAGCCCCCGCGCGCGACGCCCCGGTGGTAGGTGACGTCGGTGAGCCCCTCGAAGCCGGGGACCTCGCGCCAGCGCTGCGGGTCGAACGTGGCGGACACCTGGGGGAGCGTGCTCATGTCCGGCAGCGTACGGGTGCGGGCGCCGGTCGCGCGGAGCCCACTACCGTTGCGGTCATGAGCGAGCCCCGCCCCGACCTGCGGGTCTACCGGCTGGGCCTGCGCACCCGGTTCCGCGGGCTGACCGAGCGCGACGGCGTGCTGGTGCGCGGTGAGGCCGGCTGGGGTGAGTTCGCGCCGTTCTGGGACTACGACGACGCGGCGTCGGTCGCGTGGTGGCGGTCCGCGCTGGAGGCCGCCGACCTGGGCTGGCCGGAACCGGTGCGGGACCTGGTCCCGGTCAACGTGACCGTCCCCGCCGTCGACCCGGCCACCGCGCGGTCCCTGGTGGCCGCGTCGGGCGGGTGCCGCACGGCCAAGGTCAAGGTCGCCGAGACCGGGCAGGACCTGGGCGCGGAGGTCGCCCGGCTCGAGGCCGTGCGCGACGCGATCGGCCCGTCCGGCGCGATCCGGATCGACGTCAACGGCCGGTGGGACGTGGACACCGCGCTCGCGCGGCTGCCCGTCCTGGACCGGGCCGCCGGTGGGCTGGAGTACGTCGAGCAGCCGTGCGCGAGCGTGCCGGAGCTCGCAGCGGTGCGCCGCGCACAGCCCGTCCCGGTCGCTGCCGACGAGTCGGTCCGTCGCGCCGAGGACCCGCTCGCCGTGGCGCGGGCCGGGGCCGCCGACGTGCTGGTGCTCAAGGTCGCCCCGCTCGGTGGCGTGCGCGCGTGCCTGGCGCTCGCCGATCGGGCCGGGCTGCCGGTGGTCGTGTCCTCCGCCCTGGAGAGCTCGGTGGGGCTGGCCGCAGGGCTCGCGCTGGCCGCCGCCCTGCCAGAGCTGCCGTACGCGTGCGGGCTGGCCACCGCGCAGCTGCTGGCCGACGACCTGGTCGCCGACGCGCCGCGGGTGGTCGGCGGTGCGCTCCCGGCGCCGCACGGTCCGGTGGTCGCAGACGAGGGGCTGCTCGCCGCGCACGCCGCGAACCCCGAGCTCGATGCCCGCTGGCAGGATCGGGTCGCGCGGGTCGTCGCGCTCGCCGGTCGAGGGGAGGGCTCGTGACCACCGACGCCGAACGGGCGAGCGGCGTGCCGGAGGGCGGCTACCCGTCCGCCCAGGCTGCGAGGACGCTGCTCCAGGCGCTGGCCGATCTCGGCGTGCGCGACGTGGTGCTCGCGCCCGGCTCGCGCAGCGCACCGCTCGCCTACGCCGCCGCCGAGGCCGCCCTGCCCGACGGCGACCCGGACCGCGACCCCGCCGCGCCCCGGCTGACCGTGCACGTGCGGGTGGACGAGCGGGTCGCGGGCTTCCTGGCCCTCGGCCTGGCCCGCGCCGCCAAGGCCCGCAAGGAGCCGCGCCCGGTCGCGGTCGTCACCACCTCGGGGACGGCGCCCGCGCACCTGCTGGCGGCTGCCCTGGAGGCCCGGCACTCGGGCCTGCCGCTGCTCCTGCTCACCGCCGACCGCCCGCACGAGCTGCGCGGCACCGGCGCCAACCAGACCACCGAGCAGGTCGGGCTGCTCGCTCCCGCCGTGCGGCTCTCGGTGGACGTGCCGGCCCCGGTGGGCCTGCCGGACGAGCTGCGTGACCTGCGCAACCTCGCGGCGCGAGTGGTGGCGGTGGCGCTCGGCACCCGTGACCACACGCCAGGGCCGGTGCACCTCAACCTGGCCTACCGCGAGCCGCTGGTGCCGGGCGGGGCGTGGCCCGAGCGGTCCGACGACGGGTTGACCCGGGTGTTCGCGCACCCCGGCACGCCGGCCGGGATCGAGCTCGCGAGGTACTCGGACGTCGCCGTGCCGGTGGCACCTGCCGACGGGGTGCGCACCGTGGTGGTCGCCGGGGACGACGCCGGCCCGGAGGCCTCCGTCGTGGCGCACGCCAACGAGTGGCCGCTGCTGGCCGAGCCGTCGTCGGGCGCGGGTGGCGGCCCGAACACGATCCCCGCGTACCGCCTGCTGCTGGACTCGCCGGCCCTGGGCGGTGGGGTGCAGCGAGTCGTGGTGATGGGCCGGCCGACCCTGTCCCGTCCGGTGCAGGCGCTGCTCGCTCGGCCGGACGTCGAGGTCCTGGTGATCGCCGAGCAGGGGCGTGACTGGCCGGACGCCGCCCGGCGGGCCGACCAGGTGTACCCCGGCGTGCCGGGGCAGCTGATGCGCGGCAACCTCGGCCGGGGGATGGGCTGGGTGGAGCGCTGGCGCAGGGCCGGCGAGGTCGCGGCCCAGGCGGTCGCGGAGGTGCTGGCCGAGGAGCGGCTCGGCGCGGCGTCGGGCCCGTTGCTCGCCGCGCTGGTCGCCTCGAGCCTGACCCCGGCCGACGTGCTCGTGGTCGCCTCGTCCAGCCCGGTGCGCGACCTCGACTTGGTGGCGCGCTGGGAGGACCCGCCGCTCGTGGTGGCCAACCGCGGCCTGGCCGGGATCGACGGCACGCTGTCCACGGCGGCGGGGCTCGCGCTCGGGCTGGGACGGCCGGTGCACGCGTACGTCGGCGACCTCGCGTTCCTGCACGACGCGGGCGCCCTGCTGGTGGGCCCCGGCGAAGAGGTGCCGGATCTTCGGGTGATCGTCGCCCATGACGGTGGTGGCTCGATCTTCGCGACCCTGGAGCACGGCGCCCCGGAGCTCGCCCGGCACGCCGAGCGGGTGATGGCCACCCCGCACCGCGCGGACCTCGGGGCGCTGTGCGCCGGGTACGGCGTGGGCTACCGGCGGATCGACGTCGATCGTCTGCCGCACGTGATGGCCCAACCGGTCCAGGGCACCGAGGTGGTCGACGTCCCGGTGGACCGGGAGGGCAGGCGTGCGTTGACCGCACGGCTGGCGCAGGTCGTGACCGCGGCGGTGGCGGCGCTGGACTGACCGGTTTCGGCCGGCGGGGCCACGCGAGGGGTGGGCCTCGACTCTTAGCGCACTCCCAGGTTCGATCCAGGTCCGGGCCAGGCCGGTGGTCTTGAGTGTGGGAATCGAAGGAGGTTCACCACCATGCACCCGAATGAGCCACGGCAGGACCCGCAGGGTCACACCCCCGACCCGCAGCAGGGACCTCGAACCGCGGCGCCCTGGGTGAGCCCCGGCACCGCGTCCGGCGCTGCTCCCCAGCAGGCCGCCGCCCCGCAGCAGGTCGCACCCGACGGGTACGCCGGGCCGGCGTCCGACCGGTCCGAGCCGCAGCCCGGCCAGCCCTCCCGGCCCGTGCCCCCGCCGCCGTACCAGCACGCCGCGTCGGGTGCGCAGTACCCCGGCCAGCAGCCCACCCACCCCCTCTACCCGGCGGCCGGCGGGCACGGCGCGCCGCCGCCGTCCTGGCCGGTCGGTCAGGTCGCGATGCCGCAGCCCGCGCCCCGCCGCTCCGAGCGGCGCTGGGTCCCGCTGGTGGCCACCGCGGTCGGTGCCGCGCTGGTCGCGAGCGTGGCGACGACGGGGCTCCTGGTGGGCTTCGACCGGCCGAGCCACACGGCGACCTCGATCGACAGCCTCGGGGCGACGTCGTCCGAGGCGGTGCCGGTCTCCGGCTCCACGGTCGAGAACCCCGACTGGGAGAAGGTGGCCGCGGCCGTGCGGCCGTCGGTCGTGGCGATCAAGGTCCAGATCGCCGGCGGCGAGGCCGAGGGCTCCGGCGTGGTCGTCGACACCAAGGGCAACATCCTCACCAACAACCACGTGGTCTCGGGCGCGACGCAGGGCGGCATCACGGTGACCCTCTCCGACGGCCGGGTCTTCGACGCCACGGTCGCGGGCACCGACCCGACCACCGACCTCGCGGTCATCACGCTGACGGACCCGCCGAGCGACCTGGTGCCCGCGGTGCTCGGTGACTCGTCCAAGGTCGTGGTCGGTGAGCCCGTCATGGCGGTGGGCAACCCGCTGGGTCTGTCCAGCACCGTGACCACCGGCATCGTCTCGGCCCTCGACCGTCCGGTGTCCACCTCCGACGGCAACTCGCAGGCGGTGGTGACCAACGCGATCCAGATCGACGCCGCGATCAACCCCGGCAACAGCGGTGGACCCCTGTTCAACGCCCAGGGCGAGGTCATCGGCATCACGTCCTCGATCGCGTCGCTGTCCCAGTCGTCCGGGTCGATCGGCCTGGGGTTCGCGATCCCGTCGAACCTCGCCGACCGGATCGGCGCGGAGCTGCTCGCCGACGGCACGGCCAGCCACGCCTTCCTCGGCGTGGAGCTGACCGACGGCGAGGCCACGGCCGACGGCGTCACGCGGATGGGCGCGCAGATCCACTCCGTGAGCGAGGGCACGCCCGCCGCCGACGCGGGGCTCAAGGCCGGCGACGTCATCGTGGCGATCAACGGCAACCCGGTCAGCGGCGCCGAGTCGCTCACCGGCTACGTCCGGGCCCTGGCCGCCGGCCAGAGCGCGACCCTCACCGTCGTCCGCGACGGGAAGTCCTTCACGGTCGACGTCACGTTCGCGGCGCTCGACTCGTCCAGCACGTCCGGCTCGCAGCAGGGTCAGTCCCCCTCCCTGCCGAGCCTGCCCTGGGGTCAGGGGGGCTGACACAGCCCGACGGACACCCTGACCCCCACGGTGCGGGCCGGGACGCTCACGGCGCGAGCGTCCCGGCCCGCCGCCTTGCCTTCGGCCCGCCGCCTTGCCCTGGTCCCGCCGCCGGCCGAGCCGCATGCAGCGGATCGGCTGGTTCACTGCGTCTGTACCGGCGACGGTGACGGACGGGAGGGCCGGTGGACGTCGAGGCCTTCGTCGAGCAGCAGGGCGGCGCCCTGCTGCGCCTGGCCTACGTCCTGACCGGCGACCGGCACCGGGCGGAGGACCTCGCCCAGACGGCTCTCGTGGACGTGTACCGCCACTGGCGCAAGGTCTCCGCGGCCCGTGACCCGCAGGCGTACGCCCGCAGGGTGCTCGTCAACGCGCACCTGTCCGCGCACCGCCGGCGTTGGACCCGGGAGCGCCCGGCCCCGATCGACGAACGTGACGCCGGGAGGGTCGCGGACCCGGCCGACGCCGTGGCCGAGCGCGAGGCCCTGCGCTCGCGGCTCGCCGCCCTGGCCCCACGAGCCCGCACCGTCCTGGTGCTGCGCTACTGGGCCGACCTGGACGATGCCGCGATCGCCGAGGCGATGGGCATCGCGCCCGCCACGGTCCGCGCCACCGCCGCCCGCGCGCTCGCGACCCTGCGCGCGGCCGAGCCGGCGCTCGACGAGGGAGACCGGTCATGAACGACGGTGCGACGACGGACCTCGAGCTGCGGCTCAGGGGGATCTTCGCCGACGACGCGGCCCGCGCGCCGCAGGCCGGTGGACTGTCGGGCAGGGTCCGGCGCCGGGTGCGGCGCGGGCGCGCCGGTCGGGTGGCCGGGGTCGCGGCCGCGGCGGTGGCGGTGCTCGCGGTCGGGGGTGCGCTGCTCCCGGGCGGCCTGCCCTGGCGGTCGACCTCGGTCGGCACCGTGCCGCCCAGCGCCGCCGGCCAGGCGGTCGGTGGGGGCGGTGAGGCCTCGTGCGCCTGGGCGTACTCGCCCCAGGCGGTGGCCGAGCACGCCGACCTCGTCCTGGACGGCACGGTGACGAGGGTCGGTCCCCGGTGGGTGACGCTGACCGGCATGCCGTTCGACTGGGTCGACGTGACCCTCCAGGTCAACCGGTGGCTCCGGGGTGGCAGCGCGGACTCCGTCGTGATCTCGATGCCGGCGCCGGCCCCGTCGGGCGTCTGGGTGGAGGACCAGGAGGGCGCGCCCCAGTACTGGGTGGGCACGCGGCTGCTGGTCTCGGCCACCGCCCGGTCGGCCGACCAGCACGGCTCCGCCGCGGGGATGGCCCTGTGGGGGTGCGGGGGCTTCACCCGCTACTACAGCCCCGAGCAGGCGGCGCTGTGGGCGGCGGCGGTGGGCTGAGGTCGCCGTCTGCCGGGCTCAGTCGGTGCCGAGTGCGTGGCGCATGGGCGCGAGCTTGGCCTCGGACTCGGCGAGCTCGGCCTCGGGGACCGATGCCGCGACGATCCCGCAGCCGGCGAACAGCCGCAGGCGGTGCGGGTCACGGGGGTCCAGCTCTGCCGAGCGCAGCCCGATGCCCCACTCGCCGTCGCCGTCGGCGCCGAGCCAGCCGACCGGGCCGGCGTAGCGGCCGCGGTCCATCCGCTCGAGCTCGGCGAGCAGCGCCGTGGCCAGCGCGGTAGGAGTGCCGGCCACCGCCGCCGTCGGGTGCAGCGCCGCGGCGAGCGCCAGGCTCGACGGGCCCTCGCCGCTCAGCACCCCGGTCACGTCGGTGGCCAGGTGCAGCACGTTGGGCAGGTGCAGGACGAACGGCGTCTCGGGCACGTTGGTCGACGAGCAGAACGGCTCGAGCGCCCTGGTCAGGGATGCCACCGCGTACTCGTGCTCCTCGAGGTCCTTGGAGGAGTGCGCGAGGATCGCGGCGTGGGCGAGATCCGCGTCGTCGTCCCCGGTGCGCTGGATGGTCCCGGCCAGCACGCGTGAGGTGACCAGGCCCTTCTCGGAGCGCACCAGCAGCTCCGGCGTCGCGCCCACCAGGCCGTCGACCGAGAACGTCCAGCATGACGGGTAGTCGTCCGCCAGCCGGTGCAGCACCCAGCGGGGGTCGAGCGGCTGCTCCGTGCGGGCCACCACGTCGCGTGCGAGGACGACCTTGTCCAGCCGGCCGGCGCGGATCTGGGCGACCGCGTGCGCGACGGCCGCCCGCCAGCCGGCCGGGTCCAGGCCGCCGGCCCGGTACTCGACGGGCCCGGGCGGCTCCGGGGGCTCGGTGGCCCGTGGTGCGACCGGCGCCGACACCGCGCCGACGTCGATGGTGGTCAGCCACGCGTCGTCGCCGCGCCGGCCGACGACCACGCGAGGCACCACCAGCGTGCCGCCGGCCGGGGAGTCGTCGGCGAAGGCGAACGAGCCGAAGGCGACCGGTCCGGTGCCCGGCAGCCCGACCTCGTCGCGGACCACGGCGTGCCGCGTGGCCTGCGCCCACGCCGCGTCGGCGTCGGTGAACCGGTCGACTCCGGCGGTGTGCAGCTCCGCGGCGACGCCCCAGGCGACGAGGCCGTCGCCGCGGCGTACCCAGGCGTGGCCCTCGTGGGCAGGCAGCAGGTCGAGGAGGTCGGCCGGCAGGTCGCGCGGGTCCACGGCGACGGTGCGAGCGACCAGGGGAGCCGGCAGCAGCTGTGCGCCGTCGGGGCGGGCGTCGAGAGTCATCGCCCCACACTGTAGGTCCACCCCCGCCCCTGTTCCCCACCAACCGTGCTCGGCCCCGACCGCCAAGCCCGCCCCGACCGCCGAGCCCGCGACCCGCCGCCGAGCCCGCGACCCGCCGCCAAGCCCGCGACCCGCCGCCGAGTTCGGTGGCGGGGGCCGAGTTCGGTGGTCGCGACCACCGAACTCGAACGCCGACCACCGAACTCGGGACCCTGGGGGCGCGAACTCGGGACCCTGGGGGCGCGGGCTTGCGGGCTCGCGGGGGCGCGGGCGCCGGTTCGGGGGGCGGGCGTTCTGCTGCCAGGATGTCGGGCATGCGTGCCAGCCTGGACAAGCGACCCGGGGAGGTCGCGGCGATGTTCGACGCGATCGCCCGGCGCTACGACCTGACCAACGACGTGATCTCGCTCGGTCAGGACCGGCGCTGGCGGCGTGCGACCGTCGCGGCGGTCGACGCCCGGCCCGGTGAGGTCGTCCTCGACCTCGCAGCGGGGACCGGCACCTCCAGCGAGCCGTTCGACGCGGCAGGCGTCCGCGTGGTGCCGTGCGACTTCTCGGTGGGCATGCTCGCGGTGGGCAAGGCGCGGCGCCCCGACCTGGCGTTCACCGCCGGGGACGCGATGCGTCTGCCGTTCGCGGACGCGGTGTTCGACGCGGTGACGATCTCGTTCGGCCTGCGCAACGTGGTCGACACGTCCGCGGCGCTCGCGGAGATGCTGCGGGTGACCCGGCCCGGTGGGCGGCTGGTCGTGACCGAGTTCTCCACGCCGACCGACCGGATCTTCCGCACCCTGTACAGCGAGTACCTGATGCGCGCCCTGCCGTCCGTGGCACGCGCGGTCTCCCGGGACCCGGACGCGTACGTCTACCTCGCCGAGTCGATCAGCGGCTGGCCCGACCAGGCAGGCCTCGCGCGCCTGGTGGCCGGGGCCGGGTGGGCCCGGGTGGCCTACCGCAACCTGTCCGGCGGGATCGTCGCGCTGCACCGCGGGGTGCGCCCGCGATGACGGACCTGGGTCCCTTGCGCGCGCCTTTCAACCAGTGGTCGCCGTCAGGCTCAGGGGTCGGGAGGGCACTAGGATTGACCCGGCTCGTTCGTGAAGTTCTTCACAAGCACGAAGGCAGGACCACTGGTGACAACTCCCGACGCTGACGTGATCGTCGTCGGCGCCGGTCCCGCCGGGTCGACCGCCGCCTTCTACCTCGCCACCGCCGGCGTCGACGTGCTCGTGCTGGAGAAGACCGCCTTCCCCCGCGAGAAGGTCTGCGGTGACGGGTTCACGCCCCGCTCGGTGCGCGAGCTGGTCGCGATGGGCGTGCCGATGCGGCCCGAGGACGGCTGGATCCGCAACAAGGGCCTGCGGGTGCGCGGCGGCGGGCACGTCATCCACCTGCCGTGGCCGCAGACGGAGACGTTCCCCGACTACGGCGTCAGCCGGACCCGCAAGGACTTCGACCAGACGCTGGCCCAGCACGCGCGCGCGGCCGGGGCCCGGATCCTCGAGCAGACCCAGGTGACCGGCCCGGTGACCGACGAGCGCACCGGCCGCGTGGTGGGCGTGACCGCCCGCCCGGTCGACGGCGCCGGGCGGCGCACGGGCGACGACGTCACCTACACCGCGCCGGTGGTGATCGCCGCCGACGGGGTGTCCTCGCGGTTCGCCCTGGCGCTCGGGCTGGAGAAGGACCAGCGGCGCCCGATGGGCGTCGCGGTGCGGACCTACTTCCGCACCCCGCGCCACGACGACGACTGGATGGAGTCCCACCTGGAGCTGTGGGACGGCCCGCCGAACGCGTCGGCGTTGCTGCCCGGCTACGGCTGGATCTTCGGCCTGGGCGACGGCACCGCGAACGTCGGGCTCGGCTCGGTCAGCTCGACCGCCGCAGCGACCAAGATCGACTACAAGGAGCTGCTCCAGCGCTGGGTGACGCACCTGCCACCGGAGTGGGAGTTCACCCCGGAGAACCAGGTGGGCCCGGTGCGCAGCGCCGCGCTGCCCATGGCGTTCAACCGCAAGCCGATCTACCACCGCGGGGTGCTGCTGGTGGGCGATGCGGGCGGCATGGTCAACCCGTTCAACGGCGAGGGCATCGCCTACGCGATGCAGGCCGCCCGGCGGGCCGCGGAGGTCGTCGTCCAGTCACGGGCCCGGACCACCGACGCCCAGCGGGACCGCGTGCTCGCGACCTACCCGGACGTGATGGCCGCCGAGCTCGGCGGCTACTACACGCTGGGCCGGGCGTTCGTGCGGATCATCGAGCGACCGGACGTGATGCGGGTGCTGACGCGGTACGGTCTGCCTCGGCCCGCGCTGATGCGGCTGACGCTCAAGCTGCTGTCCGACGTGTGGGACCCGAAGGGCGGGGACGCGTCGGACAGGTTCATCGCGGCGCTCACGCGGATTGCGCCCGCGGCATGACCCGACGACACTCGGCAACGACCCGGCGCCGGCAGCAGCTGCTGCGCCGCGCCCGCCCGCCTCGCGCGGGCCTGATCTGGAGGACGAGATGAGCAACCCCTACGTGCCGATCCTCGTGCTCATGACGGTGGCCGCCGTGCTCGCCCTCGGCGGGGTGGGCGCGAGCGCGATCATCGGCCCCAAGCGCTACAACCGGGCCAAGCTCGAGGCGTACGAGTGCGGGATCGACCCGACCCCGCACGCGACCGGCCACGGGCGCTTCCCGGTCAAGTACTACCTCGTCGCGATGACCTTCATCGTCTTCGACATCGAGGTCGTCTTCATGTACCCGTGGGCGGTGAGCTTCGGCGCGCTGGCGATGTTCGGCGTGGTCGCGATGCTCACCTTCCTCGCGCTCATCACGGTGCCGTTCGTCTACGAGTGGCGCCGCGGCGGGTTCGAGTGGGACTGACCGCCCGACGACGACGAGAGGAAGGAGGCAGGCCATGGGCATCGAGGAAGCACCGTCCGGGTTCCTGCTGACCACCATCGAGAGCCTGGCGGGCTACTTCCGCAAGGCGTCGCTGTGGCCGGTCACGTTCGGGCTGGCCTGCTGCGCGATCGAGATGATGGCGACCGGCACGCCCCGGTTCGACCTCTCCCGGTTCGGCATGGAGGTGTTCCGCGCCTCGCCGCGCCAGGCCGACCTGATGATCGTCGCCGGTCGGGTGAGCCAGAAGATGGCCCCGATCGTGCGCCAGGTCTACGACCAGATGTCCGAGCCCAAGTGGGTGCTGTCGATGGGCGTGTGCGCCTCGTCGGGCGGCATGTTCAACAACTACGCGATCGTCCAGGGTGTCGACCACGTGGTGCCGGTGGACATCTACCTGCCGGGCTGCCCGCCGCGTCCGGAGATGCTCATCAACGCGATCCTGGCGCTGCACGACCAGATCCAGCACTCCCCGCTCGGCGTCAACCGCGAGGAGGCCGCCGCGGCGGCCGAGGCCGCGGCGCTCGAGGCCACGCCGACCTCCGACATGAAGGGTCTGCTGCGGTGAGCGACGAGAAGAAGGACCTGGTCCCCGAGGGCGGTGCGCTGTCCGGCGGTCCCGAGGCCGTCGACGTGCGCACCGGCATGTTCGGGGTCCGCGGCTCGGGTGACACCAGCGGCTTCGGCGGGCTGGTGCGCACGGTGACGATGCCCGGTGCGAGCCCGCGTCCGTACGGCGGCTGGTTCGACGAGGTTGTCGACATCCTCGCCGAGGTGCTGGCCGAGGAGGACGTGGCCTTCGACGACGCGGTCCCCGCGGTGGTGGTCGACCGCGGCGAGCTGACCCTGCACGTGGCCCGCGAGCACCTCCTCGCGGTGTGCCGGGCGCTGCGCGACGAGCAGGACCTGCGCTTCGAGCTGGGTCTGGGCGTGTCGGGCGTGCACTTCCCGCACGAGACCGGGCGGGAGCTGCACGCGGTGTACCACCTGACCTCGGTCACCCACTCGCGCCGGCTGCGGCTGGAGGTCGCGGTCCCCGAGTCCGACCCGCACATCCCGTCGTCCACGCCCGTCTACCCGGGTCACGACTGGCACGAGCGCGAGACGTTCGACTTCTTCGGGATCATCTTCGACGGGCACCCCGGCCTGGCGCGGATCGAGATGCCCGACGACTGGGTGGGCCACCCGCAGCGCAAGGACTACCCGCTCGGTGGCATCCCCGTGGAGTACAAGGGGGCGCGCATCGCCCCGCCCGACCAGCGGAGGTCGTACAACTGATGGCTGACTCCCGCATGCACGCCACCGGCGCCCCGCTGCCGGACGACGAGGACGCCACGGTCTTCGAGGCCGTCGGCGGCGACTGGTCGGACATCGCCGAGGAGGCCGCCCGCCTCGGCGAGGAGCGCATCGTCGTCAACATGGGCCCCCAGCACCCGTCGACCCACGGCGTGCTCCGGCTGATGCTCGAGATCGACGGCGAGACGGTGACCGAGGCCCGCGCGGGCATCGGCTACCTGCACACCGGCATCGAGAAGAACATGGAGTTCCGCACCTGGACGCAGGGCGTGACGTTCTGCACCCGGATGGACTACGTCGCTCCGTTCTCCACCGAGGCGGCCTACTGCATGGCCGTCGAGAAGCTCCTGCGGATCACCGACGACGTGCCCGAGCGCGCCCAGGCGATCCGGGTCCTGCTGCTCGAGCTCAACCGGATCACCTCGCACCTCATCGCGATCGGGACCGGCGGCAACGAGCTCGGCGCGACCACGATCATGACCGTCGCGTTCACCGCGCGCGAGGAGATCCTCAAGATCTTCGAGCTGATCACCGGCCTGCGGATGAACCACGCGTTCATCCGCCCCGGCGGCGTCGCGCAGGACATCCCGCCCGGCGCGCTGGACACGGTGCGCGAGGCGATGCCGCTGGTGCGCAGGTACCTCGGCCAGCTCGGCGACCTGATGCTCGCGAACCCGATCTTCAAGGGCCGCACGGTCGGCGTCGGGCACCTGTCGCTGGCGGGCGCGATGGCGCTGGGCATCACGGGTCCGGTGCTGCGCTCGGCCGGGCTGCCGTACGACGTGCGCAAGGCCTTCCCGTACCTGGGCTACGAGACCTACGACTTCGACGTGCCCACCTCGACCGACGCCGACGCGTACGCGCGCACGGTGCTGCGCCTCGAGGAGTGCTACCAGTCGATGCGGATCGTCGACCAGGTGATCGAGCGGATCCAGCAGATGGGTCCCGGCCCGGTGATGGTCGGCGACAAGAAGATCGCCTGGCCCGCCCAGCTGGCGATCGGTGCGGACGGGATGGGCAACTCCCTGGCGCACATCAAGGAGATCATGGGCACCTCGATGGAGGCCCTGATCCACCACTTCAAGCTCGTCACCGAGGGCTTCCGGGTGCCGGCCGGCCAGGTCTGGCAGACCGTCGAGGCGCCGCGCGGCGAGCTGGGCGTGCACCTGGTCTCCGACGGCGGCACCCGGCCCTACCGGGCGCACTTCCGAGACCCGTCGTTCAACAACCTGCAAGGAGTGTCCTTGATGTGCGAGGGCGGCCAGGTGGCCGACGTCGTCGTCGCGGTGGCCGGGCTCGACCCCGTGCTGGGAGGGGTGGACCGCTGATGGCGAGCTACGACGCGCAGACGCTGGCGCGCCTCGAGGCCGACGCCGCGCAGGTGGTGGCCCGCTACCCGGAGCACCCGCGCTCGGCGCTGCTGCCGCTGCTGCACCTGGTGCAGTCGGTGGACGGCTACGTGAGCCCCGCCGGGATCGGTTTCTGCGCGCAGACCCTGGGCCTGTCGACGGCCGAGGTCTCCGCGGTCGCGACGTTCTACACCCAGTACAAGCGCCACCCCAACGGCACCTACACCGTCGGGGTCTGCACCAACACGCTGTGCGCGGTGATGGGCGGCGACGCGATCTGGGCCGAGCTCACCGAGCACCTGGGGATCGGGAACGACGAGACGACCGAGGACGGCGCGGTCACCCTCGAGCGGGTCGAGTGCAACGCGGCCTGCGACTACGCGCCGGTGATCATGGTCAACTGGGAGTTCTTCGACAACCAGACCCCGTCCTCGGCGACCGCGCTGGTCGACGCGCTGCGCGCCGGGGAGCCCGTGCACCCCACGCGCGGGGCGGACCGGGTGGTCTCGTTCCGGGAGACCGAGCGGGTGCTGGCCGGGTTCGCCGACGGGCACGCGAACGAGGGCCCCGGCGCGGGCGAACCGACCCTCGTGGGTCTGCGCCTCGCGGCCGAGAAGCGCTGGACCGCCCCGGGCGAGGCCGGCGAGCCGGACGGGCCGGCGGGTGCCCGCAAGCGCGGCGCGAAGCGTGAGGAGGCGTGATGGCCACCACCCTGACCCCGGTCCTGAGCAAGCACTGGGACGCCAAGAGCTCCTGGACGCTGGACGCCTACCGCGCGACCGGTGGCTACCAGGCGCTGACCACCGCGCTCGCGACCGACCCTGCCGACCTCATCACGGCGGTCAAGGAGTCCGGCCTGCGCGGCCGTGGCGGCGCGGGCTTCCCGACCGGCATGAAGTGGGGCTTCCTGCCCGCGCCGGACGGCGGCCCCCGTTACCTGGTGGTCAACGCGGACGAGTCCGAGCCGGGCACGTGCAAGGACATCCCGCTGATGATGGCCACACCGCACGAGCTCCTCGAGGGCGTGATCATCACCTCGTACGCGATCGGCTGCCACCACGCGTTCATCTACCTGCGCGGCGAGGTCGTGCACGTCTACCGGCGCCTGCTCCAGGCCGTGCAGGAGGCGTACGACGCCGGGCTGCTGGGCCAGGACGTGGCCGGCTCGGGCTTCCAGCTCGACGTCACCGTGCACGCCGGCGCGGGCGCGTACATCTGCGGCGAGGAGACCGCGCTGCTCGACTCGCTCGAGGGCCGGCGCGGCCAGCCCCGCCTCAAGCCGCCGTTCCCGGCGGTCGAGGGCCTGTACTCGCGCCCGACGGTGGTCAACAACGTCGAGTCGATCGCGTCGGTGCCGTCGATCGTGCGGTACGGCGCGGACTGGTTCCGCTCGATGGGCACCGAGCGCTCGACCGGGTTCGGGTTGTTCTCGCTGTCCGGGCACGTGCAGCGGCCGGGGCAGTACGAGGCGCCGCTGGGCATCACCCTGCGCGAGCTCCTGGACATGGCCGGCGGCATCCGCGAGGGCCACGAGCTGAAGTTCTGGACGCCCGGCGGCTCGTCCACGCCGCTGTTCACGGCCGAGCACCTCGACGTGCCGCTGGACTACGAGTCGGTGGGCGCGGCCGGGTCGATGCTCGGCACCCGGGCACTGCAGATCTTCGACGACTCGGTGTGCGTGGTCCGGGCGATCACCCGCTGGGCCGAGTTCTACAAGCACGAGTCCTGCGGCAAGTGCACGCCGTGCCGCGAGGGCACCTACTGGCTGGTCCAGGTGCTCCAGCGGATCGAGGCGGGCAAGGGCACGCACGAGGACCTCGACACCCTGATGGACGTCTGCGACAACATCCTCGGCCGGGCGTTCTGCGCTCTGGGCGACGGTGCCACGTCGACCATCACCTCGGGCCTGAAGCTGTTCCGCGAGGAGTTCGAGGCCCACCTGAACGGCGGGTGCCCGTTCGACCCGGCCGCGGCCGCCCTGTTCGAGTACGCGTCTGGCTCCGCGACCGGCGGGGCAGGAACGGTGGGAGCATGACGTCCACGACGACGAGCGGCTCGGCCGCCGCGGGCACCGTGGTGCCTGAGGTGACGTTCATCATCGACGACGTCGAGGTGTCCGTCCCCAAGGGCACCCTGGTGATCCGTGCCGCCGAGCAGATCGGCATCCAGATCCCGCGGTTCTGCGACCACCCGCTCCTCAAGCCGGCCGGCGCCTGCCGCCAGTGCCTGGTCGAGGTCGCGATGCCGGACCGTGAGGGCAACCTGCGTCCGATGCCCAAGCCTCAGGCGTCCTGCACGCTCGAGGCCTCGCCCGGGATGGTCGTGCACACCCAGCGGACCTCCGCGGTGGCCGACAAGGCGCAGCACGGCGTCATGGAGCTGCTCCTCATCAACCACCCGCTGGACTGCCCGACCTGCGACAAGGGCGGCGAGTGCCCGCTGCAGAACCAGGCGATGAGCAACGGCCGGGCCACCAGCCGGTTCGTCGACGTCAAGCGCACGTTCGCCAAGCCCCTGGCGATCTCCACCGAGATCCTCCTCGACCGCGAGCGCTGCATCCTGTGCCAGCGCTGCACGCGGTTCTCCAACGAGATCGCCGGCGACCAGTTCATCGACCTCCAGATGCGCGGCGCTCGCCAGCAGATCGGCCGGTTCGACCCGGCGGTGCTGGGCTTCGACGGCGGCGGCGAGCTGCCGCTGTTCGTGGGCGCCGACGAGGACGGGAACCCGCTGACCCGCGCCGAGGGCATGCGCACGGCGGCCGAGGCTCCCGAGCGGCCCGTCGGGCCGGCGGCGCTGGACGAGTCCGGGCACCCGTTCGCCTCGTACTTCTCGGGCAACACCGTGCAGATCTGCCCGGTCGGCGCCCTGACCGGCGCGTCCTACCGGTTCCGGTCGCGCCCGTTCGACCTCCGCTCGACCCCGTCGGTGGCCGAGCACGACTCGAACGGCTCGGCGATCCGGATCGACCACCGCCGCGGCGTCGTGATGCGCCGCCTGGCGGGCGACGACCCGGTGGTCAACGAGGAGTGGCTGACCGACAAGGACCGGTTCGCCTTCACCTGGCAGACCGCGCCGGACCGCCTGGCCACCCCGCTGTTGCGTGACCTCGGCGAGGACGGCGCTCCCGGCGAGCTGCGCGAGGCGAGCTGGGCCGAGGCGCTCACGGTGGCGGCCGAGGGCCTGGCCGCCGCACGCGACGGCGCCGGGGTCGGCGTGCTGCCCGGCGGCCGGCTCACCGTCGAGGACGCCTACGCCTACGCCAAGCTCGCCCGCACGGCGCTGGGCACCAACGACGTCGACCATCGCGCGCGCCCGCACTCGGCCGAGGAGGCGTCGTTCCTCGGGCACGCGGTCGCGGGCCACGGCATCGACGTGACCTTCGCCGACCTCGAGCGCAGCGCCGTGCTGCTCGTGGGCCTGGAGCCCGAGGACGAGGGCGGCGTGATCTTCCTGCGGTTGCGCAAGGGCGTGCTCGCCGGCCGGACCAGGGTGTTCTCGGTCGCGCCGTTCGCCTCGCGCGGGCTGGCCCGGGTGTCCGCGACGCTGCTGCCCGCCGCCCCCGGCACCGAGCCGGAGGTGCTCGACGCCATCGGCGACGCCTCCGACCCGGACCTCGCTGCTGCGGCCGAGGCGCTGAACGGCGGCGTGGTCCTGGTGGGCGAGCGGCTCGCGACGGTGCCCGGTGCGCTGTCCGCGGTGCTGCGCCTGGCCCGCCGGCTCGGCGCACGCCTGGCCTGGGTGCCCCGGCGTGCCGGCGAGCGCGGCAGCGTCGAGGTGGGCACGCTGCCGGGCCTCCTGCCCGGCGGGCGCCCGGTGAGCGACGGCGCCGCCCGGACCGAGCTGGCCGCCGTGTGGGGCGTCGAGAAGCTGCCGAGCACGCCCGGTCGGGACCTGACCGGGATCCTGACCGCCGCGGCCGCCGGCGACCTGCGGGCGCTGGTGGTCGGTGGCGTCGACCCCGCGGACCTGCCCGACCCGGATCTCGCGCTGCGCGCCCTGGACCGTGCGTTCGTGGTGAGCCTCGAGGTGCGCGCGTCGGCGGTCACCGAGCGGGCGGACGTGGTGCTGCCCGTGGCCCCGCCCGCGGAGAAGCCCGGCACGTTCTGGACCTGGGAGGCACGGCCGCGGCCGTTCGCCCAGGCGCTGACCTCCACCGCGCTGCCCGACCACCGCGTGCTGCACGCCCTGGCCGGCCGGCTCGGCACGGACCTGGGGCTCGGCTCGCTGACCGAGGTGCACACCGAGCTCGGCGGGCTGGCGGCGTGGTCCGGTGCCCGCGCCGAGGCCCCGCACGTGGCCTACCCCGAACCCCCGGCTCCCGGCGAGGGCCAGGCGGTCCTGGCCACCTGGCACACGCTGCTGGACGCGGGCCGCTGCCAGGACGGCGAGGGCTTCCTGGCCGGCACGGCGCCGCGCCCGGTCGCGCGGGTCAGCGCCGAGCTGGCCGCCCGGATCGGCGTGGGTGACGGCGACCCGGTGACGGTGTCCACCGAGCACGGCGGCATCACCCTGCCCGCCGTGGTCACCGCGATGCCCGACGGCGTGGTGTGGCTCCCGGTCGCCTCGCCCGGCTCGGCCGTGCGCACGACCCTGCGGGTCGACGCGGGCGCCGTGGTCGGCGTGGCGGCGGCGACGACGGACGGAGAGCAGGCATGAGCCCGATGACGGCGCTGCCCATGGCCGCGGCCCCGGTGGGGGCCGACTTCAGCAACGACACCTGGTGGATCGTGCTGATCAAGGCGGTCGCGATCATCGTCTTCCTGCTGGTGTCGGTGCTGTTCGCGATCTGGTTCGAGCGCAAGGTCGTGGCCCGGATGCAGGTCCGGCCGGGCCCCAACGTGCACGGCCCCTTCGGCCTGCTGCAATCGCTCGCCGACGCGATGAAGCTGCTGCTCAAGGAGGACATGATCGTCCGCGCCGCGGACAAGGTCATCTACCTCGTCGCACCGATGATCTCGGTGTTCGCCTCGCTGCTGGTGTTCGCGGTGATCCCGGTGGGGCCCGAGGTGAGCATCTTCGGCATCGTCACCCCGCTCCAGCTGACCGACTTCCCGGTCGCCGTGCTGTACATCCTCGCGGCCGCGTCGGTGGGCGTGTACGGGATCGTGCTGGGTGGCTGGGCCTCCGGGTCGACGTACCCGCTGCTCGGCTCGGTGCGCTCGACCGCGCAGGTGATCTCCTACGAGCTGGCCATGGGCATGTCGCTGGTCAGCGTGTTCATCATGACCGGCTCGATGTCGACCCGGCAGATCGTGGACGCCCAGGTGCCGATCTGGTGGGCCCTGCCGCTGCTGCCGGCCTTCGCCATCTACCTGGTCTCGATGGCCGGTGAGGTCAACCGCCTGCCGTTCGACCTGCCCGAGGCCGAGGGTGAGCTGGTCGGCGGCTACATGACCGAGTACTCCTCGATGAAGTTCGCCTGGTTCTTCCTGGCGGAGTACATCAACATGCTCAACGTCTCTGCGGTGGCCACCACGCTGTTCTTCGGCGGCTACCACGCGCCGTGGCGCGGCGACTTCCTCAACACCGGCTGGTGGGGCGTGGGCTGGTTCGGCCTCAAGCTCTGGTTCTTCATGTTCCTGTTCGTCTGGGTCCGCGGGACGCTGCTGCGGTTCCGGTACGACCAGTTCATGCGGTTCGGCTGGAAGGTCCTCATCCCGTTCGCGCTGGTGTGGATCGTGGCCGTCTCGGTGGTCCAGGGGCTGCGCCGGTTCACCGACGTGAGCTGGCAGACCCTGCTGTTCGTGCTCGCCGGCGTCATGGTGGTCGGCGCAGTGGTGTCGTTCCTGATCCCGGAGAAGAAGCCGCCCGCCCGGGACGAAGCCCCGCCCGAGCCGTTCGACGCGTTCGCGGACGGGTACCCCGTGCCACCGCTGCCGGGACAGGTGCTGCCGCCGTCGCCGCGACGTTCGCTGACCGTGGAGGGCACCGCGGTGGCCGTGGCGAACCCGGAGACCGACGAGTCCACCGCGGAGGACCCCGCTGCGGACGAGACCACTGCGGAGGAGGGCGACCGTGGCTGACGACCTCACGCGGCGCGACGAGCCGGGGCCGCTGGACCGGCCGAGCGAGGGCGGAGGGGAGTACGAGTCCCTGCTGCCCCGCAAGGGCGCCATCGGTCAGATCTTCGCGCCCGTCGCGGGCTTCGGCGTCACGCTGTCGTCGATGTTCCGGCCGACGGTCACCGAGCAGTACCCGTTCGAGAAGGTGCCGACCAAGCCGCGCTACCACGGCCGTCACCAGCTGAACCGGTACCCGGACGGCCTCGAGAAGTGCATCGGCTGCGAGCTGTGCGCCTGGGCCTGCCCGGCCGACGCGATCTACGTCGAGGGCGCCGACAACACCCCGGACGCGCAGTTCTCGCCCGGCGAGCGGTACGGCCGCGTCTACCAGATCAACTACCTGCGCTGCATCTTCTGCGGCCTGTGCATCGAGGCGTGCCCGACCCGGGCGCTGACCATGACCAACGAGTACGAGCTCGCCGGCCCCACCCGGCGCGGGATGATCTACGAGAAGGCCGACCTGCTGGCCCCGATGGGGGAGGGCATGCTCGCGGCCCCCCACCCGATGGTGCCCGGCACGGAGGACCTGGAGTACTACCGCGGCGAGATCACCGGCCCGGTGATCGAGCAGGTCGACTGGGTGGCGGAGTGGCGCCCCGAGGACCCGACGCTGGACGCCGCGCGGAGCCGGGCGGAGGGCGCACGATGACGGTGAGCACCACGGTCGGCGCGCTCGTGCCGCTGGCCTCGTCCCTGGCCGACACCGGCCACACCTCCACCGGCGAGGCCGTGCTGTTCTGGGTCCTGGCCCCGGTGATGGTGATCGCCGCGCTGGGCCTGCTGTTCGCCCGCAAGGCGGTGCACGCCGCGATGGGCGTCGTGGTGGTGATGATCAGCCTGGCCGTGCTGTACGTCGCCCAGGAGGCGCCGTTCCTCGGCGTGGTCCAGGTGATCGTGTACACCGGCGCCGTGATGATGCTGTTCCTGTTCGTCCTGATGCTGGTCGGCGTCGACGCGTCCGACTCGCTGGTCGAGACGCTCGCGGGCCAGCGCTGGATCGGGCTGCTGCTGGGCGCCGGGCTCGCCTCGGTGCTGATCGGCGTGGTCGTCACCGCCACCTACTCCAAGCCCGTGGGCCTCGCCGCGGCGAACGTCGACGGCAACCCCCAGGACGTGGCCAAGGTGATCTTCGGCCAGCACGTCTTCGCCCTCGAGGTGGTCGGCACCCTGCTGATCACCGCGGCGGTCGGCGCGTTGGTGCTCACCCACCGTCCGCGGCTGAGCCGGCTGATCGGCCAGAAGGAGAAGGCCGACGCACGCGTCGCCACGCTGGCCGAGGGTGGGATCATCACCCCGCTGCCCGCGCCCGGCGTGTACGCCAGGTCGAACGCGATGGACGTCCCGGCCCTGGGCCCGGACGGCAGCCCGCTGGAGCAGTCGGTGCCTCGAGTGCTGCGGATCCGCGGGCAGGAGCGTGGTTACGGCGGCGTGTTCGCCGAGATCGACGAGGAGACCCGCCACCAGATCGAGGGCGACCACACCGAGGAGCAGTCGTGAGCCTGACCAACTACCTCGTGCTGTCGGCGATCCTGTTCTCGCTCGGCGGCGCGACGGTGCTGCTGCGGCGCAACGCGATCATCGCGTTCCTCGGCGTGGAGCTGATGCTCAACGCCACGAACCTGGCGTTCGTCACCTTCTCCCGGATCCACGGCAACCTCACCGGCCAGGTCATGGCGTTCTTCGTCATGGTGGTCGCCGCCGCCGAGGTGGTCGTGGGCCTGGCGATCATCGTGGCGATCTTCCGCACCCGCCGCTCGGCCTCGGTCGACGACGTCAACCTCCTGAAGAGCTGAGGCCGGATGACCACCGCACTCCTGCTCCCCACCGCGATGGCCGGCGTGACCGAGGCCACCGGTGCCTTCAGCGCGGCCTGGTTGCTGGTCGCCCTGCCGATGCTCGGCGCCGCTGTGCTGCTGCTCGGCGGTGCTCGCACCGACCGCTGGGGCCACTGGTTCGGCGTCCTGGCGTCCGCGTCGGCGTTCGTGGTCGCCGCGGTCGTCTGGGTCGCGATGCTCGGCCTGCCCGCCGACGAGCGCGTCGTCGACCTCCACCTGTTCTCCTGGATCCCGGCGGGCGCGTTCTCGCTGGACGCCGGGATGCGGATCGACCCGCTGTCGATGAGCTTCGTGCTGCTCGTGACGTTCGTCGGCACGCTCATCCACGTGTACTCGGTGGCCTACATGGCCCACGACACCAGCCGGCGCCGGTTCTTCGCGTACCTCAACCTGTTCGTCGCGGCGATGCTGCTGCTGGTCCTGGCGGACAGCTACGTGCTGCTGTTCGTCGGGTGGGAGGGCGTCGGCCTGGCGTCGTACCTGCTCATCGGCTTCTGGAACCACGAGACCCCCAACGCCGTGGCCGCGAAGAAGGCGTTCGTCGCCAACCGCGTCGGTGACCTCGGGCTGATCGTCGCCATCGCGCTGATCTTCGCGACGTTCGGCGCCACCGACTTCGTGACCGTGTTCGGTGCGTCGGGCGGCGCGGGTGAGGGCGTGCTCACCGCGATCGGCCTGCTCCTGCTGCTGGGCGCCACCGGTAAGTCCGCGCAGTTCCCGCTGCAGTCCTGGCTCGGCGACGCGATGGCCGGCCCCACGCCGGTGTCCGCGCTGATCCACGCCGCGACCATGGTGACCGCCGGTGTGTACCTCGTGGTGCGCTCCGGCCCGGTGTTCGACGGTGCGCCCACGGCGCTGCTCGTCGTCGCGATCGTCGGTGCGATCACCCTGCTGTTCGGGGCGATCGTGGCCAGCGCCAAGGACGACATCAAGAAGTCGCTGGCCGGCTCGACGATGTCGCAGATCGGCTACATGATGCTCGGCGCGGGGCTCGGCCCGATCGGCTACGCGTTCGCGATCTTCCACCTGCTGACCCACGGCTTCTTCAAGGCCGGGATGTTCCTGGGCGCCGGCTCGGTGATGCACGGCATGGACGACACGGTCGACATGCGGCGGTACGGCGGCCTGGCCACCTTGATGAAGATCACCTGGGTGACCTTCGGGTTCGGCTGGCTGGCGATCATGGGCGTGCCGCCGTTCTCCGGGTTCTGGAGCAAGGACAAGATCATCGAGTCCTCGTTCGCGATGAACGGCGGCGAGGGCTGGCAACCGTGGGTGTTCGGTCTGGTCGCGCTGATCGGCGCCGGGATCACCGCCTTCTACATGTCGCGGATGTTCTTCATGACGTTCCACGGCAAGGCGCGCTGGTCGGACGGCCACGGCGGCGGCGCGACGGACCCGGACGCGCCGGTGCGCCACCCGCACGAGTCCCCGGGCCTGATGACCTGGCCGATGATCATCCTCGCGGTCGGCTCGGCCGGGCTCGGCGGGCTGCTCGGGCCCACCGGGATCTTCACGTCCTGGCTCGAGCCGGTGACCGGGCACGTCGAGGAGCACGAGCCGGTGCTCTCGGTGCCGGTGATCAGCGTCGTGACGCTGGTGCTCGTGGCGATCGGCATCGCGCTGGCCTGGCGGCAGTACTGGTCGGCGCCGGTCGCGGTGGTCCCGCCGCGCGGGAGCCTGCTCACCAGGGCCGCCCGGCAGGACCTCTACCAGGACCAGGTCAACGACGCGCTGCTCGTGCTGCCGGGCCAGGTCGCCACCCGTTCACTGGTCTACGGCGACCGCACGGTGGTCGACGGTTCGTTCGCCGGGCTCGCCCGGGCCGTCATGGGCACCGGATCGGTGCTGCGACGGCTGCAGAACGGCTACGTCCGCTCCTACGCCGCCACGATGCTCGCGGGGGTCGTCGCGCTGGTCGCGATCGTCCTGGCGTTCCGGATCTGAGGGAAAGAGACGATGCCCGCTACGTTCCCCTGGCTGACCACCCTGATCGTGGTCCCCCTGGTGGGTGCCGCCCTGGTGTGGGCCCTGCCCGGCGCCGCCCGCCGGTTCGCCCGCCCGGTCGCGATCGGCGTCGCGCTGCTCGAGCTCGTGCTCGCCGTGGTCGCCGCGCTGTCCTTCGACACCTCGGCGGCCGGGACCCACCAGCTCACCGAGACGCACGCCTGGATCCCGTCCTTCGGGGTCAGCTACGCGGTGGGCATCGACGGCGTGGGCCTCGCCCTGGTCCTGCTGTCCGTGCTGCTGACCCCGCTGGTGCTGATCGCCGCGTGGCGCGAGCACCCCGACGTCCACGACGACGGGCTGCCGGTGATCGGCGGCTCGCGGATCCGCACCTACGTCGCGCTGGTCCTGGTGCTCGAGTCCTTCATGGTCGCGGTGTTCTCCGCCCGCGACGTGTTCCTGTTCTACGTGCTGTTCGAGGCCATGCTGATCCCGGTCTACTTCATGATCGGCTCGTTCGGTGGGCTCCAGCGGCGGTACGCGGCCGTGAAGTTCCTGCTCTTCTCGCTCGCCGGTGGCCTGATCATGCTGGCCGGCGTGATCACGCTGTACGTCCACGGCCCGCAGGGACCGCAGGGCTTCCTGGTCGACAACCTGGTCGGGCACCTGGACATGTCGGTGAGCACCGAGCGGCTGGTCTTCCTGGCGTTCTTCATCGCCTTCGCGATCAAGGCGCCGATGTGGCCGGTGCACACCTGGCTGCCGGATACCGCCGAGGCCGCGCCGGTCGGCACGTCGGTGCTGCTCGTGGGCGTGCTGGACAAGGTGGGGACCTTCGGGATGCTCACCCTGTGCCTGCCCTTGTTCCCCGAGGCGTCGCGATGGGCGGCGCCGGTGATCGTCGTGCTCGCGGTGATCTCGATCCTGTACGGCGGCCTGCTGGCGATCGGCCAGGAGAACCTGCTGCGGCTGATCGCCTACACCTCGGTGAGCCACTTCGGCTTCATCGTGCTGGGCATCTTCGCGTTCACCTCGGTGAGCGTCCAGGGCGCCAGCCTGTACATGCTCAACCACGGGCTCTCGACGGGCGCGCTGTTCCTGGTCGCAGGCTTCCTCATCGCCCGGACCGGCAGCGCCCGGATCGCCGACCACGGCGGCCTGCAGAAGGTCGTCCCGGTGCTGGCCGGCACGTTCCTGGTCGCGGGCCTGTCCGCGCTGTCGCTGCCGGGCCTGTCGACGTTCGTCAGCGAGTTCCTCGTGCTGGTGGGCACGTTCGGGGCGCACAAGGCCGCGGCGGTGGTCGCGGCGTTCGGCGTCGTGCTCGCCGCCCTGTACATCCTGCTGACCTACCAGCGGGCGTTCACCGGGCCCACGCCCGAGAGGCTGTCCACGCTGCCGGACCTGTCCGTCCGCGAGCGGTGGGTCGTCGGGCCGCTGATCGCCGCCATGCTCGTGCTCGGCTTCTACCCCGCGCCGGCGCTGGACCTCGTGCGTGACCCCGCCACCGTCACCCTCCAGCAGGTCGGCGTCGCGGACGTGACCCCCACTCTCGCGAGCCCCTCCGACGACGGGAGCAACCAGTGAGCTTCACCCCGCCCCAGGTCGCCTGGGGCGCCCTCGCCCCCGTCATCGCGGTGCTCGGCGCCGGGGTGCTCGGCGTGCTCGTCGAGGCCTTCGTGCCGGCCCGGGCCCGGCGCTGGACCCAGTTCGGCCTGACGACGGTCGCGCTCGCCGCGGCCGGCGTGGCGCTCGCGGCGCTGTGGCCCAAGACCGCGGAGTCCGCAGGCGGCGGCGTCGTGGTGCTCGGCGGCTCGATGATCCTGGACCGGCCCGCGCTGCTGCTGCAGGCCCTGCTGGTGCTGCTCGGCCTGCTCAGCGCGCTGGTGATGGCCGACCGGACCGACGCCGGTCAGGACGCGTTCGCGCCGTCGGGCGCGGCGGTGCCCGGCTCGGACTACGAGCGGGTGGCCACCGCGCGCGGGCTCGCGCAGACCGAGGTCTTCCCGCTCATGCTGTTCGCCCTCGGCGGGATGATGATCTTCCCCGCGGCCGGTGACCTGCTGACCCTGTTCGTGGCGCTCGAGGTGCTCTCGTTGCCGCTGTACCTGCTCACCGGCCTGGCCCGCCGGCGCCGCCTGCTGAGCCAGGAGGCGTCGATGAAGTACTTCCTGCTGGGCGCCTTCGCCTCGGCGATCCTGCTGTTCGGCATCGCCCTGCTCTACGGGTTCTCCGGCTCGGTGACGCTGTCGGCGATCTCCGACGCGGTCGGGTCGACTGCCGGGTTCGACCCGCTGCTCATCGCGGGGCTGGCCATGGTGATGGTGGGCCTGCTGTTCAAGGTCGGCGCGGTGCCGTTCCACTCCTGGACCCCGGACGTGTACCAGGGCGCACCGACTCCCGTGACCGGGTTCATGGCCGCGTGCACCAAGGTCGCCGCGTTCGGCGCCCTCCTGCGCCTGGTCTACGTGGTCGCGGCCCCGCTGCAGTGGGACGTCATCCCGCTGCTGTGGGCGATCGCCGCGCTGACCATGGTGGTCGGGACCGTGATCGCGCTGGTCCAGACGGACATCAAGCGGCTGCTCGCATACTCCTCGATCGCGCACGCCGGGTTCGTCCTGGTGGGCGTCGTGGCGCTGCAGCAGGCCGGAATCTCCGGCGTGATGTTCTACCTGATGGCCTACGGCCTGGCCACGATCGGTGCGTTCGCCGTCGTCACGCTGGTGCGCGAGGTGAACGAGGGGCCGGGCGGGCCGGTGGTCGCCGAGGCGACCGCGCTGACCCAGTGGACCGGGCTCGGCCGGCGCCACCCGCTGCTGGCCGTCACGTTCACGCTGTTCCTGCTCTCCTTCGCGGGCATCCCGCTGACCGCCGGGTTCATCGGGAAGTACGCGGTGTTCTCGGCGATCGTGGCCGGCGGGCAGGCCTGGCTGGCGGTGCTCGGCGTGCTCGCCTCGGCCGCCGCGGTCTTCTTCTACGTGTGGATCATCGTGGTGATGTTCTTCAAGGAGCCCGACCCGAGCGTCGAGCGCACCACCACCGTCGTCCGCTCGGAGGGCCTGACCGCCGTGGCGATCGGCGTGGCGGCCGTGGGCACCGTGGCGCTCGGCGTGCTGCCGGCCTGGGCCGTCGACCTGTTCGACAGTGCGGCGGTCTTCGTCCGGTGACGACCTCGCTCCCGCTGACCGACGCCGGGCTCGCGGGCCGGCTGACCGACCGGCTCGCGCTGGTCGAGCAGCGGCTGCTCGAGGCCGCGTCGCACGCCGACCACCTGGCCGACGCGACGTCGCGTCACCTGGTCAGCGCCGGCGGCAAGCGGCTACGGCCCCTGCTGACCCTGCTCACCGCGGAGCTGGGTGACGGCTCCGACCCCCGGGTGCTCGACGCCGCCGTGGTGGTCGAGCTCACTCACCTGGCCACCCTCTACCACGACGACGTGATGGACTCCGCCCCGGTGCGGCGCGGGGCCCCTGCGGCGCAGGAGGTGTGGGGCAACCAGGTCGCGATCCTCACCGGCGACCTGCTGCTGGCGAAGGCATCGGCACTCACCGCACGGCTGGGGCCGGACGCGGTCCTCATCCAGGCGGAGACCTTCGAGCGACTGTGCCTGGGCCAGCTGCACGAGACCGTCGGGCCCACCGACGGGGCCGACCCGGTCGACCACTACCTCCAGGTGCTCGCGGACAAGACCGGGTCGTTGATCGCGACGTCGGCGCGCTACGGCGCGCTGTTCGCGGGGTGCGACCCGGAGGCTATCGCGACGGTCACGACCTACGGCGAGAAGATCGGGCTGGCCTTCCAGCTCGCCGACGACGTCATCGACCTCACCGACGACGGCGGCCTCACCGGCAAGCGACCGGGAACCGACCTGCGCGAGCACGTGCCGACCATGCCGGCCCTGCTGCTGCGCAGGCTGGTCGCGTCCGACGCCGCCACCGACGCCGACCGGCGGGTCCTGGACCTGCTGGACGGCGACCTGTCCGACGACGACGACCTGGCCGACGCGGTGCGCGCGCTGCGCGAGCACCCGGTCACCGAACGCACCCGGGAGGCCTCGGAGGCCCGCGCCAACGAGGCCGTCGAGGCGCTCGCGGACCTGCCGGCGGGCCCGGTGCGCGACTCCCTGGCGCTGTTCGCACGGTCGCTCGTGGAACGGTCCGCCTGACCGTCGGCCGGAACGGGACGACCCGGACGCCGCGGGACGAAACTCCTCGCCCTCCGGGGCTTCAGACCGGGCCCGCATGCGCCGATGACCAGTCGGGGACGTTCACCCGTTCGGGCCATACCTGCGCCCGGTGCGGAGACGTCACGAGCGGGCGGACGGAGGTGGGCGGATGCGGACCACGTGGGGGTCGGCGACGGACTGCGGACCGTTCCGCCGGCTGAACGAGGACGCCCTGCTGGCCTACCCGCCGCTGTTCGTGGTGGCCGACGGGATGGGCGGCCACGACGCCGGTGAGGTCGCCTCCCGGATCGCCGTCGAGGAGGCCGGTCAGCTCGCCGGGCGCCCGGAGGTCACGGCCGACGACGTGCACACGATCGTCCGTGCGATCTCCGCCCGGGTCCGCGCCGTGGTGCCCGACGGGCGCACCGTGGGCACCACGTTCGCGGGTGTCGGGATCGCGCGCCACGAGGGCGGCTCGTACTGGCTGGTGTTCAACATCGGCGACTCACGGGTCTACCGGTACGCCGACGCCGGGCTCACCCAGATCAGCGTCGACCACTCGGTGGTCCAGGAGCTCGTGGACCGCGGCGTGATCGGCGCGGCCGAGGCGCTGCACCACCCGGACCGGCACGTCATCACGCGCGCGATCGGGACCGGGCCCGACCCCGACCCCGACTACTGGCTCATCCCGGCGGGCGCCGCCGACCGGATGCTCGTGTGCACCGACGGCCTGACCGACGAGCTCGCCGACGACGAGATCGCCGAGCTGCTGGCCTCGTCACCGGACCCGCAGGTCGCCGCGGAGCGACTGGTGGATGCCGCGGTCGAGCGCGGCGGGCGCGACAACGTCACCGCCATCGTGGTGGACGTCGCCGCGTCCCGGGCCGGCGACGACGACAGCACCGCCGAGGCCCACCGCGAGCCGCGCGGCTGGGACGAGGCCGCCGACGGCAGCACCAACCCACGTCAGTCCCGTGCCCGTGTCCCGGAGGTGGACCGATGAGAACCGACTACGTCCCGGGTGACGGCCTCGCCGTGGTCGTGGACGGCACCGTGGCGCTGCTCCCCGACGGGTGCCCGCCCGAGCTGCTGGACGCGCTGTGGGCATCGATGCTCAGCGGCGGCCCGCTGACCGACCATCTCCAGGTCCTGCTCGGCCCCGGCCTCGTCGCCGCTCCCGCGTTCGCGATCGTGCGGCTCACCGACGGCGCCGCCCATGTGGTGGTCCGCGGCAGCGCGCGAGCGGAGCTCACCGCCGACGGCCGGACCGTCACGGTCGGCGCGTCGCACGTGTCGACCTGGGCCGAGGACCTGCTGCCGGCTGCCGAGAAGGTCCGGCTGACCAGTGGGGTCTCCACCGGTGGTCGGCCGCTACCCGTGCACGCCGCGGTGGTCCCGGCGGCCGAGGTGTGCCTCGCCGTCACCGCGAGGGACCAGGTGGGTCCGCCCGCCCCCGAGCCCGAGTCCGAGGTCGAGACCACGCTCGGACGGCCGACCGTCGGCGCGCCGCGCCCGGCCCGCGCGCCGGAGCCCGCGCCCGCCCCGGCCGCGCCGCCCGTGCGGGAGGCCGCGACGCCGCCCGATCGCGCTTTCGACGACGAGTCGGTCGAGGACGACGAGGACGCCATGGTGGCGGCGGCGGTCCCCGCGTGGGAGCCCGTCCGGCCCCTGCGCGTCGAGCACCTGGGTGGCCGCGCGCCGCTCGCCGCCGGCCGTCCCGGGCCGACCACCGTGGTCGGTGCGCCCGCGCCTGCGCCCGTCGAACCGGTCGCGGAGCCGGCCTCCGAGCCCGACCGGTCGATGACGCCGCCGGCCGCGGACCCGCACCGGCTCTCCGAGGACCACGACGGGTTGACCGTGCTCAGCTCCGACATGGTCGCGCTGCGCCGCCAGCTGCCCGACTGGGCCGGTGACGCCGTGCCCCAGCTGAGCGTGCCCACGCCCCACACCCGCGCGCCGGCCAAGCTGCTGATGTCCACGGGCCTGGTGGTCTCGCTCAACCGGCCGGTCCTGATCGGCCGGGCGCCGCAGGTGACCCGGGTGACGGGCAACGAGATCCCGCGGCTGATCACGGTGGCGAGCCCCAACCAGGACATCTCGCGCACGCACTGCGAGGTGCGGATGGACGGCGACGACGTCGTGGTGACCGATCTGCGGTCGACCAACGGCGTGCTGCTGCTGCGTCAGGGCTCGGGCGCCCAGCGTCTGCACCCCGGCGAGCCCACCGTCGTCGAGCCCGGTGTGGTCGTCGACCTCGGCGAGGGCGTGACCTTCCTCGTGGAGGCCGGTGGGTGACCAGTCGTCGCGAGGCCTCGCAGCCGCCCGTCATCCCCGGCTACACCTATGTGCGGCTCCTGGGGATGGGCGGCTTCGCGGACGTGTTCCTCTACCGCCAGCAGATGCCTCGGCGCCAGGTGGCGGTCAAGGTGCTGCTCGCGGCCTCGTTGGACGACGCGGCGCGGGCGAGGTTCCGCGCGGAGGCCGACATCATGGCCTCGCTGTCCCACCACCCCTCGATCGTCACGGTCTACCAGGCGGACGTCGCGTCCGACGGTCGGCCGTACCTGGTCATGGAGTACTGCTCGCGGCCCGGTCTGGCCCAGCGCTACCGGGCCGAGCGGATGAGTCTTGCCGAGGTCCTGCGGATCGGGATCCGGCTCGCGTCCGCGGTGGAGACCGCGCATCGGGCCGGGGTGCTGCACCGGGACATCAAGCCGGCGAACGTCCTGGTCACCGACTTCGGGTGGCCGGCGCTGACCGACTTCGGCATCGCCGCGACAGCCGGGTTCGGGGCGGGCCAGATGGTCGGGATGTCGATCCCGTGGTCGCCACCGGAGATGCTCGCCGACGAGCCGGGCGGCGACGTGCGCTCGGACGTCTACTCGCTCGCCGCGACGATCTTCTCGCTCCTGGCGCGCCGCTCGCCGTTCGAGGTGGCCGACGGGTCGAACTCGGCGGCGGACCTGATCTCGCGGATCGAGCGCGGCGCACTCGGCACGACCGGTCGCGGCGACGTGCCCGAGTCGTTGCAGCACGTGCTGGCCCGTGCGATGGCGCGCGACCCCGCGCAGCGCTACCACTCCGCGATCGCGCTCGCCCGGGCGCTGCAGCAGGTCGAGGCGGAGCTGATGCTCCCCCTGACCCCGCTCGACCTGCCCGACGAGGCGCCGGTCCCGGCACAGCCCGACCCGGACACGGAGGCTGACCAGGCCACCAGGCTGCGCCCCGTGCGGACCGTCTCGCCCGAGGCCACCGACCAGCTCGCGTTCGCCGCGGCGCGGGACCGGGACCGGGCCGTCGAGGCGGCCCCCGCGCCCGAGGCGGACGTCGACCCCGCCGCGTCCGTGGCCGAGCCGTCCGTGGCCGAGCCGTCCGTCGGCGAGCCGGACGACCACGTCGACGTCCCGGAGAGCTGGCGGCGCCATGCCGCCGAGCTGGAGGCCGCCCGTCCTGAGCCCGAGCGGCCGCGTCGGGCCCTGGCGCGCGCGGTCGCAGCCGGCATCGCAGGGGGGCTGGTCCTCACCGCGCTGGTGGTCGCCGTCGTGCTCGCCTTCGACCAGCCGCGGACGGGCGAGGACCCGACCCCGAGCCGGACGTCCACGCCGGTGGTCACCGGCGCCGCGGTCCCCGCCCCCGTGGGCCTGACCTCGGCAGTGACCGATGCCGGCGTCGTGTTCACCTGGACCAACCCGAGCCCCGAGCCCGGCGACCGGTACCTGTGGGGCCGCGCCGAGGCCGGGCGGGCGACCACGCTCGAGGTCATCGACGTACCGACGGTCACCGTGGAGCCCGGGGCGCCCGGTCCGGTGTGCATCGAGGTCGCCATCGTGCGCAGCGACGGGCGCTACACCACCGATCCGGCCACGGGGTGCTCGGACGGATGACCCACGACCTCGCGCGCCGCCGCCGCTGGCCCAGTGCCGTCGGCGGACTCGTCGTACCCGCGGTGCTGGTGGGACTGGCCCTGGTCTACCCCGGCGCGGCGGTGTCCCAGGTGGACCTCAACGACGGCGCCGTGTGGGTGACCAAGTCCGGGACCAAACAGCTCGCGCGCTGGAACGCACAGGTCGGCGAGCTCAACGCCGGCCTGGTGGCCGGCCAGTCGACGTTCGACGTGCTCCAGGACGGCGATCGGGTGCTCCTGACCGAGCCGGGTCGGATCTCCCTGGTGAACCCGGCCGAGGTGGCGGTCGACGCATCGGCGACGGTGGCCGCCGACGACCAGGTCTCGATGGCCGCCGGAGTGCTGTCGGTGCTCCAGGCCGACGGTGACCTGTGGGTGCGTCCGCTGGACCAGGTGGGCTCGCTGGACACCACGGGCCAGCCGGACCTGGCGCTCGGCCAGGGTGCCTCGGCCGTGGTGTCCGACTCCGGCGTGGTGCTCGCCACGACCGCCGCCGGGGAGCTGCACCGGCTCGAGCTCGGCGACACGCTCTCGAACCGGGTGGTCGGGTCCATGCGGGGTCAGACCGCGCCGGCCGACGCCGCGACCGCGGTCGGGGACACCCTGGTCACGCTCACCGGGACCACGGTGCACACACCGTCCGCTCAGGTCGACCTGGCCGCGTGGGGGACGGACCTGGTGCTCCAGCAGCCCGGGCCCTCGGCGGGCGACGTCCTGGTCGCCACCCCTGGTGCGCTTCTCGAGGTGCCGCTGGACGGTGGCGAGGTCACCGCGCACCTGTCCGGCGGCTCGGGCGCACCGGCCGCGCCGGTCCGGGTCGGCGGGTGCGGGCACGCGGCCTGGGCCTCGGCCCAGGCGAGCTACCTGGAGCTGTGCGGCAGCCGGGCGGACGTCGTCGCACTGGAGGGCATGACCAGCGCGGCGAGCCTGCGTTTCCGGGTCAACCGGGACGTGGTGGTCCTCAACGACATCGCGGGCAACCTCTGGGCCCCGACCGAGGACCCGAACCTGCGCGAGCCCAACTGGCAGGACGTCGTCGCCGAGGAGAAGGAGGACCAAGGCGACCAGTCCAGCGACCAGCAGACCACCCAGACCCTGCAGATCGAGTGCACGCCCCAGTCCGCGGCCCCGCAGGCCGTGGACGACACCTACGGCGTACGGCCCGGGCGGACCACGATCCTGTCGGTGATCGACAACGACGCGGCGTCCGACTGCGGCCTGCTGGTGATCTCCGAGATGGACCCGCTGCCCGAGTCGTTCGGGACTGCCGTGCCGATCTACGGCGGCCGGGCCATCCAGCTCGTCACGACGCCGAACGCCAGCGGGACAGTGCGGTTCACGTACACCGTCACCGACGGCCGTGGGTCCAGCGCGCCGTCGACCGCCGTCGTCCGGCTCACGGTCTTCCCCGACGACGTCAACCGACCGCCCGAGCAGACCCGGTTCAGCCAGGTGCAGGTCGAGCTCGGGGCCACCGGCACGTTCGACGTGCTGCCCGACTTCCGCGACCCGGAGGGCGACCAGCTCGTGCTGCTCGGTGCGTCGGTCCTGCAGGGCGGAACGGTCCGGGCCCGGCAGGACGGCGAGCTGACCTTCACGTCGGACGGCACCACGCTGGGCCGTCAGACCGTGGAGCTGTTGGTGGGGGACGGCGAGTCGACGGTCGCCGGCGAGCTCCAGGTCGACGTGCGACCGGCCGGCTCGCTGGCCCCCGTGATCGACCCGGTGCACGCAGTGGCCTACGTGGGCCAGCCGGTCACCGTGCGACCGCTGGACAGCGTCCGCTCCGCCTCGCGCGAGCCGGTCAGGCTGGCCGGGGTCGACCAGCTCACGGGCGCGACGATCACCACCGACCTCGAGGCCGGCACCTTCACCTTCATGTCCGCCCGGGCCGGGACGTACTACGTCAGCTTCGTGGTGACCGCGGCGCCGCAGCAGACCACCGGGATCGCGCGGATCGACGTGGCCGAGCGCCCCCAGACCCCCGAGCCGCCGATCGCCGTGCTCGACGTGGCCCTGCTGCCGCCCGGCGGGGAGGTCGTGGTGGACCCGCTGGCCAACGACGTCGACCCCGCGGGCGGGGTGCTCGTGCTCCAGTCGGTCGACGTGCCCGAGGGCAGCGGCCTGGAGGTCGCCGTGCTCGGCCACCAGCTGGTCCGGATCTCCTCGACCCGGACCCTCGACGGCCCGGTGACCGTCCCGTACACGATCTCCAACGGCGCCGACCAGGCCGTCGGTGAGCTCCGGGTCAAACCGATCGACGCCTCTGCCACCCAGCAGCCGCCGGTGGTCCCGGACGTGACCGTCACGGTCCGCACCGGCGGGGTGGTCACCATCCCGGTCCTCGAGGGCGCCTACGACCCCGACGGCGACACGCTGACCCTCAAGCGCAGGCTCGTCGACGCCCCGGCGGCCGGCGAGGGCCTGATGTTCGTCTCCGGCGACGTGCTGCGCTACCAGGCGCCGGACACGCCCATGCGGGTGCATGCGAGGTTCGAGGTCGCCGACCCCGAGGACAACAAGACCGCCGCGGACGTGACCATCGACGTGCACGCCGCCGACCCGGAGACCAAGTCACCACCGCGGCCCAAGGACCTGACCGCGCGGGTGTTCCAGGCCGAGACCATCCGCATCCCGATCCCGCTCACCGGGATCGACGCGGACGGTGACGGGGTGACCCTCCTCGGGCAGGACAAGGCCCCCACGAAGGGCCGGATCACCGCTCAGGGTGCGGACTGGCTGGAGTACGAGGCGCTGCCGGGCGAGCTCGGCACCGACACCTTCACCTACGCCGTCGAGGACTGGGTGGGCCAGCGTGCCGTCGCGACCATCCGGGTCGGGATCGCCGAGCGGCCCAACACCTCGGCCCAGGTCGTGGCGCGCAACGACCAGGTCACCGTGCGGCCGGGTCAGTCGGTGTCCGTCCGGGTGCTGGCCAACGACGTCGACATGTCCGGTGGAGACCTCATCCTGGAGCCGGAGCTCCAGATGGACGCGGGGATCGACGCGGCGGTCGACGGCCGCCGGATCGTGGTGCGGACCCCGACCGAGCTGGCGACCCTGCAGATCGCCTACACCGCCGCGAACAACCGAGGCGGACGGGACACCGCCGTGCTCACCGTGCTCGTCGACCCGGAGGCGCCGATCCTGCCGCCGATCGCGCGCGATGTCGTCGTGCCCGCCACCGAGACCCTCAACGCGCTGTCGGTCGAGGTGAACGTGCTGGACGTCGCGGACAACCCGAGCGGGCCGCTGTCCGACCTGCGGGTGTCGGTGGACCCGTCCGCGTCCGACGTCGCCGAGGTGACGCCCAGCGGCACCGTGATCGTGACGCTCGGCGACAACCCGCGCACCCTGCCCTACCTGCTCACCAACGTCTCACCGGATGCGGGCGGGGTCAGCTCGTACGCGTTCATCACCGTGCCGGCGCTCGGCGACTTCCCGCCGGTGCGTCGACCGGGCGCACCCGAGCTCGTCGTGATCGCCGGCGCGGAGCTGTCGATCGCGCTGGACGAGCAGGTGCAGGTCGCCCCGGGCCGCACGGTGCGGATCACCGACCCGTCGCGGGTCAGCGCCACCAAGTCCGACGGCTCGGGCCTGGTGGTGGACTCCAAGTCGCTGCGGTACGTCGCCCAGAAGACCTACGCCGGCCCGGCGTCGATCACCGTGGAGGTCAGCGACGGTCCCGCGGACGACCCCACCGCCCGCACGGCGGTCCTCACCCTGCCGATCACGGTGCTGGCCTTCGAGGACCACCCGCCGCAGTTCACCCCGTCCGTGCTCGACGTGCCGCAGGGCGAGTCGACCCGGGTGGACCTGACGGCGTTCACCTCCGCGCCGATCGGCTCCCAGTCGCCCGACGAGGCCTACACCTACGCACTGACCTCCACACCGCCGCCCGGCGTGACCGTGACCCTGGACGGCTCGGACCTGTCGCTGAGCGTGGGGACCAGCGTGCCCCGCGGCACGGTCGGCGGCATCGGGCTGTCGATCGACTACGGCGGCCTGGGTGTGCTCGGCGCGCAGGTGGACTTCCGGGTGACCGCCTCCAGCAAGCCGCTGGCCCGGGTCGTCGACCAGCGCGTGACGACCGGTGTCGGGGGCCAGGTCACGTCCGTCTCGGCGCTCGCCGGAGCGTTCAACCCGTTCTCCGCGCCGCTGACGCTGGTCGACGCGGTGCCGGAGAACCCCGCGACCGGTGAGGCATGGGTCGAGGCCGGTCGGGTGCAGATCAGGCCCGCGCTGGACTTCCTCGGCCCGATGGTGGTGCGCTTCCGGGTCCGGGACGCCACCGGGGACCCGGACCGCGAGGTCGACGGCCGGATCACCCTCGTGGTCCGCGGTCGGCCGGACGCCCCGGCCGCCCCGCGGATCTCCGAGGTGCGGGACTCCACGGTCGTCCTGGCCTGGGACGCGCCGGCGGCCAACGGCGAGCCCATCACCGACTACCGGGTGACCGCCCAGCCCGGCGGCGTGGTGACCACCTGCCCGTCGACCACGTGCACGATCGAGGGGCTGAGCAACGACGTCGAGTACACGTTCACGGTGGTGGCGCGCAACGTGGTCGGTGCGTCCGACCCGAGCCCGCCCTCCGGCCCCGCGCGGCCGGACGCCAAGCCGGCCGCGCCGTCGGCGCCTGCGCTGACCTGGGGCGACTCGTCGGTCGCGGCGACCTGGACGGCCCCGGCGAACACCGGCTCCCCGATCCGCGAGTACCAGCTGGAGGTCAGCCCGGCACCGCCCAGCGGCAGCGCCACGGTGTCGACGGCCTCGACGTCCTACACGTTCACCGGGCTCGCCAACGGCACGTCCTACCAGGTGCGTGTCCGCGCGATCAACGACGCACCGGACCCCGGCGACTGGAGCGCGTGGTCCGCGGCCCAGACCCCCGCCGGCGTGCCCTCGCCGCCGGGCTCGGTGACCGCCACCCGTTCGCAGGTGGGTCAGGGCGGCTTGCAGATCACCGTCACGTGGACCGCGTCGGACCCGAACGGTGACCCGGTCAAGGGCTACGAGGTGCGGATCGACGGTGTCTCCTACCCCGTCGCAGCCTCCGAGACCAGCTACGGGTTCGCGGCCGAGCGGGGGCGCACCTACGCGATCGACGTGCGCGCCTCGAACAAGGCCGGACCGTCCGCGTGGGCGTCGACCACCGGCGAGATCTGGACCGCCCCCGGCGCGGTGACCGGGGCATCGCTGGTCGACGACTCGGCCGAGCCGACCCCGTTCGGCCAGGGCGCGGTGCGTGCCTCCTGGACCGCGCCGGTCGACAGCGGCGGCGTGCCGCTGACCGGCTTCCGCGTCACGTTGGACGGCACCAGCACGACGACCGTCGACGCCGCCACGACCTCGGTCCGCTTCGCCGGGCTGTCCTTCGGCGACCACACGGTGACGATCGTCGCGCTCAACACCAAGGGCGCCGAGAGCGCGCCGGTCGCGAAGAGCGTCACCCTCACGACGGTGCCGCAGCGCCCGACGATCGACACCGCGACCGACCTCCCGGGCTCGGCGGACGTGCAGATCACGTGGACGCCCGGGGCCACCGGTGGTCTCCCGGTCCTCTCCTACCGGTACCTCGTCGACGGCACCCGCGGGACCCACGAGGAGGGCACCACGACCGACCGGGCCCTGGTCGTCACCGGGAAGGACGGCGAGACCCTGACCTTCACGGTCTGGACCTCGAACGCCGAGGGGGAGTCCGCTGCTTCGGCCCCCGCCACGGTGGTGGTCGTGGACGACACCCCCGCACCACCTGGCGGGCCGCCAGGAGGTGGTGGCGGTGGCTGAGACCCCGACGACCCGCACCGACCCGCCGATGACCAGGAGATCCCCCGTGAGCATGTCGTCCGAGCAGAGCGCGTGGTTCGCCCAGACCTTCGACGCGCTCGTGGCCAACATCGGTGAGGCCCTGCTGGGCAAGGAGCACGTGGTGCGGCTCGCCCTGACCTGCATGCTGGCCGAGGGGCACCTGCTGCTGGAGGACGCTCCGGGCACCGGGAAGACGTCGATGGCCAAGGCGATGGCCGCGACCGTCCAGGGCACCCACTCGCGGATCCAGTTCACCCCGGACCTGCTGCCGTCCGACGTCACCGGCGTGACGATCTACGACCAGAACAACCGCACGTTCGACTTCCACCCCGGGCCGGTGTTCGCCTCGATCGTGCTCGCCGACGAGATCAACCGTGCCTCGCCGAAGACCCAGTCCGCGCTGCTGGAGGTCATGGAGGAGTCCCGGATCACGGTGGACAAGGTCTCCCACCCGGTGGGCCGTCCGTTCATGGTCATCGCGACCCAGAACCCGATCGAGCAGGCGGGCACCTACCGACTGCCCGAGGCGCAGCTCGACAGGTTCCTCATCAAGACCTCGCTGGGCTACCCGGACCGGGACTCGACGGTCCAGATCCTGTCCGGGGCGTCCGAACGTGACCGCACCATCGGGCTGCTCCCGAAGATCACCACCCAGGCGATCGGGGAGATGGCGGACCTGGCCACCACCGTGCACGTGGAGACCGCGGTGCTCGACTACGTCGCGAGGCTCACGGAGGCGACCCGCTCGGACGCGCAGACCCTGGTGGGCGCGTCGGTCCGCGGCTCGCTCGCCCTGGTGCGCACGGCCAAGGTGTGGGCCGCGTCGCAGGGCCGTGGCTACGTGATCCCCGACGACATCAAGCTGCTGGCCGAGCCGGTCCTCGCGCACCGGCTGATCCTGGACACGGAGGCGGAGTTCGCCGGGGTGACGGCCCGCCAGATCGTGGCGCGGGTGCTCGCCGAGACCGAGCCGCCCGCCACCCGGATCTGACCGAGGAGCTGACGTGCGGCTGCGACTGCGGCGCCTGAGAGCCCTGCTGCGACCCCTGCGGTCGGTGTCGGGGCTCGGCTGGGCCGTGCTCACGTGCGGTGTGGTGCTCGGCGGCAGCGGCTGGTGGCTCGGGTGGATCGAGACCCTGGTCATCGGCGTGGGGCTGGTGGGCGTCGTCGCGCTCGCAGTGGTGTTCACCGTCGGTAGCTCCACCTACGACGTCAACCTCGAGGTCTCCGACCGCCGGGTGACCGTCGGGGACCGGGTCGCCGGCCGGATCGAGGCTCGCAACACCGCTCGCGGGCGGCTGCTGCCCGCCCGGCTGGAGCTGCCCGTCGGCGACCAGGTCGCAGACTTCCCCCTCCCGTCGCTGGCCCCGGGCGGTCGGCACGAGGAGCTGTTCGCGATCCCGGCCGTGCGCCGCTCGGTGATCGAGGTCGGGCCGGTGCGCTCGGTGCGGGGCGACCCGTGGGGGCTGATCGCACGCCGGGTGTCGTGGACGCCGGTGGTCGAGGTGTGCGTGCACCCCGTGCTGGTCCCGCTGACCGGAGCCGCCGCGGGCGTGCTGCGCGACCTGGAGGGCCAGGCGACCCGCGTGGTGTCCAACTCGGACCTGTCGTTCCACGCGCTGCGCGACTACGAGCCGGGCGACGACCGGCGGCACATCCACTGGAAGACGACGGCGCGGACCGGCACCCTCATGGTGCGGCAGTTCGAGGACACCCGGCGCACGCACACGGCCGTCGCCCTGGCGACCCACCCGGCCGACTACCTGGATGACGAGGAGTTCGAGCTGGCGGTTGCGGCGGCGGCCTCGATCGGCGTCCAGGCGCTGCACGACGAGCGCGACCTGACCTTCCTGGCCGGGACCCGGCTGCGCACCGCAGACCCCGGCCGCCTGCTGGACGACGTGGCCCGGGTGACCGCGCGGGGTCGGTCCGGCACGGAGCTGGTGCCCTGGGTCGCCTCGGTCGCCCGCGACGCCTCGGTGATCGTGCTGGTCACCGGCTCGGTGCCGGACCGCGCCGCCCTGCGTGCGGCAGCGGGCCGGTTGCCCGCCGGCGTGCCGGTGCTCGTGCTCACGTGCCGGCGGGGTGCCCGCACCGAGGTGGCGGCCCTGGGGACGCTCGGGGTGGCGCGACTCGGTGAGCTCGCGGAGCTCCCCAAGGTGATGCGCCGGGTGGTGGGTGCAGGATGACCCGCCGCCCCGAGATCGACGTCGTCGTGCTGGTCGTCGCGCTCGCGCTCGCGCAGCTGCCGATGGTGCCGGTGTTCGGCGCCGGCGTGCTGCTCCTGCCGGCGCTCGCCGGGGTGCTGCTCGGCCTCGCCGTGGCGCTGGTGTCCGCCCAGCTCCGCTGGGGCACTGCGGTGACGGCGGCCGTCGCGCTCGGCGGGTACCTGGTGCTCGGGCCGGTGGCTGCGGTCCCGGACAAGGCGACGCTCGGCTTCCTGCCCAGCGGCGCCAGCGTGCTGGCACTGCTGTCCGGGGCGGTGACGTCCTGGAAGCAGGTGCTGACCCTCGACCCCGAGCTGGGCTCGACGGGCGACGTGCTGGTCGCACCGTTCCTGCTCGCGCTGGTCGGGACGCTCGGCGCGCTGACCATCGCCCTGCGCACTCCGCGGCGGGTGGCGGCGCTGGGTGCCACGGTGCCGCTGGCCGTGCTGGTCGTCTCGGTGCTTCTCGGCACGAAGGTGTCGGTGGCGCCGGTGCCCGCGGGCGTCCTCACGGTGCTGCTCCTGGGCAGCTGGGCCGCCTGGCGGTCCGGCACGCTCGCGCCGCGGCGGGTGGTCTCGCTCGGCGCGGTGGTCGCGGTCGTGGTCGGGCTCGGGGCGGTCACCGCTCCGTGGCTGGCCGACCAGCGACCGCGCTACGTGCTGCGCGACGAGATCGTGCCCCCGTTCGACCCTGCGGACCAGGCCAGCCCGCTGTCCGCGTTCCGCAAGTTCGTCAAGGAGTGGGGCGACACGGACCTGCTCACCGTGCGGGGCCTGCCCGACGGCGCGACGGTGCGACTGGCGACCATGGACGCCTTCGACGGCGTCGTCTGGAACGTCGCCGGCGCCGAGGCCGCCGAGGGTTCGGGCGCGTTCCGGCGGGTGGGTAGCGAGGTGGACACGCTGACCCGCAGCGGCACGCGAACCACCGTCACGCTCGAGGTGCACGACCTGCCGTTCGTGTGGCTGCCCACGGTCGGCTGGACCCGGCAGGTCACCTTCGCCGGGCGGGACGCCGCGCTGCGCACCGAGCTGCGCTACAACGATGCCACGGGCACCGCGGTGCTCACCGACGGTGTCCCCGCCGGGCTGACCTGGCAGGCGAGCGTGGTGGTCCCGACGGCGCCGGACGAGGCCTCGCTCGACCGGGCCGCGACCGCCGCGGTCGTGCTGCCCGAACCGCGCGAGGTCCCCGAGATCGTCGCGACCAGGGCCGGTGAGATCGCCGGGACGGCCGGGTCGCCGGGGCTGATCGCCCGCTCGCTCGAGGAGGAGCTGAGCACCGACGGGTACTTCAGCCATGGTCTGGTCGACCGCGGGGACGCCGCGTCGCTGTCCGGTCACGGCGCGAACCGGATCACCGATCTGCTGGGCGCCACCATGGTGGGCGACGGCGAGCAGTACGCGTCGGCGATGGCCTTGATGGCCCGCGCGATGGGGCTGCCCGCCAGGGTGGTGCTCGGCTTCGTCCCGTCGGCTGACCAGGCGGGTGCGGAAGAGATCACCTTCACGGGGGCCGACATCCGGGCCTGGGTGGAGATCGACTTCGCCGGGTACGGCTGGGTCAGCTTCTTCCCCACCCCCGACGAGTCCCAGACCCCGCGTGAGGACACCGCTCCCCAGCAGTCCGCGGCCGAGCCGGCGGTGCGTCAGCCGCCGCCTCCGCCGCAGGCGCCCGTCACGGCGCCGGACGACGACACCGAGCAGCCCAGCACCGACGACCGCCAGGAGCAGTCCCGCGACTCCGAGGTCTGGGCGACGGTCGGTCGGGTCGCCCTGGTGGGCGGGCTCCCGCTGGCCGTGCTGCTCGGGCCGCCGCTGGTGATCGCCGCGCTCAAGCGCCGTCGTCGCAGGCTTCGGCGCCGGGCGCCGGACCCGGTGCAGCGGGTGGTCGGAGGGTGGGACGAGCTGCTGGACGGTGCCACGGAGCTGCGGCGCCGACTCCCTGTGCAGGCGACCCGGCGTGAGCTCGCCGTCTCGCTCGCCGCGTCGTTCGCCACCCGCGCCGAGGACGCGCCGGCCGACGGGGGCCGGCGGGCGGTGGGCGTCGGCGGGCCGGTCGCGACGCTGGCGGCCCGGGCCGACGCGGCGGTGTTCGGCGGTCGCGAGCCCACCGAGGCGGAGATCGAGGCGTACTGGAACCAGGTCACGACCACCACCGAGGCCATGCGCCGGGCGGTGCCACGGCGGCTGCGCTGGCGCTCGCGCTGGGCGCTGACCTCGCGGCGACGCCGCGGTGGCCGTCGCTGACCCGGCGCGGGTCTGCACCGTTTGTTCACCCGTTCGGGCTCATGTCCGATCGCGCGGCTGCCGATGTCGCAACGAGAGCCCGCACGTGGCGGCGCTCGACGATGCGCTGCGCGCGGGGCGAGGCGAGGAGGTGAGCCGGGTGCCAGCTGCAGGATCAGTCCCGGCGAGCCTCGGGAAGCGTCTGCTCGCCCGGGTGATCGACCTGGTCGCCGCGCTCGTGCTCGGCGGTGGTCTGCTGCTCGGCGGGCTGGTGGGCCAGTACCGCGCGGGGGAGCCCGCGCTCTCCGCGCTGACGGTGGTCGGGGCCGTGCTGCTCGGCGGGCACGCGCTCGTGCAGTGGTGGCTGCTCGCGACCCGTGGGTACACGCTGGGGCGCGTGCTCACCGGTCTGAGGGTGCTCACCGCAGACGAGGGGCGCCCGATCGGCCTGGGCCGCGCGCTGGTGCGCGAGCTCGTGGTCGCGGCCGGCTGGCTGCTGCCGGTGGTCGGCGTCGTGCTCCTCGGCACGTCGGCGGCGCGGGATCGGACGGGCCGGCGCAGGGGGTGGCAGGACCGGGCCGCCGGCGACGTGGTCTTCGACGTCCACGTCGGCGTGGACCCGGTGCAGGAGCTCCCCACGCCTCGCCAGGCGACCGAACGCCTCCAGTCGGTCCTCGGGGACGCGAGACGTCGGCACCGCGACGCACCCCGTCGGGTCGCCTCGGGCAGCGGCCCGGCCGCGCCCCCGGCGCCCGCGGGAGGGATCATGGCTGTCGAGGGCGTGCCGGCGCCGGACCCGGCCCGCGAGGCGGACCCCGCTCCGGCCAAGGCCGAAGCGGACCAGAGAGAGGTGGCGCCGATGGTCGAGCGTCCGACGCCCCAGCAGCCCGCCGGGCCCCGGGTGGTCCCTCGCGCGCCGTACGAGCAGCGGTCCAGCGCGTCCTACCGGGCGCTGGACGACGACGTGGAGCGCACCCGGCTGCGCCAGGCGCGGACCAAGGTCGCCTACGCCCCGACCCGGGCCCAGACCCGGCCGCGCGCCACCCTGCTGCTGTGGGACAACCGCGTCGTGGTGCTCGAGGGCACCGCGCTGGTCGGTCGCAACCCGTCGCCGCGCGAGGGCGAGGCCCTGCCGGTGCAGGTGATCGCCGTGGTCGACCGCGGCCGGTCGGTGTCCAAGACCCACCTGGCGATCGGCGTGGACGCCGACGGAGTGTGGCTCAAGGACCGCAACTCCACCAACGGGACGGTCGTCACGCTGGAGGACGGCCAGCAGATCCTGTGCGCCCCCGAGCAGAAGGTCAGGGTGCCGGTGGGCGCCTCGGTCGCGTTCGGCGACTACTGGTTGACCGTCGCCGGCTGAAGCCGCGGGACGCGACCGGCGCGCAGCCCGTCGATCGTGAGGACGGCCAGCGCCGCCCAGACCAGCGCGAAGCCCCACCAGCGCGCGGCCGGCATCTGCTCGCCGAACACCAGCACGCCGATCGCGAACTGGATCGTCGGGGTCAGGTACTGCAGCAGGCCCACCACGGACAGCGGCAGGCGGCGAGCGGCGCCCGCGAAGAGCAGCAGCGGGACGGCGGTGACCACCCCGGAGCCGGCCAGGGCGAGCGCGTGCCACGGTCCGTAGGCCCCGAACGTGCCACCGCGCTCGACGGCGAGCAGCCAGACGAGCGCCAGCGGCGCCAGCACCGCCGTCTCCACCGCCAGCCCGGCCAGCGGCGGGACGGTCCGTCCCGTCCGGTTCTTGATCAGCCCGTAGGTGCCGAAGGTGCCGGCCAGGACCAGCGCGATCCACGGCAGGCCCCCGACGCCGAGCGTGAGGACCGCGACGGCGGCCGCGCCGAGCCCGACCGCGACCCACTGGGCCGGGCGCATCCGCTCGTGCAGCACGAGCACCGCGAGCACCACCGTGAGGATCGGGTTGACGTAGTAGCCGAGCGCGGCGTCGACCGTGTGGTCCGAGAGCACGGCGTACACGAAGACCAGCCAGTTGGTCGCGACCAGCACGCCGCCCACCGCGAGCCGGGTGAGGGTGGCCGGCGAGCGCAGCGCCGCCCAGGCGGCACCCAGGGACCGGGTCGCGGCGAGCGCGATCACGCAGAACGCCAGGGACCACAGCACCCGGTGGGCGATGATCTCGACCGACCCGGCGGGCACCAGCAGCGGGAAGTACAGCGGCAGGAAGCCCCACCAGCCGTAGGCGCCCAGGCCCTGGAGCAGCCCGGAACGACCTGGGGTCGGCGGGACGCCAGGGGCGCCCGCTCGGGAGGCGTTCACGGCCAGACGCTACGCCCGGGTCCGCTGCCGGGCCCCGCCTGTCCGGCTGGCGGCCACCGGATCGGGCGGACCCGGCGCGCGACACGCCCTAGACTGGTCTGCCGGTCGCGCACGGCGGCCGTGCCGCTGTCCTCGTCGGAAGGTGTCCTCCTTCGTGAGCCCCCTGCGTGTCGCCGTCGTCGGTGCCGGCCCGGCCGGTATCTACGCCGCTGACATCCTGTCCAAGTCCGGGCTCGAGGTGAGCATCGACCTGCTCGAGCGGCTCCCGGCGCCGTTCGGCCTGGTCCGCTACGGCGTGGCGCCGGACCACCCTCGGATCAAGCAGATCATCGTCGCGCTGCACAAGGTGCTCGAGCGCGGCGACATCCGGCTGTTGGCCAACGTCGACGTCGGCACCGACGTCACCGTCGCCGAGCTGCACCGCTACTACGACGCCGTGATCTTCGCGACCGGCGCGATCCGGGACGCGGCCCTGCGGATCCCCGGCATCGACCTGCCCGGCTCGTACGGCGCGGCGGACTTCGTGTCCTGGTACGACGGGCACCCCGACGTGCCGCGCACCTGGCCGCTGGACGCGCGCACCGTCGCGGTGATCGGCGCGGGCAACGTGGCCCTGGACGTGGCGCGGATGCTGGCCAAGCACGCCGAGGACCTGCTGCCCACCGAGATCCCGGACAACGTCCACGCGATCCTGGCGGCGAGCCCGGTCACCGACGTGCACGTGTTCGCCCGCCGCGGCCCCGCGCAGGTGAAGTTCTCCCCGCTGGAGCTGCGCGAGCTGGGCAAGGTCCCGGACGTCGACGTCGTCGTCTACCCCGAGGACTTCGAGTTCGACGAGGGGTCGATGGCCGCGATCCACTCGTCCAACCAGACCAAGCAGGTGGTCAAGACCCTGACGGACTGGACCCTGAAGGAGCCGGAGGACCTCACCGCGAGCCGGCGGATCCACCTGCACTTCCTGCACCAGCCCGTGGCGGTGCTCGGCGAGGACCGGGTCACCGGCCTGCGCACCGAGCGGACCACGCTCACCGGGGACGGCACCGTCGCCGGGACGGGGCAGCTGCACGACTGGCCGGTCGAGGCGGTCTACCGCGCGGTGGGCTACTTCGGCTCACCGGTGCCGGGCCTGCCGTTCGACGAGGTCGCCGGCGTGATCCCGAACCGGGAGGGCCGCGTGGTCGGGCCGGACGGCGAGCACCTGCCCGGCGTCTACACCACGGGGTGGATCAAGCGCGGGCCGGTCGGCCTGATCGGACACACCAAGTCCGACGCGACCGAGACCATCCGGCACCTCACCGAGGACGCTGACGCCCTGCCGCGGGCGGCCGAGCGCGAGCCGGGCGCGATCACCGCGCTGCTCGCCGAGCGGGGCGTGGGCCACGTGGAGTGGGACGGCTGGACGATGCTCGACGCCTACGAGCAGGCCCTCGGGGCGCCGCACGGCCGCGAGCGGATCAAGCTCGTCCCGCGCGAGGAGATGCTCGCCGTGATGCGCGGCGAGCGCTGACCTGCCCCGACCCGTTCGTCCGGACGTCGGCCTGCGCGACGCTCAGCGGGGGCACGGCGCCCGTCCGGCGCCCGTCCAGGGAACCGTGGCACGCTCGACCTCGTTGACGGGGAGGGCGTGAGACCCCGGACCGAGCGGAGGACGACGTGGGGCGGCAGCACTTCAACGGGCTGAAGACGGCAGGCCTCTTCGGGTTCCTGTGGGCCGTCCTGCTCGGCATCGGGTACCTGGTGGCGACGGCCGCCGGGAACTCGGCGTTCCTGTGGCTGTTCGCCGGTCTGGGTCTGCTCGGCACCGCCTACGGGTACTGGAACTCCGCGGGGATCGCGATCCGGGCGATGCGTGCCTACCCGGTGAGCGAGCTCGAGGCCCCGGAGATGTACCGGATCGTGCGGGAGCTGTCGACCGCGGCCCGGCAGCCGATGCCGGCGCTGTACATCTCGCCGACGGCAGCCCCCAACGCGTTCGCGACCGGCCGCAACCCGCGCAACGCCGCGGTGTGCTGCACCGAGGGCATCCTGCGGATGCTCGACGAGCGCGAGCTGCGCGGCGTGCTGGGGCACGAGCTCATGCACGTCTACAACCGCGACATCCTCACCTCGTCGGTCGCGGCGGCGGTGGCCGGCATGATCACGTCGGTCGCCCAGTTCCTGCTCTTCTTCGGCGGCGGCAACCGGAACAACCCGATCGGCGCGATCGCGCTGGTGTTCCTGGCGCCGCTCGCCGCGATGATGATCCAGCTCGCGATCTCCCGGACCCGCGAGTACGACGCCGACGAGGACGGCGCGCGCCTCACCGGCGACCCGCTCGCGCTCGCGTCGGCGCTGGAGAAGCTCGACGCCGGCACCGCGAAGGCCCCGCTGCCCGCCACCCGGGACCTGGTCGACGTGTCGCACCTGATGATCGCGAACCCGTTCCGCGGTGGCGGGATGGCCAAGCTCTTCGCGACGCACCCGCCGATGGCCGACCGGATCTCCCGGCTGCGTCAGATGGCGGGCTACCCCGAGGCCTGAGCCGTCGCCGGCCCGGCTCGGCCCGTCAGCGGCCGCCGCCGGTGGGTCGCTCGGGTGCCGGGGTCTTGCTCCGCCTGCTGGCCGAGTCGCCCAGGCGCGAGCCGCCGCCGCGCACCGGCCGTAGCCGGGCGAGCGCGGTGCCCGCGGGAGCGTTCGGCGCCAGCGGCACGGGCGCGGTGAGGGTGCGCAGCAGGGTGCGGTGCGTGACCCAGCCCACCAGGCGGCCCTCGTCATCGGTGACCGCCAGGCCGCCGTCGGGGTACTCGTGGCGCCGCAGCGCCTCCAGCCCGCGGCGCAGCACCGTGGTGGTCCGGGCGCGCGGCACGTCGTCGATCACGTCGGACACGGTGAGCTGACCGGGGCTGTCCTCGGTCTCCATCGCGGCGGCCACCCGGTCCGCCCGCAGCTGGCCCACCAGCAGCCCGTCGGTGACCACCGGGAGCGAGCCCCGGCCGCTGGACAGCAGGCGGCGCGCGGCGGACTGCAGCGTCACCTTCTCGCCGATCGAGGCGGGCGGTGGCTCCATGACGTCCGCGAGGGTCTTCTCGCTCAGGCGCGGGTCGGCCGCGCGGGCGTCGATCTCGATCCCGCGGCGGCGCAGCTTGAGGGTGTAGATGCTGTCCCTGCTCAGGGCTCGGCTCACCCCGGTGGCCAGCACGATCGCGAGCATCAGCGGCAGGATGATCGTGTACTCGCCGGTGAGCTCGAACAGGATCAGCACCGCCGTGATCGGCGCTCGGGCCGCGCCTGCGAACACCGCGCCCATGCCGATGATCGCGAACGCCCCCGCGGGCCCGGACGAGGCGGGGAACAGCTGGTTGACCACGGCGCCGAACGCCGCGCCGAGCATGCCGCCGATGAACAGGCTCGGGGCGAAGACGCCGCCGGAACCGCCGATCGCGATGCTCAGAGAGGTGGCCACGACCTTGGCCACCATCAGGATCAGGAGCACCCCGATGACGTACTTGCCCTGCACCCCCGCTTGGAGCACCGGGTAGCCGACGCCGTACATCTGCGGCACGGCGAGCAGCAGCAGGCCCAGCACCAGGCCGCCGACGGCGGGGCGTGCCCACTCCGGACCCTTCCAGAGCTTGTCGGCCAGGTCCTCGGTGCCGTAGAGCACGCGGGTGAAGATCACCCCGACCACGCCGGCGATCACGCCGAGGACGGCGAACAGCACGTACGCGCCGAAGTGGTGCACCTCGAACGCCGGCAGCTGGAGGAACGGCACGTCGCCGAGGATCGCCCGGCCGATCACCGAGGCGACCACGGCCGCGAGCACGACCATGCCGAACGACTCGGCGGTGAAGTCGCGCAGCAGCAGCTCGAGGGCGAAGAAGACGCCCGCGATCGGGGCGTTGAACGTGGCCGCGATGCCGGACGCCGCGCCGCATGCGACCAGGGTGCGCACCTTGGTCTCCGGCAGGCGGGCCCACTGCGCGATCCGGGACCCGAGCGCCGAGCCGATCTGCACGATCGGCCCCTCGCGGCCCACCGAACCGCCCGAGCCGATCGTGATCGCGGAGGCGAGCGACTTGACGACGGCGACCCGGCCGGCGATCCGTCCGCCGCGCTGGGAGACCGCGAGCATCACCTCGGGGACGCCGTGGCCGCGGGCCTCAGGGGCCCACCGCTGGATCATCGGGCCGTAGATCAGCCCGCCGACGGCCGGCACCAGGACGACGAACCACGGGCCGAGCCACGGCAGCCACGGGTGCGGGGGGTGCTGGCCGAGCCCGACGGCCGAGTAGTCGGCGTGCCCGGTGAAGATCCAGGTGGCCTTGGTGATCAGCCACCGAAAGGCGACGGCGCCCAGACCGGTCGCGGCTCCCACCACGAGAGCCATGACGGTCAGGGCGCCGCCGGTCGACCGGAGCTGTCGTGCGGCGGTGCTGAGGCGCGCGACGACCCCGGAACTTGTAGGCATACAAATAATGTAGCATGACATCCCATGACCTCTGGACGCGGGCGTCGGTCAGCCGAGCTCGAGCGCGCCGCCGACGTGACCCTGGACGCCTCCCGAGCGCTGCTCGCGGTGGTCGCCCGATCGCTGGTGGGCGCCTTGGAGGAGGTCTCGCTGCCGCAGTTCCGCGTGCTGGTCCTGCTGGCGACCGAGGGGCCGCTGCGCTCGGGCGTGATCGCCGAGCGGATGGGCATCCACGCCTCGACCTTCACGCGCAACGCAGACCGGCTGGTCGCCGGCGGCTGGGTGCGCCGGGTCGACGAGCCGGGTACCCGGCTCACCGTGCTCATCGAGCTCACCGACGCCGGTCACGAGCTGGTGGACCGCGTCACCACCCACCGCCGCGAGGAGCTCGCCGGGATCCTCGCGGGGATGACCGAGGACGAACGGGCGGAGCTGGTCGCCGCGCTCGACGCCTTCGCCCGCGCCGCCGGCGGGGAGCCCGCAGCAGGCGAGCTCAACGCCCTGGGCATGTAGCCGGCGGGCTACCTCACCGGTAGTTGACGGACTGTCCCCGCACCGTGGGTGACGGGTGACAGCGTTGGCGATATCGCCCTGAGCAGGGCAGACGCTTGCCGCGACCGTTGGCGAGCGATGACGAACCGCGACCGTTCTGCGGACTCTGTGCGGACTCGCGGACGTCAGAGAACGGCCCCCGCCAGTGCCGGAACACCGACGAGGGCCTGGATCCACACCTTCTGCGGAGGAGCAGGACCTATGAACAGCATCGACCACCCCGCCGAGAGCCTCGAGGGTGAACTTCGGACCATCCCCGAGCCGTCGCCAGTCGTCTTCCACTACGTGCCCAACGGCGCCGTCGAGGCCGCGATCGTGGAGGGCGTGCCGTGCGTGGCCATCTGCGGCGAGAACCTCGGAACCCAGCCCGTCGTGCCCGGCAGCGGCCGCTCGAAGGGGCGGGCGACGCTCTGCGTCGTATGCGAGGCCACGCGCGCCCTACTCACCGACGGGGGCGCGCGATGAGCCAGACGCTGCCGCCGGTTCGCTGCCAGCCCTGGTGCAAGGACCGGGACGGCCATCCCCTCGCCGAGGTCCTCCGCACCGACCATTGCTGCTTCAGCGAGGGGTCGATGACGCCCGCCAGCTGCTACCCGGCGGTGGAGGAGTTCGACGGCACCTACGTGCCGCCCGAGGTCGCCGTGTACGCCATGCGGCGGCCGGGAGAGCGGGTCTTCGTCGAGGTCTCGCTCAACGAGGCCGACACCCTGAAGCTGACCGCCCGTGAGGCTCGGGACGTCGGTCGCCACCTGATCGAGGAGTCCGCCGTCGACTGGTGGGTGGGCGGCGTGACAGTCGTCGACGAGGAGAAGGGCCTGGAGGTCCAGGACACCAACACCGGGAGCGTCTACCTCCAGGATGGGGAGGGCTGGGACTTCAGCTTCGCTCCCGACGAGGCCAGGGCGCTCGCGTTCGCGCTGCTCGCCCACGCAGCCCACGCCGACCGCGTCGAGGTCGGTCGAGGGAGCCGCGAGGGCTGACGCTCAACGGTCGAGCGCCGCCCCTGCCCGACGGGTGGGGGCGGCGCGCCTACGGCGGAGCGGCAGCAGCGGCGAAGGTGTCCAGTGCCGCGGCGAGCAGGTCGGTCGTGAGGCGCGCTGCGGCCCTGTGGTACTCCTCGGCGAACGTGACCGCCAGTGTGTAACCACCTGGCGCCGGCTCCGCTGCTTCGGGCGTCGATCGTCGTAGGAGAGGCCAGGTCCGGCCGTGGGCAAAGCCCGAGCACTCGCGCCAGCGCGCCCGCGCCTCGCCGGTCGCATGGCCCACTGAAGCGCCCGCCTTCCCGATCACCTCTGCGTAGTTGACTCGAACGGCCACGGACGACTCCTTGAGGCCGAGCGACCGCGCGAGCTTGGCCACTTGCTCAGCGCGTTGCCTGCCCGTGCGAGCTTCGCCTTCGGGGGCTGGCGCGCCCGTGTCCGTCTCCCAGCTGCCCCTCTCGAGCATGTCCGTGTACCAGACTCGCAACGCTCGCTCACGCCGGCCGCTCCGCGATGCCGGCGCGAGCATCCACACGGCGAGCGCCGAGGGTTCCATGACCCCGCGCAGCAGCGTCCACGGCGCCGCGTTGGTGACCTGCCCAGCGGCCACGTAGTCCCGAAGCGCAAGCGCGTGGTCCACGCCCGCACCGATCGCGTGGGCAACGATGTGCGAGACCGCGTAGCCCTTGAGCGCGTCGTCGTCTCTGGCGAGGGAGCTGTTCGGATCGACTTGGCCAAGGCCGAAGCTCTCGGACCCGTCCCCGCCTTCGCCGCTGAGCAGTGCGCTAGCGAGGTCGAACAGCGGCGCGAGATAGGAGAGTTCGGTCTGACCCACGCCTCGGGAACCTAGCATTGGATCTGTCGTGCACGGCAGGTGCGCAGGCGGTCGCCTGGCGGACCCGGCAGGGGACCCCCTCCCCCCTCCCCGGCAGTACCGGTCTGCTGAGTTCGGCCTGTACGGGTTCCGGAAACCGCCCGGCTGGTGGGACATCTCCGGTCGGAGGAGGCCCCGCATGCCGCGTGGGCCGAAGCGGCGGGCGCCCGCGCCCGACGGTGAGGTCGGCGCTACGCCGGCGCCTGGCGTAGACGCGACGCCAGGTGGTCGACCAGACGCCTGACGGCGTCCCGTTCCTCTTGGTTGAGCGCCCGGCGCGCTGGCAAGGTGATCTCGCCGCGGCCGCGCACCTTCACGGTCGCCGTCACGTGCCCAGGCCACTGAGGTGCGCCACCGTGTCCGGGATCCCATGGCGTCACGCTGCTCGCGATGGCCAGCGACTCCACGGCGAGCGGCACCGCCTCTACGTGGATCTGGCGCTCGGCCTGGATGACCTCGCTCGGGGGGTTGACTGTTGCCACGATCAGCATCTCGTCGGTGAAGACGAGCGCGGACAGCCCACGGTCGTCGCTGCTCCGTGCCTCGATGTACTTGGGAGCAGTCGGTCCGGTGAGCAGCAGGATTGATGAGATCACTCGGCCGGTCGCGATCGAGCACGACGTGGGCTGATAGTCCTCGAGGCACTCCTTCCACCGCGGCTCGAGCAACAGCCCGTCGGTCAGCGCTTGCCTTGCATCGCCATATTCTCCAGGAGTGGCCATGGGCGGAACGTACCCCGGCTCACAGCCCGAGGCGTCGGACTCCAAAGGAACACCCTCCTTGACTCACGGCCGGTCGCTACGCTCGAGGCCATGCACCGTCGCGGAATCGCCGTCGCGTGCGCCGTGGTGAGCGCCATCGCGTTGACGGGATGCGAACCCAAAGCCGAGGCGTCGGCGGCCTCATACACCGAGTTCCGCGCCGCGCTCGACGCGGGCGGCGACTGCCCTGCCCTGTTCGAGATCAGAAACCGCATGGACCCCAAGGGCCCGGACATCGATCGTGTGAACGAGGACCTGAGGCTGGTGGGGTGCTACTCCAGTTCGTCCACGCGGACCGCGCCATGACCACCGGCCGGGCGACCGAGACAAGTCAGAGGTCGCGTCCGCGTCCGCGACGTTGCTCAAAGCGCCGACGGCGCTGATCGTCCTTGTAGGCGCCGTCGCGGACGTAGACGCTCAGGCCATCGCGCCCTTCGCCGAATCGCTTGACAGCCTCGGTGAGCTCAGCGACAGACTTCGCGAGGTCGTTCATCGTCCTTCGCGATTCATAGACGACCGGCCTGAACTGGCCGAAGTCGAGCGCGCTCGGCATCTCGTACCTCCGGTTGCCGCTGTCGCGGTACGTGACCACGACGTCGTACCGGTCTTCGCCGTCTAGTTCGCCGCCGCGAACCCTGCCGAAGCCGCCATCGAACCAGGTGCGCCACTCCTGACCGGGGGCGAGGGTCGGAAGCACATCGGGCAACTTGACCTCTTCGACGCCGCCGGTCGCGCGTCTCAGTCGCGGAGTGCACTCGAGCCGGACGTCGAACGCGGGCCGGACGCCGAAGTTCCTCACGACCAAGTCGATCGAGGCGGGCGTGTCGAGGTAGTCAAGGTAGGCGACCACCTGCGGCTGCGCCTGCTCCTCGCGCAGGGTCCGCGCCTCGTGCACCTGACGCCACGCGAACATTGCTGCCGCGATAGCCACAATCGCGGTTGCCCAGGTCCCGAGGGCTTGCCATCCGGCGGCGTCCATGGCAGCGACGATAGCCGCGCCAGCTGGCGATGTACGCGCCTCGGCGCCTTCGGCCAGATGACCGGCGAAGCGCCCTCAGGTTTCCAGTTGCGGGAGATCACCACTCGCGGCGGCCTCTGCCTCAAGGAGGCTCAAGCTGAGCGACTCCGTCTCCTGCACCGTCCACCCCTGAACGCCGAGCCGCACAGTCTCGATCTCGTCGCCGCTAAGGATGCGGGCCCCCGCGTTGTCGCAGACGGCAATCTGGACGGGAGGGCCGATTCCTTGCGAAGACACTTGGATGGTGGTGTCAATGGCGCGGTACGCCACCAGCTTCCCGAGCTCAAGAGGTAGGGGCCTCGTTAGGTAGTGGCGCATCAACGCCCGTGCCACCGTCGCGAAGTGCCCGCCGCTGCCGACGGCGTAGAAACCCCGAGCAGTGTGGTCGTTGACTTGCCCATCCTTGGCGAATTCAAGGAACCAGGGCGTGCCTCCTGCGTAGCCCAGCATGAGGAAGTCGGTCGGGAATGTGAGCGCCATCGCTCCGCCCGGGGGCGCTGGCTGAACGTTGAGGGCGTTGCTGTAAGCCGCCCGCATCGCCCTGTTCACCGTTGGTACTAGCTTCTTGCGGATCGCCGCGGGCTGCGGGTCGGTGAAGATGCGCAGCGGCACCTCAGGCGTACCCGAGGCGTCCACCACTCTCAGCTCGGCCTCGACCTCTTCCATCACGTATACGGAGCCGGCGGCTGTCCAGAGCGCCGGGCAGCGTCCGAACGTGCGGACCTTCTGGCTGTGGTCAGCCGTCTGCTCACTGCTCCCCATGCTGTCCGAGGCGACCAAGACTCCGTCTGAGCAGACGAGTCCAAGGGCGACAGTCACGGGCTAGCCGTGGAAGAGCGACTTGGAGGCGTACTCCGGGTAGGCGGCATAGACCTCACGGAGGAGGGCATTGAACGACTTGGACGTGACGTAGTCGCGGACGGCCCGTAGGAACGACTTCTCGGGTTCAGTACAGGCATCCCATGCTTGATGCACCCGACGGTCAGCGAGGGGAGTTGCCCGGAAGGTGCCGTACTGGCTTCCAGGGAACGGCTCGGCGACAAGCTGGTCGGTCGCCTGGAGCAGGTCTAGGTCCGCGGACAACTGACCGGAGTAGGGGCCCCAGTTGTAAGGCCGGTAGGTATACAGGTGCTGCCACGATTCCGAGCCGCGCTGCGTGAGGAGGAAGATCGCCTTCTGCATCCGCACCGGGTCGAGCGGGAAGCGCCCACGGCCAGACCCGATGACGTTCGAGGCCAGGAGCAGCGGCAGGTCGGCCCTGTCCATGCTTTGGTCCTCCACCAGGTGCGCCCCGCTCCCCGCCGACGGGACTCCATTGGAAGTGTGGCACACCGGGCCTGGGTCCGTGCTGGACTGTGATGCGTGTTCGTCGGCTTCGGCCCAGTGGCGGGGTGAAGATCACGACCTCTCCCGTGGCGCACCGCCGAGGTTCTGTTGTACTCGACAGGCGGCCGAGTCGGTCGCCCCTCGGCTGCGCCCGCGCTCGGCTGCGGGGCGGTCGAGTACACCGATCGCGTAGTCGCGCCCGTAGACGCGGATCGGCTCGCCGAGGATGAAGCCAGCCTTGCGGGCGCGTGCCATGGCGCGGTGGTTGGCGGTGTCGGGCTGCACGACGATCCGCTGCGCTCCGGGCGCACTGAAGGCGTAGGCGATGAGTTCGCGGAGCAGGACGGTGGAGAAGCCGCTCATCGGTGCACCTCGGGCCCCGATGAGCAGGTGCATGCCGATGTCGCCGGGCTGCCACCCATGGACCTCGGCGGTGGGGTAGGTGGCGGGGTCGTCGAGCTGGTAGAGGGCGACAGACTGACCGTCACGGCGCACGATGAACGCCCGGTGCGAGTTGTCCTCGACAGGGCCGCGTAGATCGCCGCGATGGCGTCGAGGGTGAGGCCGGCCAGGTCGTAGAACTCCGCGCCGGGTGCGTTGACCCACTCGTGGACGATCGCGAGATCGATACTCGGGTCGAGGGTGGCGATCGTGAGCGTCCCGAAGTCGGGGAGCACGCTTGCGTGGACGACCGTGCCCGGCGGCGCGGACATCACGATCGAGTGGTCGCCGGTGTGGGCGCTCATCGGTTGCCGTCTCCGTCCTCGATGCCGAACGCCTCGAGGACCTGCCGGGAGGATGTGAACCCGAGCTCGGCGAGGGCAGGCGGCGGCGTCGGGGACAGGTACTTGCCCGCGGCCTCCTTGAGTTCGGTGCTCAGATGGTCGGGGGCGCCCGTGATCTCGAGCTCGTCGGGGTCGAGGATGCACTCGTCCCACTGGCCCCGGACAGGCGCCATGAACGAGGCCATCGACAGGATCTGCTCCGTGCGCACCGTGGTGGCCCACACGCACCCGGCCAGGCGCGCGGTGGAGATGAACCACGGTGGAAGGCGAAGACCCCGGCGACGACCGGGTCGGGCGTCCACGAAAGACCGTCACGCATCGACTCAGTGCAGCCCCGGTACGTCGTGATCGCGCCCGGCACGTTCGGGTGCGGACTCGGGACGTCGTCGACGCTGAAGCCATACTCGCGGAAGGCGTCGAGCCAGTCGGCTCGGCCGGCGTACCGGTCCGGGAGCACGGAGTTGCTCGGCACGGTGCTCCACGCCCACATCAGGCGCCGTGCGTCGATCATCCGGCCGAGAGACCTTCGCTGCTGAGCGGCGATGTCGTTCCCGTCAAGCCATCGTCGGCGGTTGCGGATCCGCTGAGCGACGCGGTCGAGCAGGGCATCGGTGTCGTTGGCCAGCGTCATGTCGGCCACATCTCCGGGGTCGTCACGCCGCGCCCCTCTCCCGCACCCATCCGAGGCCGTCGCCGGCTTCGCGAATCCCCCGTGGGGGCCGAAGTTGTCACACCATCCGGGGAATACGGGAACCCGTACAGAACAGAGTCGGCAGACCCCTGCGGTACTGGCGCGGGGTGGGGGAGGGTCCCGAGCTCTACAACCGCAACTCAGCGGGCAACGCGCGGCGCCGGATCCGGGTCGCCGCGAAGCTCCCGGCCGACGTGACGTTGCACGGACTGCGCCACACCCACGCCTCGAACCTCATCGCCTCCGGGTGCGACGTCGTGACCGTGCAGCGGGCGCTTGGGCATGCGCAGCCGTCCATCACCTTGAACGTCGACAGCCGCCTGTGGCCGTCGGCCGAAGACCGCACCCGCGCGGCCACGCGGGACTTCATGACCCAGGTGTTTGCAACTCCTGCGGACTCTGTGCGGACCGGGGAGGTGAACGCCGAGGTCGGCGGGCTACCTCACCGGTAGTTGACGAACTGCAGCGCCACGTCGAGGTCGGCGCCCTTGAGCAGGGCGATGACGGTCTGCAGGTCGTCGCGTGACTTGGCCGAGACCCGCAGCTCGTCGCCGGTGATCTGGGTCTTGACGCCCTTGGGCCCCTCGTCGCGCACGATCTTGGCGATCTTCTTCGCGTCCTCGCTGCTCAGGCCCTGCTTCATCGCGGCCTCGAGCCGGTACTCCTTGCCGGACTGCTTCGGGTCGCCGGCATCGATCGACTTCAGCGAGATCTGGCGCCTGACCAGCTTGGTCTGGAACACATCGAGCACGGCCTTGACGCGGTCCTCGCTGTTGGCCGTCATGACGATGGTGTCCCCGCTCCAGGAGATCGAGGCGCCGACGCCTTTGAAGTCGTAGCGCTGGGAGATCTCCTTGGCGGCCTGGTTGAGCGCGTTGTCGACCTCCTGACGGTCGACCTTGCTCACGACGTCGAACGACGAGTCGCCTGCCATCGGGTTGCCTCCTCGGTGTGCGGTCGGGCGCGGGGCTCGTGGGCGGACGGCCGGCGCCGCGTGGGGCGCGTCAGCGGTGTGCGGAACGACCCCGTGGAGTTGCTATCCTTCCATCCGCACCGGCCTTGGTCGGCCTGGCAGGTTACCCAAGCGGCCAAAGGGAGCTGACTGTAAATCAGTTGCGTGAGCTACGGGGGTTCGAATCCCTCACCTGCCACCGCACGACGCCTCGGGGAGACCCGGGGCGTTCGTCGTTCCCGGGGCCGCGCCGGGCGGCAAGGGGGAGCGGGCCGGACCGGGTCGCTCGGGGCGTCAGAAGCGATTTCGTCGGCCGCGGGTGCTCGGGTACCCTTGCCTGCGCTGCCCCGATAGCTCAGTCGGCAGAGCGTCTCCATGGTAAGGAGAAGGTCAAGGGTTCGATTCCCTTTCGGGGCTCTGATGGTGTCCGTCCGCGGGCACCGGAATGGCGGGGTAGCTCAGGTGGTTAGAGCACACGGCTCATAATCGTGGTGTCGCGGGTTCGAGTCCCGCCCCCGCTACCACCAAGGACAAGATCGGTCGTGCCCGGCCGATGCGACAGCAGAGGTGAATCGTGGCCAGCAAGACCCAGGACGTCCGCCCGAAGATCACGCTCGCCTGCACGGAGTGCAAGGAGCGGAACTACATCACCAAGAAGAACCGGCGGAACGACCCCGACCGGCTCGAGCTGGCGAAGTTCTGCCCGCGCTGCGGCAAGCACACCGCGCACCGCGAGACCCGCTGACCGGATCGGCATGCCGATCGACGCGGGGTACGCAGGGCGTGCCTACCCGCCGACCGACGCCTACCTGGTCGGCCGCGAGCACCTGAGGGACTTCGCGACCGCTGTGGGTGCGACGCACCCGGCCCACCACGACGTGGCCGCTGCCCGCGACCTCGGGTACGACGACGTCGTCGCACCGCCGACCTTCGCCGTCGTGATCGCCCAGGCCGCCGAGGCCCAGCTGATCGCCGACCCGGCCGCCGGGATCGACTTCTCCCGTGTGGTGCACGCCGAGGAGCGGTTCACCCACCACCGCCCGATCGTCGCGGGCGACGCGATCACGACCGTGCTGCACGTGGACTCGATCACCGAGCGCGCCGGCCTGGCGATGGTCACCACCCGGTGCGAGCTGTCCGACGTCGCCGGCGAGCCGGTGAGCACCGTCGTCTCGACCCTCGCCGTGCGGGGGGAGGGCTGATGGCCGACGTCGAGGTGGGCGAGGTCGTGGGCATCCGCGCGATCGAGGTGACCCGGGGCGACCTGGTGCACTACGCGGGCGCCAGCGGCGACCGCAACCCGATCCACTGGAACGAGCGCTTCGCGCGCGAGGTCGGCCTGCCCGGCGTCATCGCGCACGGCATGTTCACCATGGCGCTGGCCGTCAACGTGGTGGTCGACTGGCTGGGTGACCCCGGCCGCGTCCTCGAGTACGGCGTGCGCTTCACGCGTCCGGTGCAGGTGCCCGACCCCGGCGGCGCGACGGTGACGATCACCGCGACGGTCGGGGCGGTGGACCCGGACGCCGGCACCGCGCGGGTCGACCTGGTCGCGGAGGCGGCCGGCGTCAAGGTCCTGGGCCGCGCCCAGGCCGTCGTGAGGCTCTGACCCGTCCGATCAGGCGCGGGGCGGCGCCGTCGTGGTGCCCAGCCGGAGCTCGACCGGCAGCTCGACGTCCTTCGGGGTCTCGCCGGCCAGGATGGCCATCACGGCGTCGGCGATCGCCGCACCCTTCGCGGCGAACGGCTGCGACACCGACGTGAGGACGTCCGGCGCGAGCCAGGGCAGGTCCAGACCGTCGAACCCGGCGACCGACACGTCCTGGGGCACCCGCAGGCCCAGCTCGCGCGCCGCGATGAGGACCCCGGCGGCCAGCAGGTCGGAGTGGGTGAGCACGGCGGTCGGCGGCTCGGCCACGTCGAGCAGCAGCCGCCCCGCCTCGGCTCCGGCCTCGACCAGCGACGCCGACGCCTCGACGGTGACCACGGGGTCCAGGCCCGCGTCACGCAGCCCGTCGAGCCGGTGCTCGGCGGGCGGGCAGTCGATCTCTGCCAGCCGCCGGTCGTCCACCGGGGCGCAGCGCCGCGCGCCGCCCAGCGGCAGCGTCACCACGGCGACCCGCCGGTGCCCGAGCTCGACGAGGTGCTGTGCGAGCAGCTCGGTGCCGCGCCGGTCGGCCACCCCGACCACGGGGACGCCCAGGTCGTGGGGACCTTCGCCCAGCACGACGGGGATGCCTCGGCTGCGCAGCGCGTCGAAGATCGGCGACTCGCGCCGCGCGCCGAACAGCAGCACGGCGGCGTCCATCGGCGCGGTGGACACCAGCAGGTCGTCGGTGTAGCCCTCCTCGCCGGTCGCGGGCACCAGGAGCACGCCGAGCCCGCGGGGTCCGAGCGAGCCGGCCATGCCGTCGAGCACCTGCACCGAGACGGGGTCGCGGAACGAGCGGCGCAGCTGGTCGCCGATCACCACGCCGACGATCCCGGACCTGCCGGAGCGGAGCGACCGTCCCAGGGCGCTGGGGCCGGCGTAGCCGAGCTCGGTCGCGGCGGCGAGGACGCGCTCCTTGGTGGCGGCGGAGATCGGTCCGGCGCCGGAGAAGGCGAGCGAGGCGGTCGAGACCGACACCCCCGCGGCCGCGGCGACGTCCGCGAGCGTGGTCCGATCGGTCATGTCGCCTGCCCGGGTGCCGAATTCGTTTGACGGGCGGCCAGCCTACAGACCACACTTGACGCGGATCCTCGAATCGATTCGACCAGCGCCGCTCGACGAGGCCGAACCCCTGCGTCCCAGGAAGATCGCCGTGCTCCACCCTGCTCGTCCCCGGTCCGGTGCCCGTTCCCGCGTCCCGTCCGCACGCGGCCGCGCCGCGACCCCGCCCACCCGTACCCGCGCGACCTACCCGCCGGTGGCCGTCGACGTGGTCATCGCGCGCAGCCAGCTGCTCGGCCTGTACGCACTCCTGGGCCTGACTGTCGCGACCTGGCTCGCGCGGCTGCCCACGGTGCGCGCCGAGCTCGGGCTGTCCACCGGGGAGCTCGGCACGGTGCTGCTCGTCGGTGCGCTCGGCTCGCTGACGATGGTGCTCGCCGCCGGCTCGCTCGCGACGCGCTGGGGGAGCCGGCGCACGCTGGTGGTCGCGGCCTGGGTCTACGCCGTCGCGTCGGTGCTCCTCGGGCTCGGGCCGTGGATCGGCTCGGTGGAGGTTCTCACCCTCGGCGTGGTCGTGATGAGCATGTCGTTCGCGCTGGGCAACGTGCCGCTCAACGTGCAGGCGGTGGTGATCGAGCGTCAGATGCGGCGCACCGTCGTGCCGCAGTTCCACGCCGCGTTCTCGGTGGGCGCCGTGGTCGGCTCCGGGCTCGGTGCGCTCGCCGCGTGGGGCCACCTGGCGCTGCCGGTCCAGTTCATCGCCGTCGGCGTGGGCAGCCTCGCCTGGCGGCTGCACGCGATCCCGGACGCCGTGCTGCCCGAGGCGCCGCGGGTGCGGGCGCCGAGGGTGCGTCGCGGCGGTGCGCTGCGTGAGTCCATGGCCGCCTGGCGAGAGCCGCGGACCCTGGTGCTCGGCGTCGTGGTGATGGCCGGAGCACTGTCCGAGGGCACGGCCAACACCTGGCTCGCGATCGGGGTCGTCGACGGGCTGCACGCCCGCGAGGCGGTCGGCGCGCTCGTCTTCGCCGCCTTCGTCGGCTCGATGACCGTCGCGCGGATCGGCGGCACCCGGCTGATCGACCGGCTCGGGCGCGCCGCTGTGCTGGCCGTGTCGCTGAGCCTCGCGGTCGCAGGGCTCGTCCTCTACGGGCTCGCTCCCGGGCTGGCGTCGGCGGTGCTCGGCGCGGTCGCGTGGGGCCTGGGCACCGGGCTGGTGATCCCGATCGGGATGGCGACGGTCACCGGGCACGGTCCCGGCGCTGCCGGCCGGGTGGCGGTGGTCTCGGCGTTCGCGACCACCGCGAACCTGGCCGCGCCGCCCGCGATCGGCGTGCTCGCCGAGGCCGTGGGCGTCAGGCATGCCGTGCTGTCGGTCGTCGCTGTCATGATCGTCGGCATGGTGCTCGGTCGTCGCGTCGCCGCCGAGCCGGTCGTTCCGGCCGTGGCGCCGTCCGCGACCCGGGAGCCGGCCGTCGGCGCCGAGCCGGCCACACCGCTCGCCGCCGCTCACGGTCAGTGCCCCGAGGCGGTCACGACATGACCTCGGCGCAGTCCGTGGACGCGGCCCGCGGACGCCCCGAGGCCGCGGCCTGGGCGGTCTTCATCACGTTCGCGCTCAACGGGTTCGCGTTCGCGAGCCTCGCCTCGCGCGTGCCCGCGGTGCGCGACGCGCTGGGCCTGGCTCCCGAGCAGGTGGGGCTGCTGCTGCTCGGCGTCTCGACCGGCGCACTGGTCGCGATGCCGGTCTCCGGCCTCGTGGTCCAGCGGCTCGGCGCGACACGCACGATCCTGTTCTTCGCGGGGGTCAACGGGGCCGGGCTGCTGGTCGCCGCCGCGGCGGTCGGCGACGGGCAGATCTGGGTCGTGGTCCCTGCGCTCGTCGCGGTCGGCATGGGCACCGGGGTGTGGGACGCCGCGATGAACCTCGAGGGCGCCGCCGTCGAGCAGCGCCTGGGCCGGGCGATCATGCCGCGGTTCCACGCCGGGTTCTCGTTCGGCACGATGGCGGGCGCCGCGATCGGCGCCGTCGCGGCCGCGCTGCACGCCCCGCTGCTGCTGCACCTGGGCATCGTGCTGCCGCTGGGCTACGTCGCCCTGATCGGGTGCTCGCGCTGGTTCCTGCCCGAGGGCACGCACGACGCGCACCCGGACGACGCCACCGAGCGCCCCCGCAGCGCGTGGCGCGAGCCCCGCACGATCCTGATCGGGCTCGTCGTGCTCGCCGCGGCGCTGACCGAGGGTTCGGCCAACGACTGGGTCAGCCTGGCGGTGGTCGACGGGTTCGACGTGGGCAACTCGGTGGGTGCGCTCGGGTTCGGCCTGTTCGTCACGGCCATGACCGCCATGCGGCTGCTGGGCACCGGGCTCCTGGACCGGTACGGCCGGGTCGCGGTGCTCCGGATCGTCGCCGGGCTGTCGCTGGTCGGTCTGCTGCTGTTCGGCCTCGCGCCGACGCTGTGGCTCGCGGCGATCGGCGTCGCGCTGTGGGGGATGGGCGCGGCACTGGGCTTCCCGGTCGGGATGAGCGCAGCGTCCGACGACCCGCGGCGCGCTCCGGCGCGGGTCGCTGTGGTCGCGACGATCGGCTACTCCGCCTTCCTGGCCGGCCCGCCCCTGCTGGGCCTGCTCGCCGGCGCGGTGGGCTACCGGCACGCCCTGCTCGCGGTGGCGGTGCCGGTGGTGGTCGGCCTGCTCGCGATCCCCGCGGCCAGGCCGCTGCCGACCGCGGCGGGCGGAGCGCGCTGAGGCCCGCGTAGGGTGTCGGCGTGCCGCAGACCGCGCCCGACGCGCCCTCGACCGGGACCCCCGCGCTCGCCGAGCTGACCACCCTGCACCTGGGTGGGCCGGCCGGCCGGTACCTCGAGGTCGACTCGGCCGACGCCCTGGTCGAGGCGGTCCGCGCCGCCGACGACGCGGGGGAGCCCGTCCTGGTGCTCGGCGGCGGATCGAACCTCGTCGTGGCCGACGACGGCTTCCCGGGTCTCGTGGTGCGCGACGTGCGCAACGACATCGTCGTCGACGCGGTCGACAGCTGCGGCGGGGCCAGTGCCACCGTCCCGGCCGGCACGCCGTGGTCGGTGGTGGTCGAGCGGGCCGTGGCCGAGGGCTGGGTGGGGGTCGAGGCGCTCGCGGGCATCCCGGGGTCGACCGGCGCGACGCCGGTGCAGAACGTCGGCGCGTACGGCCAGGAGGTCGCCGGCGTGGTCTCGACCGTGCGCACCTGGGACCGCGCCGAGCGTCGGCGCCGGACCTTCGCGGGAGGCGAGCTCGGGTTCGGCTACCGGACCTCGGTGCTCAAGCGCTCGATGCGCGAGGACGGCTGGGGGCCCACGCCGCGGTACGTCGTGCTGGACGTCGGCTTCCAGCTCCGGCTCGGGACGCTGTCCGCGCCGATCGGGTACGGCGAGCTCGCGCGGCGCCTGGGCGTCGAGGTCGGCGAGCGTGCTCCGCTGGCGGACGTGCGCGCCGCGGTCCTGGAGCTGCGGGCCGGCAAGGGCATGGTGGTCGACCCCGGCGACCGCGACACCTGGAGCGCCGGGTCGTTCTTCACCAACCCCGTGGTCCGGGCGGACGTGGCCGACGCGCTGCCCGAGGGTGCCCCGCGCTACCCGGTGCGGGCCGCGCGCCCCGAGCGCACCACCGGCCCGAGCCTCGGCGAGGTCGATCCGGGCCTGGTCAAGACCAGCGCCGCCTGGTTGATCGAGCACGCCGGGTTCGGCAAGGGCTTCGGGCTGCCGGGCCCGGTCGGCATCTCGACCAAGCACACCCTCGCGCTCACCCACCGCGGTGGGGGCACGACCGCGGAGCTCGTCGCCCTGGCGCGTCAGGTGCGCGACGGCGTCCGGGACGCGTTCGGCGTCGAGCTCGAGCCCGAGCCGGTGCTGGTGGGCGTCGCGCTCTGAGCGGTCGGCCCGAGGAGCGCCCCGCGCACCAGGTCCAGCACGGCCGCGTCGGACAGCCCGGCGGCGCGCGCCGTCGCCACGAACCGCACGGCGGAGTCCCGCACCTCGCGGTCGGGCGCGGGGACGGGGCCGTCGGTGACCACCGTCCCGGTGCGGCGCCGCGTGGTCACGACCCCCGCCTGCTCGAGCTCGCGGTAGGCGCGCTGCACGGTGCCGGGCGCCACGCCGAGGTCGGTGGCCAGGTCCCGGATGGTCGGCATCCGGTCCCCGGTCCTCAGCCGCCCGGCGGCGACGTGAGCGAGCACCTGGAGGCGGATCTGCTCGTAGGGCGGCACGCCCGAGGCCAGGTCGACCTCGACGCTGACGCTCATCGGTGCGTCGACTCCTCCGGTGCCGGGGTGTCGGATGCGCCGGTCGCGGGCGCCGTGGGGACGTCGGCGGACGCGGGCCAGGCGGCGGTCACCGCGATCGATGGGGCGGCAGCCGGGACGAGGGCGACCGCCACGCTCGCGAGCACGACCGCCACGGCGGTCACCCCGATCGCCAGCGCGAGCCCCACCAGCCCGACCGAGCTCGTCGCAGCGGACGCGAAGCTGAGCACCGCGGCCAGGGTCAGGGCCAGGGACAGCTGGACACCGCGCAGCACCCGGTGGGAGGCGAGCAGGCGCGACGCGGCGTCGTACCGCGGGTCCGCGTCCAGGACGGCAGGGCGCCGCACGATCATCCGGAGCACCGCCCACGTCGCCGCGGCGACGCACGTCGCGGCGAGGGCGACCGGGACGCCGTACTGCCAGCCGGGGTAGGGGCTCGCGGAGCTGTTGCCGAGCGTCAGACGGCGGCCGTCGTCGGCGGTGAGGCCGCAGACCAGCAGCGTGATCGCCAGGGCCGTGCCCCATCCGACGGTCACACCCAGGAGCCACGCGGGTGCCGTCAGCCCGCGTGGCACGAGGGCGGCGCGGCGCACCGGGCCGGTCGGCCGTGGCCAGGTACGTTCGCCGAGCGCGTGCACGCCCAGGAAAGTCAGCGCAGGCACGGCGGCGTAGGTCGCGGTCACGACCGACGCGTACGCATCCCCACCCCCGGTGACGCGCAACGTCACCACGCCGAGCATCGCCAGCACCAGCCCCGGGAGCAGGACCGCGGCGACCCACGCGATCGCGTGGACGGTCCCTCCGTGGCGGCGCGCGACCTCGGCTGCCTCCGACGGCGTCGGCGGGACTCGCCGGTTCGTGAGCACGCCGGCCGCTGTGACGGCGACGAGCGCCAGCAGCACGAGACCGACCAGCGGGACGAAGAGCGCGAACGCGGCCACCTGAGCTCCCATCAATCATCTAAGTGATTGATACATTGACAGGAGATGCCGTACCGGTCAAGCCGGTCTCGCCCCGCAGCTGAGCGGTCATGCCTCCGGCGCGGCGAGCCACGCGTCGACGCCGGCCAGCAGTCTCGCCCTCGTGCTCCCGGTCGCCCGCGAGGCCCTGATCGAGCCCCGCGCCAGGTCGGCGAGCTCCGCGTCGGAGTAGCCGTGCACGCGTCGGGCCAGCTCGTACTGGTCGGTCAGGCGCGAGCCGAACAGCAGGGGGTCGTCGGCGCCCAGCGCGACCGTCGCGCCGGCCGCGGTCAAGGTGCGCAGCGGCACGTGCCGGTCCTCGGCGAACACCCCGAGCGAGACGTTGGACGCCGGGCAGACCTCGAGCGCGACCTCCCGGTCCACGAGCCACTCGAGCACGGCCGGGTCCTCCGCGGAGCGGACCCCGTGACCGATCCGGTCCGGCTCGAGGTGCTCGACCACCTGAACCACGTGCGAGGCGCCCAGCAGCTCCCCGCCGTGCGGGACCGACGCGAGGCCGGCCCGGCGGGCGATCGCGAAGGCGGGCGCCCAGTCGGCGGTGTCGCCGCGCCGCTCGTCGTTGGACAGCCCGAACCCGACCACCTCGCCCGGCCCGTCCCCGGCGTACTGCGCCGCGAGCCGCGCCAGCGTCCGCGCCTCCAGCGGGTGGCGGACGCGCGAGCTCGCCACGACCACCGCGACCTCCACCCCGGTGCGGGCGGTCGCGGCGCGTGCCTCGTCGAGCACGATCTCCAGCGCAGGGGTGATGCCGCCCACGTGCGGGGCGTACGAGGTCGGGTCGACCTGGATCTCCAGACGCCCCGAGCCCTCCGTGGCGTCGTCGGCCGCCGCCTCCGCCACGATCCGGCGCATGTCGGCCTCGCTGGTCACGCACGCCCGCGCCGCGTCGTACAGCCGCTGGAACCGGAACCAGCCCCGCTCGTCCACCGGCGCGCGCACCGGGCCCTCGGTCAGGGCGTGCGGGAGGCGGACGCCACGCTCGGCGGCCATCGCGGCCAGCGTGGTGGGCCGCATCGACCCGGTGAAGTGCAGGTGCAGGTGCGCCTTGGGCAGCAGGTCCAGGTCGCGCACGGGCGCAGTCTGCCAAACCCTTCCCCGCGGTGCCCCGGCCCGACATGATCGTGGTGTGCCGACGACGGCACGAGCCATCCATCCGAGGAGGCGCGTCGTGTCCGAGCTCACCAGCCCCACCCCCTCCACCGAAGACGTCGGGGCCGTTCGTACCCTGATCGGTCTGAGCGGTGTCGTGACACTGATCGTCGGGGTCCTCATCCTGGTCTGGCCCGGCCGCACGGCGGCCGTCGTCGCGGGCGTGATCGCCGCGTACACGTTGGTCGCCGGCATCGTCTGGGCGGCGATCGCGATCTTCGGTGCCGGGCGCGGCGCGGGCTGGCGGATCGGGCACCTGCTGCTCGGCGCGGCGTTCGTGGTCGTGGCGGTCCTCGCGTTCGCGAACCTGCGCGCGACCACCGCGTTCCTGGCGACGTTCCTCGGCATCATCGTCGGCGCCGTCTGGGTGGTACAGGGCGCGGGGACGGTCGCCCTGGCCCGCTACGCCCCGTCGAGGACCTGGGCGATCATCAGCGGCATCTTCTCGATCGCAGCGGGCGTCATGCTGCTGTTCTCGCCGATCATCGGCACGGTCGTGCTGTGGTGGCTGCTCGGGATCGCGCTCGTGGTGCTCGGCGTCGTGCAGATCGTGCAGGCGTTCGCGATCGGCAAGGCACTCGCCGCCTGAGCGGATCGCCGTCGCCGGGCCCGGACGGCGGGTCGCCGGGCGTCACGGCTGCGGCAGGATCCCGCGCTGGATGGCCACGGTCACTGCGCGGGTGCGGTCGTCCACGCCCAGCTTCGTGAACACCCGCAGCAGGTGCGTCTTCACCGTCGCCTCGCTGATGAACAGCTCCGCACCGATCTGCGCGTTCGACCCGCCGCGGGCCACCGCCGCGAGCACCTCGAGCTCGCGCGAGGTCAGACGCTGGTCGTCCCCGCGCACCTGCGCGACGAGCCGCCGCGCGACCGACGGCGCGAGCACCGTCTCGCCGCGTGCCGCGGCTCGCACGGCCTCGACGAGGTCCTCGCGCGGGGTGTCCTTGAGCAGGTATCCGGTCGCCCCGGCCTCGACGGCGCGCAGGATGTCCGCGTCCGACTCGTAGGTGGTCAGCACGACGACGCGCACGTCCGGGTGCGCGGCGAGCAGCCGGCCCGTCGCCGTCGCCCCGTCGACCTTGGGCATCCGCAGGTCCATGAGCACCACGTCGGGGTGGTGGGCCTCGACCAGGCCGAGCACCTCGGCGCCGTCGGAACCTTCGGCGACGACCTCGAGGTCGTCCTCACCGGCCAGCAGGCCCACGATCCCCGCGCGGACCACCGGGTGGTCGTCCACGACCACGACACGCACGCTCATCCTTGCTCCTCCGTCGCGGGCAGCCTGACCTGGACCCGCGTCCCGCGGTCCGTTCCACTGCTGACGGCCAGCTCTCCGCCGCCCGACCTCACCCTGTCCCGCATCCCGCGCAGCCCGAAGCCCTCCGCCGCCTCCGGCTCGATGCCGCGACCGTTGTCGGTCACCTCGAGCTGCACGCTGCCATCCGCCGCGTCGGTCAACGACAGCTCGACCTTGGATGCCTGGGCGTGGCGCCGGACGTTGGTCAGGGCCTCCTGGGCGGCGCGCAGCAGGATGACCTCGCGGTCGCGGGACAGCGTGGCGCCCGAGGCGTCGAGCCGGACCACGACGACGAGGCCGGTCTCCTCGCCGAACCGGTCGGCGAGACGCTGCAGCGCGGCGTCCAGGCCGGTCTCGGCGAGCCCCACCGGGGCGAAGGCGGAGACGAGCGCGCGCGCCTCGGCGAGGTTGTCGCGGGCCGTCCGCTCGACCAGGTCCAGACGCTCGCGGGCCGCGTCCAGCCGGCCACGGGCGAGGTCGGCCTGGACCGCCTGGCTCACCATGATGATGCTCGTGAAACCCTGGGCGAGGGTGTCGTGGATCTCCCTGGCCATCCGCTCCCGCTCGGCCGTGACGCCCGCGGCGTGGTGGATCTCGACGAGCTCCGCCTGTGCCTCCTCGAGCCGGTCCAGCAGCTGGGCCCGCTCCTCGCTCTGCTCGGCGACCTGCGTCACCCACAGGCCGAGCAGGACGGCGAACAGGATGGTCACGCCGCCCTGCGTGGCGAGGGACGCGAAGTCCTCGGCGGTGCGCACCTGCGCCTGGTAGCCGATCGCGGTGAACGCCACGAGGGTCATCCCGACGACCAGCAGGATGCCGGTGCGACGGTTCGGTGCGAAGAACCAGATCTGGCTGTAGGCGATGAACAGCAGCACCGAGCCCGCAACGCTCGCGCTGGCGACCACCGGCACCACCACGAACAGGACCGCGAGGTAGGACGCGGCGAGGCGCATGCTCCCCGACATCGCGGCACGGTGCCCAGCGAGCTGGTAGGCCACGGCGAGGGCCGCCAGCGCCGCGAGCGCGACGGTGAGGGACACGGTCGTCGGCCGCGTGACCACGACCCCCGCGGCCGTGAGAGCCAACATCAGGTAGAACGCCACGTCCCAGCCGCGCACGGTCCGCCGCCAGAAGGCCGCACGGTCGGCCTGGCCGGGCGCGCCGGAGCCGGCGGACCCCTGGGGTCCGCCGGCCCGGGTCCAGGCGCGACTCATCTCAGCCGTCGTCCCGCCGACGCCAGCGGAACGTCCGCACCCCCACGACCAGGCCGATCACGAGGTAGGCCCCGAGGACGGCCGCCGTCGTCCCGTGCTGCCACGCGCCGGACGGCTCGAGCTGCATCGCCCAGTCGGGCAGGAACACCGAGCGCATGCCCTGGGCCATCCAGCGCAGTGGGAACAGGCCGGACAGGGTCTGCATCCACGACGGCAGCTGGTCGAACTGGAAGAACACTCCGGAGATGAACTGCAGCACCAGCACGATCGGGGTCACGATCGCCGAGGCGCTGCGGCCGCTGCGCGGCACGGACGAGAAGGCGACCCCGCACACGGCGCCGGCCGCGGTGCCGAGCACGAAGACCCACGCGAAGGTCACCCAGCGGGAGGCCTCGGTCGGCAGGTCGACCCCGAAGGCGAGGGCGGCGATGCCGATCAGCAGCACCATCTGGATGAGGCTGGTGACCAGCACCGAGCCGACCTTGCCGAGGAAGTACGCCGACGCCGGCATCGGTGTGCCGCGCAGGCGCTTGAGGCCGCCCTCGTCGCGCTCCACGGCGATCCCCATCGCCAGGTTCTGGAAGCTGGAGAGCAGGATGCCCGTGGCGACCATGCCCGGCAGGAAGTACTGCGCGAACGGGATGCCGGGCTCGGGGCCGACGGTCGTGCCGTCCTGTCCGAAGACGGTGGCGAAGATCGCCAGCATGAGGATCGGGTAGGCGAAGATGAAGATCACGGCCATCCGCTCGCGGAAGAACTGCCGGAGCTCGATCCGGGTGCGGGCTAGCGCGAGCGCGGGGGTGGACGGCAGGGCGCGGCGCGCGGAGCCGGCGAGGCTGCCGGTGCCGACCTCGACGGGTGCGATGGTGGTGCTCATCAGGCGACCTCTCCGACGAGCTCGAGGTAGACGTCCTCGAGCGTGGGGCGATGCACCTCGAGGCCCGGCACCTCGCCACCGTAGCGGGCGGCGAGCTCGGCCACGAGGTCCGTGGGACGGGACGTGCGCTGCTCGCGAGGCCCACCGTCGTGCCAGCTGACGGTGGCCTGCTTCTGGGCGCGGGCGCCCAGGGCGGACGGGGCGTCGAGGGCGACCACGCGGCCGTCGCGCACGACGGCGCAGCGGTCGGCGAGCTGCTCGGCCTCGTCCATGTAGTGGGTGGTCAGCAGGATGGTGGTGCCGTCCTCGCGCAGGCTCGAGATCAGGCTCCAGAAGGACCGGCGGGCCTCGGGGTCGAAACCGGTGGTCGGCTCGTCGAGGAACAGCAGGGACGGGTTCCCGATGATGCCGAGGGCGACATCCAGACGGCGGCGCTGACCGCCGGACAGGGCGCGCGTGCGGGTCCGGGCCTTGTCGGCGAGCCCGACGGCGTCGATCACCTCGTCGGCGTCGCGGGCGCCCGGGTAGAAGGCCGCGTGGTGGCGGACCATCTCCGAGACGGTGAGCTCGGCGTGGTCGTCCGCGGACTGCAGGACGATCCCGATCCGGCTCCGCCACAGGCGCCCGGCGTGCTGCGGGTCCTCGCCGAGCACCTGGACGGTCCCGCGGTCGCGCTTGCGGTAGCCCTCGAGGATCTCGACGGTGGTGGTCTTGCCCGCACCGTTGGGACCGAGCACGGCGAAGATCTCGCCCTGCTCGACCCGCAGGTCCAGGCCATCGACGGCGTGCTTGTCGCCGTAGTGCTTGTGCAGGTCCTGCACGAGGACGGCTGGTGTGTTCATGACATCCAGCCTGGCCGGGAGGGGTTGTCCGGCGGGAGCATCGTCCGGTCAGTCTTCGGGTCCACCGATCGGTTGATGCCGTGCTCGGTCGGACGGCTAGTCGGCCTGCGGTGCGGGCGGGGTCTTGTCCCCGCTGGCCTCGTGAAGTCGTTGCTCGCGGGCGCCGGGACACGCCCTTGGGATTCGTCCTGTGGATCGTGCCCGTGGGTGGGTGGGGGTGTGGAAGGGTCGTGCGGGCTAGGGGTGTCGGGCCTGCGGGGGGCGTGGTGCGAGGCGTGCGGTGGTTGTGGTGCGGGGTTGTGGCGTCGGTGGTGGTGTTGGCGGGGTGCAGCCCGGAGGGGCCGCCTCAGGTGATCACGGTGCCGCCGAGTCTGACGGTGTCGCCGACGGCGTCGATGGGTCCGGCGGTGGGGTTGCCGGGCAAGCCTGAGCTGTGGGAGGGCACCGGTGAGCTGGGTGCCAAGGCTGCGGCGGTGTGGTTCTTGCGGGATCTGTACCGGTACGTGCTGGAGACCAACGACACCGCCGAGTGGGAACGCCTGAGCACCGACGACTGCGAGTTCTGCGCGAACAAGGTCGACCAGGCTGCCGAGGTGGAAGACAGCGGCTACGCCTTCCGGCAGGACGGTGCCGCTCGCGTCGCTGTCGAGCGCGTGGAGGAGTTGAACCCGCTCTCCTACGCGGTGCTCGTGCGCATCGACCAGCTTCCGGTACAGACCTTCTCTCGCGACGGTGTCTGGCAGTCGGAGTACGTGCCTGACGCGGCACAGTTCCGCCTCATCCTCCATCGCGAAGGACCCGACTGGCTCATGTATTCGGGTGCCGAGTTCGACGCCGATGCCGACGTGCCGTCGCTCCTGGATCAGCCGTGATCGCCTCGCGGGCCGGCTCCCGTCAAGCTGTGCGAACCGCGGTGCTGAGCGTCGTGTTGGCCTCGGCCGTCGTGGTGGCGTTGTGCGAACCGGCCTCTGCTGCCACGCCGCCTCCGTCGTCCACATCTCCCGCGCCCGAGCCCGTTGAGCCGACGTTGCCCACGGATCTGCCGGTACCGGATGTGACGACTGGAGCCAGCGGGAGCGATCTCACCGCTGGCGCGACCGACGCCGATCGTGGGGAGGCGACGTCGCTCGAGCCAGCCGAGCCGGTGCCGGTGCGGGTGGTGGGTCCGGTGTTGGTGGAGTTCATGCGGGCTGAGGCGTGTGGGGTGTTGTCGGC